>Ga0208940_1000105_pt1 | contig 107885 bp, 87 predicted proteins | sample AD_JPNNA6_MetaG_FD_184445 | JGI IMG/M metagenome (GOLD analysis project Ga0208940, IMG submission 184445) | Active sludge microbial communities of municipal wastewater-treating anaerobic digesters from Japan - AD_JPNNA6_MetaG (SPAdes) (version 2) | ecosystem: Engineered > Bioreactor > Anaerobic... | reverse complement strand
TCTTCTTCCGTCAACGTGACAACATACTTCTTCATTGCCCTGGGCCTCCTGAGAGTGTTGCTTGCACTCCCTTTAGAATAGCCCACTTTTCGTCACAGGGAATATGAATCTTGACAGACTACTAGTAAACCTGACGAAGCCACTTATTCCTTATGCCAGGTTTGGCGTAGACTTTGGTAGGCCAACTGTTATGTACCCTCCCCAAAGTCCCGTTCGCCACCTGGCAAGGGTGGCTGAATAGTTACCAAATGTTGAAATGGGCTATCGTGCCTGGGCGCTGTTGGGTTATAACAAAAGCGGCATCCCAGGAAAGGACGCCGCTTGACGCTGTGGATTCGCCACGCGCTATGGACCTGCGGCGCATCTCCTTTCCAAAGATGGGAGGCATAGCCGTTTCCCGCTATACCCTACCGGTTGCAGACCCTGGGCGCGGCCGTTAGGTTGTGCAACTCGGAGACGCTGTTTGTTCTCTTTGATGTTAGCATGATTTCACCACGGTGCAAATTCACCCGGGTACTGACTGGCATTTTTCAACTCCCATCATCGGTCGTATACCCCCTTCACCCCCGGCGCTGTTTGACTAATTCACGGAATCAATGGAGAATTGTACTCGTCAGGGGGATTTTTTACCGTCGAGAGTGCCGAGATGGGTGCTATTTCTCTGCATCCTCAGTGTGCTCAGCGGTGGAATGAATTGAGCCGCGTGTCCAACATCTTGTTGACCCGTACAGGATGGCGCAGATTTCGTCGCCCGGCTGGCCACCCATCGACAGCGATTGGATGGAGTGGACGTGAATGATCGCTGCCGGATTGACAGATCAAGCTGACAGCATTCCACATTCTCTCAGCTCTGGAGAGCCTCATATATGAATCAGTTGAGCGGGCGTTCATCGGGATGGCGCATACAGTCGATGCCGCGTTATCTGCCCTGGTATCTCGTGCATCATGGTCTCAACGCGGTTTTCTACATGCTGACGTTTGGCTCGTCGATGTTCGTCTTGTTCCTCTCCGACCTGGGACTCGACAAGGCGCGCATCGGCTTCTTGCTCTCACTTTTCCCCTTCTGTGGCCTGGTCGCGCCGTTTGTCTCCGGTTTTGTGGGCCGTTTTGGGTTGAAGCGCACGTATGTGACCTTTTATGGCGTGCGGAAGTTGGTGATGTTGCTGATGCTGGCCGCGCCGTGGGTGCTGGAACGTTGGGGGACGATGGCCTTGTTTGGTTACACCGTCGTCGTGCTCTTCATCTTCGCCATGCTGCGGGCGACGGCGGAGACGGCGTATTATCCGTGGGCGCGTGAGTTCATCCCCGACGCCGTGCGCGGGCGGGTTAGCGGCATGAACAACGTGGTGATCGGGCTGGCGTCCGCCCTGGTGATGTTGGCGGCGAGTTGGGTATTGAGCCAGGGGACGGGCTACGCGCGCTACCAGGTCTTGATCGGCGTGGCATGCGCGGCGGGCCTCGTCTCGGTGCTGTGCGCCACGGCGCTTCCGGCCGAGCATCCTGCACCCAGCCCCTCGACACGCGAGCTGTGGCGGGCCATGCACGCTGCGTTGCACGACCGGCGCTTTGTCGGCTTTCTCCTCGGTGTGATGACGTCGCTGCTGGCGATGGCGTCGTATCCCTTTCTGCCGCTGTTTGCCCGTGAACGATTGCTCATCCCCGAAGGCCAGATTGTGCTGTTCGATGTCGCCAACACCGTAGGAGCCCTGGTGATGAGTCTGTACTGGGGATGGGCTGCCGACCGCTATGGCGGCAAACCGTTGACACTTTTGACATTGGGAGTGCTGGGCGTCTTGCCGGCGCTCTGGCTCGCCTTGCCGCCGGGGCGCGAGGTGACGCTGGCGCTGGGCCTTGTCCTGGCGTTCACCGCCGGCGCGATCAACGTCGGATTGGGAATCGGCAGTTTCCGCTGGCTCCTCAATGACGTGGTGCCGATGGAGGCGCGGACGGCTTACACCTCGATCTGGTACGCCGGATCGGGTCTGGCAGGTGGCGTCGCGCCATTCCTCGCCGGTTGGCTGCTGCGTGTCCTGACGGGATTGGATGCGGTTGTGGCCGGGGTGCAGATTCACGCCTTCACCGTACTCTTCGTGTGGACGTTGGTGATGACGTCTGTAGCGCTAGGGTTCTATGCCCGCGTTCCCGCCGGGGCGGACCAGCGCTTGCGGGATTACCTGCGGGCGACGGTCACACACGATGTTCCGCGTATCTTCAGACGGCTGTGGAGAAGGCGGAATTCCTCAGAAGAGGCCACTTGAGCTGTCAATTTCTAAGCCTCATTCTTCGTTTCTAATCTTTGTCTTAAAAGGTGTGCTATGACAAATGTTTTACCCTTGATCGCCATAACTCTCGGTGACGTTGCCGGCATCGGGCCAGAAGTCGTCGTCAAGGCGTTGACGATGCCGGAAGTATGGAGTGTCTGCCGTCCGCTCGTCATCGGCGACGCCCGGGTGTTGACAGCGGCGCGGCTCGGCATCCCCATTCCACCGTTGCGCGTAGTCACAAAATTCGCGGAGGCAACATTCGACGCCGGTGTCATCACCTTGCTCGACATGGGCAATCTCGATCCCGCCGCAGTGCCGCTCGGCCAAATCTCGGTTGCCGCCGGACGGGCGGCGGTGGAGTATGTGCTCCGGGCGACGGAACTGGCGCTGGCGGGCGCGGTGGATGCTGTGGCGACGGCGCCGCTCAACAAAGAAGCGCTGCACCTGGCTGGCTTCGACTACATCGGCCATACCGAAATCCTCGCGGACATCACCCACACGCCGCGCTGTACGACGATGCTGGCGACGCCTGGCCTGCGCGTCACCCATGTCACGCGCCATGTGCCGTTCCGCAGCATCGCGGAACGGCTTACTACCGCGGCGGTGCTGGACACCATCGTCATCACCCATGCGGGGATGCAAGGACTCGGTTTCCCCTGCCCGCGTATCGCCGTCGCCGGCCTGAATCCGCACAACGGCGATAACGGTTTGATGGGGCGCGAGGAATTGGACATCATCGGCCCGGCGGTGGTGGCGGCGCAGGCGCAGGGCATCGACGCGCGCGGCCCCCTTCCGGCGGATTCTGTCTTCTTCCAGGCCATTCGCGGCGACTACGATGTGGTCGTATGCCAGTATCACGATCAGGGCCACATTGCGGTGAAGACGCACGGCTTCGAGAAATCCATCACCATCACCCTCGGTCTGCCCATCATCCGCACGTCCGCCGATCACGGAACGGCGTTCGACATCGCCGGACGCGGCATTGCCCATCCCGACAGCATGCTCGCGGCGATTCTCGAAGCCGCGGCGATGGCGGCGCGGGTGAAGGCGTCAATTGAACAACATCTTACGGCAGGAGACGAGGGGCATGAGTGGCATCCCCGGTGACATCTATTCCTGCGCTGTGGCCGGTCTCCGACCGCGCCACCGTAAGCCCAGACGTAGGCGGGCACGGTCAGAGGCCGGCCCGAGCGGGTTGACACTGCGGCCATAGGGGCTGACCCTCCCCTTCCCTCAGCGTCATCCCTTGGCCAGCGCGATGGTAAACGCACTGCCCCTGCCGGGAGTGCTGTCCACGGTGATCGTCCCCTGCTGGCTTTCGGTGAGCGCGCGGGCGATGGACAGACCTAATCCAAAGCCCGGCGTCGAGCGCGAGGCGTCGCCGCGGTGGAAGCGGTTGAACAGCCGTTGCTGCATTTCGGGCGACATGCCCGGCCCGTCATCCTGGACGCACAGGGCAATTTCCTGCTCGCGCTCCTCCAGGGTGATGTGGATGGCGCCCTGCCCGTGTTTGATGGCATTATCCAACAGGATCAGCAGCACTTGTTTGAACGCATCCTCGTTGATCTGGGCGACCAGATGGCCGTCGCCGGCGTAGATGATGTCGCGTTCGGGCGCCAGCAGGCGCGCTTGACGGCACACATCATCCACGAGCGGCTCGAGGGGGAGCGGCGCTACTTCTAATTGGTGTCCGGCATCGGCACGGGCCAGCGTGAGGAGGTCGGTGACGAGACGGCTCAGGCGCTCGCTCTCGCTGATGAGATCATTCAGGATATCATCCTGTTCCGTTTGGGGGAGAGGAGGCTGGCGTTGGAGCAGTGTGAGGTTGCCGCGGATCGTCGTCAGCGGGGTGCGCAGTTCGTGGGATACGTCGGCGACGAAGTCGCGCTGCACCTGAAGGGCGTGGGCCACCTGTTGGTAGGCGTCTTGCAATTGTCCGAGCATGGTGTTGAACGTGGTCGCCAGACGCCCCAATTCGTCGTTGGGGCCTTTGTGTTCGACCCTGGAGGAGAAGTCGCGCGACTCGCCGATCTCCCGCGCGGTTTGGGTGATGCGCTCGATGGGGCGCAGCGTGATGCCGGAGAGGGTCCAGCCGATGCCGAAAGCGATGATGGTGGTCAACACACTGCCCGTCAGTAAGGTGATGCCCAATGAGTGCAGTGAGCGATCCAGGTCGGCCAGCGAGCGGGCGAATTGCACAATGCCGACGACTTTGTTGTTGATGATCAACGGTTGACTGTAAACGAACAGACGGCCTTCTTCGTCATGCGAAATTTCTTCCCAGGTTTCACCCTGCTGGAGATGGGCAAGTCCCTCTTGACTGAGCGACAATTCCACCGTCCCCTCATTCACCAGTAAATCCAGGGGCGCGCCTGTGGCGTCGAGGAGGCGCATGATGTCGCGGGGGCGCCGATCTCTCATCAGCGGCTGCAAAACCTCGCGCGCCTGGTCACCCTCCGGTCCTTCCCGCTGGGCGGCCCAGGGAATCGGCATAGGGGACCCAAAATTACGTTGTGCGTGTTCCAGTCCGTTGACGATGGGGTCGGCGGACTTCGCCAGGTCGTTGCGGACCATATTGAGCGTATATTGCGACTGCGCGGCATATAGCACGGCGCTGAAGATCATCAGCGTGAGCGCGAGGATGGCGCTGTAGAGCAACGTCAGACGCAGCCGGATGGACATTATTCTTCCCCTTTTCTTTCTTCCCCATTGTGAGGGATGGAGGGGGCATCCTCTTCCCGCAGCACGTAGCCGACGCCGCGAACGGTTTGGATCAGGCGCGGCTCCCCTTCGGCTTCCATCTTCTTGCGTAGATAACCGATATAGACTTCCAGCACGTTGTCGTCCCCGACGAAATTATAGCCCCAGACCTGGCTGAGGATTTGTCGGCGTTCCAGGACTTGCTGGGGATGGCGCATAAAAACTCCCAGCAGGTCAAATTCGGTGGGCGTGAGGGTAAAGACGCGGTCGCCACGCCGTACTTCGCGCGTGGCGGTATCCATCGTGAGATCGGCGAACGCGAGCAGCGTTTGGTTCCCTTTGCCGGTGCGCCGCAACAGCGCGCGGACGCGCGCCACCAGTTCCGTTGAGGCGAAGGGTTTGATCAGGTAATCGTCGGCGCCGCGTTCCAGTCCCTCGACGCGGTTCTGCACGGCATCCCGCGCCGTCAGCATCAAGATCGGCGTCTCATTCTGCTCCTGGCGCAGGGCTTCGAGCACGCCGATCCCGTCCAGCTTGGGCAACATCCAGTCCAGGATGATGACATCAGGGCGCTCGGAATATACTTTTTCCAAAGCGCTTTCGCCATCCGTGGACGTCACCGCATCGAAGCCTTCGTAGATGAGCGTGCGCTCGAGCATCTTCAGCAACTTTTGGTCATCATCCACAATCAGTATCTTGTCCATAATATCCTCACAGAGCGTAGACGGCAGGCAGTATAAGGCAGACGGGATTGCCAAGGGCGAATCCTATTTGCCGTCTACTTTTATTATACTCTCATATCTGAGAGCTTCCTGGGAAGCACCTGAGAATTAGCTGAGAAAGGGTGCGGTTTTCTCAGGAAACTCTAAGCCATTTCTTGGGCTGTTCACAGACGAACCTGCTAAACTTCAAACTGGAACTCACCCAAATCGACTAAGCTATTTATAATGTAACTATTCAGTCATCCTTGCCAGGTGGCGAATGGGACTTTGAGGATGGGGCATCATGGGTTGACACTGCGGCTATGGTGATGACCCTCTCAAAAATAGGGGTGTGGCGGACGGCGAAGCCGCCCGCCACACCCCTACAAAAATCCCCCTGCCCCAGGGAAGGGAGGCAGGGGGGATGGGCTTAGGGGATAAGTTGCTGCGCCAGGCTTACTGGCCTGAATAGATACTTTATAATTTATAGAGGAGACGCCCACAATGGCTCTTGACTATAAGACTAGCGACTATGAGACTAACAACTATGAGACTATTTTCGGAGGAGGAAATTGAATGTTGAAGAAGAAATGGCTATGGATAGTTCTGTTGGTTCTGGTTCTGGCCGTCGGAGGGTATTTTGCCTATAAGACCTGGTTCGCGCCGCAAGCGGTGGCGCAGACGGAGAGCGCAGTACAAACAGGGACCGTGACGACCGGAGACATCTCGATCACGGCAGCAGGGTCGGGACAATTGGTGGCTTCCTCTGAAGCGAACCTGACGTTTGGCACCACTGGCATCCTGAAGGAACTGGGGGTGAACGTCGGTGACGAGGTCAAGGCCGGCGATGTATTGGGAAAAGTCGATGATGCAAGCGCGCGCCAGAATGTCGCCGCGGCCGAGCTACAGGTGATGCAGGCCACGCAGGCGCTGGCGGTGGCGCAGGCCCAGGCTGAACTGGCGGTGACGCAGGCGCAGGCTAATTTGGACCAGGCGCAGGCTGACCTGGACGAACTGCTCAACTGGGAACCGGACGAGGACGAGATCGCGCTGGCTAAGGCGAATCTGCTCAGCGCCCAGACAGCTTACCACAATACGGTGGCCAAGGCCGGCGTGGATCAGACGATTTCCTCACGGGTGAGTCTTGAACAGGCGATTGAAAATCTGACCAGCGCGCAGGAAGCCTATACCTCGGCCATGAGTCCCGATCGTGACTGGGAGAAAGACATCGAAACGACGCGCGCGAACGCGGCCAATGCTGTTTACAAAGCACAGCAGAACCTGGAGATCGCCCAGGCCAATTACAAACTGAGCACGATCAGCAGCACGACTGCCGATATCCAGAGCGCCAAAGCTCAGTTGTTGAGTGCCCAGAACGCGCTTGAGGAAGTACAAACGCCGCCGGACGATGCCGAAATCACGGCGGCGCAGATCAACGTCCAGCAAATGGCTCTGGCGTTAGAGCAGGCCAAGCTGGCCCTGGCCGATACGGGCGAGGGGAAAACTGCCGCCACCCGCGAGGCTGAACTCACTTTAGAACAGGCGCAGATCACCCTCGCCAATGCGCAGGCGGCCCTTGCCGGTGCTACGCTGGTCGCTCCGTTCGCCGGCACGGTGACGGCGATTAACTGCACGGTGGGGGAAACGTGCAATGGTACGGCGATTGTCCTGGCGAATCTTGGCGTGCCGGTGGTGGAGTTCTGGATCGAGGAAACCGATATGAGTAGTGCGGCAGTCGGCAATCCGGTGCATATCATCTTCGAGGCATTGCCGGATTACGAGTATGACGGCAAAATTTATCAAGTCGACCCGGTGCTGACCACGGTGGGCGGCACCTCGGCGGTGCAACTGTGGGCGACGATTGATACGGCGGAGTACCCGGTGAAGCTGCTGGGCAATATGAATGCCGATGTCGAAATCGTGGCCGGCGAGGCACTGAACGCCGTCCTCGTCCCCGTACAGGCGTTGCACGAATTGGGCGATGGGCAGTACGCGGTCTTTGTCGTGAAATCTGACGGCGAGCTGGAGATGCGCACCGTGGAAATCGGGTTGATGGATTACGTCAATGCCGAAGTCAAGTCGGGGCTTGAGGCTGGTGAGGTCGTGACGCTGGCCGAGGATACTTCGTCGAGTACGACGATTCAATCCAACATCAATACCCAACAACAGTTCGGGCCACCCGATATGGGCGGTTTCAGCGGGCCGATGCCCTAAACGGCGGGAGGCGTAGCCATGAGTGACCCATTGATTGAAGTTTATGGATTGACTAAAGTATACGGCAAGGGGACGGTCGCTGTTAGCGCCCTGCGCGAGATTAACGCCATTGTCGAAAAAGGCGAGTTCGTGGCGATTATGGGGCCTTCCGGGTCGGGCAAATCAACCTTCATGAATATCCTGGGCTGCCTGGATCGTCCTACCGAAGGCACCTACATCCTGGATGGCGAGGATGTCAGTCAGTTGAGCAGGAATGAGCTGGCGCGCGTGCGCAACCGGAAGATCGGCTTCGTTTTCCAGTCGTACAATTTGTTGCCCCGTCTGGATGCCGTCAAAAACGTGATGCTCCCCTTGCTCTATAACAGCGAGAACGGTAGAAGCGACGCGGAACATCGCCAACAGGCCGTCGCCGCGTTGGAAGCGGTGGGCTTGGGCGAGCGGATGCACCACAAACCTAATGAATTGTCCGGTGGGCAGCAGCAGCGGGTGGCGATTGCGCGCGCGTTGATCAATGCTCCGGCCATCATCCTGGCCGATGAACCCACCGGCAACCTGGACACACGTTCGTCAGAGGAAATTATGCAGTTGCTGCACCAGCTTCATAAGCAAGGGGCAACGCTTGTCATGGTGACGCACGAGTTGGATATCGCCGAGCATGCCGACCGGGTGATTTACTTGCGTGATGGGGAAATTATCTCGGATAAGCTGCATGCCAGTAAGATCGTGGATCTTCACAACGGCGACAACGGAGGGGGAAAATGAGTTTTTCGAAGACGTTGAAAGTGGCCTGGGAAGGGCTGATGATGAACAAGGTGCGCTCGTTTCTGACGACGCTCGGCGTGATCATCGGTGTGGCGGCGGTCATCATCATGTTAGCCGTCAGCGCCGGTGCCGAGGCCGACATCGCCGATCAGATCAACGCCTTGGGCGCGAACCTGATTATGGTGATGTCCTCGATGCAGCGCGCCGGGCCGGGCATGGGCGGGTCATCCGTCAGTCTGAAATACAGCGATCTGACGACGATCCGTAACAACATCACCGGCATTAACGGCGTCTCCGCCGAACAGAATTCCACCCAGGACGTGAAAGGTAACGGCACAACGCTATCCGATATTGCAATTGTGGGTACCACCTCAGGTTTTGTAGATGTTCACGAGTACAACGTGGAAAAAGGGCGCTTCATCACGGATCAGGATAACGACCGTGCCAACAAAATCGCTGTGCTGGGTTATGATATCGCCCAAGAACTTTTCGGCGACGTCAATCCGGTGGGACAATCCGTGACGCTCGGTACGGTCAAATGCACGGTGGTCGGCGTGATGGAAGAAAAAGGCGTGGTCGGCACCACAGATTACGACAACCGGGTCTATGTTCCCATCACCCTGGTTTTCAAGAAATTTGTCAATGCTCGCTTCGGAGGAACTGCCTTGCGGGTAGTGTATGTCTCGGCCGAGAGCAAAGAAGTGATGGACAGTGTGATGGAGCAGTTGAACACGCTCCTGATGCAAATTCTGGGCACGGATGAGACTTCACCGGGCTTTACGATGACGACGCAGGACAGCATCATCGACATGCGGGCCTCGACGACAGAAACCTTCCGCAACTTGCTTTCCTGGGTGGCGGCCGTATCGCTGGTCGTTGGGGGGATCGGCATCATGAACATCATGCTGGTCAGTGTCACCGAGCGCACCCGCGAGATCGGGTTGCGGCAGGCGTTGGGCGCGCGTCCCCGTGACGTGCAGCTCCAGTTCTTGCTGGAAGCCGTGATGTTGAGCCTGGTGGGTGGTCTCGTCGGCGTCTTGGCCGGCGTGGGCGGTTCGTGGCTCTTTAACGAATTTGGTTCGATGCGCACCGAGTTGGTGGTGTCCTCCATCCCCTTGGCGTTTGGCGCGGCGGCGGTAGTGGGCATCTTCTTCGGCTACTACCCGGCGACCCAGGCGGCGAAGTTGGATCCGATTGTGGCGCTGAGAAGGGAGTAGGGAGTACGATACTCTCAAACGTTCGACTTTGAACTATCACGGAGGCATAGAAGTGAACCGTAGAAACGTGGGGTTGGTTGGGTTAATCATCGGTGTATTACTGCTGAGTGGTTGCCAGAAGGCGCAGACAACGCAGACGCCGGATAGCGGCGCGACGAGTGCTCCGGCAGCGGAGGGGCAAAGCGATAGTGCGCCCAATCCTGAATTGGATAACGTCAGCCGTCTGACATTGGGCACGTTCCAATTGGAAGGCAGCGACAATGCCGTGACTCCTGAGCAGGCAGCCAAATTACTGCCGCTGTGGAAGCTGGTTCAGGGCGGCACGTTGAAAAGTGACGCCGAGACCAATGCGGTCGTCCAGCAGATCGAAGCGCAGATGACCGAGGCGCAGCTTGCGGCCATCGATGCGCTGAACCTGACGAGGGACGATATGACGACCTGGATGCAAGAGCAGGGAATCGAGATGCCGGGGCCCGACGGGGCTCCAGGGGATGGACAGGGTGCGCCCGGCGGTATGCCCGATATGACGGACGAAGAACGCGCGCAAATGCGCGAGCGTTTTGAAAATATGACGGAAGAAGAACGGGCGACGGCGATGGCGGAGAGTGGTTTTCAACCGCCGGATGGTAATGGACAGTCCCCTGCCGGTAATGGACAACCGCCGGCCGGTGGTGGACCGGGCATGAGCGGTAGGGGCGGGGGCAACATACTGCTGGAGCCGCTGATCAAGCTGCTCACCGAGCGCGCGGCGCAGTAAGCGAGTGAGGAGAACAGTGAGGAGAACAATGAAAAGAATGTTGAAGAATCGAATGGCGATGGTGCTGTTGGGGCTCATTTTCGTCGCTATGGCTGTGACCGGTTGCACGACTCAGCAGCCGGCAACCGAAGCGTCGAGTACAACCGAGGCTCCTGCCTACACCGGCGCACTGCGCACGGATTACGAGAACGCGCTCGATGTGACCGGCCAGCTCGCCTTGGGCATACTGCGTTTGGAGGGCACGGCAGACGCGATCACCGCCGAGCAGGCCACCCAGGCGCTTCCTTTATGGAAAACGTTGCAAGGGACCACCCTTTCGACTCAAGCCGAACGACTGGCGGTGACCAAACAGCTTGAAGATTTGCTCTCTGCTACTCAGCTTGCGGCGATTACGGCCATGCAGCTCACAGAGGACGAGGCGCAAACCTGGCTTCAGGAGCAAGGGCCGACGCTGATGGGCACAGGTGCGTTTGGGCAAGGTGCCGGCGCTATGCCGGGAAGCGGCACCGCTCCTCAGGACGGTAGCGGGCCGGCGGGGATGACGATGTCCGAAGAAGACCGTGCGGCCATGCGCGAGAAGTTCGAGAATATGACGGAAGAAGAGCGCGCCAATATGCGGGCGCAGTTTGGGCAGGGAGGGACGTCCGGCGGGTCTGCCTCTGGCAGTGGGATGCCGTCCGGTGGATTCGCCGGTGCGAACAGTCGGGTATCCTCATTGTTGACGCGCGCCGTCGTCACCTTGCTGACCGAACGCAGTGGACAGGTTACGGCGGCTGTGACACCATCCACTGAAGAACCATCCGCAGCGACCGAACCCGCGGTGACGGCCACAGCGGCAACGGTCTCGGCGGCGGAGGGGGAGGGGGATGTACCTGTGACGATCATCACCCTGGTGCCGTGGCGCACGCCGGAACCGGAGGCTACCGCGACGCCGACGCCGGCTGCAACCCAGGCCTCCACGACGAATACATCCGCCAGTGTACCGGCGAGCCCTGCGGCGTCAACAACGGCCCAGCCGGCTGTGCCAACGGAAACGGTTGTAGCGGAGTCGTCGACGACGCCACTCCAGGGAGCGTTGACGCAGAAAATCGACACCGATCCCGCGCCGCCACTCACCATCGAAATCACGACCAACTATGCAGAGCAGAATCCCCTGCTGGAGAGTGGGCTAATCTACCACATCGGCGGCTACGTCCACAACCCTACCGACGAGACCTATGAAGTCACGGCAGTCCATGTCACCTTCTTCGATGCTGACGGTTTCCGCGGCGCGTTCTACGCCTTCCCGATGCGTCCAGGCCAACGTGGCATCCGGGGAGAATGGATCTGGCATGGCGCGATGGAGGCGGAGATAAGCTGTTCCGTCTTGGGACCCGGCGAATCCTGTCCGTTCACCGCCGAAATTGCCGGACAGAATATGGCCTCCTTCCTCGTCCATCCCGATGCGCAGATTGCCGAGTGGCATGAAGCGGTCGCCGTGACGTTGAGCGATACGAAAATTGAGGACACGGGCACGAATTATGTGCGCATCAGCGGCACCGCGACGAATCCTAACCCCTACCCGCTCAAGAACATTGTCATATCGGGATTGCTGGTGGATGCCAATGGGCAGATGGTGAGCATGGGAACCGGCGTGGTGACTTCCCTTGCGGCGGGGGCTTCTGCGCCCTTTGAGGTCTATGTCGAAAACAAGGCTCACGTAAGTTATCAGTTGCACGCCCTGGCCGAACAAGACGCCAAGTGAATGTGTTGACACTGTGCCCCTGGGCGATGATCCTCTCATCCTCCTGCTCCCCTTCTCTCCCCCTGGCGGGGAAGAAGGGGAGCCAAAAACAAAAATTCCCCTGTCTCCCCATCATTTGCACTATGCCCGGCAGGTAGATTGCCTTTGCATCCATTGTGCCTATCATGGATGAAGTCGAGTGCATGGCTGTGTAGCGGGGATGCACTTTTCTATATCTGGCATTAAAAAGGATGTATGAACGATGAAAGTTGAAACTCGAAAGTTACGGAAATCTATCTATATCGGTTTGACCGCCCTGGTGCTCTTAGCCGGCCTGGGATGCAACCTGTCCGCTCTGGCGACATTGACGCCTACACCGTCCTCGACGGCAACGGCAGTTCCGCCCACGGCGACGGCACTGCCCCCGCTGGTGACTCTGGAGCCGAGCGCTGTCGGAGACGAAAGCGCGGCGGTGTTAGCTTTACAGTTGCGCATCATCCAGGTCTACAAAGCTGTAAGCCCCGCTGTGGTCAACATCACCAACCGCAGTTATGCCTACAGCATGTTCGGGCAGGCGATTCCGCAAGAGGGCAGCGGTTCCGGCTTCATCTATGACACCGACGGGCACATCGTCACCAACTACCATGTGATCGAAAATGCCGAGGAGTTGTTGGTTACGTTCAGCAAGGGGCAGGTCTACGCGGCAGAGGTTGTCGGCGCGGACTCGTTGAATGATCTGGCCGTCCTCCACGTCGACGCCGGGGCGGATTTACCGGCGCCGATTATGCTAGGCCATTCGAACGCCTTAGAGGTGGGGCAGTTCGTGTTGGCAATCGGCAATCCTTTCGGCCTGGAACAGACGTTGACCACTGGCGTCATCAGCGCGCTGGGACGGGTGATCGAAAGTGAGGCCGGCTTTATCGGCGAGGCGATCCAGACTGACGCAGCGATCAATCCTGGCAACTCCGGCGGTCCGTTGTTGGATCTGGACGGGAACGTCGTGGGCGTCAACTCGCAGATCGTCAGCCCTAGCGGCGCCTCGGCGGGCATCGGATTTGCCGTTTCGGCGGACACGGTGCGGCGGGTGGTGGGGGAACTGATTGCCCGTGGCTATTATCCCCATCCCTGGGTGGGGGTGGATATGGTGCCTCTGACGTCGTCGGTGGTGGAGTGGTTCCGCCGCGCTGGCATAGACATCCCCGTGGAGACCGGCTTGTTGGTGCTGGAGGTCACGCGCGGTGGCCCGGCGGACGTCGCGGGCATTCATGGAGGCAGCCGCATGGTGCGGATAGGTCGTTACCAGGTGCCGGTGGGCGGCGACATCATCACGGCGCTGGATGGTCAACCGGTTGCCGATCTGGAGACGTGGACGATCTACCTCGAAACGCAGAAGACGATTGGGGATACGGTGCAATTCACAGTGATGCGCGAGGGGAAGGAAATGGTTATCCCCGTCGTGCTTGAGGAACAACCCACAGGCCGGTGAAGTAAGCGTGGCGGACGAAGAAGCTCTCGCCGTTGTAGTCGGTGTCAATGAACCAACCTGGTGGGCAGGACGGTGAGTTTACCGTAGCGTTTGACCGCCAGGCGCAGCTCATGCCGCTTGATCTGCGCTTTGTGCAGCGCCGCAATCTTGACGCCAGCATCCACCACCCGGTTCTGCCGCTTTGGTGAGGGCAGCGACCAGGCCGCCGACTGCTGCAATGCCCTCAATAAACTCGACGCGTTTCGCGCGGACGGGACCTTCGGCCTGCGGCGGCCTGACGTAGGGCGAACATCCGCGCTCTTCCACGTTATCCCAAAGAGCCAAAGGGCAAAGCGGGCGCTACGCGCGTGGGGAGACTACCACCCGAAAGCCCCAATCGCCGAGCCTGTAGTACGGGTAGTACCAGTTGCGGAAGGCGCAGCGGGCGAGGTAACGATCGAGGTCGAACGCGCCCCCACGCAACACACGGGCGACCTCATTCCCCGCTTCCAGGTTCTCCCGCCCATCATCTACTTGGTAGGGATAATCCTGTTCTATACTCCGCGTCCACTCCCAGACGTTGCCTACCGTGTCCAGACACTCATATAACGACGCGCCCTCCGGGAAAATGCCCACCGGCGTGGTGCTTTCCACGCCCAACTCACTCGAATTACAATAGCCCTCTTTCCAGGTATACTCCCACGGATACTCGCGCTTGTCCATCGCGCCCCGCGCAGCTTTCTCCCACTCTGCTTCACTGGGCAGAGAAATTGACTTGCCGGTCACCTCACTCAACCAACGACAATAGGCTCTGGCGTCGTGCCACGTCACCTTGACTACCGGGTGGCTCTCCAGCCCACGCAGAACTTTGCCATTCTCCCAATGGGCGGGCGGCTCATGCTGCCGCGCCTCGACAAAGATGTGATATTGCGCATTGGTGACGGGCACTTTGGCAATCCAGTAACGTTTCAAGTTCACTTTATGGACGGGCCTTTCATCATCGTACTGTTCACTTCCCATCCAGAACTCGCCCGCCGGAATCTCCACCCAGACCGTTCGATCTTGCCCAACGCTTCCGCCGCCGCCGCGCGGCGCTGTACCAACGTTTTTAGATCGGCGCCCTTCCGCAGCGGCGTCTCGAACGTCTTCCGCAAGCGTGTCTGAATCTCCCCCGCCAGGTCGCCCTCGGTGCGCGCCTGGCCCACATCACGTACCGCTTCCGCCGCCAGCACCAGGTTGTGGTAAGGTTCGGGTTCTTCTTTGTGTTCCATAATGGCGCGAATCAGTTCCGTGGCGCGGCGTTTGCCTTGCGTGCTCAGGTAGCCCGCTTCCAGCAAGACCACCTCGCGCCACCAGGAATCCCCCAGGCGCGCCAGCGTGTAGGCGACGTTGTCCTCCCGGTCGGCCACAGCCCGCGCCGCCAGGTATTCCTGGAACGTCAGGTGGCTGAAGGCGTAGATGCCCTGTCCACGCTCTGTGAGCAGACCGCTGCGCGCGTTGATGAGATCAATGAAGCCGTTGACGGCCTTCTTCGTCAGACGCCAGTCCTTGAGCATCGTCTGGAAGGGTTGTGCCAGTTGACGGCGCAGGGCATCCAACTCGATCTCCCGCGCGTGCTGCTCCATCAGCCACAGGGCAATAGGTTCCAACAGGCTGCGCCGGTCGCCTGCGTCCAGTTCCAGCCCTTGCAGCACTTCGGTGGCGGGCAAACCTTTGACCGCGTCCCACTGCACCAGCAGCACCTCGATGGCTTCTTCGTACAACTCCACGCGCCGGTCGGGCAATTGCGCCCGGTAGCGCTGCACCAGCGCGATCACGGTGAGTAGCAGCGGGTTCACCGCCAACTCGCGCACGCGGACGTTGCCCGCGATGGCTTCGACCAGCTTGTCCGCTTCGGCCTTGCCCTTGCGCAGCGCGGCAGCGGTGGGGCCGCCAGCCAGAACAATCTCCACGGCGCGGTTCCAGTGGCGGGCAAAGCGGGCAATGTCCTCATCGGTGAAGTCGCGCACGGTGGTGGTGGCGTAGTCCACGCCCAGACGTGCCCCACCCGTGTAGCCCACGATACGGCTGGTCACGACGTAGCGATTCTGCGGGTAGGCCAGCGTGAACTTCTCCAGGATGCGGGCAATGCGCTGGCGCGTCTCCATTTTGGCGACTTCGTCCACGCCATCGAACAACGCGATGCACTCCCCGGCTTTGAGCCGCGTCTCGAAGAAGTCGGTGGGCAGTACGAGGTTTTGGTTGGTGAAGTACAGTCGCAGGTAGTCCAGCAGCAGTCTAGGGCCATCCGCACCCACGTCGGGACACTCTTTTTCCAGGTAACGGGCGAAGTCGCGCAGGGGCAGGAGAATGGGCAGGCGGTGCTCGTCCAGGCCGAGGCGCTGCTTGACCAGCCCCCCCTCAGTCCCCTCCAGAGGAGGGAAGTCCCGCGCAAAGGTGAGCGCCAGGTAGCGCAGCAGCGTCGTCTTACCGCAGCCGGGATCGCCCAACACAACCAGACGCGGGTGCATAGCCAGTGCTTCTTGCACTTTCACTTTCACCTGCTGTACACTCTCGCGAGGCTGTTCCATCCCGCGGCGCTTGGTCTCTCCGGGCGCGAGCTTTGCCATCTCTGCCACCCAGGTTTCTTCGTCGCGCACGGTCTTGCGCACCGTTGCCGTGAGGGTGATGTAGACTTCTTCCAGGTCGATGCTCACCAGGCCGGAGGCCGAGCGGATGCCCTGCAGTTGCAGGCGGCTGTTTTCGTCGATGACGTGGGAGAGGTAGCAGGCGAGGGCGTCGGTGGGATCGCACGTGGCAGGCTGTCGCTTTAGCCAGTTTTCCAGGACAGAGATGGCTTCGGGGTTGCGGAGGCAGTGGTCCAACAGGAGAGTGATCTTCTCATCCTTGCGCATACCGCGTCCGAACTTGTTCTGCACTTCCGGGAAATGATCCACCGCCAGGATGTCGATTTGGGGATCATCGAAACGGTTAAGGCGTTGGCGGAGGTCAGAGAAGTCAGGCGGTGGCAATTCCACTTTTTGTTCCTGTCGCGTGCCGCACGCTGAACAAAACAGCGCATCGTCTTCCAGTTGCTTGCCACACTAAGGACAAGACTTCATCTTTCACCTCACTTTAACAATTTTGCCAGCCGTGCAACGTCTTCGGGATGGCGGCGGCAGTGATCCAATAGCAAGTTGATCATCTCGCCGCATTGCAAGCCGCGCGTGAATTTATCGTAGACCACCGGGAAATGGTCGAGGCACAGACTCTCGATTTCGACTGCGTCAAGTCGTTGGAGGCGGGCGCGCAGGCCCGGAATGTCAACGGGTGATGTGGTGGGGGATGTCGCTGCACCTGCACCTTTTTCAATGTGGACGACATTGTTGTTCCCCACCACGTTCCCGTCGCCGATGATCGTCATCGCGGGTGGCGTCGGCGCGGCGGAGAAGTCTCCGGCCACGTTGATCTGCGTCCCGACCTGCTGCCTCTGCTGGTTGAAGACGGTGTGTTGCGCGGCAACCCCGCCAGCAGGCGGTTGTGCCTGCGGCGCGCTCGACAATCCCGCATATGCCGCCCAGTACCAGGCTATGTGCCAGGCCCGCGACGCCCTCAATCCGCGCCAACTGCGCCGCGACATCGAAAAGGCGCTCAACCATCTGTTTGCTTATCCTAATGCACGGCCCGGTGCGGTACAAAACGTCTATGAGACGTTGGCTGATCCAGATCATTTTCCCGCAGCGGTAGAGGCCCTGCGGGCTGTGGGAACTGTGGACAAACCCAAAAACGGTTTGCCCACAGTTCCCACTGCCCCGACGACGACGGTGGTATCATCTTTTTCTCGAAAGGAGGCGGCCTAACTGCGGTAACATTATCATTTGATTCAACCGTAGCCCTTCGGTAACATTATCATTTGGTTTGACACAGAATGTTTCCCGAGTCTTGGGTAAAAATGTAGTTAGTACACTCTGGCACGCCGTCATCCCAGCCGGTAGCCCCACCCGCGTATGGTCGCGAGGTGTTCTGCCCCCACTTTCTGCCGCAAGTTGCTCACAGTACGTTGGAGCAAATCCAGATCCATTTCTCCGGTATAGTTCCATACGTTCTTCCACAGGTCAGCGTAGGCTACGCCTTCCGGCGCGCGCGCCAGGCAGCCCAGCACGGCCCATTCGTAGGGCGTCAAGGCCACCGGGTCTCCGTCCAGGAGCGCCCGCCGCGCCCCCAGGTCTACACTCAAGTCGCCATAGCGCCGATAGGTACGTTGGTGGCGTGCCTGGCACGCCGCCGCCACCGCATCCACGAATTTGTGGAGAGAGGCGGATTTGGTGAGGTAAGTACAAGCGCCGCTTTGCAACGCGGTAACGGCCACGTCGGCTGTATCCAGCACAGAGAGGATGATGACTTGCAGGTCGGGGTCCGGCGCCAGGAATTGAGGGAGCAGATCCAGGCCTGACGCTCCCGGCAACAGGATGTCGAGCACGAGCACGTCAGGCGGATAAGCACGCGCCAACGCCAGGGCCGTCGCCCCCTCGCAGGCAGTGAGGACAGCGTAGCCCGCGTGACGCAGCGTGTCCGCGTAGATGCGGATCATGTCCGGTTCATCGTCTACGATGAGAAGGGTGGGAACACGTCTTGACATTTACCAAATGTTGCCAGAAATCTTTCGCTTGTATCGGTTGGTTCTCTGGGACTTGGCGTGGTGATGGACAAACGGCTTTAGTTTTTGCCATGGCTGACACGGATTGCACTGATTTTTTTATGCTTTGCATGTCAATCCGTGGCCGGTTCCTTGTCACGACCCTGCGAAATCCTGAAGAACCTGTGTTTTGTCCGACTGTAAACTTTTAGTCTTGTGAGCGTAGCAATTTTTTCGATGGCTTACCCCCTATCCTTTTCCCCCCGCGCCGACGCGGGGGGAAAAGGACTTTTTTGTGTTTTTTTTGCCGGCGGCCTGCGCCCGCCGGCAAAAAACCTTATTTTTCTCCCCCACTCCGGCGTTGGCACTGGGGAGGGAGAAGGGCAAAACGACGGATCACCAAGGTTCATCCAGTGCCGTCTGGATAGTTAGCGCTGGGCTGAGCAGTTACGAGATTTGAAAGATTATGGCTGTAAGCAGTATATATCAAAAACAGGCTTAGCAATGCAGGCGGTAAGCGCAAGTGCCATTACAACAAGCACAATCCGCCATACATGGGTAAAGATGCGTAGGTTCACCTCACAACGATGGAAGGATTGTACCAGATTTTAGGCAATAGGCAACGAGACGGAGGCAGGCGGTTGCCGTAACTACTGTTAAGATTTTCTCGGCGTTCTTTGCGCTTCTGCGGTGAGAAAAATTTGACGAGGCGTTAACCAACCCCACCACCGGATAAGGCAATCCGTCAACGCCATGACCGCAATGGTCAGCAGTATCAGTGTGGGGATATTATCTCGATCAATATAGCCGGTGAAGCCGATGCCCCAACTGATAATGATCCAGTGGATAAAAAAGAAGATGGTGACGTGCGCGCTCCAATAGTAGCACAAACGAAAGAAGGGATTGCCCCGGACATGCCCAACGAGCCAATGACATACGGCTAACCAGACGAGCACAAAACCGGTGAAGGCAATCACTGCGCCAGGCCCACTGCGAAAGTAATCGCCAATGTGAAAAGTCGGTCGGCTCAAAATCAATAAACCGCCGGCAAGTAACAATGTCATGCCCACGCCCGCGGCGCGCCGGAACAACGCGTCTTGATCTACACTGGTGCTTAACCATACGCCAAATGCCATCCCTGTAAGGGAATAACTAATCCACGGGAACACCGGAAATTGAACAAACTTACCCTCTCCCCATAGCAAAACGAGGCAGCCATCCAATAAGGGCCAGCCGCTCATCCATCCCCACATCAACGGCGATGCCAGCGCCACGACCACCCCTATGAACACCCAGAGCCGTGGCCGAGGCAAAAGATATCGCACCGTAGTAATCAACATCAGCGAAATTCCGGCGCAATGCAGTATATCCACCAGCCAGAATAGATCCTCTAATGTGTAGGGGGCGATATCCTCCGGCTTGACGATGCCGAATTCCAAACCAAGAAAAGCCGGCAGGGTACCGCGCAGAAAGTTCAACCCGTAAGCCAGCGCCAGCAGCGCAAGTCCCCGCCGCCAGCCGTCGCGCGGCGTAGCGTGCGTTGAAAATGCCAGCGACGCACCCATCAGAAACATGAAGACGGGGGCCGCCAATGGGCCGCCCCAAAAGCGAATCATTGCGCCGTAGATGGATTGATTAGCCGTATAGCTCCCATACCTGAGCAGAACATGCACGGCAACCATACCCATTATCCCCACCCCCCGCGCCAAATCAAACGCCAGTACGCGCGTTCTGCTTTTGGACATTGGAGAGAGTTGAGCGCCTTGAAAAAGGGGAGCTGTGGTAAGATGTTGTTCATCAGCACCCCGTGAACTATTGTTTTGCTTATCTCGAATGTTCACTTTCATCATCGGTAGTTTCATATCCCCGTGCTTGTAGTTTAAAGAGATGGGCGTATTGACCTTCTTTCTGCATAAGGTCTTTATGAGATCCCATTTCGATACATTGTCCGTTTTCCAATACCAGAATTTGATCGGCCATACGCACGGTGGAGAATCGATGCGAGATGAGAAGCGTAATTCGGGAAGGGCTATCTTCCAACAACTTTTCAAACGTTTCACATTCTACTATTGAAACTGACATTGTGCAAAACGTCTCGAGTCGTGTTGGGATAGCGGAATGATACATTCCGAAACTCAATTTCATGTATAAGCTCGGTCCATTGCTTGCCTGAATTAAGATCGCGAGCAGGCAATGCCAAAAATTCAAATAGATTACGGATAAACAAAGCATCCGAATAGAAACTGCTCAAACCTCTCAGCAAAGATTGCAACTGCTTCTATGGACTGGCCTTGCTCACAAGCATTGAAGATACGAGTGGATAATAGCCAGTTTCAAATCAAAATCGAATAATCACAACCTTTAGCAAGTCGTTCGAAAAGCATATTTTGAGCAAAACAGAGAACGACATTTCTGATTGCATAAGTCCTAACAGTAAAACACACCATTCTCATCATATCCAGAATTTGCCGAAAAATTCAGAAGGTTTCCCGAATCTTTCATAAAAAAATGGTTAAAAATGTACTCGTCAGGATGATATTGAACACAACAGCGTGGGTTTTTTGCCGCTTCCTCGCCATTTTGCAGCATCAGTTGTGGCGTTAAGTTCGAGAATTCATTCTATGTACGATACGAGGCGCGAGTCTGGTAGTATCCGCTCAGGGTGGGTAACCGCCATCGTGGCAAAAACTAAAGCTGTTTTTTATCACCACGCAAAGTCCCACAGGCCGTTGAAATCAGCGCTTTGCTTGTCCTTCTTTACAGAGCGCCGTTATCAGCCAACTCTCAGAGATTTCTTAGACGATTTTCAGAAAAAGCTGCTATGCTAAGGATATCGAGCGGACAAAACACTACTCACAGATCCGCGCAGAGAAGAAGAGAGGAATTTCCCATGAACTGGCGTTCACCAGCGGTGGAATGAAAACTTTTCACCCCGCAGGGCACACCGGACACACAGAATTTGTGTTTTTCTCTGTGAACTCGGGGTACTCTGGGGCTATTTTCAGAGGAGGTGATGGACGATTGAGTCAAAGCGTTGCTGGAAGGTCATATCTTACCGGTTTGAATAGATGTCACAAAACTATATAACGGAGGTGGATTATGTTGACAAACAAAAAAAGAGTGTTCATAGCTGTCGGAAGTGGATTGACTTTGCTCGCTGTGGTTGCCGGCGTTTGGTTGTTGGGAAGGCCGGTGACGGCAAGCGCTGCGGATAATCTGAAGACAGAAACCCAATCAGTCATGCCTGGCCTGTTGGGAGAAGGGTATCTCAACCACGGCGGAGGGTGGAATTTCCCGGGCATCCGGGGCGGAGATATCGATTATCAGCAGTTGCTCGCCGATGCACTGGGTATCAGCGTCGCCGATCTCCAGGCGGCTTATCAAACAGCGCGCGACGCCGCCATCGATAAAGCGGTTGAAGCCGGGCTGATCACCCAAGAACAGGCCGATGAAATGAAGGTCTGGGGAGGCTTGGGACGCCGCGGCGGTTTGGGTGTCTTGGGTCGTGCTCCTAAGGGTGTGGCTAACAATACCATCGATGAAAACGCGCTGTTGGCCGACGCTCTGGGTATCACGGTGGACGAACTCCAGGCCGCGCGCGAAGCCGCTAACCAGGCCGCTATCCAGCAGGCCGTTGCAGAGGGTCTCATCACCCAGGAAGAGGCCGATGCTATGCAGGCTCGCCAGAACGTGAGAAGCTACCTGACTCAAGACGCCCTCCTGGCCAGGGCTTTGGGGATGTCGCTGGAAGATCTGCAGGCCGCTTATAAGAACGGCGAGACCCTTTCGACGCTGATGCGCGCGAAGGGCCTGGATGCAGCGACCGTGCGTGAAAAACTGCAAACCGCTTACACCGCAGCGCTCGCGCAGGCCGTCAAGGATGGCGTCATCACGCAGGAGCAGGCCGACGCTATGTCGCAGGACATGCAAGACGGGCCGGGCTTCGGGATGATGCCCTTCGAGGGTCGCGGTGGAGACCGTGGCCCTGGCCCTGGCCGCGGCGGTTTCAGGAACGGAGCACCTGTCGCGCCGGATACTGAGGATGAGTCGGGGACAGACTTCCGCACGCCGGGACGTACTGCTCCGGTCGAGGATACGGATGCGTAGAGTGAGATTGACGTAGCGCAGACACATATATTCCTCCTTGAAGACGGCGACCTCGTGTGGGCATATACTTGCCACCGGGGTCGCCGTTTGTTGAGCACCGGCTCCGTTGACATAAACCGCACCTTAAAGTAGAATGGGGCTTACCGATGTTGTCCGACCAATGGATATAGGCGTCCCATCTGAGTAGAGGAGGTTGTTTGCTATGGTTGTTCCCTTGTCACAGCGCCATGTTGTAGGAGAAACACGTCCGGTATGCGGGGAGTGCTGTGACATCTGTGCCTGTCTGCCCGAAAAAGAACGTCCTGTCTCTCATCCGGGTGTCGTGGATCGTATCCGTGAGGATGTGCAGACCGTATTTGCCAAAGACCCCGCTGCCCGCAGTGTACTCGAAGTGCTGACCTGCTACCCGGGCCTGCACGCGATCTGGCTGTACCGTGTGGCGCACGCTTTGTGGGTACACAAATTTCGTTTTCTGGCGCGCTGGCTCTCGCATGTGACACGCCGGCTGACGGGCATTGAAATTCACCCCGGCGCCACCATTGGACGGCGTGTCTTCATCGACCACGGGATGGGGGTTGTGATCGGCGAGACGGCCGAGGTGGGCGACGATGTCCTGATCTACAAAGGAGTTGTTCTGGGAGGAGTGTCGCTGGAAAAGACGAAGCGCCACCCCACGATCGGCAACGGCGTGGTGTTGGGGACGGATGCGATTGTGCTCGGTCCGATTGAGGTGGGGAACAATGCGCAGATCGGCTCCGGCTCGGTGGTGGTGAAGCCGGTGCCTGCCTACGCCACGGTTGTCGGCGTGCCGGGGCGGGTGGTTAAAATGAACGGCGTCTCTTGTCGCCTCAAGCCCGATTTGCATCACGAACAGCTTCCCGACATGATGATCGACACAATCGATCATCTGACGCAGCGCATCACGGCGTTGGAAGCACGCCTGCATGATCTGGAAAGCCGCCATGCGGCGACAGAGAAAACTGCGGTGTTGGAGGAGGTAGAAGCATGGCGTTAAAACCGGGTGATTTTAACGGTTTGGTGGCGGACAGCGTCCTGGATCTGGTGGGACGCACGCCGGTTGTACGTTTGCAGCGCGTCGTTACGCCGGAGATGGCGACCGTGTGGGCAAAATTGGAGCGGCAAAATCCCGGCGGCTGCGTCAAAGAGCGCATCGGCCTGGCGATGATCGAAACTGCCGAGCGCGAGGGGCTTTTGCAGCCCGGCGCGCTTATCGTCGAGCCGACCAGCGGCAACACCGGCATCGGCCTGGCGATGGTCGCCGCTGTCAAAGGCTACCGCGTCATCCTGGTGATGCCGGATTCGGTGAGTGTCGAGCGCCGGGCGATTTTCAAAGCCTATGGTGCAGAGTCCGTTCTCACCCCGGGGGCACAGGGGATGAAAGGCGCTATCGCTAAAGCCGAGGAAATCGTTCGCCAGAACCCCGGCGCATGGATGCCGAACCAGTTTGCGAATCCTGTTAACCCCGAAGTGCATCGTCTGACCACCGGCCCGGAAATCCTCGCCCAGGTTCCGCATCTGGATGCTTTTGTCGCCGGCGTGGGGACCGGGGGAACGGTCACCGGCGTAGGACGATACCTCAAGTCTGTGGCGCCGCGCGTGCGTATTTTCGCGGTGGAGCCGGCGGGGTCGCCGGTGCTTTCCGGTGGACAACCCGGCGCGCACAAGATTCAGGGTATCGGGGCGGGATTTGTTCCGGCGGTGTTTGACCGGAGCGTGGTTGACGAGATTGTCACTGTAACCGACGCCGAGGCTGCGGAGATGAGCCGGCAACTGGCCCGGCGCGAAGGGTTGCTCGTGGGTATTTCTTCGGGGGCGGCGGCAGCGGCGGCGCTCAAAATTGCCGCGCAGTTAGGGAAAGACAAAATAGTGGTGGTGTTGTTGCCCGATACCGGTGAGCGTTATCTCAGCACCGATCTTTTTGACTAAAACGTAAAATGCAAAGCGCAGAACGTGCGGTATTTTGTACTGGTCAACAAGATGTTGGACATGCGGCTCAATGCGTTTCCACCGCGGAGCACACTGAGGACACAGAGAAATAGCATCAATCTCCGCGTGCTTTTGGATGACAAGATAGGTGTGTTTTTATCAGTCCATCCCCCCTGCCCCCCCTTCTCCCCAGGAAGGGGGATTTTTGTAGGGGGTACTGATTTTTTATACTTTCGTGTCAATCCATGGCTGTTTTTTTATTTCGACCATGCGAAATCCTGAAGAACCTTGATTTTGCAGTATCAACTTGGGTGGGATGGCGTCCTGATGGGCAAAACGGCTCCTGTGAGGGATAGTCTCGATCCAGACGATCCCGATTGCGTCTGGACCTATCGTGGTTACAAGCTCGACAAAAGTAACTTTACCACGGCTATGGTACATCTGTACCGGGCCGAGATCTCGCGCGTGAATCTGTGGCGCAGCCGGCTGGATACAACGACGAACTGGGCCGTGGTGGCTACGGCTGCCGCACTGACATTTTCGTTTGGCAACCAGGATAATCCTCACTTTGTCCTTTTGTTGACACTGCTGTTAGTGTTGATCTTCCTTAACATCGAGGCGCGACGGTATGCGTACTACTCACTATGGTACCATCGCACACGGCTGATGGAGACGAATTTCTTCGCCGCGATGCTCGCGCCGCCGTTTGAACCCGCTGCGGATTGGGGGGACGCGCTTGCCGATGTGTTGCGCAACCCGATTTTTCCTATTTCCCATTGGGAGGCGCTGGGTAACCGTTTCCGACGTAATTATGCAGCCATCATCGCCGTGATCCTCATCAGTTGGATCCTCAAGTTGGCGATTCATCCCAGCCCTGTTGCTAATATCCAGGAATGGATAGCCAGAGCCGCGATCGAGCCGCTGCTCCCCGGTTCATGGGTCGTTGCCGTGGTGTTGTCGGTGTATCTGATTCTGTGGGGTATCACCCTGGAAGGGTACCGGCGCTTCAAAAAACGTGGCGCTCCGCGTCGTGATGAATGGCAACACAAAGGCCCGCGTTGGTTCAGATCCGAGGTTACTCCGCACCTGGCCGTTATCGTGACCCAACAGAAAGAGCGCATGGCGGCGCGTCTGATGACGGAATTGGGACGCGGTGTCACGGCGATGGACGGCACGGGGATGTATACAGGCGAGGGGCGGAGCGTGTTGCTGTGCGCCATCACAGATATCCAGATAGCGCACCTGAAAGCTATCGTCCACGAGGTCGATGAGGATGGTTTTGTCGTTGTCACGCAGGCCCGAGATGTCCGCGGCGGGCACTTCCGGGCGTCCGAACCGCCGAGCTAAAGTGTGAGCATGGGGAACTTCTGACCGTGTTTGTACGTCATGACTCGTGGGGTTTCTCTGTGCAGCCCAACCATCGTCACCAAAATAACCAGATGAGGTTGATATGTCCATAGAAAATACAACAAAACCTGCCGGGAAAAGCGTCATAGCGCTTATGATCGGCGTTCTGATGCGGCCCCAGGCGACATTGGCTTATCTCAAAGATAATCACCGGCGCGCGTGGTGGCTGCCGGCCATCTTTATCATGTTGTTGACTGTCGCGCCCGTTGTCGTCGGGTCACGCTCATCGTCGCCGGAGATGGGCTCGCCTGCAGAAGGGGCCATAATCTCCGGCGTGAAGGGCATCGCCGTTGAACCCCAGGCGATGTCGGGTATGGAGCCCCCGCCATCCGCGTCCGGCGGGCCTGGCCTCCTGACGCTCGGCAGCGCGATCCTCGGTACGTCTGTGGCGTGGCTGATTTGGGGCGGCGCGCTTTCCCTGGCAAGCGTTTTCCTGGGACGCAGTAGCAGCTTTGGGCAGATGTTCCGCCTGACGGTGTGGACGTGGCTGCCCTATGGGATCCGTGGCCTGGTCCAGACGGTCTACATTCTGGCGACCGGTCATCCTATTGTCAACGCCGGACTGTCCGGCTTTGTTGTCGACAAGAGTGTGTCAGCGATCATTTCTCCCGGCCCAGGTCAACTGGCGCTGGCGAGCGTCCTGGGGCGCGTGGATATTTACTTGATCTGGCATCTGCTGCTGGTGAGTGTGGGGTTGATGGCTTTCACGAATCTGAGCCGTAAGAAAGCCTGGACTGCGGCGCTGGCAATCTGGCTTGTGCTGACTTTGCTCGGCATCGTTCCGGCCATTTTCGGAGGGATGGTGGGCGGCATTTTGAACGGTACAATGAGTAGCGGGGCGTATGGATAAGCCGATCCAGCCCGGCAGATTTCGCAGTGCATGAACGACTCTATCATTCACACCCGCAATCTTCATCGTGATTTCACGATGGGAGATCAGGTTGTCCACGCTTTGGACGGCGTCGACCTGGAAGTCAGCAATGGCGATTTCCTGGCGGTGATGGGGCCGTCGGGGTCGGGAAAATCCACGTTGCTCTATCTCCTCGGCGGTCTGGATCGTCCCTCCGAAGGTGAAATCTGGGTCAGCGGGCGAGATATTACGCAGTTGGATGAGAACGATCTGGCAACTTACCGGGGACGAGAAATCGGTTTCGTTTTTCAGGCATTTCACCTGGTCCCGACCATGACGGCGCTCCAGAACGTGGAATTCCCCATGATTTTCAGCCGTGTTTCCCCGTCGGTGCGGCGCGAACGCGCGCGAACGTTGTTGGAACGGGTTGGCCTGAGCGACCGCATGGGTCACAAACCCACCGAGCTTTCCGGCGGACAACAGCAGCGCGTGGCCATCGCCCGCGCCCTGGCGAACGATCCGCGCATCATTCTGGCCGACGAGCCAACCGGCAACCTGGACACTCACACCGGTCAAGAAGTGCTGGACCTGCTCACCCGGCTCAATCAAGAAGAGGGACGCACTATTGTGATTGTCTCGCATGATCCTTCGGTGACTCGTTTCGTCACCCGGGATATTCATCTTTTGGATGGCAAAATTGTGGGTGTGCCGCGTCCTGCGTGAGGGCACATTTTCGCTTCTCATTTCTAATTTCTACTTTCTACTTTCTAATTTCTCATTTTCGTGAGGGCATCCGATGAGACAAAATGTCAAATGGAGTTTGATTATGGTGTTGGCAATGGCGTTGGCGTTGGGCGTGGTGACATGGGGAGCGGCGCAAGCGTCGGTCATCGTGGAGCCGAGCACGTTGCGTACCGATCTCGGCGGTACAGTGAGTCTATACGCGACCGGCGCGTTTACCTTTACGGAAGGCTATACCGTCCGTCTACTCAATTACGGTATTCTGGCTACCCACTACGTCAATCCGACGGCGCTGCAAGCGACCGTGCCGACGGGATTAAGCGCCGGCGACTATTCTCTGTGGGTATTGAACACGGAGGGTGTAGAAATCGCTCTCGGCACGCTCCGGTTAGTGGAGCCGCCGTCTCCCACTGCCACGCCGAAACCTGAATCTCCACCGCCGCCCGGTCGTCCGATTCTCACCGTGCGCAATTACACGGTCGAGCCGCTGCAAGTGCGCCCTGGACAGGAATTCACCGTCAGCGTCGAAGTGTACAACAACGGCAGCCGCGCCGGAGAAAACACGATGGCAGTGTTCCCCGGCGGGACGTTCATCCCCCTGGGCGACAAGGGACATCTGTTCTGGCAGGTCCACATCAACGCGACTTTTGTGGCGACGCAGCGCTTCCGCGTTCCGGCGTCGACCACCAACGGCATCCATGAAGTCGAGGTGCAACTATCGGCCAACGACTGGGAAGGCAATCACTACGATTACCCGGCTACCATCCCGGTCGAAGTCATCGGCGCGAGCACCGGTGCTGCGCCTACCGGCAAGCCTGAAGTGCTCGTGGAGGGTGTCTCTACGGACCCGCCGGTCATCACGCCCGGCGCCCCCTTCTCACTGACCCTGGTCCTGGCAAATCGCGGTAGCCGCACGGCGATCAACATCATGACCAGCGCCGATCCGGCCAGCGCGGTCCCGGCGGAGGGCGGCAACATCATCTCCACGGATGTCCTGCGCATCGATGATCTTGTCACCGTGACCTTGCCATTGCTGCTTAAGCCCGTGAAGGAAGGGGGACGTCAGGGGTTGACCATTGCGCTCGAGTACAGCGATTACAGCGGCGGCAATTATTCTGACCAGCAGACGGTGGGCGTGGACATCGACACCAGCCTGGCGAATCGTCCCCAGTTGTTAATCAACGCCTACCGCACCGATCCGGCGAGCATTTCCCCCGGCGACAGCTTCACGTTGACGTTGGACCTCGCCAATGTGGGCGGTGGGGACGCGCAGCGCATCACGCTGGCTTTGGGGGGCGAGGAAGGGGAGGAGCTGGGCATGTTCGTACCCCTCGAAGGCAGTAACGTCAGTTTCGTGCCGGGGGTTGCTGCCGGGCAGACCACGGCGATTACCATGCGGTTGATGGTCGCCGGGAACGCGGAGACGAAAGCGTACAACCTCCCCGTGGCGTTGGCCTACGACACCGAAACCGGCACGCGCGAGAAGGACACGCAGCGCGTCAGCCTGATGGTTTTCCGCCGGCCCCAGTTCAAAGTCAGCTTCTATCGTCCTGTGGAAGGGATGGCGCTGGTGGGGCAGCCGCTGGCGTTGCCGATTGAGGTAGTCAACTCAGGCACCGCACGGTTCAACATCCCTACTCTGGAAGTGACGGGCGCGGGTTTGGAGTTTATGGAGGAACCGAGCACCTATGTAGGCAATCTCGATCCCGGCGGCTCGTGGACGTTGGATGCGATGGCGATGCCGCTCGCGCCGGGGCCGGTGGATGTGGTGGTCAACGTGTATTATGTGGACGATCTCAACCAGACGCAAGTTTACAGCCAGACCCTCACCGTGGAAGTGATGGAGATGCCGCAAGAGGGTACTCCGGGCGGTCCCGACGGTCCGCTCGGCCCTACGGAACTGCCGGCGGAGGGGACTCCTGAGACTTTGATGCAAAAGGTCCTGCGCTTTGTTAAAGGTTTTCTCGGTCTGGGGAGCTGAAGGATGCAAGAGGCAGAAGGCAAAAACCTTTGCTTTTACCCTATTCGCTGATTCTTTTATTCGCTGATTCTTTTATTCGCTGATTCACTATGACCATTCGTGATTTACTGCGCTTAGTTTTGAGCAATCTCAAACGCATGAAGGCGCGTGTGGCGATGACGGCCATCGGCGTGATCATCGGCACCGCGGCGGTTGTTGTGTTGATGTCCCTGGGCGCCGGATTGCAGCAGTTGGCGACAGAAAGCCTCTACGGAATGGGCGGCCTCGACGAATTGATGGTGCGCAACGACAGCTATTGGGGGGAGGTGTCCCCGAAAGGTGACGGAAGCCAGCAACAGCAGCAGCAGACCCTCGTGCTTGACGATACTGTGCTCGACCAAATCCGCCAGATGGAGGGCGTCATTGCCGTCACGCCATTCCTGGATGTAACGATGATGGGGCCGCTCAAGCTGGACCGGCAGGAAGGGTGGGGGCAGATCTATGGCGTAGAAATGGATGAATTCGCCAAAATCGTCGCCCTCAAACGGGGCACGATGGAACTCTACCGGGGACAGGTTGTCATCGGCAGTATGGTCCCTGACAATTTCATTCCCTGGGAAGAGCGTGCGGAGGGCGAGACGCCACCACCGGCCCCTGAATTGATGGGTAAAATACTGAAAATGATGCAATACACCTACAACGAGGGTGACATGTACCCAACCGAGAGTGTCGTCGCGCGGCTGGAAGTCGTAGGGGAATTGCAGCCACAGGGGTATATGTATGATTACAGCATCTTCATGCCGCTCAAAGAAGCGCAGCGGCTCAATCAACGGATGAACGCCGGACTGCCGCCGGAAGCACAGTCCGGATCGCGCAAAGGCTACATACAAGCGTTGGTCAAAGTCGATAATCCCAACCAGGCACCGGTGGTTGAGCAGCAAATCAAAGACATGGGTTTCAGTGTTCAGTCAGACCGGCAGCAATTGGAGAGTATCAACCAGTTCTTCGTGATCATTCAGGCCGTGTTAGGGGGTATCGGGGCGGTAGCGTTGCTGGTGGCGGCCTTCGGCATCGCCAACACGATGGTGATGGCGATTTACGAGCGCACGCGCGAGATCGGTCTGATGAAGGCCATCGGGGCGACCAATCAGGATGTGATGTCGGTATTCTTGACCGAGGCGGGGAGCATCGGTTTTCTGGGCGGCGTCGGAGGTGTGTTGCTGGCGCTGGGGGTCAACGCTGTGATCAACGTCGCCGGACAGTCGTTTATCTCTCAGGGAAGTGGTGGATTTATGCCGGTGGGACCCGGTATGGCCGGACAAGAAGCGGCGCAGGCTTTGACAGCAACCCCGCTGTGGCTGCCGGTCTTTGCCATTCTCTTCGCCGTTTTGATCGGTGTGGTGTCTGGCATCTATCCTGCCATTCGCGCCGCCGCCCTCAGTCCTATTCATGCGTTAAAATATGAGTAGAAATACAGGATTGACAATCCGGGTGCCATAGCGGTCGATCTGTGCTGTTGGTTTCATATCCTGTCAGCCGATTAAGCGGATTGAGCAGATTTTGAGATTAATCCCCGCGTGCAGCCGCTTCGCCATCTTGCAGTCTTAAGGTCAACGCCAGCCCCGGGGTGATGGCTTTGGCCGAGGTGATGACGTTCCCCGATTCGCGCTCCTGCACAATCGCATAGCCGCGCGCCAGCACTGCATCGGGATTGAGCGAGGCGAGGCGCGCCGATAATCCCTGCACTTGCTGCCGTTGCATGACCATCCGGTGTGCGACCGCTGCATCTGCGTGCGCCAGCAGATCATCCACGCGCTGGCGGGAATTGGCCAGGCGCGCCGCCGGCGAGAGGTACTGCAGGGCGTGACTTAACCGTGTCACCTGATCACGGAATCCTTGCAGCCGTGTGTCGAAAATACGTACCAAACGTGTCTGGTGCTGTTGCAATGCTACCTGCAACTCAATGCGGTCGGGCGTCGCCATCTCCGCCGCCGCCGATGGGGTGGGGGCGCGACGGTCCGCCGCGAAATCGGTCAGCGTGAAATCCGTCTCGTGCCCAACGCCGGAGATCACCGGCAGGCGTGACGCCGCTACGGCTCGCGCGACGCGCTCGTCGTTGAAGGCCCATAGATCCTCCAGCGAGCCGCCGCCGCGCACGATAAGGATGACATCCACATCATCCCGCGCATTTAAGGCAGCAAGTGCCGCGACGATTTGTGCTGGGGCCGTTTCCCCCTGCACCAACGTCGGTGAGAGCAGAACTTCTGCCAGCGGATAACGTCGCGTGAGGACGTTGATCACGTCGCGGAAAGCTGCCGCCGTTGGCGAGGTGACCACGCCGATCCGTTGGGGGTACGCGGGGAGGGGACGCTTACGCTCTGGCGTGAACAGCCCTTCGGCTTCCAACTGCGCTTTGAGGCGCTCGAACTCCTGGAAGAGTGAGCCGCGCCCGGCGGGCTGGATCGCGTCCACGTAAATCTGGTAGCGTCCGCCCTGTTCGTACAGGCCAATACGTCCGTGGACGATGACCTGATCTCCGGAGCGCGGCATGTAGGTGATCCCTTGCGCCTGGCTGCGCCAGACGACGCTGTTGATCTGGGCGCCAGCATCCTTCAGCGTGAAGTAGAGGTGACCCGACGAGGCCCGCGAGAAGTTAGAGACTTCCCCTTCGATCCATACATCTTGCAGGAGCGGCTCTTGTTCTAAAAGCACGCGAATCCGCCCGGTGATCTCACTGACGGTGTAGGGGTGGTCCACCGGCGAAAATAATCCGAGTTGATCCCACATCGTTTTACCCTTAGAAAATCAACGTCAACGTGATGATGAGGAGCAAGCCGCCCCCTACGCCGAGCAGCAGAATGGCGGTTGTCGTGGGCATGGCTAACAGATGGATGCCGCCGAAGACGCCGATGAGATATAACGTTGCCCCCAGGATCAGCAGAACCCGTTCCACACCGCGTATACGCACTGTATTGCTGTATGACGTTGAACGCCGGTATGAACGGGCATAACGTCGACGTGCCATTCCAAGCCTCCCTTGAAAATAGCCACAGAGCACACAGAGTTCACAGAGAAAAACACAAATTCTTTGCGTCCTTCGCGGTTAGAATTTTTATTTAACCGCTGGTAAGCCGCCAGTTAATGCTAAATTTCTCTGTACATAGCCACAGAGCACACAGAGTTCACAGAGAAAAACACAAATTCTTTGCGTCCTTCGCGGTTAGAATTTTTATTTAACCGCTGGTAAGCCGCCAGTTAATGCTAAATTTCTCTGGTGCCAGCCATGTCTGGAGCGTATTCAGCGTCGTCTTGCCCCCTAACCTCACTATGGCCTCGTCTGCCACGCCGGCCGCCCGCAAGGGTTGGATGATGTTTTTTACCAGGTCGGGCACGTAGGCTTTGAGCAGGGCGCAGGGGGCAGATAGCGGTTCGAGGGTTGCCGCACCCAGACTGGCGGGCAGCAGACACGTTTGCCCTGGACGCAAAATGACCTGTTGTTCGCCGCCGATCACGGTAGACGTTCCCTCGATTTGGGAGAGCACGCAGAACCGCTCGCCGTCGCCGCTCAGCGTGTACGGCGCAGCCAGGTCCAGGCGCTCCAGGGCGAAGTAAGGGCAGGCGAGGACGAAGGTATGCGTGTTTGCACCTTCGCGTAGTGGGATGGGTTGCGTTTTGCCGTCGAAATTCTCTTCGAGATGGATGCCCTCCAGCGCGGTGCGTACTTGCGCCTCGCGTTCTGCTTCCGGCAACGCCGGGTCGGGTTGCTGTAGGCCGATGTACACATCGGAGTTCTGCATAATCTCGTAGAAGAGCACGCCGCCCGGCGAGTAGTGCATTGTCCCGGCGTAGAGCAAGAAAGCGTCGCCGGGTTGCACCGCGTATTCCGGCATCAGATCACGGATGGAACCGGCCATGATGGCGTCGTGGACGGCGGCCTCGGTCGCGCCGGGGACATTGCCGCAGCGGATGGTCGCGCCGTCGCGGACGTGGAGCATGTACCACGCTTCGGTCTTGCCGGGATCGGATAGCTTCTGCTTCGCCGCCAGCGCGTCGTTGTGATGTGCCTGTTCGGCGAGGACGTTGGAGGCGTCCAGGAACTTGATGAGCAGCGGGAAGCGCGTTCCACAACGGGCGACGACGTCGCGGCCCAGGAAATCGACACCATATTCGTCGATCAACTCGTGCAGGGTCTTCCCTGCCAGCGGGCCGTTGATGATGACGCTCGACTCCGCTCCCCGGTCGCACACTTCCCACGTCTCGGCGAGGCGATGATGGGCGGGCAGGCCCTCTTTTTCATAGACATCGACGATCCAGCGGTTGCCAAAATCGTAATTCCGCAGAATCTCTTTGAAACGCAGTGGATATAGCATCGATAACCTCCTTGAATCGGCATGCTTTTCCGCGCAAGAGGAGCGGATGGCGTGGATTCATGGTAGAAATTAACGCACTTTGAACAGCAGAACCAGCAGCAACGGTGTGCCGATGGCCTGCAAAAGCATGAAGCGCACCAATACCTGGGTATTCGACCAGCCTTTTGTCTGTCGGAAGTGATCGTGCAGCGGATAGCGCACGGTTTTGAAGATGCCGATTTTGAAGAAACGCAGTAGCGCCACTTTCACCAGCCCTGTGCCGCCGTTGACCAGGACGACGCTCGCCACCACCAAAATCAAGAAGGGGTTGCCACACGCCAAGACGAGTATCCCCAGCAGTAGCCCCATCGGGCGCGATCCGGCGTCGCCCATCAAAACCATACTCGGATTGGCATTGTACCACAGGTACCCCCCTAAGGCGCCCACCATCACGAAGGCCATGATGCCCCAGATGGCGCCGTCGGGATAATGGGGCACCAGGAGATAAGCTGAAATCTCCTGATGCCCCAGTATGCCGTACAGAATTCCACCGAGATAGGTGAAGGCCAGCGTGGAAAGACTGCCCGAAAGACCGTCTACGCCGTCGGTGCAGTTTGTGGCGTTGATGGTAAACCACAAGAGAACCGTCGCCAGGGGGATGAAGACCCAGGGTGAAACGGTGAGCGGCGTTTTGAACAGCGGCAGCCACATCACCACGGCTTGACCTCGGCAGATAATGAGCGCTCCCAGCAACGAGATGCCTAAATCGGCCAGCCCCAGGCGATATTCGCCCCATCCGCCCGGCGTGCGATCATCCATGTAGCCTTCCAGCATCGAGAGCAGTACACACGCCAGCACGCCGAGAAATTGCCATCGGTATGGCAGCACTAACAGGCAGACACCGACAAAGATGGATATGAAGATCAGGCCGGCGCTCACCGGCTTGCCTTTGCTTTCCTGGGCGCCGACGGCGTGGATGCGGCCGCCATCCGTGGGCAGATAGCGCCACAATTTCGGCAGCAGGAACCAGGTGAGGCCCGCCGCCAGCGCCGTGCCGATGCCCGCCAAAAAAAGATAGGAGGTCAACAACCGGAAAGGGCCGTAGACTTCAATCAGATGTTCTCCGAGCCAGGGTAACAAAGGCGTACCTCCTGAGGATAATAGGACTGACGCAAATTCCCGTTGGTAATGGCAGCTTCAGCCGTTCTTAACTCCTAAGAGACACCTGAAGGCGTCATTCCAAACCTTCCGCAGAGGGTATGGACGGGGCATCGATGGCGGCATATTCGAACCAGTCGAAGTCGGCGACGGTGGCACTCGGCTGCCCATTACTACTGGCATAGACACCGAGATATGTACCGACGAAGCCGCCCGCGACCGTAGTGCTGAGGATGCGTCCGTCCACGTTCTCGGCGACCGGCTGCCAGGTTTCTGGCTCGGCCGCAACGTAGAAGTTGTACGCCTGCCCATGCGCCTCAACTTTGAGGTAGATGCGCCTGCCCGAGACGGCGCGTTCGGCGAGGACGGTTTCTGCGCCGTGCTCGCGTTTGACCAGGCGGACGATGATGTTGCCGGCAGATACCGCCGTCACCACAAAGCGGAAGTGGAAATCACTGTTTTGTAACAGGACGAGTCCGGCTTCTTCATGGGTTGCGCCGGGGGAAAATTCCATGGCGGTTCGCGCCGCGAAGTGGATGTGCTGCTGCCGCCGTCCTACAAAGCTGGGATTGGCCCACTCGGAGAGCCTTGATGGCCGCAGTTTGAGCCGCAGGTAGCCCGGACGCTCGGTCAGGCTGTAGAAGTTGTCGCGCGGCGTGCGCAGGAAGTTCCAGATGTCATCGAGGCGTTCACCCTCGAAGTTGTCGCAGACGGGACGGGTGGGCCAGGTGTGCTCCGGCAGGTTCGGTGCGGCATACTCGAACTCGATTTTGCCACTGCCGGGGCTGACGATGGGCCAGCCGTGCTCCCAGATGACCGGCGCCATAAACGTCTCGCGCCCCAGGTTGAAGTAGTGATCCTCGTTGGGGTCGCCATCGGGAAGGAAGCCGCGATCCAGCCGACGCCCGCCGTAGGGCCGCATCGCCAGGCAGACCAGCCACCATGCGCCGTTCTGCGTCTCCACGAGGTCGGCATGGCCCGTGCCGATGATGGGGTGGTCCTGTCCCAGGTGGCGGTGCGTGAGGATGGGGTTGCGCGGATTGCCGAGGTAGGGGCCGGTGATGTTTTGACTGCGCGCTATCGTCACGGCATGGTTGTGGCTCGTGCCGCCTTCCGCCACCATTAAGAAGTACCAGCCGTTGATTTTGTAAAGGTGCGGCGCTTCGGCATGGACATTGCCTTGCAGCGCGCCGTCCCATAGCGCGTATTTCTCGCCGACGAGCTGCATCGTCGGCAAATCCAGCTCTTGCAGCCAGATTTCGCGGTGACCGCGATACTGCTCGCCCTGTGGAGGAATGCGGTTGCCGGTGTACCACACGCGCCCATCATCGTCGAAGAGCAGCGATGGATCGATGCCCGGTGCATCCTTCAGCCAGTACGGTTCCGACCACGGCCCCGCCGGATCCGTCGCCGTGACGATGAAGTTGCCGGACTCTTTTGTGCCGGCGACGAGCGTGTTGATGATGTAAAATGTGCCGGCGTGATAACGGATCGTCGGTGCGTATAGCCCACCGGAAGGGCGCACACCATCCAACGGCAGTTGGGAAGGCCGGTCGAGGGCGTGTCCGATCTGCCGCCAGTGCACCAGGTCGCGGCTGTGAAAAATGGGCAGACCGGGGAAATACTCGAAGGTCGAGTTGACCATGTAGTAGTCTTCCCCTACCCGACAAATCGAAGGGTCGGGATAGAAGCCGGGGAGAATCGGATTACGGAATGTTTTGGACATTATTGACTCCTCCAAAATAGCCCCAGAGCATCCACAGTTCGCAGAGAAAAACACACTTCTTTTTAACTGCGATATGCCTGCGGTGTGTAAGCCGCCAGTTTTTGGGCAGCAAAAACCGGGTGGAAGTGCGTAAAGCGCTGGAGCCCGTTCACCAGCGGGATGGTGGGCCAACTGTCGCCGATGAGCGGACGGGCGTAGCGGATGAAGTCGTCGGTCACGTCGGTGCGTGCGGGCGTGAGCCACGTCTCCGGGAAGGTGCGCTCGGAGTTAGCAACTCGTTCCAGCGGAACCTGGTCATAAGTGACCTGGTACAGTTCGCCGGGCTGCCGCAGGAGGGTGGACATGAAGCCGCCGCCGACTTCCACCGCAATCTGCACGGCCTTCTGCCCCACGCGATACGCCTCTTCGAGGTCCACCGTCGAAGCGTAGATCATCGCGTGGCGCTGGTCGGTGCCGGGGACGTTGCCCCGCGCCGAACCACGCGCCGCCAATCCCACCGAGTTCAAGTAGTTGACCACAATCTGCTCCACGGTCGTCTCGCTGGCAGAGAACATGGTGTGGCCGAAGCTGTCTTTGCGCTCGCCGATGCTGCCCACGTTGAAGCCCTCACTGACGACGACGATGGCGCGTCCATGCGCTTTGAGCGTGTCGTTGACGGCGTCCGCCAGTGCCTCCAGCGACAGTCCCGATTCGCGCATGAAGATGAGCAGTGGCATCTCGCGGTGCGGATCGGCCAGCCGCGCGGCGGCGGGGATGTAGCCGATTTTGCGTCCCATGGCCTGCAAGACGAGTACGGGATCGGAGGGGCAGGAACCGGCGTTTTCCTCATTGGCGTTCTGGACGGTGAGTGCCCAATAGCGTGCTACACTGCCGAAGCCCGGTGTATGGTCGATCACCTCGAAGGTCTGCCCGTCCGCGGCCAATCCGCCGCCCACGTCGTTGTCGATGGTCTTGGGTACGCCCGTGGCGATCAAGTCGAGGCCGCGTTCGTGCGCCAGTTGTGCGACCTTGTGCGCTGTGTCCATCGAGTCGTTGCCGCCGTTGTAGAAGAAGTAGCCCACCTTGTGCGCTTTGAATACCGCGATCATGCGCTCGAAGTCCTCCTTCTGGCTACCCTTGAGCTTGTAGCGGCACGTGCCGATAGAACCGGCTGCCGGCGTGACGCTCAACAGCGCGATTTCTTCGGCGGGTTGGGCGGAAAGGTCAAGCAGTTCCTCTTTCAGCACGCCTTCGATGCCGTGGAAGCCGGCGTACACCGTACCGAACGTGTTGGGATATGCCTGGCAGGCTTCGATGACGCCCCGCAGTGAGGCGTTGATGACGGGCGTCGGCCCGCCGGATTGGGCGATGATGACGTTTTTGGGTTTCGACATATTTTACTCCCTCAGCCACTGCAAATTGATCCTGGCGGTTATTCTATACGCGAACCGCGAGATGCGCAAATCAGCCAGTGGGGCTTCAACGGAGCGCAAAGAGAGACTTTTTTGTGAGCAGGGAAGTCGTCCTCCTTTTTGTTACTTGCGCAAAAGCGGGGGAAACATATACTTGACTCATCCGTTAGACAAGGAGTCACCCTAATGGTCGAACTCACCTGGACCGGCAAATACGACGCCAGCGGCAGAAAAGTCGCCCCGCTGCGCCTCAAGCTCCCCTTCCAGACCGTGGAGACGGTGAACGAGAGCGCGCAGGAGCGGCAGATGATGCTCGATATGTTCACGGCGGGCCGCCCGGCGGAGTGGCGCAACCGCCTGATCTGGGGCGATAAGAAGTACGTGCTCCCCGCGCTGCTCGACGAGTTTGCCGGAGAAGTGAATCTCATCTACATCGACCCGCCCTTCAACGTGGGCGCGGACTTCTCCTTCACCACGACGATCCCCGAATCCCCCGACGACGAAGACGCTCCCACGCCGAGCTTCGTCAAGGAACCGAGCATCCTGGAACAGAAAGCCTACCGCGACACCTGGGGCCGTGGGCTGGATTCGTACTTGCAGTGGTTCTACGAGACGGCGATTTTGCTGCGCGAGCTGCTGCACGAAAAGGGGAGTTTGTATGTGCATTTGGATTACCATGTAGGTCATTATGTAAAAGTGGTACTAGACGAAGTTTTTGGAGCAAATCAATTCATAAACGAAATTGTTTGGGTGCGATCTGCTCCACGTGCAAATGTTAGGCTTGGTATGAGCGGCGGACATGATGTGCTTCTTTTGTATGCAAAAGCAGAAAATCCAATATGGAATCCACAATATTCATCTTTGAATGAAAATTATGTCGACAGTCATTATACTTTTGTCGAAGAAGAAACGGGTAGACGTTATCGGCTTGATAATATGATCTCTCCTAATCCAGATCGCCCTAATTTGAAATATGAATGGAACGGAGTAATGAGAGTATGGAGAGTCACTAAGGAAAATATGCAAAAACTTCATAACGAAGGACGCCTTGTTTATACTAAACAAGGTGTTGCACAATACAAGCGATACCTTGACGAAAGCAAAGGAACCCCCCTGAGCACTACTTGGCAAGATATACCGCCAGTTAATTCGCAAGCTATTGAAAGAGTGGAGTATCGAACCCAAAAACCCGAAGCCCTTCTCGAACGCATCCTCAATGCCTCCTCCAATCCCGGCGACCTCGTCCTCGACTGTTTCTGCGGCAGCGGCACCACCCCCGCCGTCGCCGAAAGGCTCGGGCGTCGCTGGATCGCCTGCGACCTTGGGCGGTTTGCCATCCATACCACGCGCAAGCGGCTGTTGGGCATCCCAGGCGTCAGGCCCTTCGTCGTCCAAAACCTCGGCAAGTACGAGCGGCAGGCGTGGCAGAAAGCGGAGTTCAGCGATCAGCCATCAGCCGTCAGCGGTCAGCCTTCGGCGGCTGTCCACCAGGCATACATCAACTTCATTTTGCAGTTGTATCACGCGCGGCCCATCACGGGGTACGTGTGGCTGCACGGAGTCAGGAACGGGCGCATGGTCCACGTGGGCGCGGTGGATGCGCCTATCAGTCCCAGCGACGTGACGCAAATCGCGTTGGAATTCCGCAAGGCCGTGGGCAGCGGTACGGATGCGCCCACCGTCAATGGAGTGGACATCCTGGGGTGGGACTTCGCCTTTGAACTCAACGAAGTCGCCAAGCAGCAAGCGACCCTGGCAAAGCTGAACGTGCGCTTCGTCCGCATCCCCCGCGAGGTGCTGGAAAAGAAGGCCGTGGAGCAAGGCGACATCAAGTTCTTCGAGCTGGCGGCCCTGGCGGTGGACGTGGCGCAGAAGAAACGCGGCGTCACGTTACGGTTGACGGATTTCGTCATCCCGCCGGACGATGTCCCCGCCGATGTGCAGGCGGCCATTTCGCACTGGTCGCAGTGGATCGACTACTGGGCTGTGGATTGGGATAATCACGATGACACGTTCCACAATATGTGGCAGACGTATCGGACGCGGAAGGATAAATCGCTGGCGTTGGAGGCCGCGCATACCTACGAGGCGCCGGGTGAGTACCGGATTATGGTGAAGGTGATTGATATATTGGGGAATGATACGACGAAGACGTTGATCGTGCGCATGGGGTAGAGCAGGATAGGGAGAATGGGAGGATTGGTGGGAGAGTGAGCGGATTGGCGGGAGAGTGAGCGGATTGGCGGGAGAATGGGAGGATTGGTGGGAGAGTGAGCGGATTGGCGGGAGAATGAGCGGATTGGCGGGAGAATGAGCGGATTGGCGGGAGAGTGAGCGGATTGGCGGGAGAATGAGCGGATTGGCGGGAGAGTGAGCGGATGGGTGGGAGAATGAGCGGATTGGTGGGAGAGTGAGCGGATTGGCGAGAAAATGACAATCCTCCTATCCTCCTAATCCTGCTATAGGGGTCCTGTGATGATATACGAGGATTTAACCGGCGCCATCATTGGCGCCTACTACGAGGTCTACAACCGCACCTCACGCACGTACCCGGAGTTCATCTACGAACGGGCGATGATAGAGGAACTGCGCTTGCGCGGTCTCAGTAGCACGCAGCAAGACGCCTACGAAATCTTCTATAAGGAACGTAAGGTCGGCGAACAACGCCTGGATTTATTCGTGGTGCAGCAGGTGGTGGTGGAGAACAAAGTCACCGACCGGCTCACCCGTTTGAACAAAGCGCAATGTATCTCTTACCTCAAGACGGTGGATAAGCCGGTGGGGGTGCTCCTGAACTTTGGCAGCGAGACGCCAAACTTTCATCGGCTCTACTTCGACCCGCAGAAAAAGCCGGAGTTTGTGACGCAGGAAAAAGTTACGCCTGACGCAGAGTGGTTATACCCGGAGCTATCCTACGACATCATCGGTGGATTGTATGAAGTGCATCGGACGTTGGGCGCGGGTTTTGTGCATTGGATTTACGCGAATGCCTGCCATCACGAGTTGAAGCTGCGCGGTATGGGCCTGGAGCCACGTAAACGGATAGATGTCCTTTACAGGGGGATTCCCATCGGCGATATAGCCTTTGGGCATTTGATCGTTGAGGGAAAAATCATGGTGTTCCCGACGGCGATCCGCGATGTGGCGGATATTCGCCTGGAGAATCTGCGAGTATGGATGCGTCAACGTCAGATTCAACTGGGCATCCTGGCAAATTTCGATGACACGAGTTTGAAACCGGTCTTGGTGAAAGCATAGAGAGGGACAATATGCCGCGTACAAAAAAGCCCGATTCGCAACAATTGGCCTTACTGCAAGTCGCCCTCAAAACCGCGCCGTGCGTCCCGGCGATCCGGCAGGCCGTGCAAGATTGGCGCGCCAGCAACTACAAGGGCGTGACGCCCACCACCAAGACCCTGCTCGACTACTGGTTCCGCACCGACCACCGCCTGCCCAACGGCCTCAAGTTCAGCTACTACCCCTTCCAGCGCGAGGCCGTGGAAACGCTCATCTTCCTCTACGAAGTGGCCCGGACGCGCCGCTACAAAACCCTCATCGAAACCTACGCCCAGGCCGTGGGCGGACAACTGCGCCTCCTCCAACACGACGACTACGCCCGCTACTGCCTCAAAATGGCGACCGGCAGTGGCAAGACCAAAGTGGCGGCGCTGGCCGTGGCCTGGCAATACTTCAACGCTGTGGTGGAGAATGACGCCGACTATGCCCGGACCAGCCTGCTGATCGCCCCCAACGTCATCGTCTTCGAGCGCCTCAAGACCGACTTCGCGGGCGGGCGCATCTTCCGCGTCGATCCCGTCATCCCCCCGGAACTCAGCCTCTATTGGGATATGGAATGTTACATGCGCGGGGACGCCGAACGCGCCAGTTCCGAAGGCGCGCTATACCTCACCAACATCCAGCAGTTGTACGAGCGCCCCGACACGTCCGCCGATGACGAACCGGAGATTATGACGCAGATGCTCGGCCCCAAACCGCCCGCGCAACCGCAGGCCATCGAAGACTTTATGCCGCGCATCCTGGCGCGGGGCGGCTCCGTCTTCGTCGTCAACGACGAGGCCCACCACACCCACGACGAAGAAAACGAGTGGAGCAAGACCATCCGGCGGTTGCACGTAGCGGGGACGGTCAACATGCAATTGGATATGTCCGCCACGCCGCGTTACAGCAAAGGCTCGCTGTTCACCTGGACAGTCTTTGATTATCCGCTCAAACAGGCGATTCTTGACAATATCGTCAAGCGGCCTTTCAAAGGTGTCACCAAACGCATCCGCGAGACGCCCTCGGACATCGCCAGTGTGCGCTACCGAGCCTATCTCACTGCCGGTGTGGAGCGCTGGCGCGAGTACCGCGATCAACTGGCAAAGCTTGACCGCAAACCGGTCTTGTTCATCATGTTGAATAGCACCGCCGAAGCCGATGATGTGGCGGATTATTTGCGCACCAAGTATCCCGACGAGTTCGCGGGTGATAAGCTGCTCGTCATCCATACTAACCGCAGTGGCGACATTGCGATCAAAGACGAAGCGGCTGCCCGGCAAGCGGCGCAGGACATTGACACGGCCAAGAGTCCCATCAACGCCATCGTCAGCGTCCTGATGCTGCGCGAAGGGTGGGACGTGCAGAGCGTCACCGTCATCGTGGGCCTGCGGCCCTACAGCGCCAAAGCCAACATCCTGCCGGAGCAGACCGTGGGGCGCGGCTTGCGGCTGATGTTCCGGGGCAACGTCCCCGGCAACCCGCTGTTCCGCGAGACCGTGGACGTGATCGGCAACCAGGCGTTCATCGAATTCGTCGAACAGTTGGAGCGCGACGAAGACATGGCCTTTGAGACCTTCGACCTGGACAAAGATCACGTCGTCATTGAAACCATCTGGCCCGACCCGCAGAAAGCCGCCTATGACATCGCTTTGCCCTTCCTCAGCCCGCACCTGGCGCGCAAAAGCACGCTCAGTGAGGAAATCGCAGCCCTGGACGTTTCCACGTTCAAGACGCCCCGGCTGCCCAAGAAGCAAGGCGACACCGACGCCCAAGCCTTCACCTACGAAGGCTACGACATCATCACATTGGAAAAGATGATCGAACGCGAGTATACCATCCCTGAAGTGCAAACAGCCCAGGAAGTCATCTCCTACTACGCCAAGCGCATCGCCGGCGACCTCAAACTGCCCGCGCAATTCGCCGCCCTTGCCCCCAAAGTGCGTGAATTCCTGGAGACGTATGCCTTCGGCGCGCCGGTAGACCTGGACGATCCGGCCATGGTCAAAGCCATCGCCCACCCGGTCGCGCAGCACGTCACCGTCAAAGCGTTCCTGGCGGCCCTGCGCGAGGCCATCCTCGAAGAACAGACGCCCTTCCTCACCGACGCCGGGCGCGCCCTCTCCACCACGCCGGGCTTCCCCTGGTCGCGCCCCACCGCCCAGGCTGCCAAAACCGTCTTCAACCTCGTCGCCGCCGATAACGAATTCGAGAAGACCTTCGCCCTGTTCCTGGAAAAAGCGCCCGACGTGGCACGCTTTGCCAAACTCCCGGCGAACTTCGGCTTCACCATCCCCTACACCGACACGGCGGCCAACCTGCGCTACTACGAACCGGACTTCGTCGCCGTCACCGATGACGGCGTCCATCATCTCATCGAAACCAAAGGCCGCGTAGATGTAGACGTGGCCCACAAAAACCGCGCTGCCCGTCTGTGGTGCGAAAACGCCACTTTACTTACCGGAACAGCATGGGATTTCAAGATCGTGCATCAGCAAGAGTTCGAGAGCCTCCACCCGCAGGACTTCGAGGATTTGATCGCGTTGGAGCCGGTGGGGGGTGGGGAATAATACCGTATCGTCTGGAGAGGGAAGAGAAATGCAGTGCGTCGCCCCTTTACTTACGCCGTATACGTTGACGATATGGCCGCTGCGCCCGATCCGATCCAGTCGGTGTGGAAGAATTCGCCGCGCGGACGATCCACCCGCTCGTAGGTGTGCGCACCGAAGTAGTCGCGCTGCGCCTGGAGCAGGTTCTGCGGCAGGCGCGCCCGGCGGTAGCCGTCGAAGAAGGCCAAGGCGCTCGACATGGCCGGGACGGGGATGCCCAGTTCCACCGCTGTGGCGATGACGCGCCGCCATGCGGCTTGTGCTCCTTCGACCTCAGCCTTGAAGTAGTCATCGAGCAGCAGGTTGGTCAGGTTAGGGTTCTTGTCGAAGGCTTCCTTGATCTTGCCCAGGAAGACAGAGCGGATGATGCAGCCGCCGCGCCACATCAGCGCAATGCCGCCGTAGTTGAGATTCCAGCCGTATTCCTGCGCCGCCGCCCGCAACAGCATGTAGCCCTGCGTGTAGGACATCATCTTCGAGGCGTACAGCGCGTCGTGCAAATCCCGGATGAAGGCCGCCTTGTCACCGTCGAAACGCGCCGGCGGACCGGAAAGCACCGCCGAAGCCACTTTGCGCTCGTCAAGCAGCGCGGAAAGGCAGCGGGCGAATACTGCTTCGACAATCAAAGTCAGCGGCGTGCCCATATCCAGCGCAGAGATGCCGGTCCACTTGCCGGTGCCCTTCTGGCCGGCAGTGTCGAGGATTGTGTCCACGACGTAGGCACCGTTTTCGTCCTTGAAAGCCAGGATGTCACGGGTGATCTCGATCAGGTATGAGTTCAGCTTGCCTTTGTTCCATTCGGCGAAGACCTGGTGCATCTCTTCGTTGCTCATCCCCAGGCCTTCTTTTAGCAACTGATAGGCTTCGCAGATGAGCTGCATGTCGCCGTATTCGATGCCATTGTGCGTCATCTTGACGTAGTGACCCGCGCCATTCTCGCCAACCCAGTCACAGCAGGGCGATCCGTCTTCCACTTTGGCCGCGATGGCCTGGAAGATCGGCTTGACATGCGGCCACGCTGCCGGCGATCCACCCGGCATGATTGAGGGGCCGTGACGCGCGCCCTCTTCGCCGCCGGAGACGCCTGTGCCGATGTAGAGCAGTCCCTTCGATTCGACGTAGGCCGTGCGGCGCATCGTGTCGTTGTAGTTGGAGTTGCCACCGTCGATGATGATGTCGCCCGGCGCCAGATGCGGGATGAGCTGTTCGATGAAATCGTCCACGGCCTGCCCGGCCTTGACCATCAGCATCACCCGGCGCGGCGATTGGAGCATTCCCACCAACTCGTCGATGGAATGCGCGCCGTAAATCTCGCGTCCCGCCGCGCTGCCGTTGATAAAATCGTCCACTTTGGACACGGTGCGGTTGAACACGGCCACTTTGAAGCCGTGATCGCTCATATTCAACACCAGGTTTTGGCCCATGACGGCCAGGCCGATGAGGCCGATGTCGCATTTTTCTGTCATACTTAACCTCCTGGAAAAATAAACCGTTAATCTCGCTCATCTACGCGAATCTTTCTCGAAAAAATTAGCGCGGATTCGCGTGATTCGCAGTTAGAATTTTCATGATGCGCTAATTGAATGACTTCCCCATATCGCTCACCACGCTTTCTTGCACTTCTTTCTTGAAAGTCGAGGTGGCAATCAGTTCTTGCAGTTTAGCCTCATAGGCCGCGCCGTCCAACGGTAGGGTTACTGTTTGATCGAGGAACGATGAGAACAGCATGCTGTTAGCCAGTTCGACGGAATGAATGCCTTCTGCGGCAGGAGCGATGAGCGGCGCGCCGGTGAGGATGGCGTCGGCGAAATTCTCCAGAATGGCGGCATGCTGACCGCCGTGATGATCGAAGGTGAAGGTTTCCACTTCGTAGGGTGGGTGGGCGAAGGATTCCCGGGATGTGCGCAAGAACTCTTCCGCCGGCACCAGGTTGCGCGTGAACGTGATCTGGTTGCCCTCGTAGACCAGCTTGCCGTTATCTGCCGCGATTTCCAGGCGATTCGTGCCGGGCGCTTCGCCGGTGGAGGTGACGAAGAGGCCGGTGCAGCCGTCAGGATATTCCAGGAAAGCCGTGACCTCGTCCTCCACCTCGATCTTGTGGCGCTTGCCGATGGCGCAGAAAGCGCGAATCTTGCACGGCATGCCGGTGATCCATTGCAGCAGGTCGAGGTTGTGCGGGCACTGGTTGAGCAGCACGCCGCCACCCTCGCCGCCCCAGGTCGCCCGCCAGCCGCCGGAATCATAGTAGAACTGCGTGCGGAACCAGTTGGTGATAATCCAGTTGACGCGCACCAGCTTGCCCAGTTCGCCGGACTGCACCATCTCCCGGATTTTCTGGTAGAACGGGTCGGTACGCTGGTTGAACATCGCGGCGAAGACCTGTTGGGGATTGCGCTCGTGCGCCGCGATCAGCCGCTCGCAGTCCGCCTTGTGGACGGAGATAGGCTTTTCGACGAGGACGTGATGTCCTGAATCCAGCGCGGTGATGCCAATCGTCGTGTGGAAGTAGTGCGGCGTGCCGATGATGACCGCGTCGCAGACCTTGTCGGCCAGCAGCGCGTCCGAGTCGTAGTAGGCCTTGACGCCATACTTGGCCGCCGCCGCGTCGGCCTTTTCCGGCACAATATCGCAGACGGCGGTGAGTTGTACCTTGGGCTGATTTTCGATGTTGCCCAGGTGTAAATTGCCGATATTCCCAATGCCGATAACGGCAAGTCGTACTTTGTCCATGATTTTCTCCTGTGATATGTGAGCTAAACGATACGCGGACGGATCCGCACACTGAACTGAGCAGGTACAGACTCACGCGCTACTGCGCAGAATTCTGTGTTCGGCCTCTAGCGATTCGGCCTTCTGAATATGATTTTGCAACCGCGTGTAAACTTGTTCCACTTCAGGAGGAAAAGTCGCCGACTTTTCCATATTGTAGACCTCCAATAATCAGGCGACGATTATGATACTACCTCACTTGCCAGCCGATACAGCATCTCCCCCGCTCTGGGTACAAGCAGGATACCTTCATCCTCACGCCCTTTCCACTCGTCCAGATTGATGCTGGCCGGATCAAGATACCCCAGGTTGACCTTTTCACAGCGTTCTTGTGGCACACCCGTCGCCAACGTCACTTGGATACGCGGCGTCTCAATCCCCTTCTCCGCATCATACGTTCCCGCGCCCTTGAGGTGCGTGGAGTGCGCCAGCACGCCCCACGGATAATCCTTGAACTTGTCCCACTGCTTGAGGAAGTAGTCGCGGCAGTGATAGCCGACTTCGTCCAGGATTTTGCCGTGGGTGTATGAGATTTCGTCGATGTGCGGCGCGTAGATGATGACCTCGCCGCCGTCGACGATGGCCGGCTCCAGCTTGTACATTCCCTTGGCGGCCGTCCAGATGTCGTCGTAAAGGTCCGGCATCACCGACAGCACACGTCTGAACGGCTTCTCCACGTAGAGGATGTGATGTTGCGCCGACAGATCCGCCGCCGCGCTGTAAGCGTCTTCCGGCGTGCCACAGTACAATCCCACCAGATCGTGATGACCCTTTACTACCATGCTAAAGCAAAGTTTCGGTACGTCAATAAAAGAGGCCGCTTTGTCGATGACGGTGCGCACTGGCGTAACTTTCGTGCCGATGACCTTTCGACTGGTGATGACGGCGCCCAGCCAGTGCGAGAAGTTGATGACCTCCGGCCCGGCGACGCCGGGGAAGAAGTACTTGTTGCCGCCGGAGAAGCCCACGACCTCGTGAGGAAACGTCGGTCCGCAGATGATGACCTGATCGTACTCCCACAGCTTTTTGTTGATGGTGACAGGCACGTCCATCCGCATCAGGCCGCCCGTGATGGCTTCAATCTCATCTGCCGAAATCATGCCGATTTGCTTGAAGGTCTCCGGCTTCTCCCATTCGTGATTGAAAAGGCGCACTTGGGCGTACTTCGTCGTCTTTTCCGTAGCCGTGAGGCCGAAGAGCTTGAGCAGGGCCGCTTCATCCATCGCCATGTGCGTGCCGAGCGCGATGAGGTAATCCAGTGCGGCGACCTTGTCGCCGAGCGCGTCGTAGAACACGCGGAACATCATGTCCAGCGGCCCGGAACGGGTGGAGTCCGGGGTGATGAACAACACGCGCTTGCCGGTCATATCGTGCGCGGCCAATGCCTGCGCCACGATCTCGCGGACTTCCGTCTCGGTCATGGTGCGGTCGGTGAAACCATTTCCAATCATAGATGCCTCCCCTAATGCTCCACGGGGATCGCCAGATCCCCGGTCCCAGCCATACTACTTCTCCCACGGTGGGATTTCAGGCATAAACTTCTCGAATTCGGCGATCAGGCCGGCTTCGTAATCCCCGGTGAACGTTGCGTTGAGGAACTTGTGCATGCCTTCTTCATAGAATCGTTGCCAGCTTTCGTCCTCGTGACCGGGGTTGATGGGGAAGAAGAGCGCGTGGTTGTCACGGGCAGCCTGGAGATCGCCTAGAGCGTCGCCGATCATCAGAATGTGGTTGGACGCATACTTGCCGCCGGCAGCAAAGCCCAGGTGCTGGCTCTTGGTGCCCATCTCCTGCCCGGCGATAGCCCGGACGTACCGGTCGATGTTGTGCTCGGCCCATTCGCGGCACAGCGCCTCGGTGGGGGTTTGGGAGACGACCAGCATATCCGCCTTGTCGAACAGGCATTGCAGGCTCTCGCGCACTAAGGGGAACGGGGGGATGCCGTGAACCATGTCGGCGACGGCCGCATTCACGGCCAGACTCCACGCCAGCGCCTTGTCGAGTTCCGGGTCGGGATAGCGTGTCTTGTAGGCCTTCAAACCGTCGTTGCTTTGCGGGAAGGTCTTGTCGTTCATAAAAGCACGCACGTAAGGAGCTTCAGGAATTGCTACGTGACGTTTGAGCACTTCGGGGCGCACGCGCAATAAATCGAAGACTTTGATTAAGGCCGGCCAGCGATTCACGCCGCGCCAGATCGAATAAAGGTTGACGAACTCGGCAGCTTCCCGAGCGTATTTGGAGACGCCCTGTAAATCCCAATGTTTGATGATATTGGGCGTGAAACATTCCTTGTGTTTGATCTCCATGGTGTCGAACGCGCAACCGTCCGAATCAATACCGATGAAAAAATCGTGTTGCGGCTGCATTTCCACCAGCGGACGAGCCGCTTCAATAACAGTGACCATTATGACCTCCTCTTAAAATAGCCCCAGAGCACCCAGAGTTCACAGAGAAAAACACACCTTCTTTGTGTTTTGTGTGTCCTTCGTGGTGAAAAGTTTTCATTCCACCGCTGGTGAACTGCCCTCTTCATGATGAATTCCCTTGAAGATAAACCGCTAATCTCGCTAAGCCCCGTTCCCCCTGCTCCCCTCCCCTTTTCCCCCGCTTGCGGGGGAAAAGGGGAGGGGGGATAAGAGGGTTGTCGCCTATAGCCGACGTATCAATCCCCATTGTGAAACTCCTTTGCCAAGCGCAGCTATAGCTGCGCTTGACCCCATGACAAAACCGTGTTACTATGGTTGTGAGCGCTCACGTTACCGCTCACGGTATCTCTATTATAGCAGGTGAAGCGTGAATCGCAAAAGAGTCACTATCCAGGATGTGGCCGAAGCCGCCGGCGTGTCGCGTCAAACTGTCTCCCGTGCTATCAACCAGCGCGGTGAAATCAGTCCTGAAACACGGACCCAAGTGTTGCAGATCGCCGAGGAAATGGGATACCGTCCCAGCAGCATCGCCCGTGGACTCGCTACCCAGCACACCGGTACGTTGGGGTTGGTAGTCCCCGATGTCGCCAACCCCTTTTTCTCTGAAGTGGCGCGCGGCGCCGAACACGAGGCTTACGCCAAAGGCTATAACGTTTTTTTGTGCAACACTGACGAAGACCCGCAGCGCGAAGTTGCTGTACTACGTTCATTGGAAGACAAACGCGTGGACGGCGTTGTTCTGTGCAGCTCGCGGCTTGACGAGGCCACATTGCGAACCTCATTGGCACGCCACTCCAGCGTGGTCCTCATCAATCGGCAGTTAAGGAGCCATGATTTCGGTGTGGTGTTAATCGAGGATAAGATGGGCGGGCAAACCATTACAGAGCATTTACTTAATACCGGCCACCAGGCTATTGGTTTCCTGACAGGACCGCCGACTTCTCGCAGTGGGAGAAAACGTGTTGAGGGTTACTTCGCTGCCCTGGCGGCGGCCGGCATTCCGCACGACCCTGACTGGCTACGTCCGTGTGCCCCGACGGTAGAGGGTGGACATGAGGCAACCGACGCCCTTCTCAAGAGTCACCCGGAGATCACAGCGCTCTTTTGCTATAATGATCTGGTGGCTATCGGCGCCTTGCAGTCCGCCTATGAGTTGCACCGTATCGTTCCCGTCGATCTTGCCATCGCCGGCTTCGATGATATTCCGCTGGCTGCCCTCGTCACCCCGGCTTTGACAACCTGCCGGGTCAGCCGCTATGAAATGGGGGCACAGGCGATGGCTATGCTCCTGGAACGTATCAGCGGCTGTACCGATGCCTGTCAAAAGGTCGTCATGAAGCCGGAACTCATTGTTCGCGCCAGTGCGCCTTGAATATCTATGAGTGTTGTGGCGTCGTGGAGTACCTTGACCAGGCGGATTTTGGACGCTGCCGGTTCGCCATCAAAACACTCCCGAGTGGCTCAATTCGCCCCACCATAGAACGGTCATCCAGGGTCGGGTAGACGCCGATGATCTTGCCGCGGACGCCCGGCAGACATACGCTCAACGTCATCGTGGGGCATGGTCATCGCCGGCGCCGTTTTTTGCCTTGCCCGCGTTTGAGGTTGGCTTCCGAGCCAATGTAGACCCCGTAATGCGGCAAGATTTTGCGGTGCACCAGCAAAACGGCCATCGCTGCCACAAACGCCACTCCAAAGATGAGCAGTGAACTGCTCAATGTGTTCATCAGGGAGGGTTGGATGATCATCTCAAGGGCAAAGTAATGGTACTTGAGGCCGGTGTGCCGACCCCTGCGCCGGACGTTCTCTCATTCTCCGGCGCTTTCCGACCGGGGATGATGCCTACCCCCCTATCCGGGCAACCCTTGTCCAGGCACTCGTTGACCTGCGCCTCAATTTCGGCCCCAATCTGGGTCGTGTATCCCACCCAGTAACGGTCGCCGATAATGGTCACCGGCACACCACTTGGCTTGAAGCCCAGGGCCGTTGCCATCTGCTTCATCAGTTTCATGTTTTCTGGAACATACCACACCTCATAGTCCAGCAAAGTGACACGTTGATGGTGGCGTACCAGCTCTTGCAAAAATGGCTTCTCCTGCGCACAATGCGGGCAGCCATCTCCCCAGAAGAAGTAAATCGGCAGATCAGATGTCTGCTGAGCCGGGCTTGCCGTGCGCCCTGGAGCCACCGACCAGAATCCACTGCTGATGGTTAACAAAGCGGTGACAAGGGCGATCCTGAAGAACCATTTTCTGTTCAATGGAACACCTCTTACAGTTATAACCTATGGTATCGGCACGAGTGTACCCTCATAACGTCATCTCGTCAACTTTCCTTTTCCATATTGGTGAGAGCGTCTTGTCTTTTCCTGAAAGACGGGTAAAATGCACGCACGAGTCAGTGTTGGAGATGAACGATGCCGGCCAATTATAACGAATTACATCAGGAACTTTTGAAACAACAACAGCATCTCACATCGCAGTTGGACGCTATGACCCATGCGGTCCGCGAGGACGGGGTGGGCTACAGCAATCACATGGCGGATGTGGGAACCGAGGTCTTCGAGCAGGCCCGTGATGTCTCTTTGGCCCGTCAGTTGAAGCGTTCTCTGGAGAGCGTTGAGCGCGCTTTGCGCAAATTTGAGGATGGGACCTACGGAATTTGTGAGACGTGCGGTGCCATTATCGAGCTTGCCCGCTTGGAAGCATTGCCCTCGGCACAGTTCTGCATGCAGTGCCAGTCCCGCCTCGAAGGGACGCGATGAAACCTGCTATCCGCAGCCACCTTCTGTTTTTCGGTGGCGTGGTGCTTGTTGTTGGACTTGATCAGCTATCCAAACTGTGGGTAGTGCTGAATATACCTGCCTATACTCCGATGAATTTCATCCCTTCCCTGGCGCCGATTTTATCGTTCACGTTGGTGCAGAATACCGGCGTGGCGTTTGGCCTTTTTCCGAAATTCGGCGACGTCTTTACAATCCTATCCGCTGGGGTGATTGTGGGGATCATGATTTTTCACCGCCTGATCGCCGGGACGAATTCCTGGGTCAATGCTGCGCTTGGCCTGGTCGCCGGCGGGGCATTGGGCAACCTCGTGGATCGCCTCACGCGCGGTTACGTCGTTGATTTTCTGGATGTAAACTTCTGGCCGTTGCAGGAGTGGCCTGTTTTTAATCTCGCGGACTCTGCCATTGTGGTGGGCGTGGCGATTTTGTTGGTGGTTTCGTTCTTGACGGATGAAAAATCGGCGGCGCCTGATGCCGGAATGTGAGACGGTGGTCGCGGCGACAGCGATGCGGCTGGACCAATTCCTGGTGCAGACGTGGGTGGAATTGGATCGGCAGGTCGTGCGGCAGATGATTGGGGCTGGCCGTGTATCCATCAACGGGCAGCTCGCGTCGAAGCCGGGACAGTATCTGGCGGTGGGCGATGCAGTCACCACGGCTGTACCGGAGAGAGAGCCGGCGGAAGACGGAGTGATCGTCCCCTCCCTGCCGCTGTCCATCCTGTACGAAGACGAGGCGGTGCTCGTCGTTGATAAGCTGGCAGGTGTATCCATGCAGCCGGTGCGGCAATATCCCCAGAAAACACTGCCGCAGCAGTTGGCCGAGTTTGACCCTGACATAGTTCACGTCGGTGGCGTAGAGCGGGCCGGCGTAGTGATGCGCGTGGAGCCAGAAGTCTCCGGCGCAGTTTTAGTCGCCAGGGATGCAGAGGCTTACCGTGTCCTGCAACGGCATGTCAACCATAACCGGGTAGAGTGTATCTACTCCGTGTTGGTAGAAGGCCACTTGACCGGCGAAGACGTCATTGACCAGCCGATCGGCAATGTCAAGCGCGCCCGGCAGCGATTAGCCGTCGCCCGGGAAGGACGTCCGGCGCAAACCTATTATCGCGGCCAACGTTGTTACAAAGACCAGGAGCAACCTTACTCCCTGTTGGAGGTGCGTCCGCGCACCGGACGCTTACATCAGATTCGCGTGCACTTGTCGTGGTATGGCTTTCCGCTGGTTGGCGACCGCGTCTATGGTTCGCGTCGTCAGCCGCTCTTGCCCGACCGTATTTTCTTGCATTTGAGTGTGCTGACCTTCCCCCATCCCCGTTCCGGTGACATGGTGCGCGTGGAATCGCCGCTCGCGCCCGAATTGCGCTCCGTTTTGCGTTATCTCGCCCGCCCCAAAGGCCGCTGAGCCATCAACACATTGAACGGAGAGTCATTCTCTGACTTTCGACTCAAGACTTTCGACGATTTTGGAGGCATAAAATGCGTGAATTGAACATGGCTGTCGTGCAAATGAAACCCGAGTTGGCGAAAATGGAAGCCAACGTCGGTAAAATGGCTGACTTCATCGCGCGGATTGCGACAGAGCAGCCGGTGGATATCATCGTCTTCCCGGAGCTGGCGGTGACGGGCTACGAGGGTGGGCAGCGCTTTGCACAGATGGCGCAGCGCGTCCCCGGCGCGGTGACGAACATCCTGGGGCAGCACGCCACCGAATTTGGCGTTTATGTCTTGTTGGGGATGGCGGTCAAGGAAAAAGTGGAGACGGTGCTGTACAACAGTACCGTGCTCATTGGCCCCGACGGCGCAGTCGCGGGCGAGTATCGTAAAATCCACTTGCCGGCCGAAGAACGCCTGGTTTTCCGTCCCGGCTACCGGCTGGAGCCGGTCGAGACCGAGGTGGGAACACTGGGGCTGATGTGCGGGTGGGATTTGGCTTTCCCGGAAGTCGCGCGTAGCCTGGTGCTGGATGGCGCCGAAGTGCTCTTGCTGCCGGCGGCATGGCAGGCGAAAGACGCCGATATGTGGCGCACCCTGTTGGTCGCCCGCGCTTACGAAAACGATGTGTTTGTGGCGGCGGCCAACCGCATCGGCGAGGAGCCATCTTACGTCTTCGCCGGGCAGAGCGCCATTCTGGCGCCCTCTGGTGAGGTGTTAGCGACCCTGGAAGAGCCGGAAGAAGGTTATGTCGTGGTGCGGCTTGACCTGGATGAGATTCGCCGCCGCCGCGAAGAGACGCAGATTATGTTGGCGCGTCAACCCTCGTCGTATCGCGCGATTGTGAAAAAATACTGACCCCCTTTGGGGAATAGTAGAAGACAAAAGGAGCAGCATTTTCGCTGCTCCTTTGTATATTCGCTGTGAACGACGACTTGACTAAAGACTATCCAACTATTTGACTACCCGGCTAACGACTTGTCGTATAACCGATAGGTGCGATAGAGATGCCCATTCATATAGGCGGCAGCCTGGCGCATGGGGATGTTGCTTTCGAGCACCCATGAGAACTCGGCCTGTTTGTAGCCGCGTTTTAGGGCAATCTTGAGGTCTTCCAGATAAAGGAGGGCGTCCAGGCCGCGCCCGCGATACTCTTCGATGAAGCCGCCGGCAAAGGCACGAATGGTCGTGACTTTCTGGCGTACTTTCCACCAGTACATCATCTTCGCCAATGACCACCAATCGGGCACGCCGGGACGTGGATAGGCGCGGTGGAGTGCCTGGTTCACATCCGGCAAGGGCAGGCTAGAGCCGATGCAGCGTCCATCTTTTTCCGCGAAGAGGACGGTCGGGGGGTCGATGATGGGTTTGAGCGCACCGACCTCATGGGTAAGCTCGGCATCGGTGAGGGGCACGAAGCCCCAGTTTTTGGCCCAGGCCGCATTGTACAACTCCTTGAAGAGCCGGGCATCGTGGTCGAAGTCGTGCATATTGATAGGGCGGAGGCGAAATCCCTCCAGCCGGTCGCGTACTTTTTGTGCCACACGCAGTATTTTGGGATTGAGCCCTGTGCCATCGGGTTGAATGTGCGAGATATCCGTCAGGTAGGCGTAGAGATCCTGCGCCTTCACGTAACCCGCCCGTTCGATGAAATCGACGTAATAGCGTGGATTATACGTGAGCATTGCTACGGGCGTGCCGTTCCACCCGTCTACGAGCAGCCCACATTCCTCATTCGTGGAGAAATTCATCGGGCCGCGCAGCGTGTCCATTCCCTCACCGCGCGCGAAATCCTCGGCGGTCGCCAGCAATGCCTGGGCAGCCTCCTCGTCTGGCAGCACCTCAAATAGCCCAAAGAAGCCGACTTTATCGTCCCAGTATTGATTGTGATTGTAGTTGATGATCCCGGCAATGGTGCCGACGATCTTGCCGTCGCGTTGCGCCGTAAAGTAGCGTACCTTGGCATGTTGGTGGAAAGGGTGCTTTTGTGGATCGAGAAAGGCCATGCGTTCCGAGATCAGCGGTGGGACCCAGTAAGGATCGCCTTTATAGACTTCCCACATAAAATGAATGAACGCCTTGCGTTCCGCCGCCGTTTCGGCGGGTTGAATGATCAGTTTTCCGGACATAAGTGCTCCTCCTTAAACAGGGATGACATGGCTAAATGAATACGGGGTAGATTATAGCTTATTCATGAATTGTCAATTCTGGGTCCGTACTAATGAGAATCTTATAGGAAGTTAATCTGCTTCTAATATAAATTGCGTAAGATGAACATAGCTCAAGCACAAGAAAACGTAGCGTGAGAGGTTTAGACTGGACAGACCTTCTGAGACCTATCTGGTCTCCAGATGAATGATCTATTCATCCTACAAAACTGACTATTGGCAGAGGTGTTTTATGGATCCAAATCGTTATACAGAAAAATCACAGGAAGCTTTACTGCGGGCGCAGGGTTTGGCGACCGAACGGGGTAATCCGCAGATCGACCCCGAACATTTGTTGCTGGCATTGCTGGAACAACGCGAGGGGATCGTTCCCCAGGTGGTTCTGCGCCTGGGTGCCGATCCACAACGGTTGCGCATGGACCTGGAACAGGCCCTTCAACGCAAGCCGCAGGCGCGCGGTGCCGCCTCTCAGGCAAGCATCTCGCCGGCGTTATCACGGATTCTCCAGGCGGCGGACCGCGAAGCTGCCGGTTTGCACGACGACTATGTGAGCGTGGAGCACATCTTGCTGGCCATGGCCGATTCCAGCGCCGGCGACATCGCGCGTTTCCTGGCGGCGCAAGGTGTCACCCGCGAAGCCGTGTTGCGCGCCCTCACGTCCATCCGCGGCGGGCAGCGCGTCACCTCCCAGACCCCCGAGGGGACGTACAACGTGCTCGAAAAGTACGGCCGCAATCTGACCCAGTTGGCGCATCAAGGCAAACTCGATCCGGTGATCGGGCGCGACGAGGAAATCCGCCGCGTCATGCAGATCCTTTCGCGGCGCACCAAGAACAATCCCGTACTCGTGGGCGACGCCGGCGTGGGGAAGACGGCCATCGTCGAAGGGTTGGCGCAGCGCATTGTGCGCGGCGACGTCCCCGAAGGCTTGAAGGAAAAAGACATTTTTCAACTTGACATGGGTGCCTTGATTGCCGGCGCCAAGTATCGCGGGGAGTTCGAGGAGCGGCTGAAAGCCGTCCTGGACGAAATTGCGCGTTCAGAGGGCAAGATCATCATGTTCATCGACGAAATTCACACCGTCGTGGGAGCAGGAAAGGCCGAGGGCGCGATGGATGCGGGCAACCTGCTCAAGCCCATGCTCGCGCGCGGTGAACTGCACACTATTGGCGCCACTACGTTGGATGAATACCGTAAGTACATCGAGCAGGATGCCGCCCTCGAACGGCGTTTCCAGCCAGTTTATGTCGATGAGCCGGATGTCACCGACACCATCAGCATCCTGCGGGGCCTTAAGGAACGCTATGATGCGCATCACGGCGTGCGCATTCAGGACGCAGCTTTGATCGCGGCGGCAACGTTGAGCGACCGCTACATTGCGGATCGCCAGTTGCCCGACAAGGCCATCGACCTGATCGATGAAGCCGCCGCCCGCTTGCGGTTGGAGATCGACTCCAAGCCGGCCGAACTGGATGAGATCGACCGCCGGGTGATGCAGTTGGAAATCGAGCGCGAGGCTCTCAAACAGGAGAAAGACAAAGCCAGCAAGGAACGTCTGGTCAAGTTGGAGCAGGAATTGGCGAACCAAAAAGAGAAAAGCAACGCGCTCCGTGCCCGCTGGGAGCAGGAGAAGGCCATCATCCAGGAGATTCAGGACATCCAGAAACGGATGGAGGCGCTCAAGGTGGAGATCGAGCAGGCCGAGCGTCACAACGATTACGCGGGCGCGGCCAAACTGCGGTATGGCAAGACGCAGGAGTTGGAGCGTGAATTGGAAGCCGCCGAAGCGCGCCTGGCGCAAGTACAGGGTGATCAGCCGCTGTTGCGGCAGGAAGTCGGGCCGGAGGAGATTGCGCGTGTGGTCTCGAACTGGACAGGCATTCCCGTGGCGCGGCTTATGGAAGGCGAGCGCGAGAAGCTGATGCGGATGGAGGACGAATTGCACCGCCGTGTCGTCGGCCAGGACGAAGCGGTACACGCCGTCTCTAATGCCGTGCGCCGCGCGCGCGCGGGTTTGCAGCCGCCGAACCGGCCCATCGGTACATTCCTCTTTTTGGGGCCTACCGGCGTGGGAAAAACCGAACTGGCGCGCGCTCTGGCCGAATTCCTCTTCGACACCGAGGAGGCGATGGTGCGTATCGACATGAGCGAGTATCAGGAGAAGCATACCGTCTCGCGGCTGATCGGCGCGCCTCCCGGTTATGTGGGCTACGACGAAGGGGGACAGTTAACCGAAGCGGTGCGCCGGCGGCCCTACAGCGTCCTGCTGTTGGACGAAATCGAGAAGGCGCACGTGGAAGTCTTTAACGTGTTATTGCAACTGCTCGATGAGGGGCGCTTGACCGACGGTCACGGGCGCACGGTCGATTTCACCAACACGATCATCATCATGACCAGCAACATCGGCAGCCGGGCGATCAAGGAATTGGGTGTGGAGGCCGCGCGGGCGGAGGTGATGGCCGAACTGGATCGCACCTTCCGCCCAGAGTTCCTGAACCGCATCGATGATACGATTCTCTTTGGCAGCCTGACACGCGAGGATTTGAAAGCCATCGTTGGCATTCAAGTGCGTGCTTTGCAGAAGTTGTTGCGCGAGCGCGGCATGGATATCGTGTTGACCGCGGCGGCGGAGGCCTATCTGGCGGACGAGGGTTACGACCCGGTGTACGGCGCGCGCCCGCTCAAGCGCGCCATCCAACGCCACCTGCAAGACCCGCTGGCACTGGCCGTGCTGGAAGGGAGGTTTACCGAGGGGCAGACCATCCGCGTCGACGTGCAGGAGAACCACCTGGTTTTTGCCGCCTCCTAGCAGCAGGGTAGGGCGAATGGCCCCTTCGCCCTACTTCTGTGCTCTAGCAGTACATCGAGGCAAAAATTCCACACCCGTTAGCTATGCCGGAGCGGATCGCCAGATCCGCGGTTGTATTTTGTTAACCAGGGCGCAGAACACGCTGCGCCCTGGTTTTTTATTTCCGGAAGGTTAGTTTTAAACTTAAATTCAACCAAAACAAACAAGTTATTGACATTCCTGAAAAATGGCTATACAATAAAGCTATGTTGAGCCTGCTCAACTTCTCTCCGTCATTTCTCCATGAATTGAGGACTCAATGGTAATTGTTCTGTTTTTCTTTTGGTCCATTTCTGGTGTGAGAAGTGTTGTTAATGGAGGTACAGATGGAGGTGTATGATGCACTATAAAAGAATTCCGCAATTGGTGTGTTTGTTGTTGACAGTGTTTCTTGGTTTGGTGGCTGCTTTGTTTGTTGTTGTGACTGCGACGAATGCCGCGCCCGTGGCAGATGCCCCGTGGGGGCCGAACGTCAAGGTCAATGATGATGCCGTTGGTGTTGCAGATCAAGGATCGCCGGCTTTGGCGGCCTCAAAAACCACCAGCGACGTCTATGCGATTTGGTTAGACCGGCGCAACGATGACGCCGACGTCTACTTCGCGCGTTCTCCCGACGGGGGACAGACGTGGGGCGCGAGTGTCCGCGTCAATCACGATGCCGGCGCTTGGCAATATACTCCCGATATCGCCGTCAATGCGGCGGGGGTGCTACACGCCGTCTGGTCCGACAGCCGCGCCGGAGACGACGATATCTACTATGCCCGCTCCACAGACGGCGGCCAGACGTGGAGCGCCGAGGTGCGCGTCAACGACGTGCTGACCGGGACGCAAAACAATCCGGCCATCGCAGCGTTGGGCAGCGACGTCTGTATCGTCTGGAGCGACGGGCGTACAGCCTATGTCGGAGATATTTACGTGGACTGCTCGACGGACGGCGGTCTGACATGGGGGAAGGACACCCGTGTCAACAATGATGCCGACGGATACCATCACTATGCGCCCGACATTGCCCTGGGAACGGGTAGCCGCGTGCACATCGCCTGGTACGATGACCGAAACAGCACGTGGGACATCTATTACGCGTCCCTTTCGCCCACGGCACTGGTCAATGTCCGGTTGAACGACACGACTGCCGGGACGCAGAGCAACCCCTCCATCGCGGCGAATGGGGACATAGTCCACGTGGTGTGGATAGATTCCGGCAGCAATCCCAGTGCCGGGTATATCATGGGCGACATTTCCACAGATGGCGGCGGCACGTGGGGACGACAGGATGGGCAGATCAGCGCCGTGGATCACGCCGACAGCCCGAACGTCACCATCAACGGCCAGGGCGCGGCCTGGGCGACGTGGCGCGTCATCAGCGGCACCTATCGCCTGTACGCCGATGCCTACGACCCTGGGAAAGGTTGGTCCGCGGTGGATGACGTGATCACGACCACCACAGAGTTTCTGCAAAATCCGGCGAATGACGCCGGCGCCACGCGGATCTATGCGGCATGGGAGCACTATTCTGCGGGGGATGCAGATGTGCTCCTTTCGATAAGGGACAGCGTCGCCTGGAGCGATGCAATTCAAGTCAATGACGAAGGCGATGCCCGCCAGGCGTATCCATCCATTGCCATCGGCAGCACGGGCCGGCTGTATGCGGCCTGGGCCGATTACCGTCTCGCGGCTTACAACGCCGCCCTGTATGCGGATTCCTCGCTCGATGGCGGGGTTACATGGAGCGCCGATGGACGTGTGGACGATGACCATCCCCTGCATGAATTTCCGGCCATCGCGGCAACGGGCGCCTTGACGGTTCACGTCGCATGGGCAAGCTCGCAAGGCGACTCCAGCGTCATCTACTATGATCACTCCGCCGACGGCGGGCTGACGTGGGGAAAGGATCGGCCCCTCAGTGCGAGCGGATCTTACAACATGGCCAGTGCGCCCGATCTCGTCGCCGCCGGGCAGAAGGTGTACGTGGTCTGGCAACAATCCAATAGTCTGTATTTGACTTCTTCGGCTGACGGCGGCACGAGCTGGATGACACCTACGCAGATCATCACCAGTGATGGCAGCCTGGAAAATCCCACCCTCGCCAGGGACGCCGCCGGGACGCTGCATCTGGCGTGGGTGGAGACGCTCTGGACGCCGTCTACTCAATATCATATCGGCTACGCGCGCTCCCGGGACGACGGCGAGACGTGGACTAATCGTCAGTTCGTGGATATAGGAGCGCCCGGCACATTGCGTGGCGCCCCCAACATCGCGGTGAATCCACTGAATAGCTACGTTCACCTGGTTTGGGATGACGACTGCACCGGCGTGAAGACCATTTTCCACGCTGCCTCTGCGGACGGCGGCGTGACGTGGGGGACGCCGGCCGCCATCCTGAAAGGGCCGGCAACCGAGCCGACGGTAGCCGTGGATGGTGACGGCGTGGTTTTCGTCCTCTGGCAGGATGGCCTTGAGGGGGACACCGACATCGCCTACAGCACGTCGGTGGACGACGGGGCGTCTTGGAGTGCGACGGGGCGCGTCAACGACGACGCTACAACCTTCCCGCAGCGCCAGCCCGCCGTTGTGGGTGGGAACAGCGCTTACGCCGTATGGAGTGACTTCCGGCGCGCCAACTGGGATATCGAGTCCGCCAGTCTGGTGCTGGCCTGCCCCGTGCCGTTACAGGATGTGGCTATCGGCGGCCCCCCCGAGACGCAGACCGGTGTGCCGGTGCGCCTGGAGACCAAGGTTTTGCCGGCGACGGCGTCGCCGCCCTTGAATTTCGTGTGGACGCCCAAGCCCGCCAGGGGACAGGGGACGGCTACGGCTACCTACTATTGGCAGGAGCCGGGCACCTATCCTGTGCAAGTGGTGGCGACCAACTGCGGTGGCAGCGTCACGGCCACGCATCGCGTTTCTGTCGTCGCCCCACCCAGAGCGTTGCCCTGTGTGGAAGGGCAGGTGTACTACGCGACGACGGCGCTTTCTGGCGTGAAGGTGGAGTTGATCGCCGGCCCGAGCGCGAGCGGGACGGTGGAACAGACGACGACAACCGATGCCAGCGGCCGCTACCGCTTCTGCAACGTGGAGCCGGGGGAGTATCAACTCAAACGTTATGGCCCCACGGCTGAGTACATCGGTTGGGTGGCGAGCAGCCTCACCATGGGCAGCAGCAATGTGATCAAGCACCTCGATCTGCCTAAGAAGATGACCTTGCTTTCCCCGGCCAACGGCACAGTCATTGAAACGACCATCCCGACGATGACCTGGCAGGCCTTGCCGGAAGCCGACCACTACACCTTCCAACTGAACAAAACGGTGGATTGGACGCTCGTGGAACACACCCACAACATCATCGGTACAGTGCATCAGGTTCTCGCGCCGTTGAACTGGAACACCGGGTACACCTGGCAGATTGACGCTTACGCCGGCACACGTTGGGTGGGTACAACCGACGCCGAGTTCACGTTCACTACATCGTCGCCTGTCATCATTGAATTTCCACCCATCGTGACCATCGCCTCCTCGCTGCGCCTTGAGGAAGCGGCTGAAGGCGTGGTGGTCAACAAACTGATCGGCGATAACACCGGCCAGACCGCTTACAACTACGTGGATGTCGTGGCTTACGTCTCGACTTCTGTCGCCGCGGCGTCCTCGAACGTCAATGTGATCCTCACCGTCCCCGGCGATGTGCTCGGCGTGCCGGTCAACACGTGGGTGCGCAGCACCTACGGCACGGCGCCGACGGCGGCAACTTCGACCTCTCTGGGCGGCGGGGAGTACCAGGTGACGACGAACCTGACCCGCGGGTGTTACTGGTGGTTCTGCCCCTACCGCCAGCAAGTGGTGTGGCGCTTCCGCATTCCCAACACCCTCTCCCCGCAGATGCTCACCTTGCAAAGCCGCGTGCAGCGGGCGGGTTACTGGGTGATGGGCAGCTTCTCGGATGCCGATCTGCGCCTGGTCAGCACGGCTGAGGCGCTCATCGTGACCAACCGGACCCAACTGTACGACAACTACGCCGACTATAACGCGACCGACCTGCTGGCGCAGGTGTACAATGTGGCCCAAGGCGCGCCGTACAACGATCAGCCGCTGGGAGTCATCTACAACGCCGATCTTTACGCTTCTACCATCCGCGACTGGAACAATACCACTGTCAACTACGCCAGCGAGGACACGGCTAACGCCGTGGCTAACGAGTTGGACGATCTCCTCGAGGATTGGGTGGAAGATGGCACAGAGACGTGGTCCTATCATTTCCCCTTCTCCACCACCGTCGGCATGACTTTCTCCCCTTACTACTTGCTTCTCGTCGGGGATGACGATGTGCTGCCGTTCTACCGTTACAATGATCCGTTCAACGATGAAGCCGGTTGGTCGGTGACGTCGGCGACCAACCCCCAGATTCACGCGACGGATCATGACTACATTCTCACCGACAATCCTTATGGCGATCTGTGGGGCGGCACCGATTGGCGCCTGGGTGATCTGGAACTGGCGGTCGGCCGCCTGGTGGGCGCGACGGCGGAGGACATGCGTTATCTGCTCAACAACAGCCTGGCGACCGACGGCGGCACCTGGCGGGCGGTGATGGCGAGTGTGGACGGCTGGGAGCTAGGATACAGCAATCCCAGTTGTGGCAGTGGCGCCATCGCCGATGTGATCAACGTGCCGGCGCGTCTGGCGGCGCGCGGTTTTGGCGTGTACAATGATGCCGAGACGCCGCATACCGTGGACGTGCTGGCGCCGTTCAATGCGGCCTGGATTAGCGGCTTCCGCGCCGCGGCGAACAGCGGGATGGACCTCTTCTTCATCGGCGGACACAACAGCTATAACTCGGCCACCATTCCAGAAAACAGCTTCACACCCGACGACACGTGCTCTGGCGCAGGCTGTGGCTACTTTCGTTTTGACAACGATCATCCATTGACCTTCATCGTCGGCTGTCACGGCGGTTTGCCCGTGCCCGCTATCGGTGGACGTGGAGGCGTGGACGATAACATGGTCTATGATGTGGTTCATGAGGGCGGGCGTGCTTACATCGGCGCGACCGGGTTTAGCTACGGTTCACCGGGCAGCCTGTGCCACGCGACGTGGGGCGAGAAACTTCTCCAACACTTCTTCGACGAATTCCTCCCCGCCGGAACTGCAAGCCGTACCATCGGCGACGCGCTGCTGCGGGCCAAGGACGTCTATCCCTTCGGCCAATACAACCCCGGTACCAGCGCGACCAGCGGCGATGCCCTGGATCGCAAGACCGTGACCGAGTTCAACCTCTACGGCGTGCCCTGGCAGCGGCTGGATTATCCAGGGGGAATGCAACAGGCAGCAGTGAACGAGCCGCTTGCGGCTTTGGGCAGTCAGCGGTCGGCAGTGCGGGTTGAGGCGGGGAATATCGCGCCGGCGGAGACGAACCGCTACACGCGCACGATCACGGTAGATATCGCCGGGTATGAAGCGACGCAGGTGGTGACTGGTGGCGTGATCTACGACGTGCTCTCTATCCCCGGCGGGGACAAGGCCATCGCGCCGGCCTTGCCGCTGTTGCCCTACGTGAAGGGCTACACCCTCACGCTGCCCATCAGCGCGACGTTGCAGAGCGCGACGTTGATTTCGACGACGTGCAAAGACGTTGCGGTCTACGAAGTGCCCATCATCGTCGCAGAGCCGTGGTCGGAAGGCGGCACCACCTTCACCACCACCACCGACATCAACACTTTCTACCCCGCCGACGCCGACCGGCTCCGCTGGCAACCCCAGGAGAACCGCCTGCTCTTCACGCTTTTCCCCATTCAACACAACCCCACGAGCAACGCGACGCGCTTCTGCTCGCAGATGGTGATCGAGGTGGTCTACGAGGCGCCGGTGGCGCTGGCAGTTTCGAATGTTACCCCCCTGGCCGAAACGGTGATCCCCGGCGCGCCGATCAGCGTGACGGCGCTGCTGGAAAACGTCACGGACGACTTGCTGACGGTCACCTCCACGCTGACGCTGCTGGATGCCGAAGGCCACGAGATGGGCTGGCAGGATGATGGACCGTTCTCGGTTCCCTCGGATGGTCAGCAAGCCATTGAAGTGGGGTGGGATGGGACGCTGCCGGAGGGCGCTTATGACCTGCGGCTGGCGCTGTGGCAAGGCGATGTGCTCATGGGGTTGGCGACGACCCGCGTGGATGTCGTGGGCGGCGCGCTGACCGCGTTGGAAGTCCCGACGGCAACGCTGGCGATGAGTGACACGGCGACCTTCCGTGTGACCTTTACCAACTACCTTGCCAGGCCGGTCACAGTCACCGCGCACCTGATGCTCTACGATGCTGAAGGCGGTGTAGCGGCGGACTTGCCGTCCCAGACGGACGTGGCAGTGGCAGGTGACGTGCACGTCTTCGAGTTCACCTGGGAGGTAGGGGCGAGCGCCGGCGGCGTCTATGCGGCGCAGGCGCGCATCGTGCGCGAGGATGAGACCGCCTACGGTCCGCTGACCGGCGAATTCACGGTCGGCAGTGTGCTCAACGACGTCTTCCTGCCGGTCGTGCTGCGCAACTCCTGAGACCGCACCTCACAACCATAAAACACCGTGGGTAGGGCGAATGGCCCATTCGCTCTACCCACGGGCATGTCCCTGCAGCGACTCAAAACCGCTATTTTAGAATAGACTGCGGATCAGCAGCAGAAACCCAAAGATGATGAGTGGAATGCCGACAATGGCTCCGATTAACGTCACAGTCAACAGCACACCGATGATCATGAAGACCAGCCCCAAGATGATGGCCACAAGCCGTCCGGTCAGTTGCAGAATCCAACTGATGAGATCCCACAGCGCCACGAACGGCCATAAGAACCACGGGGTGCGTTTTTTCTTTGCCATAATGTTCCTCCTTAGACTGGATGTGTCTCATACATAGTACGCACAATCAGGGCCCTGGTTGTGGTGAGATTTATCGGATGGATTCGACTTGCTTTTACTGCTGTGTGAGCTGGCAGAAAGGCAGGTTTTCAATGATGAATACATTTCAAAGGATTACGTAGAGGGGAAGAAGCGATGGCAATTCTGGGAATCACAACAGAAAACCGGGTGATCGTGTTTATGGACGTTCACAACTTCTCGATTGCCTTCAAGGTGTTGGGCGAGAATTCCCACGGCTTTGTGCAAGCGATGTATGAAGGGCTAGGGACATCATCGTTGCCCATAAGGGTGAGATTGTGAAATACCTGGGGGACGCCATGCTGTGCATATTCCCCACTGGTTGCGAGAACGAGACGGTGGCGTGCTCGTTGGAACTGCGAAGAGCTTTCTCTGATATGGTTACAAAAAACGGTCTGTCGGCTGATACCGAACTTGAGATAGGCATCGGTTCGGGGGAGGTCGTGACGGGAATATTTGGACACAGGTCGTTAAGGCAAAGGGACATATTCGGCGAAGAAGTCAATCGTGTGGCCACGATTGGGCATCATAGGGGCATAGCCATCACAGAACGAGTGCATGCTGAAGTGAGGTTGGCGTATGAAACATGCTCATTGCCCGATGTCAGAGTGAAGTGGCAGGATGAGCCGTTGCGAGTATGGGAAGTCGTGGAGTAGAAGGGAGATAGGAGATTCTGCAGAAATGACTAAACCGCTCATAAAAAATGTCGATTGTGTGCGCCTTTACGTTGAAAGCCTTGAGTCTGGCCTTTCGTTTTATCGTGACCAACTGGGACTTGAGCTAATTTGGCGAACAAAACAAGCGGTCGGGCTGCGAATGCCCGATGATGAGACAGAGATCGTTCTTCATACCGAACCGCAAGGCCCTGAAATTGACTTGAAGGTTGCGTGTGCTGATGACGCGGCTATTCGGATTGAGGAAGCGGGCGGAAAAGTGGTGATACCGCCGTTTGATATTCAGATAGGTCGTTGTGTGGTAGTTCACGATCCGTGGGGAAATGAACTCGTGCTACTAGACACGAGCAAAGGGTTATTAAAGACGGATGCCGAGGGCAATGTTATAGGTAACGTAACGACCGAAGAAGGTTTATAGAGATTCCTTGAGTGGCAGGTCATAATGAATGACGAGCGCCCTATAGTAATGTGTGTACTATAGGGCGCTTGTCGTCTTCCAATGAAGAAGAATCAGAATGGGTTGTGCCTAAGGAGCTCCGGGGTGGGGAACTCAAAAATGTGTAGGCGCACCCTACTCGATGTGCAGATAGCCCGATCCCTTCGCTCCGCACACAGGGCATTTGTCGGGGGGCCGGGGGCCGACGTGGGTATGTCCACACGTCTGGCAGATCCAATACTCGACCTTGGTTTCGCCTTCCTGTCCGGCTGCGCCCAGATTTTCCAGCGCGGCTTGATAGAGCTGCTCGTGGATTTTTTCCACTTGCAAGGCCCAATTGAAGGAGCGTTCCGCGGCGGTATGCCCTTCGGCCTGGGCGTCGGCGAGAAATTCGGGATACATGTCATTGACCTCGTAATGCTCCCCGGCGATGGCGGTCTGCAAGTTCTCCGCCGTGGACTTGATCTCGCCCAGCGCGCGCAAGTGGTTGTGCGCGTGGACGGTCTCGGCGGCGGCGACGGCGCGGAAGAGTTTGGCTATCTGGGGGTAGCCCTCGCGCTCGGCTTTTTGAGCGAAAGCCAGGTATTTGCGGTTGGCCTGTGATTCACCGGCAAAAGCGGCATGGAGATCATCAATAGTTTTCATCGTTTGTCCCTCCTAAAAGTGAAGGTTCTTCAGGATTTTGTGGGGTCGAAACAAAAAAAACCGGCCACGGATTGACACACAAAGTATAGAAAATCAGTGTCATCCGTGGCAAAAACCACTTTCCATCACCACGCAAAGTCCCAGAGAACCAAAGTGAATACATGCGTTGAACCGGGAAGCGGGTAAGCCGCACCCCACAACGCCCTGGGGGTCATGATAGGCCGGCTGCCGGAATTGTCAAAATGGCTGTCGATCCGCAGGGTGCCCAGCGGCACAAGATCGTAGGGATAGTGGCCGTCAGGGCCGTCCGCGGCCAGACGGACGCCATCCGCCGTGCGGTACCACCCTGCCCACATGGGATACTCGCCCGGCGGCAGAGCGGCGGGGATGGCGAGGGGATGGGTATCCGTGACCCGGTCGCCGGCGCGCCAGACCGTGGTGGGATACCAGCCCTGGCGCGGCGGACTGTCGTGTTGGGCCAGCGGCGCGGGGTCTCCCGGACGCCACAGATGCACGAAAGCGGTGAAATCGTCGGTGGGCGTGTCCAGGGCTTCCCAGTGCAGGGTAATGGAAATCGTTTCTCCCGGCACTGCGGTGCCCGGCCCGTCATATCCCTGCAGTGCCAGCGGCGCATCGAAGGTGGCGGTCAAGGGGAAGGTCGGCAGGAGGGCCGGCATGTTGGCAGGGACGACGCTGACGGCGCCGACGAGCGGCGGTTCGTGCGCCCGGCCATCGGCCAGCGTAGCGTGCAGGCGCTCCCCCGTTTCCGCAGCGAACAACCCCACTTCCAATCGGTAAAGCAGCGGCCCTTCGGCCCACGGAGCGATAGGAATGCGATAGTGATCGCAAAAAGCGCGTCCCACGGGCCACAGTGAGGTGGGGAAGCGTCCCAGGCCGGGATAGGTGTGGCGCTCGGCGACGCGGCTGTTCTGCGGCCCGATGAGGTGGACGAAGACGGTGTAATCCTGTGACAGTGGCACGAGGGCTTCCCAGCACGCTGTGACCGTGAACGTGTCCCCCGGCGCAGCGCGCTCGGTGTCCACGGTGACCCCCAGGAGCCGCGCCTGCCGCCCATAGTCAATCGTAGTCTCTTGCAGACCCTTCAGCACGGCGTCCGGCGCGTACAACCGCGGCGGGGCAAACGTCGCCACAAGGCGCGCCCCCGGCGCCAGCGCTGTGAGCGTAAACATAAAAAAGAGGAAGAGCAGAAGCGGTAAACGTGCACCGGGGCGCAGGGGCGCAAATTCTGCCTTCTGCTTCCTGAAGCTGTTGGTCAAGAGCAGTGCCCACGCACCGATGGCCGGGAAGAGCAGTCGGCCATGCGGAGCTTCCACCTGGCGCATCCATTGCAGTAAGGCCGCGAGGATGCCACCGCACCATACCAGCGCCAGCGCGAGGATGACCACCGTGGTGGGTGTCGTGTCGGCCTTGCCCGCGCGCCGTGCCATCTGGACGCCGTTCCACACACTGCGCCCGAGCAGGACCAGACTGCCCACCGTCAGCACCCCATAGACCCACGCCGGCCACGTCACATGCCCCCAGCCGTAAGCTGCCCAGAAGGAGTACACCAGACGCGGTATCTCCGGCAGTAAATCGAGCCATGTAGCCGGCGTCGGGCGTCCCCAGGGGGTGTTGGCATGGTTGGAGATGCCCAACAGGTCGCCGTAGAGGATGCCGTTGCGCCCGTACCACCATCCGCCGACCAGGAGGGCGACGACGCCGAAGACGGCTCCATACACGCCGGGGGCATAGCGTGCCTTTTGATCCGCCGGCCGGCGCGCCGCCGCCCCCAGCAGCGCCAGTCCGCCTAGCGGCAGGAGCAGGATGGCGCTGGTCTTGGTGAGCGCGGCCAGGCCGGTCAGCACGCCGCACACGACGACCCGCCGCAGTGTGACCCCCTGCCGCCAGGTGCGGGCGACGGCCCACAACGTGGCCGTCGAGAGCGCCGCCGCCGCGCTGTCGTTGCTGATGACGCTGCCCATGAAGACGAATTGCGGGTGGAAGGCGACCAGCATCGCGGCAATCCGCGCGCCTTTTTGGTTCCCGAATGTCTCGTATCCCAGACCCCACGTCGCCAGCACCGTCAACAGGCCGAAGAACAGCGAGGCCAGGCGCGTGACGTGGATGCTCAACACGGCTTCCGGCCACGGCCATGCTTCGCGCGCCGTGTGAATGAGCATATTTTTGTTGTCGGCGAGCGTGCCCGGCGCCTGATAGCTGAATCCCGGATTGCCCCAGAGCCAATCGTGCAGGTCCACGTTTTTGAAAGGGACGTTGAGTAGTGCGGCGACGGCGTAATAGAGCGGCGGCTGGGCCACTTCCTGGTAAGCGCCGCTCGCGTCGTCGTCCATCGCCGGCAAGCCATGCCCCTGCGCAAGCCAACGCACGTAGGCGTGATGCCAGACTTCATCCGGAGCCTCGAAGATGGGCGTGCTGGCATTGTGCATCAACACCAGCAGGGTGAAGGTGAGCAGGAGAAGGAGGAGCGGCTTGTATTTCACGGCTGTGCCTGCCAGATGATGACGGCGTTGTCGGCGAGCGGCGCTCCGTTGAAGGTCGCCATCAGCCGTTCGCCGGTGAGCGGATGGTACAGGCCGACGGCGATGCGTTCCGGCGTGCTACCCGTCGGCAGTGACAGGCTGTGGACATCCAGAATGCGGTCGCCGGGCTGCCACAGGCCGGTGGGGAAGTGCCCGTTCTGGGGCGGACTATCGCCGGTAGTCAGCAGTTCGCCTGTGGCGGCGTAGGCGTGGACGAAGACGGTGTAATCCACGGCGGGCGTAGTCTGACTTTCCCACCACAGCGCAACGCGATAGCCGGCGTGCGTTTCCTCAATACGGGCGTCTATCAGGCGGATGGCAGTGCCGAATTGTACCGGTGTCGCTGGATTCCCCCAGGCTTCGATATCCGGTGACGCCCCCGGAATACGCAGTGTGACGAGGCGCACGGCGTCGCCAATTGGATTGCCATCGCTGGAGACGGGCAGGCGTGTGTCGGTCGCGTCGTTGATGAGGGCGACGTGCACCGTCCAGGCCTGCGTGGGAGCGTCGCCTGCGGGGATCGGCAGGACGTAATGATCGCGGATGACTCTCTCGACCGGCCAGGCGTTGGTGGGAAGGTTGCCGCGGGCGGGCCAGTGGTGATAGTTGAGGCGCAAACCGGTATCGCCGGGCACGGGCGAGACGAGTTGCAGCGCCATGGTGAGATTTTCGGCCAGCGGCCGGGTGGCCTGCCAGTACAGGGTGACGTCCAGGGCGGGACGGCAGTAGTCCGTCGAGGCCAAAATACAGGCCAGGCGCTTCTGGACGACGCGAATTTCGTAGCCGCGCAAGAGCAGAGCATCGCCAAAGGTTGCCGTGATGGCGTTGGGGACGGGCGTGGTCGCAGAGAGTTGCGCCGGCGGGGCGAAGAGCAGCACCGGTCCGGCACACAAAGCGACGCCGGACCAGAGGGGCAAAGCCGCAGCCCCCAATCGCGTGAGGATCCATGAGGCGCGCGGAATCAGCACGCGCCACCCGGCGGCCATAAGGAGTGCCGGCGCCGCGATGGCCGGGAAGAGCAGTCGCCCACCCGTCGCCGGGGTGATGCTGTTCCAGCGCAGCCACGCCAGTGTGATGACCGTGAACCAGACGGCGGACAGGGTCAACGCCATTTTCTGGCGCCGGTCGAATCGTCGCCATCCTGTGATGACGCCGGGCAGTCCGCCCGCCATAGCCAGGAGGTAAGGCCAGTACACTGCGCGCGGGTAGAAAGCGCACGGCATCTGTCCCCAATAGGAAAGCCACATGGGGACGGCTTCACTCCATGTGATGGGATACGTGCGCCGCCCGACCTCTTCTAGCATCGGCGCCAGCGCCGTCAAGTCGCCGTAGAGCCGCAGGTTGCGTATCAGCCACGGCGCGACGAGGATGAGCGCCGGTAAACCCATCAGGCATCCCCAGCCGAGGATGCGGCGCAGCGGCATTTTGTGTTGCCAGCCGTAGAGCAGCAGTGCCAGTCCGCCCAGCCCGATCAGTCCCAGACCGCTCAACTTGCTCAACGCCGCCAGCCCGCTGATGACGCCGAACAGAAGTACGCGACGGTACGTGGGTCCTTGGTCCCACAGATCGCAGGCCAGGACAAGGCCCCAGGTTGCCAGCGGGGTCACGGCGTTGTCGTTGTTCACGCCGGAGGCGACGAGCAGGAACTGCGGATTGAAGGCGACGAACCCCGCCGCGAGCCACGGTGTTGGCCCGGAGCGAAAAATTCGGCGTGCCAGCATCCACACCCCGGCGACGGTCGCCGTCTGCAAGAGCGTGGAGAAAAGGCGCAAGACGTGGAGGGTCAGGCGACTGCCCTGCCATTCCTGATCCACGGCGCGTACCCAGGTGGCTTTGTTATAAAAGGTGCCCGTCATGCCACAGGCGATGACGTTGCCGGGCACTGCCTGGGGATGGTGCGGAGTGTTGGGCAGACCCCACAGACGCGACCAGCTCGCCGCCAGCAGGTGGTACAGCGGCGGTTGCGAGGCTTCTTGCCGGACGTGATACCCTGCTGCCTCGGCCTCTCCGTGGACCGGCAGTCGTCCTGTGGCCGCGATGTAGCGCACAACCTCGGCGTGTTCGACTTCGTCCAGGTTTTCGTAAGGGGGTACCAGGATGTTCCAGGCCGTGGCGACGATGACGAAGGCGACGATGAGGATGAGCAGGTCTTTACGCATTTCAGACATTGTCTCCGGCGTCACGCAGCCATGCCAGGGTGGCGGCGAAGACGAGGTCACGGTCGTAATCCATCACCACAGTATGCCCGCCGTGCTCGACCCACAGCAGGCGTGAGGGGCCGCCCAGCCGCGCCGCGATGCGCTGCGGCGTTGCCGGCGGCACCACCCGGTCGTGGCGCGCCTGCACCAACAGGGTGGGGGCGGTGACATGGGACAAGGACGTGTCCAACGTGCGTATGAGTTCCGCGACCTGGAGGACACTGCTTAACGGGATGCGCCTGTACGTGAAGTGAGCGTGACGCATGGCCGGGTCGCGGATGTCCGAGCCGATCTTGGGGAAGAAATGCAACAACCGCGCGCCGGGTTTCACCAATCGCAGTAAGGGTTGGCCGACGAGGGCACTGTCGGGCGCGGAAAAAGTGACGACACGGGTGAGAGGGTGGCGGGCAGCCGCGTGGAGCGCCAACGCCCCGCCGAGCGATAACCCTGCTACGCAGATCTGCGTGCAGTATTGCCGCAGTTCCGTCAGCCCGTTGTCGACGTCCGCCAGCCAATCTTGCCAGGTGACGCGCGCCAGGTCCTCCGGCTGTGTTCCATGCCCGCGCAGCCGGATGCCGTTCACCGTCATGCCGGCGGCGGCGAGGTATGCACCCAGGGGGCGCATCTCGTCCGGCGTGGTCAGAAACCCGTGGATCAGCAGCACGCCCGGTTCGCCGCCCGGCCAGAAGAAAGGTTCGCCGTTAGATGAAAAATGACTTTGCTTGTTCATCACTGTCGAGTGTGGAGTTTGTGGGGCGAATGGACCATTCGCTCTACCCCGCACGGGCATTATAGCATATTCGAGCCAGCATTGAAAATTGACACTATTCAGCTACCCTTAAAATAGGAGTGTGGCGGGCGCCACCACTGGCCCAGGCAGGGGCGGGCACGGTCAGAGACTGGCCCGAGCAGCCTGAATAGATACTGAAAATTGACAAATCCTTCTGCCAGACTATAATGCTCTATCGTTTGGGCGACAGACTTGCCAGGTCTCAGGAAACTATTTTTGAAGGAGTCTTTGAAGGAGTCTTTATGGAAAGACGTACACTCGTCAGTTTTGTGCTTATTCTTCTTTTGACGGCTGTGGCCGTTTATGGTGTTGTTTCTCAACAACATCCGGCCTGGCTGACGAATCTACTCTTCTGGCAGCCGGAGGCCACGCGAAACCTCGACTTTCAATTGGGCCTGGATTTGCAGGGTGGTTTGCAGGTGTTGATGGTCGCCGATTTGCCCGCGGGTCAAACGTTGGATTCCCAGGCCATGGAGACCGCGCGGCGCATCGTGGAAAAGCGGGTGAATGCGCTGGGGTTGACCGAACCGGTGGTGCAGATCCAGGGAGCAGAGCGCATCGTTGTGGAAATCCCCGGCATCGAAAATCCGGCTCAGGCGGTGGATACCATCCGTGAGACGGCGTTGCTGGAATTTGTCGAGCCACCTGCTAATGTCACCCTGGAGATGATTTACGCCCTCGAATCAGCGCAGATACCGATCAGCACAACGTATGGCATGACCGAGGAAGCCATACAGGCCCAGAGCGCCATGACCGACTCCATGCTGTTCAAAACCGTGATGACCGGCGCCGACCTGGCGAATGCCTTTGTCACGCGCGAAAGTCAAACCTCACAGCCCGTGGTGGCTATCGAATTTCAGTCCGAGGCCGCCGACTTTTTTGCGGAATACACATCGACGCACCTGGGTAAAAATCTGTGCATCGTTCTGGATAAGCAAATCATCTCTTGCCCACGGATCGACTCCGCCATCCCCAGTGGCCAGGCGACCATCCAGGGCAATTTCAACTACGAGTCGGCCAGTCAGTTGGCCGTACAATTACAATACGGTGCCCTGCCCATCCCGCTGAAGATCGAAAGCTACAAAGCCATCGGGCCGAGCCTGGGCGCGATCTCAGTAGAGAAAAGCGTGCGCGCCGGCATCGTAGGATTGGTGGTGGTCTTCTTGTTCATGTTGATCTACTACCGCCTCAACGGTCTGGCGGCGGATCTGGCGCTAGGACTTTATGTGTTGTTGAACCTGCTGCTGTACAAACTCATCCCGGTGACGCTGACGCTGCCGGGCATCGCCGGCTTCTTACTGTCGGTCGGCATGGCGGTGGATGCAAATATCCTCGTCTTTGAGCGGATGAAGGAGGAACTGCGGCATGGCCGCTCGTTGGCGCGGGCGGCGGAAGCCGGTTTCTCCCGCGCGTGGACGTCGGTGCGCGACTCTAACCTGGCGACGCTGCTGACCTGTCTGATTCTGTTCATCTTTGGCAATGCTTTTGCGGCCAGTCTGGTGAAGGGTTTCGCCATCACGCTGGCGCTGGGGACGTTGATCAACCTGTTCACAGCGATTGTGGTGACGCGCACGCTGATTCGCGTGGCCTTCGGCTCCTTGGGAGACTGGATTCAGCAACATCTTTGGGTGTTGGGGCTATAGGAGGGCGCCATGCTTAACTTTGTACAACATCGCCGTTTATTCTTCACCATTGCCGGCATTTTGGTCGCGCTCAGCCTGGTAGCTCTGGTGGTGTCGGCCATTATGTTCGATGGACAGGCCCTGCGTATCAGCATTGACTTCAAAGGGGGAACCCTGTTCACGCTGCATTTCACCGAACCGGTGGAAGAGTCGGCTATACGGGATGTCTTCATCGCGCATGGACATACCGGCCCCATTATCCAACGGCTAGGTGCCGTAGCCGATAATTCGTGGCAGGTGCGGACGCGCTTCGCCGATTCCGAAGAAGTTCAGCAAATCCTGGATGATCTCGATACGCAGGTGGGGTCTGTGGATCGCGCCCTTTCGAACTGGAACACCGTTGAGCCGACTGTAGGCGCCGAGGTGGCGCGCCAGGCGGCGCTGGCCGTGCTTGTCGCCGCTCTGGCGGTGTTGGGCTTTATATGGTACTCGTTCCGCAAAGTCCCGCACCCCTTTCGCTACGGCGTGGTTTCCATTGTCGCCATGGCCGTGAACGTGATGATCACCCTGGGTTTTTACGCGCTGATGGGTATTTTGCAAGGTTGGGAGGCCGACGCGCTCTTCTTGACGGCTGTGTTAACCGTGATCGGCTTCTCCGTACAGGACGTGATCGTGGTTTTCGATCGCATCCGTGAGAACATTTCCCGTCACCGCAGCGAGCCGTTCGAGATGATTGTCAATCGCAGCATCCTGGAGACGGTCCAGCGCTCGCTGGCGACACAGCTCAATGCCATGTTCGTGCTGGTGGCGATTCTACTTTTCGGCGGAACGACCATCAAGCCCTTTGTGGCCGTGATGCTGGTCGGGATGCTCAGCGAGACGTTCACCTCGCTGTGTGTCGCCGTGCCGCTGCTGGTCGTGTGGGAGGAGCGTGAACATCACCGCGTGCTGGCTCGCGCCGCGGCATAAGCCATGGGAGCGCTGAAATTCAAGACGGCCTGCGGGCCGTCTTTGTTTTGCTCCCCGGCTTGCCCTTCTTGCCGCCGACAGTACAATGACGGGTAGCACCGTAAATTTGCGGGAGGAGTAGGTGATGACAGGCGCGTCAAAAAAGAAACCTTTGCCAGAACAACCGCCGTTGCGGGTGACACAGGGGTGGGGTCAGCAGATGCTAGGAGCGTTGATCGGAGCGCTGGTGATGGGGATGGTGATGAGGATCGGTCCGGCGTGGGGGTGGACGCCGACTGATCGGACGAGGCTCCTTTTGATCGGTGGCATGGTGGGGGCGATGATCTTTAGCCTGGACCGCTTTGCCCAGGCCGGATCGCGGCTGACCCGCCGCACGGAGGGCCGGGGGGCGCGTTGGCTCAACATCCTCGTAGCTCTATTAGGATTGGCGCTGGTAGCCGGTGCTTTTATAGGGTTAACCTATCTGGTGGGGCGATTGATCAATTCCCGCGGCTAAAGCTATCGGCTGAACCTGCTACTCAGTCTCCCTGGGAGGCTTCGTGCGTTTAGCCGTAGGGCTTCGGTCTTCGGTCGGCTTGATGTGAAATGCGCTTTTTGAACCCGACAGGACTTCTGGGCCTGCTTCTGGCTGTCCCGATTGTGCTGCTGTACATGCTGCGGCTGCACCGTCAGAATGTGCCTGTACCGAGCCTCTTGCTGTGGGAAGCGGTGCTGGCCGACCGCCACGCCAACCGCCCCTGGCAAAAACTCCGCCGTAACTGGCTGCTCTTTTTACAGTTGTTGATTTTGCTGATGTTGGTTGTGGGCATGGCGCGTCCGGCGCTGCCCGCGCCGCTGACGTTCCACGGTCAGGTGATCGTGTTGTTGGATGCGTCTGCCAGCATGCAAGCTCGTGCTGCCGTTGGCGACGAAACCCGCTTTGAAGTCGCCCAGCGTGAACTGCGTCGCCTGGCAGACACCCTGGATCCCGGCGACCGCGTCGCTTTGATCGCTGTGGGGCCAACCCCCGTCTTACTGCTGCAAGGGGGGGAGGCGACGGCTTTCCGCCGGGCGCTGGAGACGGCTTCTCCCGTCGATGGTTCGGCCGATTGGCGCGCCGCCGCTGCCCTGGCAACGGGATTGGCGACCGGCGAGGACATCAACACTGTGCTGGTGACCGATGCCGCCATAGAGGAGGAACTGCCGTTGCTCCCCGGCGCGGTCCATTTGATCACTGTGCCGCCGGCAGCGGCGAACGCCGGCATAGTCGCTTTTGCGCTACGCCGCGCCGCGGAGGGATTGACGGCCTTTGTGCAGGTCTACAACGATGGCCCGGCGACCTCGCGCGTGCTGGCCTTGTACGTCGATGGGGTGTTGGTGGAGCGCCGCACCGTGGATTTGCCCGCGCAAGGGGCCGCGTCGCTCACCTTCAGCGGTCTCTCGGCGTTGACATGGGCCGAAGCGCGTTTGGAGGGGACGGATGCACTGACTGTCGATGATCACGCCTGGATTGCACCTGCGGGGGCCGGCGGCGAAAAGGTGCTCCTGGTAACGCCGGGCAACCGGTTCCTGGCGCAAGCCCTGCGTGCGCTGCCCGACCTGGCACTGGTGCAATCGGCGGCCATGAGCCTGGAAGACGCTGCCGCCGGCGACTATGCTGTGATCGTGGGGGACGGTCCGCTGACGGTGACGCTGCCCACCGCCAACCTGTGGCTTATCGCGCCGGGGACGGGGTCACCCTGCGGTGAACCGGGCGCGGTCGTGACGCCGACTCTCGGCGTGCGCGGGCAGTGGTCCCACCCGCTGCTGCAATACGTCGATTGGTCCGATGTCCACGTCGCTCGCGCCCGGGCCTATGTTGTCCCCGCCGACGCCACGGTGCTCCTGGAGACGTCTGCCGGACCGTTGCTGTGGATTGTCGAGCGCCCCGAGCGGCGGATTGCCTGCATGGCCTTTGATCTCCACGATACGGATTTGCCGTTGCGTCTTGCTTTCCCCATCCTCACGGCAAATGTGGTAGGCTGGCTAATGCCGCAGCTTTCGACTGAACCCATCCTGCCCCTCCCCTCTGGATCGGCGTGGGAACCGGCGCTGCCGGCGGCGACGATAGCCGCAACGTTGGTCACGCCCGACGGCCGCCGCCTTCCCCTGGCACTCGATGCCCCCCAGACGACGGAATCGGCTGTCGGACTGTATCGCCTCGAGGCGCAAACACCCGATGGAACCGTCACGCGCTATGCGGCGCTGTCTTTACTCGACACGGGTGAAAGCGATTTACGCCCGCGCGACGTCCATGTCGGCGGACGTGTGGTGCCGTCGGCAGAAGCCGTCCCCGGCTGGCGTGACCTGAGTCGCTGGTGCGTGGCCGCGGCGTTGGCATTGGTGTTGATGGAGACGGCCTTGTGGTGGGGGCCGTCTGTGCGGCGACGTTTTCAGACTGCCGGAAGGCATCCGCGTCTCTCGACACCTCCCCGTTTTTCGGCCTCTCTGCTTCTCCGCCTGGTGTTATTGGCTTTGTTGTGCCTGGCGTTGCTGGACATGGACTGGTCCCGCCGCACCGGGGACCTGGCCGTCGTCTTTTTACTCGATCGTTCGGCCAGTACCAAAAGCGCCTGGGACGCGCAACTGGCTTTTGTCGAGAACGCGCTGGCGCAGAAAGCACCTCAGGATCGTGCGGCGGTGGTGGTGTTTGCCGGAGATGCATGGGTTGACCGCGCCCTGTCGTCGTCGGCGACGCTTCCCGGTATGGCGACGTTGACCCGCATCGATGCGACCGACATCGAGAGCGCCGTGCGGCTGGGATTGGCGTTGATCCCGGAAGGCGCACCGGGACGTCTCGTGCTGCTCACCGACGGTTTGGAGACGACAGGGCGCGCGGCATGGGCGCTGCGTGAGGCGCGCGCGCGCGGTGTGGAGGTACAGCTTGTTCAGGTTGGAACGGGAACGCCGGAAGCGGAGGCCTGGGTGGCAGATTTGCGTTTGCCCACCCGTGTCTATCCCGGCGACCGGGTGCCGGTGATGGTTGAGATCGGCAGTACGGCGCAACAGAACGTTCGTTTGACCTGGACGGCCGGGGGGCAGACCGGGCAGGATGGCCTGCGGATACTCGGAGAGTCGGATACGCTGGCATTCACCTTTGTGGTGGATGAACCGGGTTTCGTTCCGCTGCGCGTGTGCCTTGATGCGGAGTATGACACTTTCGCACCCAACAACTGCGCCGACGGCTGGGTGTTGGTCCAGGGCGCGCCGCGTGTCCTGGTTGTCGGTCCGCCGGAAGAACGTGCTGCTCTTGTGTCGGCGCTCGAACAAGCCGGTTTGCCGGTCGCAGTCGCCACCGCTGACGCGCTGCCCCTGACGGCGCAAGGTTTTGTCGATTACGCCGGTGTGGTCGTCGTTAACACGCCGGCGCGGAGTTTCGCGCCACAATCGTTGACGGCCCTGCGCGCTTTTGTACGCGACCTGGGTGGCGGATTGGTGGCCATCGGCGGGCCCCAGAGCTATGGCGTCGGCGGGTGGCTGGGGACGCCGTTGGAAGAGGCGCTGCCGGTGCAGATGCAGGTGCAGGACCCCTCGCGTTTTCCGCCTCTGGCGATGGCGGTGATCATTGACAAATCGGGAAGTATGGGCGTGGAAGAGGCTGGCGTCGCCAAAATCCGTTTGGCGGCGGAGGCGGCGATCCGCGTGGCGGAGACGTTGAACGACGCCGACACGTTGGCGGTTGTAGCCTACGATGACCGGCCGGCGGATACGTTCGGTCCGGCGAGGATGGATGAACGCGAGGCGCTGATCGCGCAATTGCGCCGGTTACAGACTGGCGGCGGCGGCATCTACGTGCGTGAGAGCCTGACCTATGCCGCCGGTTTGCTGCGGAACGTGGAAGTCACCCCCGCCACCCAGCGCCACATCTTACTGCTGGCCGACGGCTCCGACTCCGAGCACCAGGAGGGAGTGCTAACGCTGGTGCAGTCTTTGGTTGACGAGGGGATGACCATCAGCGTGGTGGCGATTGGCGGAGGAAGCGATGTACCCTTCCTGACGCAAGTCGCCGAGGCCGGCGGCGGACGCTTCTATCTCACCGAACGCGCCGCCGATCTGCCGGCCATCTTTGCAGAGGAAACGGCGCGGGTGAAACGCTCCTACATTGTCGAGAAAACGTTTTATCCCGAACCGGTGACGCCGTGGTTGCCGGTGGCCGATATGGTTGCGACGCCGCCGTTGCGTGGTTATGTTGCCTCGACGCCGAAGAGCGCCGCGCAAGTCGTCTGGAACGCGACACAGGGCGATCCGTTGTTGGCGGTGTGGCAGTATGGTCTGGGGCGCTCGGTGGCCTGGACGTCGGACGCGACGGGACGTTGGGCATCGGCATGGGCCACGTGGGAGGCGTTCTCCGGCTTTTGGGGCGCGGTGGTGCGCGCGGTCTTGCCGTCCTCTGACGACAGTGGGCTGTCGCTGCGCGTTGTGGCGGAAGGCGACAGAGCGCGGGTGGTCGTGGATGTGGTAGCGCCGGAGGCGGACACGGCGGAGGGCGGGTATGTTGACGGGTTGGATTTACAACTGGCCGTGGCACCCACCGTGGCCGGGCAAGGGGAGTCGCAGACGGTGGCGCTCGTGCAGCGCGCACCGGGCCGTTATGAAGGCTATTTCACACCCGTGGGACGCGGTACTTGGTTGCTGCGGCTTTATGGAGAGCGTGATCTGGTGATGGGGTGGGCAGCGCCGACGCTCTTGGAATATATCCCCGGCGATGCCATGACGGCGGTGGCACGGTTGGCCGCTCAGGGTGGGGGGACAGGCATCTCTGAACCGGAACAGGTTTTCGTGCACAATTTGCAGGGACGTACCGCCGAACAACTGTTGACGCCGTTTTTGATCTTGCTGGCGGCGTTGTTGTGGCCGCTGGACATTGCGTGGCGGCGTTTGACCTTGACACGGGCGGATGTCGTGCGGTTTTTCGTTGTCTTGCGGGAACAGGTACGACAGGTACGTCGTCTGCGTCGCCCGTCGCGGGTGACGGCAGTGGAAACACCCCCTACACTTGCCGCCACACTGCGTCAGCGGCAGCAGAAAACAGCCGGCGTTGAACCCTCTGTCTCTGTTGTGTCGCCGCCAGAACCTACGCCGGTTTCATCGCCGCCGGCGCGGGCTGAGATGGATGCAAAACCGGTTTTGGAACATCCACCGCGCGATGATGCGGCTGACGCGGATACATTGGCCGCGCGTCTGAAGCGTCGTATGCGGGAATAGACCCTGGTGAGCACGCAGACGGCGCCTTTGAGTCAAGGCGCCGTCTGTGAGATGCAGGCGATAGGAAGCGTTTCCTCTCTACTGCAAGAGGCTGTCATTCCACAGCTCTTGGGTTGACGTGATCTCGTACTCCGGCGTTGCGGTCCTGAGCTTGAGAAGTTGCTCCATGTTGGTGCTGAGAACCTCGAGCTTTTCCTGTGTCTGGAGGGCGCGCTCCTTCATGACGGTTTCCCAGATCAAGGCGATGACCTGCGTCAACGCGCCAAAGGTGGGGATGCCTACCGGGGTCTTGCTAGGTACGATGATCGTCAGTGTGGCTTCGCGCGCCGGCAACGTGACGCCTGAACTGGTGATGGTGATCGTTTTCACACCTTTCTCGTGCGCCATACGGACGGCATAGCCTGTGTCGAGGCCTGGCTCGGTGCCAACAAGAGCTACCAGAACATCATTGGCGTTCATCTGGGGGATAACGCTCGCGGTTTCGCTCAGGCCGGGGTAGAAGATGTTGGTGGGGATGCCATAGGTCTGGAATTTCTTCGCTATAAAGGCGGCCAGATCGTAGCTGGCGAATTCACCGGTGAACCAGACTAGCGGCGCGCCCTTTAACATCTCGACGGCCTTGACAACGTTCGACAGGTCCGTGGTGACGAAGTGCTGCATATTCTGGCTGGCGTTTTCTACCAGGGATTGAAGCAGTTCCTCCGTCGTTTCAGCCTCGCCGGCCTTGCGATAGGTAGCGGTGACCTGATCCCGCACGTAATGCTTGACTTCACGGGACAGCTCGCGGTAACCGGAATAGTTGAGTTCCTGGGCGAAACGTACCACGGTCGCCGGATCGACGTCTACACGGCGCGAGAGTTCGGTCGCCGTAAGGAATGCGGCATCCAGAGTGTTGTTCATAATGAAATCTGCCAGTTTTCTAAAACCCGGTGTTAGATTCTTATAATTCTCGCGAATACGATCTTGAAACATAGTTTTTCTCCTTATTGAGTGATATTTCGAGGTTGGACTTGACAATCCAGGGTGTCTATGCCCAATCTCAGTGTGGTTGTACCACTTTTTATGTAAAATTATTATAACATGTGTAAAAGGAAAGGTCAAGTATTTCCTGGAAATCAACATAATAGAGTGCAAAGGGGCTGTTGCGAAATTGGAGGGAAATTCATGCGTTGTTGGCTGCTGGTGATGATTTTGTTGACTTCGGTCACTTTATGTTCGGCGTGCCATGCGGAAAGTCCGGTCGTCGTCGATATGACGACCCCGACGCCGCATACTTTTTCGCAGTGGGCATCCGCGGCTGAAGCCAGTTCCCAATTTGGATTCCCCGATTGGGGAGTGACCCGAGCGACCGGGGCGCCTGAAATTCAGACATGCAAGGATGATTCGCGGGCATGGTCTTCTGCTCTGGGAAGTGGGGTGGAATGGCTGCGTTTAACATATAGCCGACCGGTCTATGCGACCGAGGTGCGGGTCTACCAGAACTACGGGCGCGGTGCCATTTCTCGCGTTTCACTTATCGATGAAACGGGGACGGTGCAGCGGATTTGGGAAGGGACGGACACGGAGCAGCCTTGTCCAGGCGCGCTCATGGTCTCTGTACCCCAAACATCTGTGCGCATCGTCGGTGTGCTGATCGACCTGGATGAGTCGCGCACAGGATTTTGGAATCAGATCGATGCCGTGGAGCTGATCGGCGTGCGCTAATTTAGTTTTTGCCACGGATGACGCAGATTTTCACTGATTTTTCATACTTTGCGTGTAAATCTGTGGCTGTTTTTTTTATTTCGACCGTGCGAAATTCTGCAGCACCGGCGCTAATGGCCAAGGAGCCGCTTTTTGAGGACTTCGGGGACACGTCCCCCCTTTTCGAGAACCTGCAGCGCTTCTGCCGGTGTGGGTGGGGGAGTCATGGGCAATTCTGCGGTCAGGTCGAGCGCTGACGTCATCTGCTGCGGCGCGCTGACCGGCGCGGCGGGAATTTCTGTCAGCCACATCAGCGCCTCTACGGCGCTTGCGGCAACGTGGACGCCGTCCGGCAGGTGCGGGACGGCATTGGCCGTGAGCAGGAGGGTGGGGACGGTCGCAGGGGAAGCCGGGAGCGGTGTCGTTGTGTTGCTGCATACACGGCGCAGGGCCGCAGCCGTGGCGACTTGTTGCAAGACGTCGTCCCAGGCAGGATTGGCAGGAGCATGCGGCGGCAACGGGCTGAGGATGAGCAAGCGCCTATCCTGCAGGAGCGCTTGTTCTTGCTCCCAAAGGATGAGTTGCGCGAGACCTTGCCCGGCAAAAAGGAGGGCTTCTCCTTCGCTCGCGGCCATTTCTTCCATCAACACGGTGGCCTGTGGACTTTCCCGGAATGCAGCCAGGAGCAGGTTTTCCCCCAAGAGGATTCCCACGGTTTCCTGCAGGAGTTCATAAGTCTCGGCATCGAGCGGGCCGGGCATCAGGTAGACGATGGGACGCAGCAGCAAGCTCAGTTCACCGCGGTAGAACAGCAGCGCCGGACGCAGTTGGAGGGGGAGATGATGCAGGCCCACGGGGTAGAGCGCCTCGTTCCAGCGCAGAGCGGTGATATCCGGCAGTTTGTGGGGAGGACGCAGCTTGCTAACTTCGTCGGGGGTGATTCCCGGCACATTTGTCTGAGGGGACGGTTTTTCCAGGACGTCGCGCAGGGTTAAATCGCGTTGTTCCCATGCGGCGAGCAGTGTTTTGGCGCGCTGGGGGGCAAAGCCGGCATGGAACAAAAACCACGCCCAGAGTTGAGTTTCGTTATCCATGCGATTCCCCGGCTTCTTTTTCCAGGATGATTGTTACCGGACCATCGTTGGTCAGGCTGACGTGCATGTGCGCGCGGAAAATTCCCGTTGCTACGGGGATGTCCATGGCGCGTAGAGCTTCTACGAAGACGTTGACCAGGGCTTCGGCACTCTCCGGTGGGGCGGCCTTGACGAACGAAGGCCGAAAGCCCCGGCGGATGTCGCCGTAGAGCGTGAATTGCGAGATCACCAGCACACTGCCGCTGACGGCCTGCACGGAGAGGTTCATCTTATCCTCTGGATCGGCAAAGATGCGCAGATGAGCAGTTTTGTGCGCCAGCCAGCGCGCTTCGTTCTCGGTGTCACCTTCGCCGACAGCCAACAGCACCAGCAGCCCTGGCCCGATCTCGCCGACGATGACCCCCTCTACCGTCACTGCGGCGTTAGTGACTCGTTGTACAACGGCGCGCATACGTTCCTGCTATAGTCCTAAACGATCTATGAAAGCGGCTTAAGTCAATTGTGGATTACGTTTTTCCTGTTGCCACTACCAACGCCATGGCGATTCCTCCGTCGTGGCTAAGGCTGATGGCCCACTCGGTCAGCCCTTGCGCCTCGGCGAGCATCCGGGCACGTCCGTGGAGGACGATGTAGGGTTTGCCGCTCATTTCATTCAACGTTTCTACATCCAGCCAATCGATGCCCGCCGGCGCAAGGATGCGCATCCCCACGCCCAGGGCTTTGGCGACGGCCTCCTTCGCGGCGAAACGCACCGCCAGTTCTGTGGTACGTCCGCGGCTATAAAGGACTTCGTCGGGCGTGTAGATACGGGTGAGAAATTTCTCGCCGCAACGATGTAGTACGCGCTCAAGGCGTGGAATATCGACGAGATCAACGCCGGTTGTCAACATGGCTTATGAGGTAGACGGTTCGGCAACCGCCAGCGCGTAGTGATCGGGGTCGAGCCAGCGTTGGGCGACGTCCTGGACTTGTGGCGCTGTGACAGCCGTGATCATCTCCGTATACCGCTGCAGGTAGTCCAGTCCCAGGTTATAGCGCTCTATGTTGAGCAGCGCGTGGGCCACACCTTCGTTAGTCTCCAGTTGTAGAGGGAGACTGCCGGTAAGGAAAGACTGGCTATCATTGAGTTCGTCTTTGGAGACGCGCTTGTCACGGATGCGATGCAATTCCTGGATGATGAGCGTCACAGTCTTGTCGACGTTGGCCGGGTTGACGCCCGCGATGACGCGCCAGGGGCCGGGCGCCTTGCCTCCTTCGATGTGGCTATAGACGTAATAGGCCAGGCCGTTGGCCTCGCGGATGATCTTCCCCAACCGCCCGTACATCCCGAAGACTCCCAAGACGGTGTTGGCGACAAAACAGGGGACAAAATCGGGATCCAGCCGTGCCGGACCGGGCCAGCCCAGAATCAGATCGCTTTGCGTCTTGTCGTCAATCGTGAGACGTTTCTCGCGGCGCTCGGTCAGTTTGGGGACAGGCGGTAGAACAGGGTATGGAGGACGGTTAGCCTGCCAGGCGCCGAAAGTGTCGGTGATGGCTTGGGCGGCGACGGCGGCTTTGACCGCGCCGACGACTACGATCACTGCGTCCTGGGGGGCGAAAAACTGCGCATGGAACTGCGCCAGGTCATCGCGGGTGAGGCGACTGATGGTAGCGTTATAGCCGGTCTGACTCCAGTGGAGGGGATGTGCTTCCGGGTAAGCTAACTCGCGAAACATCAGCGCTGCCATACGTTGGGTATCATTTTCCCGCTCCTGGATGTCGGTGAGAATTTCGGCGCGGGCCTTCTCCACCTGCTCTTTCTCGAAAGCCGGATGGCGTAGGACGTCGTTGAGGATGTCCAGGAGCAAGGGGAGATGCTCGGCCAGACCCTTGGCGCCGAATGAAGTGGTGTGGATGCCCGACTCCAGGCCAAAGCTGGCGGCGATGGATTCGACTTCCTCGTAGAGCTGTGCGAAGCTGCGTGTGTGGGTGCCGCGTTCCATTACATCGGTGGTGAATCCGGCCAGTCCGATTTTATCCCGGGGAACGTCGGCCGCGCCTGCATTCACGTAGCCGCTGACGACGACGGTAGGGCTGGCGAAATTCTCACGCACCAACAAGGTGAGGCCGTTGGGGAGTGTTTGACGCAGAACGTCGTCGGGGCCGGGTAAGGAAAGTGTGGTTTTGTGTTTGTACATATATCTCCAATGCTACTTTTTGGATAGATACCAGCCGGTTGTCCGGTTCTGGGGACGCAGGTAGATTTGCGCTGCCCGTTGTACATCATCGGCGGTGACTGCTGCGAGTTTATCCAGGTAGCGTGTGAACCACCCGTAATCGGCGAAAATTTCGCTGTAGCCGAGCCAAAATGCCTGCTGCGTGGCGCTTTCGCTGGCGTAGGCAAAGAGCGCGCGTGCCTGGCGTTGGGCTTTCTCCAACTCCGGCGGCGTGACCGGCGACGTTTGCAGACGTTCGATTTCCGTCCACAACGCCGTCTCGACGTCGGCCAGGGCGCGACCCGGCCACGCTGTAGCCGTCAACTGGTAGAGGCCGGGATCAACGGTAGACATCAGGCTGCCGCCGACATCGATGGCGAATTCTTTGTCCACCAGCGCCCGGTAGAGGCGGCTGGTGTGGTTTGTGACGGCGCCTCCTCCCACCAGGAATCCTGCCGCCCCGCCAAGCACGGCATTGAGTACCGTGAGGGCGAAGAAATCCTCGTGACGGGCCTCAGGAATGTGGAAAGCGACGTTCAGATAATCTGTTTGTCCCGCGCCTTCGACGATGACGCGCCTTTCGCCGCGCTGCGGCGGTTCGATGGCACCGACCGGCGGGACCTGCGGACCGGTTGCGATGCTGCCGAAGTAGCGTTCGGCGAGGCGCTCGATCTCGCCGGTGTTGAAGTCGCCGGCAATGGCAAGGATGGCGTTGCTAGGGGTGTAGTACCTCTGGTAATAATGATAGAGGGTATCGCGGGTCATAGTTTGCAGGTCGCAGAGATGCCCCAATGTTTCGTGCCCGTAAGGATGGACGCGGTAGGCCGCCGCCGCCACCTCTTCGCCGAGCAGAAAGAGCGGTGAGTTCTCGTTGCCCTGACGCTCGCTGATGATGACGGTGCGTTCGGATTCTACCGCTTCCGGCTCGAAAACGATATTGTGCATCCGGTCGGATTCGATATCGAGCGCCAGGGAGATTTTGTGAGCCGGGAGGGTCTCATAGTAGGTCGTGAAGTCGTACCAGGTCATCCCGTTGAAGACTCCACCCTCACGCGCGATAGCCTGATCGGCGCTACCCTCCGGCCAGCGAGCAGAGCCTTTGAACGCCATGTGCTCGACCCAGTGTGAGATGCCTGTCACCCCCAAATGTTCGTTGCGGACGCCGGCCCGGTACCATGCCCAGACGCTGACGACCGGAGCCGCATGGCTTTCGCGGATGAGGACTTTGAGTCCATTGTCCAATGTGGTGCGCAATAAATTCATAATGCCTCCGTAAAGCATACATACTTTCGATGTATCTATTTAGGTTAGTAAACCTGGCGCAGCAACTTATTCCCCAGAGTACGCAGATTTTTGTCGGGGGTGTGGCGAACGGCTTCGCCGCTCGCCACACCCCCATGATCCAATGCCGCCCAAAATGACAAAGGGGCGGCTCAAGCCAGGCCCTCAACGCCGGCGCCGTTGTAGCCGCGGCCGATTGCCATGTACTTGAATCCCAACTCCCGTACCGTGTGGGGATCGTAGATATTGCGTCCATCGACCAGGATAGGCTCGTTCATCGCATCTCTGATCCGCGCCAGATCGAGGTTTTTGAACTCGTTCCATTCGGTGATGAGAATGAGCGCATCCGCCCCTTCTGCCAAAGCGTAAGGGCTTTCCATCATATTGACCTCCGGCAGCAAGCATCGCGCGTTTTCCATCGCCACCGGATCGTAAGCGCGGACTTTCGCGCGTTCCCGCAGCAGGTCCCAGGCGATGTCGATGGAAGGCGCTTCGCGCATATCGTCGGTGTTGGGCTTGAAGGCCAACCCCAGTAACCCGATGACCTTGCCCTCAAACGTGCCGCCGAGGAGTTTTTTCACCTTGCGGAGAGGCGCCTTGCGTTGATCGGTGTTGATGTCCATCACCGCATGAATCAATTGCGGATGCCGCCCGGCGACTTCGGCCATGTACGCCAGCGCCTTCACGTCTTTGGGGAAGCACGAACCGCCCCAGCCAATCCCGGCATCCAGGAACGCCGAGCCGATGCGCTTATCTATCCCCATGCCGTAGGCGACCTCTTTGACGTCGGCGCCGAGAGCTTCGCAGATGTTGGCGATTTCGTTGATGAAGGAGATCTTGGCTGCCAGGAAAGCGTTGGAGGCGTACTTGATCATTTCGGCGGTGCGCAAGTCGGTGATCATAAGGGTTGTGCGTAGTGGCAAATGGAGTTGCGCGACTTTGGCCGCGGCTTCACGGTCAGTTGACCCCAGGATGACGCGGTCGGGATTCATAAAGTCGGTGATAGCCGAACCTTCGCGTAGAAATTCGGGGCAGGAGACGACGGCAAACTCTGGCACGTCAGGACGCCGGTTGCGAATGATGTCCGCTACCCAATCGCCGGTGCCAACCGGGACGGTGGACTTGTTGATGATGATGAGTGGATGGTCGATGACGTCGGCGATGGATTCTGCCGCCATCCGCACATAACGCAGGTCGGCCTGTCCATCGACATCCGACGGCGTCCCCACGGCGATGAAAGCATATTCGGCATCTTTAAGCGCTTCGGCGTAGGATGTGGTGAAGGTGAGCCGTCCGGCTTTGATGTTGCGCGTGACTAACTCTTCCAGGCCCGGTTCGTAGATGGGCATGATTCCCTGGTTGAGGTTCGCAATGCGCGTTTCGTTGATGTCCAGACAAATCACCCGGTTGCCCAGGTCGGCAAAGCTGGCCCCGCTGACCAGCCCCACATAGCCGACGCCAATGACAGCGATATTTTTCATTGAATCATCTCCCTTGAAAATAGCCACAGAGTACCCAGAGTTCACAGAAAAAACACAAATTCTTTATTCCCCAAGTCCCGTTCGCCCCCTGGCAAGGGCGGCTGAATAGTTACAGAAATCATACCACAATTACGCCTGTTTTCCACAGGCCGGGATTTACTTCGTCGCAAACGTATCGATCATCAGCCGCACGTCGCCAAGTGGATAGAGAACCGGGCATGTTGCGCCGCGCTTGATGTATTCTTGCACTTTGGCCCGCGCTTCTTCCGGTGTGCCGGTGGCGGTGATCTTGAGTACCAGCTCGTCGGGGACGTAGATCATCGCTTTCTCGATCTGCTCTTTGGTGGCCGGCCAGCCCAGCATGCTCTGAATTTTTTCCACGACGTCCTTTTTTACCCCGCTGGCTTTGGCGATGTGCGGCTGCTGCGCGAGATATTGCGTCAGGAGCATCTTCGCGCCGCGGATAGCTTCGGCCTGATCCTCGTGGACCGAGCAGACGACGAGCTGCGGGCGGTCGAGGTCATCCACCGTGCGCCCGGCCTTGCGCGCGCCCTTGTCCAGCAGTTCCAGCGCCTCGTCGTTGTATTCCGGCGGTACGCAATAGTTGAGCACCGCGCCGTCGGCGATTTCGCCGGCCAGCTCCAGCATCTGTGGGCCGGTCGCGCCGATCATGATGGGGACGTGGCGCGGCTCCCGCCGTCCGTGGACGACGTCCAGCTCGATGTTGTTCACGGAATGGAATTCGCCGTGGTACGTGACCCGCTCCAACGCCAACAGCTTGCGCAGTACCTCGACGGTCTCGCGCATGGCGACGAGCGGCTTGCGTCGGTCGATACCGACGTTCTTCGCCAGTGGATCCCACCACGCGCCGATGCCGCAGATGATGCGGTTGGGGGCCAGGTCGTCCAACGTGAGGAACGTCGCCGCTAACAGGCCGATGTTGCGTGTCCAGTTGTTGATGACGCCGGAGCCGATCTTGATGCTGCTCGTCACGGCGGCGTAAGCCGCCATGGGCACAATAGCGTCGCGGACGAGACGGCTTTCTGCCTGCCAGACGGCCTCGAAGCCGCGTTCCTCCGCGTATTGCGCGTAGGCCATCCCGTCGCGGAGGGGGTGGGCGTCCTGCAAATACAATCCTACTCGTGGAATATCGTTTTGTGGCATAATGACCTCCTGAATGTTAGCCTGAGCGACCCGGCGAATGAGCGTGCCTTCTTTCATTCGCCGATTTGTTTTATCTGAACAAGTCTTTTTCAACCGGGCGTTGCATGTCCGTGGCGCGACCATCGCCATGGGGGTAGGCGGCACCGCGGATCAGGACGACGGGTAGGCCTTCCGCCGCCTGCCCGGTGACGAGGCCCGCCGCCGCTGCCAGCTCGTCGGCGCGGGCGACGGTGGTGACGCGCAGGGTGTAGCCGACCATGTCCGACTGCCCGCGCAGATCGGCGATGGGCAACATCCCGGCGACGCCTAGCGCCACGTTGACCGTCCCCAGACGCCAGGCGCGTCCGTGCGTGTCGCTGATGATGACGGCGACATCCGCGCCGGTCGCTTCGATGAGCCTCTCGCGGAGGCGCCGCGCCGAGGCGTCGGGATCAACTGGCAGCGTGAGCGCTATCTCACCCGCGGGGCCGGCGATGTTGGAGCGATCCACGCCGGCGTTGGCGCAAATCCAGCCGTGGCGCGTCTCCATAATCAGCGTGCCCCGGCGCTGGCGCACGACGCCGCGCGATCCGCGCAGAATCACTTCGACCAGACGCGGGTCTTTGTCCGTAGCGGCGGCCAGGACCTGCGCTGCCGGTGAGGGCTGCACATCGGCCAGTTTCACGGTGCACCCTTCAGCCTTGGAGACGATCTTGTGCGTCACGACCACCACGTCGTTGTCGACGAGGGTGAGTCCGGCCCGCTCCAGCGCCCCGAGGATCAACTGTGCCAGGTCATCGCCGGCCTGGACGAGGGGGATGTCCGGCAGTGCGTAGAGCGCCATGGACGGCTGCGGCATGGTTAACCTTCCGGCAGGCCGGTGATGCGGATGCCCGATCCGGGCACTTTGTAGCGGATGTTGATGCCGATCAACACCGAGGTTAGCCCCTCGACGACTTTGGCGTTGACCAGCGGACCGGCGTCGATGCCGCGCGTGCCGATGTCCGCGGCAAGCTGGATGGCAATCGCCTTGGCGGCTTTTTTGTCGCCGCAGACCAGCACATCACAGGCGATGGGATGGTCAGGGTTTTCCAGTGTAGCCGCGCCGACGTTCTGGAACGCGGCAACCACGTCCACGCCGGAGCCGAGAATGGCCTGCGCTTGCTCGGCAGCCGAGCCTTCCGGGGGGATGTAGACCTGGGCGACATGGGGCGGTTTCATGGCAACGTTGACGTTGATCAGCGTTTTGCCCTGGAGCGTATCTCTGAGCGTTTCCAGGAGCGCGTTCTGCACAGCGTAGGGCACAGTCAGCACGGCGACAGCGCACGTGCGCGCGGCGTCGGCGTTCGCCATACCGCTGACGCGCGGGGCGCCGAGTTTCGTGTTGATTTCGTCGGCGACGCGCTGGGCCTTTTCGGCCTCCCGCGATCCGATGATGACAGTGTGTCCGGCTTTGGCCCAACGCATGGCGAGGCCGGGGCCTTCGTTGCCCGTCCCGCCAAGAACGGCAAGGGTATACTTTTGTCCCATACATACCTCCGAGGATAATCTAAAGTCGAAAATTGAAAAACTAAAGCCGGCGGTTGTCTTTCTCCCCTTATCTACCGTCCACTCTCCATTATTGCTTGCACCACTGCCAGCCATTTTTGTGCTGTTCGCGTCCAGGTGAAGGTCGCCGCGCGCGCCAGGCCGGCCTGGCGAAGTTGTTCGCGCAAGGTCATGTCGTCGAGTCCCTGCTCCAGCGCCGCCGTCCACGCGGGGATGTCCAGGGGATCGACCTGCAGCCCCGCTTCCCCGACGACCTCCGGCACGCTGGAGGCCGTGGAGGCGACGACGGGGGTGCCGCACGCCATTGCTTCCAGAGGCGGGAAACCGAAGCCTTCGTACACGCTGGGGAAGGCCAGGAGTGCCGCCTGGCGGTACAGGGCGGGGAGGTCTGCCTCGTCGCAGAAGCCCAGCCGGTGGACATAGGGCCGTTTTTCGGCTGCGGCCACAATCGGCTCTGCCAGCCACGCCGGCCGACCGGCTATCACGAGATCGAGGTCCCGTTGTCTGGCGAGAGGATCACAGGCTTCCATCAGCCGGATGTAGTTCTTGCGCGGTTGGACGGTGCCGACGGCCAGGATGTAGGGGCGCGCGCCGATGCCATAGCGCGTCTGCAGGTACGCGCGTTCATCGTTTGCCGCTTGCGGCGTGAAGCGTGTGTTGACGCCGCCATACAGTGTGGTGACTTGGGCCGGCGCCACGTCTAGCAGATTGATCAGATCCCTGCGGGTAGCCTCTGAATCGGCGAGGATGTGATCGGCGCGGGCGACGCTGCGCGGTACGGCTTTTTCCAGGTAAGCGCCGAGTTTGGGCGGGAAGGTTTCAGGATGGCGCAAAAATGAAAGATCGTGGACGGTCAATAGCGCGCAAGTCGTGCGTTGAAGCGGCGGCAGGACGAAATCCGGGGAGTAGAAGACGTCCACGCGGCCCGTGATCCATTCGGCGGGCAGGGGCAGACGCAGACGCTGCCAGAGCCGCGCCATCCAGTCATCGGTGAGGGGCAAGTCGCGGAAAGTCAACCCGGTGGGACGCGCTGCTGTCGCGTACAATCGCTGCCGCGTGCGCGCCCATGATTCGCCCAGGCCCGCCGCTGCCGTCAGCAGTACAAAATCGTGCCCGGCGGTGGAGGCCAGGACGGCATCGATCAGCTCGCGGGCGTACCGGCCAATGCCCGCCCCCTGCCGCGCCGCGGCTGTGTAATCTATGGCGATGTTCACTGATCTATTCAGGCTAGTCAACTTGCTGTCCGCTACATCCCACTTTTTCGCCCCCTTTTCCTCTGCCGGTGGCTGAGTCGGTACCCTTAAACGTCGTTGTAGGTCCAAAAGCGGTTGATGAAGAAATTCCAGAACAACACCACGCCGGTAGCGATAATTTTGGCCGCATTGTAACCGATTTTGTGAGCCGTTTCTGCTGTGGCGACGAAGCTCAGATTGCCTGCCAGGGTGGTCAAGGGGACGTTGAGCGCCAGTAAAATGCCGGTGTTGATGGCCCAGCCGATAATGTTCACGACAAAAAACTGTCCTAATTGGGTGCGAATGGGCTTAGAGCGGGAATCGGGGTAGGTCCAGTAACGATTCCAGGTAAAGTTACTGAGCACCGCGCAGGTGAAAGAGATCGTATTGGAAAGCGCCAGGTGCCAGTGCAGAACTGCGTGGAGCAGGTATAGGATGCCGAAGTCCACCACGGCGCCGATGGTACCCACCACTGCAAATTTACCGAAGCGGATGAGTTCTGTACGGTTGTTCGTGGTCCAGTGTGCAAGTTTGTTTGTCATGAGTGCCTCTTGTCAACGTATGGGTCGAGCCGGGTGCTCCTTCGGCGACCTGCTGCGATTATAGCGGGCGGTCGTTGGATGTCAACCGGCTGGGGGGCGTTGCGTAGGCGGCTCTTCATGGTATAATGCGCGTTGGGGGGAGAGGTGCCGGAGCGGCTGATCGGGGCGGTCTCGAAAACCGTTGTAGTCTTCGGGCTACCGTGGGTTCGAATCCCACCCTCTCCGCTGTACAGCCTCACGAGCCGGTCGAGCTTAAACAGCTCGACCGGCTCGTTTTATTGAGTCTGCACCCCAGGACTGCTGCAAGCCTGGCTCGAATCAAGCGGCGGAGAGCCTGTAGTGACTGACGCCTACAAACGGGAATTGGTGTAAGTCCTAACCAGTTGGCGCGCGATGGCGTTGTGCCGCTCGAGCGTGGGTATCCAATCAAGCGTGAGCAGTTGCCCCTCTTGGATGACGACGCGCCCGTTAATCACGGACAAAGCGACATTTTGTGGATGGCAGAAGACGGTCGCCGCCAGGGGATCGTGGACGGCGGCGCCGGCATAAGCGAGCGTATCCAGGCGTAACCCGATGAAGTCGGCGGCTTTGCCGGGCGCAAGTTGCCCGATGTCATCGCGCCCCAGGACGGCGGCGCCGCCCCGCGTGGCAATCCAGAGCGCTTCTTCGGCGCTGAGGCCGGCGGGGTTGCCGGAAACACGCTGCAAGAGCAGTGCCATGCGCGCCTCGGCCAGCATGTGCGAACTGTCATTGCTGGCCGAACCATCGACGCCCAGTCCGACCGGCACGCCTGCATCCAGGTATGCGCGCACCGGCGCAATTCCCGAAGCTAGTCGCATGTTGCTGGAAGGACAGTGGGCCACGCCGGTATGCGTGTGGGCCATCTCGTGGATTTCTGCGGCGTTGATGTGGACGCCGTGTGCGAACCAGACATCGTCACCGAGCCAGTCCAACGATGCGGCGTAGGCCACGGGGCGCTTCCCGGAAGTCGCCAGGCAGAAGGCTTCCTCGTCCGCGGTTTCTGCCAGGTGAGTGTGAAGGCGCACGCCATAAGCGCGCGCCAGCCGCGCGGATTCGCGCATCAGGTTCTCGGTCACGGAGAACGGCGAACACGGTGCGACGGCAATGCGCAGCATCGCGTAAGGCTGCGCGTCGTGATAGGTTTCGATGACGCGCTGCGTATCCTTAAGGATGAAAGCCTCATCTTCAACGACGCGGTCCGGCGGCAGGCCGCCCTGGCTTTCCCCACGGCTCATCGCGCCGCGGGTGGCGTGGAAGCGGATGCCGATCTCCTGCGCGGCGCGAATCTCATCGTCCAGGCGCGCATCGTTGGGGAAGATGTACAGGTGGTCGGAGGCGGTGGTGCAGCCGGAGAGCATCAACTCCGCCAGCCCGGTCAGCGCGCTGATGTAGATGGCTTCGCCGGTCAGCCCGGCCCAGAGCGGGTACAGCGTCTTGAGCCAGTTGAACAACACTGCATCCTGGGCGGCGGGCACGGCGCGGGTGAGCGTCTGGTAGAGATGATGGTGGGTGTTGATCAGCCCCGGCAGGATCACCATGTCTGTCGCATCGATGGTATGATCGGCGTGATAGTGATCCAGCGCGGAAGTCGTCCCTACAGCTTCGATGACATGGTCGCGTACAAAAAGACTGCCTTGAGGGATACGGCGGCGTTGGTCGTCCATGGTGACCAACAATGTGGCGTTTTTCAGCAGGAGCGTGCTCATTCTTTGTCCTCCGTAAGATTGTCATGAGGCATCCGTAATTTCATAGGACGCAGTGTAACACAAGGGCCGGATAGAGCAACCCGGGTTGTTTTGTCCTTCAAGCGTGCTAAACTCGTTCTGGCGTTGGAACTATTCAGCACGTTTAGACGTGAAAACAGTTTTCCGAAGGAATTGTATGCTTGAATGGGGAAAATGGCTGAGAGTGGTATTGGTGTCAGGGCTGTTGATGGGGGGCATGGCGACGGTCGAACCGCCGCCGGACCTGGCGGCACAGGCGGCGGCGCTTCTTGAAGATGCCGCTCTGCCCTGGCCTGGGCATCAGATCGTTGCCGCCGGGCAAACGCTCACCGTCTGTTTGGAGGTGCCGCCGGAGGAATTGCGCGCCGACGCTGGGTTGGAGGCTGAGGTTGTGCAGGCTGCTGTCCAACGGGCGCTCACGTCTCTCGATTGGCGTATCCTTTATGTGCAGGCAATAGATCCTGAGGATGGGAGATGTCATGCACTTTCGAGTTTTCTGCCGCGCAGTTCTGGTGATACCATGACGACTTCTGTCGCAACCGTCTCTCCTTCTTCTGTGCAGTTTTCGCGCGCGCTTGAGGGCAAGGCGGTTTACGTCAGTGCGGGGCACGGCTGGCAGTGGAGCTATAGCTCGCAAGCGTGGCGTCCGCAACGCAGCGTCACGGAGGGGCTGATCGAGGATCACAACAACGCCGAAGCCGTAGGTTCATATCTGATCGCCTATCTTGAAAACGCCGGCGCGACGGTCATCCCCGTCCGCGAGCGCGATGGGAACGCGGCGCGCGTGATTGTAGACAATGACCAGGGGACGCCCGGCTACGTTGAAACGGGAACGTGGGCTACGACGGTGTTGACCGGCTACCTCGGTGGAACATATCGTTTTGCGGCTACCGTGGCGGGCATCCCGACGGCGACGGCCTCCTGGCAGATTGCCGTCCCGCGTAGCGGCGACTACGCGCTGTATGCGTGGGTGCGTTCCGGCGGGAATCGGGCGCCCGATGCGCATTATACCGTTTCCCATGCTGGCGGGACGACCGATGTACGGCTCGATCAGCGCATCCGCCCCCAGACGTGGCGCTACCTGGGCACGTTCCCGTTCTACGCAGGGACGACGACGGTGACGCTGGATAATGCTTCGGTGGCAGGCAGTGGCGCGGTGGTGATCGCCGACGCACTGCGTCTGGGCAGTGGCAGCTTCGACAGCCTGAACGGTATGGTGACCGATGCGCCCTATCCGCCGCAGCGTTCCTGGTGGGAGATGGCGACTTTCTACTACAGCCAATGGATGGGACTGAATTACGCCGGTGGGGAGGGTTTCAACGATGTCACCGCCCGCCCGCTGTACGCGCGCTGGAATCATGCCGGCAGTGGCGAGGAGGCGCTGTTTATCTCCTGGCACACGAACGGTTATGATGGCACGGTGCGGGGCACCGAATCCTATGTTCACAATGGAGATACCTATCCCCGTACCGCCGGTAGCCTGGAACTGCAATCCGCCGTGCACACGGAACTGCTCCATGACATTCATGCCGGTTGGGACGCCGCATGGGTGGATCGAGGCCAACGTCAGATGGATTTGGGCGAACTGCGGATGTTGTGGGATGACGATCCCGCGACGCAGATGCCCGGCATGTTGTTGGAGCTTGCCTTTCACGATCACCCGGAGGATGCGCGGGCGCTCAAGGATCCGCGTTTCAATCAGTTGGCAGCTCGAGCCGTCTATCAGGGAATCGTGTCCTATTTTGAGGGGCGCGACGGTGTGGACCTGGTCACATTGCCGGAGCCGCCGACCCATCTGCGCGTGCAAAACCTCGGCGGCGGCGCGGTGCGTGTGGCGTGGCAACCCTCGCCGACGGATGGTGTGGGACTGCGCGGGGAAGCGGCGACCGGCTATCGCGTCTATACCAGCCCGGACGGCTTTGCGTGGCGTGCACCGGTCACGGTCGCCGGGACATCGTACACGTTATCCGGACTTAGCGCCGGGCAGACGCTCTATGTCCGTGTGACGGCGACCAATGACGGCGGGGAGTCTTTCCCTACGGAGGTTTTGGGTGTACGGGTGGGTGATCGGCCCACGTTGTTGATCGTCAACGGTTTCGACCGGCTCGACGCGGACGGTATCGTCATTGAGTATGACCCGCTCGAAGGCCCGAATGCGCGGCTGTGGCTTGAGCGGATGAACCGCCGGGATTATGTCGTCGCTCACGGTGCATCTGTACCCGCATCGTATGCGTGGAATAGCGCCAGCAATGAGGCGGTGGCGGATGGTCTTGTTTCGCTGCAAGACACCGTACTTGTTGATTGGCTTCTTGGTGAAGAAGCCACACTCGAGGATGGTACATTGAACACGGCTGAGCGTACCGCGTTGGCGGCATTTCTGAACAGCGGGCGGGCGTTGCTCATCAGCGGCACGAATCTGGCCGAGGATCTCGAAGGCATGGGACGTGCTCCCATCTTCCTGCATCAAACATTGCGCGCCGGCTACGTCGCTGACGATGCACAGACGTACACCGTTCAGCCGACGGCGGGCGGTGCTTTCGCCGGTCTGCCGGTCTTCTCTTTCGACGCCGCGGGTGAATACGACGCCGATGCTCCCGACGTGCTAGCGCCCGTGAACGGTGCGACGTCCGCGCTCCATTACGGCGGCGGTACAGGCGGCGATGCGGCGGTTCAGTATATCTCCGGCTGTCAACGGCTGTTGGTATTGGGTTTTCCGCTCGAAGTTGTGCCGCGTCCGTCGCGCGATAGCGTGATGGCGCGCGCGTTGGACTTCCTCGCTGCCTGTATGACGCCCGATACGGCGATTCTGACGCCGCAAGCCGGTGGGGCTTACAACATGACGCCGGCTTTTGCGGGATCGGCGCTGGGGTGGGAGCTGACGAACGTGATGGTGCAGGTGCAACGCGGCGTCGATGGCGCGTATTGGAGCGGTGCCAACTGGGGCGCGGAAACGTGGTTGGCGGCTTCGGGAACGGTGTCGTGGAGCTATCCGTTGCCTGCACTTACGTTTGAGGGGAATTACACCGTCACCGCCCGCGCCGCGAGCACGCAGCTTGATCCCACGCCGGCCCGGGCCGCCTTCACCTATGATGTGACGCCGCCGCTTACACCGACGTTGATCACCCCCACGGGCGGCGTCTTCCTGCGGACGCCGTCCCTCGTCTTTCGGTGGACGACGCCCGAAGATGGGGGTTCGTCATTAACCTATCAACTGCACGTAGGGACGCGCGTCTTCAGCGCCCCGACCACGACGTACACGGCGACATTGCCCAGCGGCGTCTATGCCTGGCGGGTGCGAGCGGTGGATGCAGTGGGCAACGTTGGGCCGTGGAGCGTGGATGCTCTCTTTGAAGTGGAGGTAAAGCAGATTTTCTTGCCGCTGGTAGGGCGTTGACATGCCGTTGGGTCCGGTTTATCTCTACAGCCCCGGCATAGCGATGGGCACGGTGAAGAAGAAGGTACTGCCCTTGCCGGGCGCGCTTTCTAGCCAGATCCGTCCACCGTGCATTTCTACCAGGTTTTTGGCGATGGTCAGTTCCAGGCCACTGCCGCCCTGATCTTCTATCGCCGGGTCGACAATGCGGAAAAATTTGGTGAACAGGTGCACCTGGTTCTCCGCACTGATGCCGATGCCGGTATCGATCACCGCGCAGCGGATAAAATCCGGTTCATCGGCATGGATCCATGCTTTGACGGTGATGACGCCCTGCTGAGGGGTGTATTGTAGGGCGTTTCTGAGCAAGATGCTCAAAATCTGCCGCAGTCGTTCTGGATCTGCGTAGGCCGGTGGAAGTTCATCCCACAGGTCGACCGTGCAGGTCTGTTGTTTCTGCTCCAGCTTTTTCGCCATCGTTTTCAGCGCCTCGTCGATAGCGGTACGCAAGTCCACCTGACGCAAGGTGAGCCGCAGTCGTCCCGTCTCGATTTGTGAAATGTCCAGCATATCATTGACGATGGTGTCCATCCGTTGGGCATTTTCACCGATGGTGTCGATGAATTCCTGTTGTTGGGGCGTCAGTGCTCCCATCATACCGGTGCCCAGCATCTCGGCGTAACCGTAAATGCACGACATCGGCGTGCGGAGTTCGTGCGCCATGGTGGAGACGAACTCGGATTTGGTGAGGTTGGCTTGACGCAAGGCTTCGTAGAGACGGGCGTTATCGACGGCAATGGCGATGTTATCGGCCACCCGAGTGATGAATTCGAGTTTGCCGGGCTTGAACTGGCGTTCTGCGGCTACTAGATAGAGGGCGCCGATGGGGCGATTGTCGCGCAGGAGGGGTAACACCAGGCGGTGATCTTCGACGATAGGCTCACGGGTGGCTAGGCAGCGTGCCGCGGCGAAACTGTCGGGGGTGACGTTGCTGACCTTGGTGATCCAGCGTATGCTCTCTTCGGCAACGAGGCCGATCACGCCGGCCTCGGCGCCGGAGGCGGCAATGGCCCAAGCCGTGCCGCGTTCCATCACCCGGTTGAAGTGCAGGCTGGCATTGAGGTCGCGCGCCATTTCCTGCAGGATGGTCAGTTCGCGTACTTTTTCGCCCAGCGCCTGATCGGTCCTCTGATGTTCTTGGGCGTTGTGCATGGCGACGGCGGCATTGTTGGCTACGGCGCTCAGGGTCGCCATATCCTCTTGGGTAAACACATCGGTTCGGGCGCGATGGTCGAGATAGATCGCCCCCAGAATTTCTTCCTTGTAAATCAAAGGGACGCACAGGATGGAGCGCAATCCATACGCCATAATGCTCTCACTGTCCTCGAAACGCGGATCGATTTGCGCATTGCTGGTGAGGATCGGGCCTCTTTTTTCGAGAGTGTGCTGTACCACATTGCGACTGAAGGCGATATCGGAGTCGGAGAATGCTAGGTGGGGGGCGGTGCGCATCATTTCTACCTGAAGCTGGTTGTCGGCATTGAAGGTGAGGAGTACAGCGCGTTCGGCGGTGGTGATGGTGATGAAGGCATCCATCACCGCTTGCAGGGTTTGCCGCCAATCCAAAGAAGCATAGATGGGCCGGGAGACTTCGTAGAGCAGGCTGAGTTGGGCGCTTTTTTCGAGCATCATCTCGGTTTGGATGTGTCGTACCATCATCTGCCAGGTGTCCAAATAGGCGGCCAGGCTTTGCGGTGAAGCGCCATCCTGGAGTGCTGCGCGCTGTTGATGAATCTGTGTTTCCAGTTGCATCAGCATCTCGCGTGCTTGAAGGGTACTGATCTCTAAACTTTCCATGGCTTACCTCGTGGATGATGCGGAACTGCCGACCAGTCCCAGAGCCAGTAAGCGAGTCCGCCCCATGGTTGCAGGGGATCGAACATGGCGTGAATATCATGCGATGTGACATTCTGGCCTTTCTGATGTTGGCTGATGCGTTGTTGGGCGTATGAGTCGGTGGGGATGTAGTCGTAGCGGCCCAGGCTGAGCATGACCAGTCCCAGGGCGGCCAGATCAAGGCCAAAAAGTTGCCTCAGATTGACCGTCAGATCATCCAGCGGGGAATTGTCCTGGATCAGCGTGTTGACATGGTCCTCGGCAGTAGAAAATACGATGGCGATTTTGACTAATTGGCTCACGATGGCCGGGGTGAACATTTCGTTGAGGATATGCTGTCCCCCCAGGAGTTGCTGTGGCGTAGGAAATGCGTGGCGCGTAGGATTGCTCGGCAGGGAGTCGCCCAAGCGGTCGACGAGCCATGTGATGCGCGGTCCAGGCAGGGTTTTGTCTTCTAGGGTAAAGAGGACGGCTTTGATGACATCCTCGAAAAGTGTGGCGCCACGGAGAATCTGTGCCCCGTTTTGCCGGATCGTTTCGAGTTCAGGGACATGACACGCTGTTTCCAGGAAGGGCTGCAAGTTTTCACCGAGCCGCAGTATGCGCCAGAGTTTGTGACTGACTTCTTCGGTGTCTTTTCCGCCGAGATGTTCGTGAGTTTGGACGGTCAAGCCTGCCGCAACCTGGGAAACGGTTACATCGATGATGTTGCCGGAGGCGAGCCGCTCCACTCTGTTCAGATGATCTTTTGCGCGGTTGACGCTAAAAGGTGGCTGAAGCAACCACTGTGAACGTCGAATGACTTGGGTGAGTGTAAAGGCATCCGGCGGCGTTAAAATCCAGTGCATTTTTTCTCCCTTGGTATCTATTGAAACTACCCTTATCTATTCAGGCCCGATATAAGCATATCATGAGAGACGCCCGGACGAGGTTTCAGGCAAGTTACGATTGGGTTAAAAAGGGGGATTTTTGCAGGGGGTGTGGCAGGCGGCTTCGCCGTCCGCCACACCCTCATTTTTTTTCGCCCTCTTCTTCGCCACCAGCGGGGGAGAAGGAGGGCAGGGGGATGAGAGGGTCATCGCCTCTACGTTTTTCCGGCAGAACTTATTGGAGTCCTGCCAGTTCCAATCCACCGGCTAAAACGGCAGTGACCATAGCCGGGTCCGTGACCTCGCAGTAGACGCGCACAATCGGCTCGGTGCCGGAGAAGCGGATAAGCAGCCAGCCGTGATCACCCAACTCGTACTTGTAGCCGTCCAGGGTCACGATGGCGGTGACGGGCAGCCCTGCGATGGTCTCCGGTTTAGCGGCGTCGAGACGTGCCATCGCTGCGGGGCGTTTCTCGGCGGGGAAGCGGGTGTCGATGCGGTCATAGTAGTACGTCTGCCCCAGTTTCTGGAAGAGCGTTTGCAGGAGTTGTGCCGGCGTCTGGCCGGTCTGGAGCATGAAGTCGAGGAAGTAGAGATTGCCCAGAATGCCGTCGCGTTCCGGGACGTTGCCGCGGAAGGCGTACCCGCCGCTTTCTTCGCCGCCGATGAGAGCGTGGGTCTCCAGAAATTTGGGCGCGACGTATTTGAAACCCACCCCGGTCTCGTACACCTCCACCCCATACATTTTGCCCAGTCGGTTTAGCATGGAGGTGGTCGAGATGGTTTTGACCAGCGGGCCGCGCAGTCCCCGGACCTCCAGCAGATAGTAGGCCAGCAGGGCATAGACTTGAAGCTGGTTGATGTAGACGCCATTTTCGTCGCCGATGCCCATGCGGTCGGCGTCGCCGTCCATAATGCAGAGCACATCCGCTCCCAACTCTACGGTGCGGCGCAGCGCTACATCGATGTTGGGATGGATCGGTTCGGGGCGTTGCATCTCCGGGAAGAGAGGGTGGCGCCCGGCGTGGATTTCCCAGATGGTGTTGTTGCCGCCGCTCAAGAGGCGGGGGAACCAGCCCGCGCCGTTGCCCCACATCGGTTCTACCAGGATTTTGAATCCGGCATAGCGAAGTTTGTCCAGGTCGACGAGGGTACCGAGGTGCGCGGTGTAAGCCGGATCGGGATCCCAGCGCTTGACCAGACCCTGGCTCTCCGCTTCCTGGAGCGCTAAACGTCGGACGCCCTCCAGGCCGGGAATGGCGTCTTCGATCTCCTCCAATCCCTCTGGAGGAACGGCCCCGCCGTGCGCATCGCGGACTTTGAAGCCGTTATCCGTCGGCGGATTATGGCTGGCGGTAATGTTGATCGCGCCGCCGGCCTGGCGTTCGGTGACGCTGTAGCTGATGACCGGGGTGGGGGTGTTGTGCGCGGTCAGCCACACAGGGATGCCGTTGCCGGCCATGACTTCGGCGGCGGCGGCGGCGAACCATTCACTGGCGAAGCGCTGGTCGTAGCCAATGACGACGCCTTGCTGGGCCAGGGCGTGGTTTTGGAGGTAGTGAGCAAAGCCCTGGGTCGCGCGCCGCACGTTGTCGAAGGTGTAAGCTGCGGCGATTTGCGCGCGCCATCCATCGGTGCCAAACTGGATGTCATGCATAGGGATTTCCCGGCTCCTTTTCTGTTTTGAGAAGTTCCATATCGGCATCCACCATCATTTCGATGAGGTTTTTGAAGGTGACATCAGGCTTCCACCCCAACTTTTCTCTGGCCTTGCGGGGATCGGAGACCAATAAATCGACCTCGGCGGGCCGCATGAAACGTGGATCTTGCACGACGTAATCGCGCCAGTTCAGTCCGACGTGCGCGAAAGCGACCTCGCAGAGTTCTTGTACGGCGTGTGTTTCACCGGTGCCAACCACGTAGTCGTCCGGTTCGTCCTGTTGCAACATCAGCCACATGGCGCGGACGTAGTCGCCGGCGAAACCCCAGTCGCGCTTAGAGTCAAGGTTGCCCAGGGCCAGCCGGTTCGCCATCCCCAACTTGATTTTGGCGACCTGGTAGGTCACTTTGCGCGTGACGAATTCCAGACCCCGGCGCGAGCTTTCGTGGTTGAACAGGATGCCCGAACACGCAAACAGATGGTAGGACTCGCGGTAATTCACGGTGATCCAGTGTCCATACACTTTCGCCACGCCATAGGGTGAGCGGGGATAAAAGGGTGTCGTTTCGCATTGGGGCACTTCGCACACTTTGCCGAACATCTCGCTGCTGCTGGCCTGGTAAAAGCGGATGGTGGGATCGACGGTGCGGATGGCCTCTAGCATGCGGGTGACACCCAGGGCGGTGACTTCGCCGGTGAAGACGGGTTGCTGCCACGACGCCGGCACGAACGACTGCGCCGCCAGGTTGTAGACCTCGTGGGGGCGATATTCGTGCAGTGCGGCGATGAGCGACCCCTGATCCAGCAGATCACCGGAGACCAGGGTGAGCTTATCCTGAATGTGATGGATGCGCGAGAAGGTCACTGTGCTGGTCCGACGCACCAACCCGATTACGTCATAGCCCTTTTCCAGGAGAAATTCGGCCAGATATGAACCGTCTTGACCGGTGATGCCGGTGATGAGCGCGCGGCGTTTCGTCATACAAAAAACCTCCTTGAGATAGTCTGAAAAACAGTCTGATAGTCGTCAGTCGGGTCGTCTGCTAGAAGGGGATCTCGTCAGCATCGAATTCGGCGTCGAATGCCTCGTCGCAGTAGAAATCGTCCGGATTGCAGGCGTCAGGATCGATGCCGGCGGCGCTCAGGTCCTGGCGGAGAAGTGCGAGCATGGCCTCGCTGTAGGCGGCCTGTTGGCGCGCTTTCGCCAGGTCCGTTTCTGTTGTTACCAACGCTTTGTTGATTTTGGCGCTTTGTTTTTGCCAGTGCTTGCGTGCTTTGTCGTCTGCGGTGGCGTCGTGGAGACGTTGGGTGACGTCAATTTCGTAGCGCTGATATTCGAGGTCGTATTCGTACTCCTCGATTTCCCATTGGATGTCGCGCAAAGTCATCGTCCAATGCTTGAAAACACCGATTTTCGCCGCTGTGGCCTTACTTTCTTCGGTCATAATCTTACCCTCCTGCTGTGAATTGCCGCCATTCATCCAGGACATCCTGGATGGTTTGCTCAAATGGAATTTCCGGTTTCCAACCGGTATCCCGCTGGAGTTTAGCTGCACTGCCATAGATGACGGGGACGTCGGCGGGGCGATAGCGCTGCGGGTCGATCTCCACACGGATGGGGACGGTTGCCAGGGTGATCAAGTAATCGACAAGAGATTGGATGGTGCGTGGCGTCCCCGATGCGATATTGTAGACCTCGCCGGGCACACCGCGGGTCAGGGCGAGGTGATAGGCGCGTACCACGTCGCGCACGTCGGTGAAGTCACGGGCCGGCGTGAGGTTTCCTACGCGCATCACCGGCGTCTGCCTGCCCGCTTCGATGTCGGCGACCTGGCTGGCGAAAGCCGGCAGCACGAAGCGTACCGATTGCCCCGGCCCTACGTGGTTGAAAGGGCGCATACGGATGATGGGCAATCCGAAGCTGATGAAGTACTGGTAGCCTAACACATCCTGCGCGACCTTGCTGACGCTGTAGGGATTTTCCGGACGGAGGGGATGGTTTTCGGTCAGCGGCAATTCGGCGGCGCCGGCCCGTCCGTATTCTTCGCCGGAGCCGATGACCAGCGTGCGCGGCGTCAGGTGGAGCGTTTTGCATCCTTCCAGTAGGTTTAGTTGCCCGCGAATGTTGTTCTCCAGTGTGCCCCAGGGGTCCTGATAGGACGTAGGGACATGGGATTGGGCTGCCAGGTGGATGATGTAGTCCGGCGGGGACTGCGCGAGCAGGGCGCGGGTTGCTTCGGCGTCGCGGAGGTCCAGAAAGTGTAATGTCTCACGTTGCGGGTCCTCAGGCGGCGGTGGCGTGTCGGGATAGCTTGTGCCGACGATTTCCCCATCGGTATGGGTCAAGAAATAGCGTCGCAAATGCGAACCGACGAAGCCGGTCGCTCCAGTGATTAGAATGCGCATAGTCTTTAGCCCGGTTGTTTTTAGTCGGATAGTCTGATCAGGTGATGCTGGCATTATACGGGATTGGGGGTGAAAGTCAATGATGGGGGGGCCAAGCCAATGGGGTGTAAAGGCAGATGATGTTTTAGAGGATTAGAGGAGTGAAATGACTGATTACGCAAAATGTAATCAGGACGTAATCAGTCAGCGCGTCCGCGTACAAAAACGTAATCAGGTGTTTCACCAGGAATGGGCTTGCCATACAGCGACGAGAAGAACCGATCCAAGCCATAGGTACACTTGCCCGCTTTGGGGGTCACACATTCATCGACGATTTGGTGGCGTAGCAGCAAACGTTAGAACGTTCGGGCGTTCCAACGTTATTTTCCTTATTGGAAAGTTTACGTTGGATGGCGGAAAGCGCACCATTGCCGGATACCATGCCCGATGGCTCCCCCCTGGCCGCGGGTGAACATCGTCACGCCGTCGTATAACCAGGCACAATTCATCGAGGAGACCATCCGCACTACAGAGGGAGCAGCCCTGGATTCGTAGTAGGAATCGCTCAGGTTCCTAGTAGGAATCGCTCAGGTTCCTAGTAGGAATGAGATACATTCCTAGTAGCAACGTGAAGGGTTCCTAGTAGGAATCGCTCAGGTTCCTAGTAGGAATGAGATACATTCCTAGTAGCAACGTGAAGGGTTCCTAGTAGGAATGGAATATGTTCCTAGTAGCAATGCGAAAGGTTCCTAGTAGGAACGTAATTTTAGCGAGCCGTCACCTGGGATGGGCATTTCGGGCGTCATCTGGCTTTGAGCGAATCCCTAAGCCACAGATTGCACAGATGACACGGATAAGCCAGAGGGGTAAAATCTGTGTCATCCGTGGAATCCGTGGTTAATATATAAGCCACAGATGACACAGATGACACGGATAAGCCAAAGAGATAAAATCTGTGCCATCCGTGGAATCCGTGGTTAATACATAAACCACAGATGACACAGATGACACGGATGAGCCAGAGGGGTAAAATCTGTGTCATCCGTCAATACCTTCGCCAAAATTCTAAATGGCGATTTTTCACAACTGCATCTAGTGGCTGAATTACGCATTTAACACTAGATGTGGAGGTAAAATTCAGGTCACTCCAAATTGGCGAAGGTATTGCAGTTGCTACTATGTTTCAATTCCCCATTCGGAATTCTGTTCGTTTGGACTGGACTGGCTTGCAGCGGTATGCAGGGGTGAATCGGCGGTTTCAATTCCCCATTCGGAATTCTGTTCGTTCGGACATTTCAGCGGTGCGACCGGAGGGGTGACTTTCTAGTTGTTTCAATTCCCCATTCGGAATTCTGTTCGTTCGGACTCAAGCCGTGGACATTGGAACGCCTGTACGCGGCACGTTTCAATTCCCCATTCGGAATTCTGTTCGTTCGGACTGGTGGGCAACCGTTCCTGCGCAAATGGCCTACCTACGTTTCAATTCCCCATTCGGAATTCTGTTCGTTCGGACAATCGCCGCTTCCCACAGTGGAAAGGTGATCGTTTCGGTTTCAATTCCCCATTCGGAATTCTGTTCGTTCGGACCAATGAGGGGGGGGAAGGACAAATGAGTGAAATAATGTTTCAATTCCCCATTCGGAATTCTGTTCGTTCGGACAATTGCAAGAGGCCACAGGGCTTGCAGAGAAGGCAAGGTTTCAATTCCCCATTCGGAATTCTGTTCGTTCGGACCTGTTGCTCGAAGACGACACGCTGAGCGTACAGAAAGTTTCAATTCCCCATTCGGAATTCTGTTCGTTCGGACAGGCCGCCCGCTCGGATTTTGCCGCAACCACACTCGAAGTTTCAATTCCCCATTCGGAATTCTGTTCGTTCGGACGTCGATAAACCCGCCGAATGACTCCGCCAGCAGCGTTGTGTTTCAATTCCCCATTCGGAATTCTGTTCGTTCGGACCATACCCCGGCGGCAAGTTTCTATGGTGGGTGTGGCAGTTTCAATTCCCCATTCGGAATTCTGTTCGTTCGGACTTGCCGTGAATCGTCCACGAACGCCCGGCCCGGCATCTCGTTTCAATTCCCCATTCGGAATTCTGTTCGTTCGGACTAGTTTTCCGCTGACATTCAAGGAAACGCGATCTCTAGTTTCAATTCCCCATTCGGAATTCTGTTCGTTCGGACCCGTCGTACATACGGCGCGTTCCAGCCACCAAGTGCGTGTTTCAATTCCCCATTCGGAATTCTGTTCGTTCGGACCCACTCTGTGGCCTTGCTTTCGGCGTCGGAGGGGAGTTTCAATTCCCCATTCGGAATTCTGTTCGTTCGGACGCCATCGCCGCTTCCAGCCGCTCCACCGGGTCGTGGTTTCAATTCCCCATTCGGAATTCTGTTCGTTCGGACCCACCATTGTCCCCCCCCATACTGAGCTACACCAGAAAGTTTCAATTCCCCATTCGGAATTCTGTTCGTTCGGACCAACTGATGGCGTCGGCAGTCTCGGCAGAGATCAGCGTTTCAATTCCCCATTCGGAATTCTGTTCGTTCGGACGCCACCTTGCTGAATACCTGCCCTACCTGCTCTAAGTTTCAATTCCCCATTCGGAATTCTGTTCGTTCGGACTCAACCCTTTCTGGACATAGATGCAAGCTGTGTCAGTGTTTCAATTCCCCATTCGGAATTCTGTTCGTTCGGACTCGACATGAAAGGCGGCGACGGCCCCGGCTTTATGCAGGTTTCAATTCCCCATTCGGAATTCTGTTCGTTCGGACTCAACCCTTTCTGGACATAGATGCAAGCTGTGTCAGTGTTTCAATTCCCCATTCGGAATTCTGTTCGTTCGGACTGGATTTCGATTTCCCAAATCCGCGAGGATAGCCAGAGTTTCAATTCCCCATTCGGAATTCTGTTCGTTCGGACGATGCGGGGACTGGTTATGCTTGGGCAGGTACGCCGGTTTCAATTCCCCATTCGGAATTCTGTTCGTTCGGACGTTCCTTCTCGGAATGCTGCGGCGCGCCATCCGCGGCTGTTTCAATTCCCCATTCGGAATTCTGTTCGTTCGGACTGGATTTCGATTTCCCAAATCCGCGAGGATAGCCAGAGTTTCAATTCCCCATTCGGAATTCTGTTCGTTCGGACGATGCGGGGACTGGTTATGCTTGGGCAGGTACGCCGGTTTCAATTCCCCATTCGGAATTCTGTTCGTTCGGACTAGCAGTTTGTCGGAGAGAAAGTGGCCTGAGCATCAATACATACGAAGTTGAGCCACTCTCACCCGAATTTTGATTGAACGATGTGCATGACACGCCTACCACAGACTAATTCAGGCTACGATTTGCGCTTTTTGCCACGGCAAAAGGCGCGAACTGGCTTGTCG
>Ga0208940_1000101_pt1 | contig 110442 bp, 93 predicted proteins | sample AD_JPNNA6_MetaG_FD_184445 | JGI IMG/M metagenome (GOLD analysis project Ga0208940, IMG submission 184445) | Active sludge microbial communities of municipal wastewater-treating anaerobic digesters from Japan - AD_JPNNA6_MetaG (SPAdes) (version 2) | ecosystem: Engineered > Bioreactor > Anaerobic... | reverse complement strand
ACCGCCATCCTTGACGGCTATTTTGATATTAAGGCGGGCAACTTTGCCTACCGCGGCATACAAGGTTTCGCGGCGCGTATGCAGTTCCATATGCGTCAAAATTATTCCCCGACTTGTCGTTCCGTTCTGAAGGACGCGCGCGAGATAAAAACGGGAATTCCCGTTTTGAATGTTTTTATATTCTCATAATCGAAAAAAATCGGAGATTACGCGTCCCGCGCGTATGCGAGGGGAAATCGAGGGTTCAATGGATACGCATATTCGTCCATTTTTCATCGAGGAGCGACGCGACTCATATGCGTTAATTTTATCTTTAGCGCCATATGCGTCAATTTTCTTTTCCCCAAAAAAAACGATAGGGGGACGACAGGGAGAATATTTTAAAAAAAAATTTTTTTTTAAAAATAAAAAAAATATTATTGACAGTTGATATAATATTAATTATAATTGCTTCTAACAACGATAAAAAAGGGATTATTATGATAGAAAAATCGCTATCTATCTATCTATCTATCTATCTATCTATCTATCTATCTATCTATCTATCTGGCTTCTAATAAGAATGTATTAAAAAGATATTTTTTTAAAAAATTTGATATGTTTTTGGTTCCTTATTATAAATTAATAAGGAGTAAGCGCTTCGAGGCTCGGATATATTGTAGCGAATCAAAATTACCCGCAAGAATTGAAGACAATCTGTTTCGCTCGCGTCCTTGCGAGCGGGAATCTTATCGTAAAGCAATTTTAATTTATTACATATTGCATTTTTCTTTAAGGAATAAAGATTGCGTATGCAGTCTTAAAATATAATTTGTAGGAGTAGTTTATGGCAGCTCATCAATGGCAATGTACAAAATGTGGAAAATTATCAAATTTACTCGTAAGCAAAAAAAAATATTTTGATATTGCGCGCTTTTCTTAATATTATTTTTTTATTCAGTTAATTATTTTATATGAATTTCATTAAAAATTAATTTTAAAGGAGAATTATGGTGAATTTGAAAAAAATAATAATTTGTTTTGTTTTCTTATTTGTTTTAGCATTTTACATTATGCCAACAGAATCATTTGAATTTTCTATTGGAGCAGGAATATATACAGCAGCAATGATAACGCTACCAAATTCAAATGATACCGGAGTAGAATTTGGGGTTCCAATACCAGTATCATTTGTATATTTTCCAAATAATAACTTTGGGATTGGCGTAAATTATAAATTATTACCAAAAGTTTGTCTTGTTCACTCTTTGGATCTAAGTAATCACATCAGCTTGGTTCATAAGATAGGAAATAATGATGATAGGAAGTTTTTATTAATAGAATATGGATTTATTTCAAACGGGAAATTAATGATAAGCGGAGATAATATTTATGATACTTTATTTGGTATTGGAGCAACTTGTATGTCTTTAGGTTTTGAAAAAAGATCCCCAAGTAATAAATTTTTATTTACATTTAACGGATTTGTAAATTTTTTAGCATTTACATATCAAAATATAACTCAAGTGGATTTTTATGTTCTTAATATTGGAGTAGAATTTAGATGGCGATTTTGTCATTATGTTGAATACTAATTCTAAATTTTAGATTCGTTATTCTTGATGGCTATTTTGATATTAATGCAGGCAACTTCAACTAACGCGGCATGTAAGTAAGATTTCGCGGTGCGTATGCAGTTCCATATGTGTCAAAATTATTCCCCGACTTGTCGTTTTGCTCTGAAGGACGCGAGAGAGATAAAAACGGGAATTCCCATTTTGAATATTTTTATATTCTCATAATAGAAAAAAATCGGAGATTATGCGGCTCGCGCGCCCGACGCATATGTGTCAAAAAAATTTGACACATATGCGACATTTTCCCGTCCTCAAAAAAACCGAGGGGCGCGTTAATTATTGGACATTTATATTGAATTTTTTAAAATTAAATTTTAGATTGTTCAAGTATGAAAATTTATTTTCTGAAAATTACTTCGTTTTTTTTACTTGTATCCTCCGTTTTGGGTATAATTCTTTCAAAAAACCTGTTTATTCAATTTATCTCTATAAGCTTAACGGCGCTTTTTATCTATTTTTCGATATTTTATATAATAGTTTTAGTTAGAAACAGAATAAAGCCTATTGAAATTACCGCGCTGTACGACGGAGAGACGTTTCCTTTGCAAACGGCGGAGTTTCGCGCGGAGATCAAAAACGAGATCGCTCTTTTCCCGGGGGTAGATTTGTATATATCTTACCGCGTTTATGAAAACGGGAATTTTCAAAACAAAACGATGGCAAATCTTAATAAGGTAGAAAAAAACGTTTATAAATTTGATACAATTTTTGAAAGACACGGAAAATTTGTTTTGAAAGAATTTGCCGTTAAATATAGAGATATTTTCGGATTGACCGAACTCGACGTAAAAACCTCTTGCGTAAAAACGATCTCCGTACAGCCGTTTTTCTCCGACGAGATAAAAATCCCGATATTTTCGGACGACGGCGGAGAGGTCGCTATTAAGAAAACGGCTAAAGAAAACTCTACCGACTTTTTTGAGAACAGAAAATATTTTCCGGGAGACGATCCGAGAAGGATAAATTGGAAAATTTACGCCCGCTTTAACGAACTCCAGATAAGGGAGGTCGAGAAGACTCCGCCGAAAATAGGAGAGATATACGTAATATTTGCTCCATTTTCAGACAGCGCTTACGAATACGAGCAGACGTCGTCGCTTTTTCTCGCTATGACGAATTATTTAATATCAAATAATTTTACCGTAAAAGCCTTATCGAGCTCCTCGAAAGAGATAAGGGAGATAAGAAAGTACGACGAAAAGGCGATTCGCGAGATAACGGATAATTCAAACCGCAAACTTGAAAATATTAATATTCCGACCGATTCGAGGTCGATTATATTTGCGTCGTTTGTCGAATTTTCGCGAATAGTAAAGGATTATGATTTGAACGGTTCTGCGGCGTTCGTTTCATATTTTGTAAATCCTCTGACCGGAGCTAAGAAAAAAGACTATATTTTTAAAATATTGGCAAGAGACAATATCTTTATGGAACTTTTATTGAGGAGAAAGATCGTCAAAGATCAGTCTAAGGAAGATGCCCTTTTAGAAGAGATAAAACAATTGTCGTATAAAAAAAATATTGAATTGGAAATATATAGAGGTAGCGATGAAATATACAGAAACGCCGACGCTAAAGAATAATCTCCTATACTTTGCGACGACTACGGCGCTTTACTCTCTTCTCTTTTATCTTCTGTCCGTGAAATTGAAGGATTTTTACAATCCCTATATTGGTATTGCGGCTTTGGCAACGTCGGTTTTAATTGATTATTGGCTGTCGGAGAAAAGGGCGAGAATTTTTGTACGGTTCGTTTTTGTAATACTGATTATAATAGTAATAAATTCTTTAGTCGCGCTATTGTCTTATTTAGCGTCTCCGGCGGACAGATTGAATATTTTTGATAAAATACCTTACGTTTTTAGACGGGACTTTCTTTTATCTTCAGTTTTTATCGTTTTTTACTTTTTTTTCGACGGATCGAGAGTAAGAAAGGTAAATAAAATACTTTATTTTTTATCTACGGCGATTGTTGTTACATTATATTTCTTTGTTTTTCGATACGATTCGGAAATTAACAAAACAATTTTCAAAAATTATTTCAACTACTCCGCGCTCATAACTACGGTAGCGTTATTATTGGGGTTTAGGCATATAGCTTTTATACAAAACATATATCGTAAGAAGTTTAAAAGAAGAGACTTTTTGTTGGCGCTTATAATATTAATACCGCTTGTGTTTTTTTTATTTTCCGTTATTCTTCAAAAACATATAAGCAACGCAAATAAAGGGAATTCGGCTCTATTCAATCAAAACTTATTTAACTTTGATTTCTCCGATTATGTAGAGTTGAAAGACGAAATAAAAATGTCGGAAGATAAGGTGCTTGTTATGGAGCTGCAAGGATTCGACGCCTCTACAAATAAAAAGATCAGCGAGGGGTGGAATAGACAGATTTACCTCAAACGTTTCTCTCTTGAAGAGTACACCGATCGCGGGAATTTTAAAGTAGCGGATAATTACCAAGATCCGACTTCGCCGCCGGCGTTTATTTCCGGTTATATGTGGAGTATGAAGAGTATTCCGGAATATAAACGGAGGAGTCCTATACTTGAGATTTTATATCTTGTCAACATAGACTCGGCGTCGTTAATGGGATCGGATCTGCTGACTAAAGTAGTCCCGGTTACAAACTGGAGCGACTCTCCTTATAAGCAAATTTATAAGTCGTTTTGTTCGATATCCGGCGCGTCGACGCTCGACGTTCTAAGAGACGGCAATAGTCAGAAGAATTTTCTATCCTCTTTACACCCCGAAAGGAAAAAACTGTTATTAGACTGGGGCGGCGGTAAAAAGAACGAAAAGGTAAAGGAGCTTGCCGAGTCTATTACAAAAAAATATAACAATCTTCTATACAAGACGCTGGCGATCCAGCAATACCTTCTCGACGAATATTACTACTCTCTAAAACCGGGGCTTTCCAAGTCGTCTAATCAACTGGAGTATTTTTTGTTTGAATCGAAAAAAGGGTACTGCTCATATTTTGCTTTCGCCATGACCTTGATGCTTCGGTCGGTCGGTATCGCGTCGAGGGTAGCCGTCGGTTTTGCGCCGGACATGGAAAACCGAACGCTAAATTTCTACGAAATACGTTCTATCGACGGGCATGCGTGGGTCGAAGTTTTTTTCGACGACTACGGGTGGCTTACTTTCGATCCGACTTCGTCTAACATAGCCCCGGGGGAGTATTACGATTTTGCATTGAAAAACGAGGAAGAGAGACTAAATCTGGTCGAACAGATATTAAAAAATCGCGATAAAATGACCGATATTACAAAAGAACTCGACGAAAAGAGCTTTGCGCTCGACAGAATAATCTATAATCTGAAGAGATCAATCGGATGGATTGGTTTAACGGCGTTTATTATGACGATCGTATTCCTGACCGCTTTGATTGCGATAAAAAAGAATATCAATTCGGTTCTGTATAAATTAACAAAAAATTATAGAAAAAAAATCGTCTATCTGTATAAAAGTCTCGCCGGCAAACTACTCGATATAGGCATAGCCGTTAGAAGCGGCGAGTCTATCTTGGAATTCGGCGAGAGGGTATCCAAAGAAAACGGTATAGAATTTGTAAATATTACTAAAGCTTATCAGAAGGCTCTTTTTCAAGAAAAAACTCCTATTTACGAAGATTCGGTTGATCTAGATTCTATTTTAACAAGATTTAAGAAAGAATACGGTGAAATCGATATTAAAAAGAGAATTGCGGCGATATTTAATATCTCGCGGTTATGGAGAAAAATAATCCCAATGATCTTAATTCTATTTTTAGGCGAGAATATTTATTCGCAGGATATAAATTTTAATATCCCCGATATGGACAACGTTGACGCCTATATCAATATGGCTCAAACCGCTTTAAATGGGAATTTTTACGATAAAGCTCTGGCGATTCTTAACGCGGCGGAGTCGAAATTCCCCGATTCTTATAAACCGAACTACCGGAAAGGTAAAATTTATATTACAAACGAGTTAAACGAAAACGCTCTTATAGAGCTGTTGAAAGCGAAAGACAAAGGGTATTTGACCGAAATTTTGTATACCGAAATTTCTAATTGTTACGGAAAAATCGGGGAGGATAAGAAAGCCGTCGAAATTTTAGAGGAAGCCTATAATTATTATAAAACCATAGAGCTGTACGATAATCTCGGCTGGATGTATTATAAAGTCCACGATCTTTCCAAAGGGATAAAACTTGTCGAAGAGGGGCTTAAGACTTATCCCAAATCTTCGGATCTTCTTATGACTTTAGGCACGCTTTATTCGGAAGCCTGGGACTATCCAAAGTCAAAGGAGAGTTATCTCAACTCGATAGATTATTCATACGAAGATTATAAGTCGAATAGTTTTAGATCGATCGCCTATTACAATCTGGCGCTTCTTGAGCACGGTTTTCTTTTATACGACAACGCTTTCAATTCGACTAACGCCGCGATAAGCTATATTAACCGAAGTTCTCCCCATCTTGAACTGAATTATTTGTATCTGGGAGCGCTGGAGTTGAATAACGCTTACAACGAAGTAATAAAGGCGACTCAGCTTGAGCCCCGCACCTTATTTCCGGAAATGTCGCTGGTCAAAATAAACGCGCTCGCCGGGAAACTGGACGAGGCGCTAACTCTTCTAAACGACCTGCTAAACACTAACGATTTTAGCTGGATGTTGTATTTCGGAACGAATAAAGCGGCGTATTATTCTGAAATATTCATGGATATCTCTTTAATTTACGAATATAAAGCGAATATGGTCAATTTTTCCGAGAAAAACAGTATTAAAAACAGGTTTACCCGAATATTCAGAAAAATATACTATAAAGTAAAAAGTCTTTTATTTAATATCAGATATACCAACGTTTTGATAAAAATCGGCGAAGAAAAAATCAAAGGGGGGAGTAATCTCGAGGGGCTTCATCAGATATACGACGCATACGAAAGAATTTGGCCCGCTAAAGCTCTGAAAATCCTTAAACTGACCGAAGATATCGAGTTGAAGGCGATTCCCGCGAAAAAGCGCTTTTTTGATATTAATAGAGCGATTCTTAACGGCAGAAGGTTTAATATTTTTGGAAAAAACTATAACAAAAAATTGATAAACGACGCTCTCCCTTTGATAGACAAAAGATGGGAAAAAAGTCTCTTAACGGACGCCTTAACGGAGCTTGTTAAGTTGTCGAAAGGGGATGAAAAAGAATTTTATCTAAATAAACTTTTTATCGCTTTTCCGACATTGATTCCGATGAATAACTTTAAAATTAAGATGAACGTCTCTTTTTTTGGCGATAAATTTTCGACAACGCAACGTAAAAAAATAATAGATCGTTTAAAATCTCGCGGTATAGTTCACAATACGGGGGCTGAAATTAAATTAAATTTAGACGTTATAAACGGGAATCAAATAGTCGTAAGCGTATTTAATAAAGACGTTTTGTTATCTAATTATTTGACTACCGTCGACGACCTTTACAATTTTGACGCTCTTTCGCTGGAAATATTCAATAAAATTTTTATTTATGAATTAAAATAAAGGACTGTATTATGGAAAGACCAAGCTGGGACGATTATTTTTTGAAAATATCAAAAGTTGTAGCGGATAGATCTTCATGCCTGAGAAATAAAGTGGGAGCCGTTATAGTCAAGGACAAGGATATAATCAGCACGGGGTACAACGGCTCTCCTCAATACCAAAAAAATTGTCTGGAGATAGGATTTTGTTACAGAAACAAAAACAATATTCCGTCGGGGACTCAGCTTGAGCGATGCCGCGCCGTGGGCAGTCACGCCGAATCGAACGCTATAAGTTTGGCGGCTCGAAACGGACACTCGACAAGCGATTCGACAATTTATATAACGGGACACAGCGTTGTGTGCAATCAATGTAAAGCTCTCATTGCAAACGCAAATATAAAGAGAGTCGTACTATTGACGCCAAAAAACGAATTGTTCGAGTTTATCCCTTCGAGGGATTGGACCGTCCATTCCGTAGACGAATAAGAAAAACTATGCGGCGATACTTTTTATAATATAATTTGTTTTTATACCGAAAATATAACTATGAATAGTATTTTTAGGAACTGCAAGAATGATTCTTTATACTAACGACGACAATATTGATAATCGCATTATAAAGAGAGCCGCTGAAGCTTTGAAAGACGGAGCTCTGGTCGCATACCCGACCGACTCCTGCTGGGGAATCGGTTGCAGTACTACTTCGAAAATAGCGATTGAAAAACTTAGAAAACTCAAGAAAGATTTCAGAAACTACACTCCAACGCTTATATGCTCGGAAATATCCCAAATAACTCTTGTTGCAGAGCTTAATAATCGTAATTTTAAGTTTATAAAAAAATACGTTCCCGGACCTTACGTATTTATACTTCCGGCGTTGGACAGCGTTGAAAAAACTATTAACCAAAAAAGAGTAGAAGTCGGTATCAGGATTCCTTCGACTAACATACCGCGAAAAATTGTCGACGAATTGGGACGTCCTATTTTTTCGGTTTCGGCGTCGAGAAAAATGGCCGACAAATCCCTTTGGGACGACGCCTACGCGGAAGAAAACCTATTTGTATCGGGATGGGAGCTGGAAGATATACCCGAAATAGAATTTATAATCGACACGGGCGAGGAGCTGCCTAAGCGCCTGACTACCGTAATCAATCTTGCGGGAGAAGAGATAGAAATCAAACGGCAGGGAATTGGGGCGTTATAGAGAAAAATTATTGACGCATATGTGTCAAATTCCAAAAAAAACTAACGGAGCGCAAATTTTACCAAATTTCTCTTGGAAATTATAAAAATTAATTATATACTTATCTTGTTTTAAGATTATGGGGATATAGCTCAGTTGGCTAGAGCGGTTGCTCCGCAAGTAACAGGCCGGGAGTTCGACTCTCCCTATCTCCAAGTTTTTATATTTGCAAATACTCGTCTGCGTGATCCGCGTCCCTTTCTGCGTTATCAGAGAGCAAACCCGCTATATTCTACCTCAATCCGGCGGGGTAAATAAAACTTGATTTTTTAGATATTTAGTATATATTTTATTATATTGATTTTTTTCTAAAATACTGTATATTTAATAAGAGGTTTAATATGACTACAAATGTTATAGACGAAATTGTAAATGAATTAAAAGATTTTCCCAATGAGAAAGCAAATTCTCTTTTAGATTATCTTCATTTCTTAAAATATGAAGATAAAGTCAAAGAAGAGCATAATATCCCTAATGAGACAACATTACAGACATTTAAAGATACTGACGAAGGAAAGAAACTAAACATCTGTAAAAATGCTGACGATATGTTTAATAGACTGGGAATCTAAAGTCACTCCGAATTATTCTATTAAAAGCTTTGTCCTACGCGGACGATCAGTTCTCAGCGTCTTGAGCGCAAGAATGCGCGAAATGTCGACTTTACAAGGATGTATAAAAGTCGCCCTTGCAAAACCAACGCTCTTGACCTCCTGTCAGTCGTAATACCGTTATCGGCAAAATAAGTTTGTCTCTTAAACCAGCTAAAGACTTCCAATTTAAGTCAGAATAACTATCCCTTATATTTACTCTCATAACGCGCTTATTATATTTAAGCCCTCAAATGATTTAAAATCGTCAACATTAAAAGTTATAAGATTTTCTATTCCGTTTAACTTCATAGTCAAGTATATATTCAAGTCAAATATTTCTCTTTTTGAAATATTGTATTTTATCGCGCTGTTTTTTAATTCTTTTGCGTTGATATTATGATTCTCTACGACGTTTATAAAAGTCAAATATTTTTCTATATTGCTAAAAGCCGTTTTTATATCAAGATAATTTTTAAACATCTTATTGTTTGTTGAAACGTTTATATATTCAAGTATTATCTGGTTTGAAATAAATAGATTATTGTTTTCTGTCAATAATTTATTTGCATTGTTATAATATTTGTCTATTTCCGGAAAAGTAGAATATATCAGAACATTGGTATCAATAAAATATTTAGATTCTATCGTCGTCATAAATATCCTTTCTTGAAAAAGTGGTATCTGATTTTAAACCGCTTATCTTATGCAATGATTTCAATATCTTTTCTTTATTCGCTTGTTTGCTGGTTTCATTATCGTATTCTTTTGCAATAAGATATTTTATGATGTTGTTTTTGGCTCTTTTATGTCTTTTTGCGATAAACTCTAATTTTTCTTTCTCCTCGCTGTCTAAATATACCGACGTTTGATAAGTTTTTTTCATAAAAGCCCCCTTAGTCAAATTATTACCGCCTGTTATATAATAAAACATATAATTTAATAAAAGTCAATAGCATTTTACTGTTTTTTTAGGCGTATTTTACTGTCATAAAATACAGCAAGATAGTTTTTGGAGTTGAACCGTTACGAGCGTTGGTTACATTCGACGGTTTGGGCTGATTTTTTTTCACAACCAAGTTCGTCTGTTAATTCAGCATTTAACGCTCTTTCAAGAATGCTTTTTGTTAAGTAATTAATAATTCCGTTGGGACCGGTTATTTGCTCCGGCGTAAGATTTTTGAAATCAATACCGTCAAGTAATTCGTCAAACACATTTTTTTCTTTGCTTATTTTTGACATATAATATCTCCTATGCATTTATATATTATTTAGATAAATACACAAAGTTATTTACAGTCTCTTGGAACGCCGATTGACGCAGATTTAGAATGTAACATTCCATTATGATCTATTTTCCTTCATATTTATATCCTACTCCAATCCGGCGGGGGGACGACGGCGGGGTAAATAAAACTTGATTTTTTAGATATTTAGTATATATTTTATTATATTGATTTTTTTCTAAAATACTGTATATTTATAAGAGGTTTAAAATTATGAATACAGCTTATCAAATAACTGATTGTCAGCAGGAGATATTAAAATTTATACCCTCTAACATAAGCAAAGATGATATAAAAGCAATTAAAAGACTGCTTACAAAATATTTTGCCGACAGAGCGGGAGAAGAAGCAGATAAACTCTGGGATGAAAAAGGGTTTAAGACTGCTAAAGATATAGAATCATATTTAAGCGAGTAGTGAACGGTATAAAATTGTAATTGACACAAATGTTCTTTTATCCTCAATTCCCAAGAAGTCAGAATATCGTTGGCTTATAGATAAAATCGTTGATGATGAAATCGATGTTTTCATTACAAATGATATTTTGATGGAGTATGAAGAAGTTTTAGAGAAAAAAGCCAACCGCATAATAAAAATCTTACAATTGATTTTTTATTAAATGCCGAAAATGTATATAAAATTTTTTCATATCACAAACTTAACATAATGACTACCGATCCGGATGATAATAAATTTATAGATTGCGCCTATACTTCCGGCGCTGATTTCATTATCTCTCATGATAAACATTTTAACATTTTAGAAAATATCCCATTTCCAAGAATAAAAGTAATCTCAATAGAAGATTTTAAGAAACTATTCTCTTAAAACTCTCTCCCCCGCCTGAAATACAAACCGACTAAGCAAGTCGGCTCGTCGGTTTTTTCGCGTCTTGAGCGCAAGGATGCGCGAAATGTCGACTTTACAAGGATGTATAAAAGTCGCCCTTGCAAAACCAACGCTCCTGACCTCCTGTCAGTCGTAATACCGTTATCGGCAAAGCGTCCTTGCGCTTCACCGATACGAAGTACCCGAAAGGGGTGAAATCTCGGTTATCGTCTTAGCAATTAAAACACCCGAGACGCATTTGACAGGATGTCAAGGTATCGAGCGAGGCAGGAAGCCGAAAGCTCGATGAAACTTGCGACTGCGCAAAGGAATATGCTTTCAGGTTATCAATCAGCATTCATTAATACCAACAAACTAAGGCGTCGGGGCGGGGATAATTGCAACCAGCCCCTTACCAGCTGAAAGGTAAATAAAAAAAGCTGGACGATTAAATCCATCTTTAAAATTGTTAAATATTAAAAAAATATCAAAGACTAATTGTTTTTTTAAAAGAACATCCTTTAATATTATTTTTTTCTATTGTCTTTTTTAAAATTTCTGATATAAAAAATGGCATTGGACATTCCTTAAGTTTAAACACATGATAATTCTTTATAGAGTTTTCTCTAATTGCATAAAATCTAGCTGGTTCAAATGCTATTTTGTCCTTTGTTGGTTTTTCTCCCACGTATAATGAATTCGTAAAATCAAAAGCACCTTCAATATGACTAATAAAATTTACAACAAAATAATCGGTATTTACTGAGTTGTCTTTTTCATTAATAATTTTAATCGGTAAAAACTGAACTCCTTCACTTCCTAAATCTTCGATAATTTTCTTAAATCTTGATGAAATTATAAACCAGCCTAATTCATTTCCTTGATAATCAATAAATTCATTCGCTTCATCAGGGTTATAGTAAAAACTAAAATCCTGCCATTTGTCAATTTTTTTACCTTCATCAAAAATATATTGATTTATTCCTTGTATATCTTTTGTCATAAGACAAGTAGCACCATCATATTTTTCATAGTTAAACATCAACTCAAAGTATTTCATTATTAATCACCCCAATAGAATTTTCTTAGCATATCTGGATTATTTGTTACTGTCTGTTTAAGATTATTGAATTCTTTTAAAAAATTTGCTGATTCCCATTTGCTAATTTATCAATACCTCTTAATTTGTCTAACATATATTTATGATAAGCATCAGGATGTCTTCCAAGATGTTGCATTGCAACCTTTGTTCCATGCTCCATCTAAATCAAGACCATATTTTTTAACAATACCTTCAAATTGTTTTGTAAAAGTAGAACTTTTATTCGTTAAGAAATGGTGTGTTTGATTAGTCCCCTTCGTCCCAGCTCTTAAAACATCATCCCCAGAATTCTTTAATAACAGTCCAGCGCCAAATATATACTTTTTTTAATTTCCCGTCAAGATTATATCTATAAATCCGGGTTCCATCCCTCGATGTCATAAAATTGATCTTTACTCTTTAACTTCAAAATAATACTTGCCGTCGCGAATAGTATGGGAGATATTATCCGAATAGTCGAGTTTAAAATCTTCTTTATTCCCTGAAATAAATATCGTTTTAACGCCGGTCGTCTTTTTAACAAGCTCAAGCGCCTCTTTGACGCCGGCGACAAACAGAGCCGTCGAAAGCGCGTCGGCTTTTACGGGCGAGTCGGCGATAACAGTTGCCGAATGAACTCCGTTATTTGCGGGAGTTCCCGTCCGGGGATCGATAATATGATGATATCGTATTCCGTCCTCAGAAATAAAATATCTCTCGTAATCTCCGCTCGTTACTACGGAGCAATCGGTTAACTCTACCATCCCAACTGTTTCATTTTGATTAAAAGGGTTCGCTATAGCTATACGCCACTTTCTTTGTCCGGCGTATAACCCTCCGACGACGATATCCCCGCCGCCGTTTATCAAAAAATCTTTTAAACCGACGCTTTTGAGATATTCGGCAATTTTACCTATGATAGCTCCTTTGGCTATGCCGCCGAGGTCCAACGACGCGCCGTTTGACAAGACTATCGTTTTGCCGTCGATCGCAACGTTTTTATATCCGGAGCTCTTTAAAGCCGCTAAAATCTCTTTTATCTCCGGAATTTTATTCTCGCCGCTTTCAAATCCCCACAATTCGATAACGTTATACAAAGCGGGATCAAATAGGCCGTCGGTTAATTCTGCGTAATATAACGAGTTTTTAAGCAGTTCTAATGTAAAATCGTCGGATACGTCGCCTTTTTTTACAGAATTTAGCTTATATATGGTTGAAATAGCGTTTTTACAGCTAACTTTTTTTTCAAGATCGCCGGCTAATCTAAAACATTCCGCCAGAATCTTATTAGCGTTCTTTTTGCCGTCGTAAGAAAAAAAGGTAACGGCTAAATTTGTCCCCATAGCAAATTCGCTCTTACTGTATTTTTTATAGTCCCTTGAAAATAACGCAAAAGAGATGAATAACAGCGCAAAAATCGTTTTTTTAATTAACATAAAAATTCTTTCTCTCCATATCTCAATATTTTATAAGGTTTCTTCGAAATATCGACAATAGTCGAAGGTTTGCCGGGGTGAAAATTCTTGTCGATTACTATTAACGGAACAGCTTCGCCAAATTTTTCGGTTATAATATCCGGCTCGTTTATAGTTTCCTCCCCCGAAGAATTTACGCTGGTCGACAAAAGCGGAACCCCCAATTTACTAACGATAGTTTTGATAAAAATATTGTCGGGCATTCGAATTCCTACGGTTCGACCGCTTCTACAGCCCATGATAAAAGTGATATTTCCGGGCCAGTATCTCGACGTAATATCGGAATAGATTTTATAATCTATGTCAAAATAGTTTAATTGTTCGATTTTCGAAATAAGAAATAAAAAGGGCTTATTATCCCGCATTTTTAATTCTCGGACCCGCTCCTCCAGACAGGGTTTGGCTAGAAATCCGTAGATAGTATCCGTAGGGGCTATCGCAACCTCCCCTTTCGATAAAGTTTCGACTATTACGTCGTAATTCTTGTCATAATTTGCGTCAAAATATAGTATTTTACTCATTTTTTTGTCCGCTAAATATTATCAATAAAACAAACATTCCAAAAAATGCAAAAAAGACTATTCTGGTCCAGTTTTTTATATCGGATATTTTCTTTTCAATCTGAGAACCGCTTTTTATCTCGTTCCATACTCTTTCTATCTCTTCTTTGCGTTTTTGTCCGTCCGAAATCTTCGCCGCGTCGTCTATTTCGTCGATAATTTTAATTAAATTCAATTCCGGATTAACAAAATACCCCAATTTGTTGGCAAGAGCAAGCGCTGTCTCCGGATTATTTTTCAACTGGAATATATAGTCCTGCAACTCCTTTTTCTCCTTTTGAAGAACGAGTTTATACTGAAATAACGCCTCTTTCTCCTTATCGACTCGATACCCCTCGATAAGCCCGTTTTGACCTAAAATTATCTGATAAAATATCACGCCGCAAAGCGCGACGAAAACCAGAAAAAGAATTTTCTTCATTATTATTTATCTCAAAAACAAAAAAATCGCTTTACATTTTGAATTATAATAGTATATTATTGTAAAAAATAAAAGCAATATTAATATGAAACAATACAATTTAAAATCCGATTTAAAAAAAATACTCTACATAACCTCTTCGATTGCGGGGATTACCGGGATTTTCCTTATATTTTCCTGCGCGTTTCTTTTGCCGGTATATCTTTTATCAAAATATTTTGCCAAAGCTTACGCTATAATAGTAATTTGCGCTATCATATCGGGAATTATCGTTTTTTTTGTATTGAAACTGTTAAAAATCTGGAAGAAATATAATAATCCGCTCCTTTTTTTGAACCATTTTTTATTATACTATTTGATTCCGGTTTTTATTGTTCTCTTTTTCTTGGTTTTTGAAGGGATCGCGTTTAGGTTGTTTTTTTATTTTTTTTCGCCAAACGTTATGGCTCCGACGATAATAGTATTATCGCTTAATATTATAGTTATAATATTATTGATCTTGTCCAGACGTTTTTTTCATAACTGGAAATCTTATCTTAAAGAGAAAGAGATAAAAAATTGATCCGATCTTTTGAGGAACGGAAATAATAATTGCAAAATAATTAAATTAATTTTATATATTTTACGAGGCGCTATGAATATAAAATATGTCAACGTTCTTCGCGATTTAATGTTTTTCAAAAAATACAACTTTAAGAACTCCAAAGCCGTTAGAAGAAATATTTTGAACGGTCAATCCTTCGTTCTGGCGTATTGTCTGATATCCGTCGTATATTGCTATTTTAGATTCCCTATAGAACAATCCGTATATTTTCTGGTATTATTGCCAATTCTTGCAATTTTATGGTTTTTTTTCTTCCCGTATTTCTACATTAATTCAATAAACAGCCAAAACAAGAGAAACCGTAAAAAACCCGACTACAAAGAGGAAATAGAGCTTAAAGTTAGCGAAGATTTAATAATCGTTATAAAAGAGGGCGTCCCTAAAGAATTCCCGGTAAATTCAATTAAAAAAGTCGTTTTTCTTAAAAATTACGCTTTGATCTACATAAACGAAACCGACGATCTTATAATCCCATTATACTCTTTAAATCCGGACGTTAAAGACGCGTTAGAAAAATTTATTACGGAAAATTACGGCGATAAAATTGCAAAGAAATAGAGCTTATGAAAATATCCAAAATTTTTAAAAATAAAATTGCTTTTACTATTCTGATAATTCTTTTTTCAATTTTCTTAATAAACTTTATTGTTTATATAATTCCGGATGAAAAAATAGACGGAATAGAGTATTATTCAAACAGCGTAAAATATTACGATAGAAACGGGGTCCTTCTCAGATACGCTCCGTCTGAAACAGGCGAATGGAAATTATTTCTACCTTACGATAAAATTCCAAAAAAATTGATTAGTTCCATAATTCAAGCGGAAGATAAAAGATTTTATTGGCATTTTGGTTTTGATTTAATTTCGATTGCGCGAAGTTTAGCCCAGAATATTAAGGAGAAGAAGATAGTTTCCGGCTCTTCCACGCTGACTATGCAATTAGCGCGAATTTTGTATCCTCATAAAGCGGGAATTCCCGGAAAAATATACGAAATTCTGAGGGCGACGCAGATAGAGATAAAAAAGAGTAAAAAATGGATACTTGAGAAATATATTAACAACGTCCCTTTTGGATATAACTCCGCCGGATTTCCGGCCGCTTCTTACTGTTACTACGATAAGTCTATAAACGAGCTTTCCGAAGAAGAAATTGCCGTTCTCTGTATTATCCCCAGAGCCCCTACTAAATACAACCCTTTCAAAAACAGAGAGGTCGTTTTTAACGCCGTTAAAAGACTACTGCTAAACTCCGACGGCAAGATCGACGAACGCAAGCTATACGCCGCGATTGACGGGGTTAAAGAGCGAACTACGAAATTTGATTCCCCGCATTTCATTAATCTATTGCAAAACGAGTTAAAAACTAAATTCAACAGAGACGTATACAAAAAGACCGTTGAAATAAAAACGACGATCGACAACCGATTGCAAAAATCGGCGGAGAATATTGTCGAATCTCTCGTGGATAAATACAAAAACAACAGATTGACGAACGCGTCTGTAATAGTATTAGATAATAAATCGGGAGAAATTCTCGCCTATATAGGTAGTAAGGATTTCTTTCAGGAAGATATTAGCGGACAAATCGACGGAACAAAGATTAAAAATCAGCCGGGCTCTACTCTTAAACCGTTTTTGTACGCCCTCGCTCTGGAAAACGGATTTACCCCGGCTACTATACTTCCGGACTTCGAACTAAATCTTGGCGGCGAAGAAAACTATAAGCCCAAAAACTACAACCTGAGAACCAACGGACCGGTAAGATTTAGAGTAGCTCTCGCCTCGTCGTTAAACATCCCGGCCGTTTATCTGCTTAACAGGTTGGGGGTAAAAAATTTTATTAACCATCTTTTATCGTTAAATTTTTTGTCTATTATAGAAAATAAAGAGGATTATCCCGGAATCGGACTCGCTCTGGGAAATAGCGAAGTAAAATTAACCGAATTAGCCGACGCCTATTCGGTATTTGGCAGAGACGGAGTATTCAAAAAATCTACGGGATTTAAAGAGATAAAAACGATCGATTCCGGCTTTATTAAATTTGATCCTGAAAGTCATATTCAGAAAAAGTTCGTTAAAGAATATAGACCTAAAACTATTTATGATAGTAAAACTGTTTTTATTATTTTCGATATTTTATCCGACAACAAATCAAGATCGCTGGGTTTTGGATCCAGCCAGTTTTTCATAGACAAAAAAGTAGCCGTTAAAACCGGAACTTCAAGCCAGTTTGGAAATATTTGGGCGATTTGCCTATCTAAAGAATTTACAGTCGCCGTATGGGGAGGCAATTTTAACGGAAATACGGTAAGAGGGGTCCCCGGAGCTTCGCTGCCTCTGGAGATTGCGTCAAAAATAATAGATATTCTTCCTATCCAAAAAAACGAAATATCGCCCCCTCCGGAACTTACCGCAATCCGTATCTGCTCGTTATCCGGTATGAGACCCAACGGTCTCTGCGCCTCCTTGACTACCGAATATTTTGATAAAACTATATCGGGAAATATACCGATATGTACGTATCACAAGGTTGGTAAGAATAACGACGCATATGTGTCATTTCCGGTAGAATTTGTTCATTGGGCAAAATCCAGAGGGCTTCTTAGCGCATATCAAGAGAACGAAATGGAAAACTCCGCTCCTAAAATACTATTTCCAACCGACGGCTCGGTATTCTTCTACGATCCGGGAGAGAGCGCGTCAAAGCAGGGATTAACTATAACGGTCGCATGCAAAAATGGGGGCAAACCGCTATACTATTCGTTAAATAACGAAGGTTTTATAAGGCTCGATTACCCGTATAAAAAATTTATTCAATTATCAAAAAATGAATACAGACTGCGAATATACGATAACGATAAAAACTTGGCTGAAACAGTCAATTTCAGCGTAAAGTAAAATCCCTCTCCCGTTTTATTGCTCAAGTTCATACGAAGGCGAACTATCTCTCTAATATCGTTTTCATCGCCGGCGCATCCGGTTAGCGCAGAGTTATTTCCTCGGGACGGGAGTATTCTTCTCTTTTTGCTATATGAATGTCGCCGAATATTTTGTGTTGTTTGACCGCGATAGCGCCCTTTTTGACAAGTTCGAGAATCGCAAGAAACAAGCAGACTATCTCAAGTTTAGACATTTTTTCATTTATCAATTCAAAGTAATCAAAACTCTCTTTATCTTTAAGTTTATTAGTTATTTTAGTTATTTTATCTTCAACGGTAAATTCTAATAGAGTTACCTTAATGCTCGAATCCTCTTCCGTATTGGTATTTAGCGCTTTGGCAAAAGCCGTAATCAGATCTATAACGGTAAGCGAGCGCCAATTAGACTCGTTGTCTTCTTCTACGTCGAATAGCATCGGTTCGTCGTTTTTACGAACGGATAAAACCGACTCGTCGTCCATCGAATCGAGAAGACCCGCGGCAATTTTATATTTTTGATATTCAAGAAGTTTTGCAATAAGTTGCCCCCTCGGATCCTCTTCGTCTTCGTCGTAATCTATTTCAATCGGCAACATAGACCTTGATTTTATTAATATAAGGGTGGCGGCCATATCTATAAACTCGGACATATTGTCAAGATCGTATTCGATCAACAACTCCATATAGTCGAGATACTGTTTTGTTATTTCTGAAATATTTATATCGTATATATTAATTTCGGAGGTCTTTACCAAATCAAGAAGAAGATCCAGCGGTCCTTCAAACTCTTTGATTTTTACCTGATAATTACTCTTGGTTTTCTGAAAAAGATTTGTTTGCGAATCCATGTATAGGCTCTCCAACAATGTTAACCTGCTGATTACTATTTTCGGATACGACGCGCAATAACTTATTTTTTAACTCGCTATATTTTTCAACATTTTTAATTAATTCAAGCAAAGGAAGCGCAACAAAATTTCTATTCAGATAACTTGCGTGCGGTACGGTTAGTTTTGGAGTTTTTATATTTACGTTTTCAATAAGTATTATATCTATATCTATAGTTCTGGGACCTTTAGGGCGCAAAGGATTCTTCTGTCTTCCGATATTATCCTCGATTTTTTTAACAATATTCAATATGGCAAAAGGATCGTCTAAGTCGACCGCATACCAACAACAAATATTTAGAAAATCGCTTTGCGCCAAATCGTCTACGGGCGACGAACTATACAGAGAACTCGAGCTTATAAATTTAAAGTTTTTATTTAGCTCGCTTAGAGCCGCCGCTAAATACCTCTCTCTCGGTTCTATATTCGATCCGAGAGAGAAAAATACGTCCTTCATATCCAATTTAATTTATATCAGATCTTTTTGAGAACTGCTCTTTGTATCTTCTTCTTTCGGGGCAAGAGCTACTCTTATCTTCTCCTCGATTTCTTTTGCAATTTTAGGATTCTCAGCTAAATATTGCTTTGCGTTGTCTCTGCCCTGTCCGATTTTAGCGTCGCCGTATGAGTACCACGATCCGGATTTCTGAATAAGATTATACTTAACGGCCGCGTCGAGTAAAGAGCCCTCTTTAGAGAGACCTATTCCGTAAGAAATTTCCAATTCCACCTCTCTAAAAGGAGGCGCAAGTTTATTTTTAACAACCTTTACTCTGACTTTGTTGCCAACGGGTTCGGTTCCGTTTGTAATAGTCTCGATCCTTCTGATATCCAGTCGCATAGAAGCGTAAAATTTTAAAGCGTTGCCCCCGGTAGTAGTCTCGGGATTTCCAAACATTATGCCGATTTTCATTCTTAACTGATTTATAAAAACTATGCAGCAATTTGACTTTGACACTACCGCGGTCAACTTCCTAAGCGCTTGACTCATTAACCGCGCCTGAAGTCCCATATGGCTGTCGCCCATATCCCCTTCTATCTCGGCTCGCGGCGTTAGAGCCGCCACAGAGTCGACTACGATTATATCCACCGCGCCGCTTCGCACCAGATGCTCCACAATTTCTAGCGCCTGTTCGCCGGTATCGGGCTGAGAGATATAAAGCTCGCCGATATTTACCCCCAAGGCTTTAGCGTAATTTGGATCCAACGCGTGTTCCGCATCTATAAACGCGGCTATACCCCCGTTTTTTTGCGACTCGGCTATAGCGTGAAGCGCTAAAGTAGTCTTTCCCGACGACTCGGGGCCGTAAATCTCAACAATCCTCCCTTTCGGATATCCGCCAACCCCCATCGCCGCGTCAAGCAACAGAGAGCCGCTTGGAATAACGTCGACGTTTATTATCTTTCGAGACCCCAACTTCATTATCGATCCTTTGCCAAAGGATTTTTCAATGTTAAGAATCGAAGACTCCAACGCCTTGTACTTTTCGCTCACATCTTTTGGATTAATATTCACCTCTGCCCCTCCCGAAGAATTTGAATCAGTTTTAGTCATTTTAAACCTCCTTTTTTTTATATAATATATAACAACTAAAAAGAGGTTTTGCTTTACAAAAAATATAATAAATATCAAAAAAAGTAAAGAAATATATCTTTTTATAACGCGCAAAACATTTTTGATATTAAAGCGCTAAAAATAAACACGGAAAAGCGCCTCGTCGGTTTTTTGGGCGGGGAAAATAACGCATATGGAGCTATACTCGCCGCGGTCGCTTCCTGATGAAAATTTGACACATATGAGACGGGTAGGCGCGCGACAATTGTCGTAGAAAAATTGACGCATATGATGTTAAGAATAAAATTGACACATATGGGACAAATTAAAAAATCGACGCATATGCAACAATTATTTGTATTCCCCAAAAAACCGACGGGCGTTACAAAACAGACGCGAACTCTACTAACTATCGGCGTTGCTAAGAATAGAGTCTAGAATTTTCTTTTCCATCCTAACTTTTATGTTTTTCTCCCTCGTCGGGAAAACAAGCCCTTTGACGTTAGCATTAGGTTTATGAAGATATTTTATTTGAGTAAAATAGACGTCGCCGTCTAGAGCGTTTTTAGCTTTGCTATAAAAAACCGCTAAATGAGCCGCCTCGATTTTTGTCCTTTCGCTAAGCTCTTTGCCTTTCTCCGTTTTAACTACTACGTGGCTTCCGGCGTAGTCTCTACTGTGAAACCAATAATCGTTCCCTTTTGCTACGAGCTTCAGTAGATTATCCGCGTCTTTAGCGCTTTTTGACACATATGCTTTGCAATTATTTGCAAGATTAAAAATCCGCGCGAAGGAGCGTATGTTTATTGAAGATTTATCGTCGTTCCCCGCCTTCGTCAAGTTCAGACTTTTTTTTATTTCGCGCAGTCTCTCCGGATCGGGATGTTGCTCTATCTCCGATAACAAAGCGTCGAATTTTTCAAGTTTGGATTTCAACGATCTGTTTTGTTCGTCTCTAAAAATCTTACCGTCTTTTAATTTTCTGTATTTTGTAAAATATTTTTGAATATTTTCTACCGCAGTGAGATTTTTATCCAGAGCGACTTTGATATTGGAGTTAGTATTATAATCGAATATTTCGGCATTATCGGAGAAATCTTTTATATTACAAATATTCGCTTTTAGAGACTCGCCGATATAGAGGTATTTATCTGCGTTTTCATATTCCCCCGACTCGTTTTTAGAGATAAGTTCATTTATACGCTTGATCTCGTTAGTTATAATATTCAATAAATTTTTTCGGAGGTTTAACGCTTCCGCCTCTTCTATAGCTCTATTGTAATAACTAAATATTGAATTATTTATATCTTTTTTAAATTCGTCTCTTACGTAAAAATCGGTTCGATTTGATTTATAAAGCGATATATCGAGTTTTTCGCCAATCCACTCTCCTCTTTTCGGATATCTTTTTAACGACTCGATTATAACAAAGTTTTCGTCAAGGAGAAGAATATTGCCGCCCGTTCCCCACATTCTCGCGGCTATATAATACCTTTTAGAGTCGTATATAAGTTCTACCGCTACTATCCTGGAAAGATTCAATTGATATATATTCTCTATTTTAGAACGTAAAAATTTTGAGTTCAGATATTGAGAGAATTTGAGAGAACGGCTTTCGGGGCTTTGTTCCCCCAACAAACAGATATAATTATAGCCGTTAGCTACGTTGATTATAAGATTAAGAGTCTCTCCGTCGGGAATTTGGTAATTGATAAAAAGAGAATCGCTATCTTTCTGACCAAATTTTTTGACTATTCCCGGCTTAGGAAAAGTCGCGACGACCTCTTCGATTTCAATACAGTTAAGAGACATTACCTGTATCCGTCTTCTAAAGATATTTTAAATCCCGGAACTCTCGGATAAACCGAAGAGTCAAGCGGCGTCTCCCCTTCAATTAAGAATTTTTGATATGCAAAGCCCGCTATCATAGCGCCGTTATCGGTCGAGTACTTTAAATCCGGGAAATAAACTTCGCGTTTGGGCATTGTCGAAAATTTACTCCGCAAATATTTGTTTGCCGAAACGCCGCCGGCAACCGCCACCCTGTTTATCCCAAACGCGCTCGAAACAAGCTCCGTTTTTTTATATAGAATGTCGACCGCTCTCTTTTGAAAACTTGCCGCTATGTCGTTTACCGTCCACGTATCAACCTTTTTGTACTTTTGCAAATGATTAATAACGGCGGTTTTTAGTCCCGAATAGCTAAAGTCAAACTTACGATCGGACTTATATAAATTCGATATCGGAAAGTCGAACGCTTTTTCGTTACCGCTTAACGCCGCTTTCTCTACCGCCGGTCCTCCCGGATACCCTATATCGTAATACTTCGCAACTTTATCAAACGCCTCCCCTACGGCGTCGTCTATCGTAGTGCCTACGACTTCGTATTCCGTATAATTTTTAGCGATAACAAGCAGAGTATGACCGCCGGATATTAACAATCCAACGTAAGGAAATTCAAGCTCGTTAGTTATATGCGGCGAATAGAGATGCCCCTCGATATGATTGACTCCAATGTACGGTTTTCCGAGAGTAAAAGCCAAAGCTTTCGCCACGCTGACTCCGACGACAAGCCCCCCTATAAGACCGGGTCTATTCGACGCCGCTATCAGATCTATCTCTTTCAATTCCACGCCCGCCGTTCGAATAGCTTCGTCTACTATCGGAATTATTTTCTTGAGATGAAGCCGAGCGGCTATTTCGGGGACAACCCCCCGCCAATCTCTATGCTCCTTTATTTGAGACGCCACAACGTTCGAAAGAATTTCTTTACCGTCTTTGGCTACGCTTGCCGAAGTTTCGTCGCAAGTAGACTCGATACCCAATACCAGCATTTTGTTATACGCTCCTCATCGCTTTACGAACCTCTTCTCTGGTTATTTTAGATATAACCTCTTTAGCTTTTTGCTGAGGATTAATTAATATAAGCCGATGCGCCCAGACGTCTTCGCATAGATCTATAACGTCTTGATCGACGACAAACTCGCGATTTTCCAGATACGACTTGGCTCTTAGTAAATCTATCGCCATAAGCCCAGCTCTAGTGGAAAGTCCCAGTTTTATATCTTTCTGCTCTCTTGTTTTTTGAGCGATCTTTCCGATAATGCGAAGTATCTTATCGTTTACTTCGATATTTTTGAGTTCGCCTCGCAATTTGATCAAATCCGCGTCGGATATAGCCGGTTCCAGTTTGTTCAACCTTTCTTCAGACTTTCCGTTCCTAAAAACAACTAATTCGTCTTCAAAATCAGGATAGCCGATACTCAAACAGGTTGTAAATCTATCCAATTGCGCGACAGGCAAAGGATAAGTCCCTTCCGTCTCGACCGGATTTTGCGTAGCGATAACAAAAAATATTTCCGGAAGAGCGTAAGTTTTAGAGCCGATCGTAACAAGTTTCTCAGCCATAGCTTGCAGTAACGCCGATTGCACTTTAGGAGTAGTTCTATTCAGCTCGTCCGCCAAAAGTATATCCGTAAAAACAGGCCCCGGTTTAAAAACAAACTCTTTTTTATCGGCATCGTAAATATCCACCCCCGTAATATCGTAAGGTAAAAGATCCGGAGTCCCCTGAATTCTTGAGAATTTTATCAGTTTACCGGTCTCTTCTCTAAAAATAAGTCTAGACAGCGCTTTTGAAACTACCGTTTTCCCCACGCCGGGCATATCTTCCAATAATATATTTCCCCCGGCTATGATATTTGATACTATTTTTAGTATTTTATCTTCTTTACCGACCAGAATTGTCCCTAATTTCTTAATTAAGTCGTTTAACTTATCTCTCATTCTTATTCCTTAAAAAGTACTTCAGTAAAACTAATTTTGCTTTTTCATCGACTTCTGTTTTTCATCGACGAAAAGATATAATATCAACTATTGATATATTAATCTAGTTATTTGTATGTTTTTTTACCGCTCAACCCAAATTGCGCCGTCGGTTTTTCGGGGAATAAAAAATATTTGCTCCATATGTGTCAATTTTTCATCAAGGCGCGGCGCATATGCGCTTCATATGTGTCATTTTTTTTCTCCCCAAAAAAAACCGACGGGACGCCCAAAATTAAAGCGTAATAATTTTTATGAAAAATCAAAGAAAACGGAATTATTATTTTTTAAAGCCGAAAATAATAAAGAAATATTTTCAAATCGACCGTAATAATTGACCCCCAGATCGGATACACAATCCTTATACTTCCTTCTATAATCAATTAGCGCCGGAATAATTCCGTTTTCTTGCGCCGACAACACGTCTTTGTCCGTATCTCCAAGCAGTATTATTTTGTTTTTCTCAAACTTCCTGTTATAAAAACTCTCCGCCGCTTTTATCGCATTCGCAACTAGCGCTCCTCGCTTTAATACCGTATCGCCAAAACCCCCGCAGTTGAAATAGATATCCAGATTAAATTTCTTTAACTTTATAAACGCCGCGTCGCGTAAATTGCCCGTCGCAAGTCCGATATTGGCTCTTTTTGATAAATATTCAATCGAATCGTAAACATTCGGATAAATAAACCACTCGTTTTTTTTAGCAAACGATTCCAATAAACGTATATATTTATTTTTGAAAATCTCCCATTTTTCATTAAATTTCCCTTTATCTATATTCGCTAAATTAAAAAAATCCGTAAAAAAATTTAAATCGACTCCGCCGGCAAAATTTGTCTCGTAAGACGGATTTATCCCCAAAACCTCTCCGATAACCTCTAGAACGGCTCTCTTTCCGTCGCCGCTTGTATCCAATATAGTCCCGTCTATGTCAAAAAGGAAAAGATAATCCCTTAAATCGTAAAATTTATTCATAAGAATTCCCGATCCTAATTTTAGGCATTATAAATTAAGATATAGATTTTGTCAAAAATTATAGACCTTATTATCGCGCCCCGTCGGTTTTTTGGAGAGAAGAAAAATAGTTTTACGTAAGGTAGACGTATTGGGGATAATTTTCTATTACGAGCGCGTATAATAGTCGTTTTCGAGCGGTTATATTTAACAGTTGTGTCATTTTATCAAAAAAGTCATTTTTCAATTTATCAATTCTTAATTTCTTACCAACAATCTCAAGAAATCCTTCCAACCCGTATTGGACAACGCCGTTATAAAAAAACAGGATAATATCGCGAACCGTTGAAGCCATACCGAATTCGTTATACAAGGAGTGCCATCTTTTTATTTGAAGATAATCCGATTCGCTGATCCTAAGATATTTATCCAGCCTTTTATCGTCGGAACTATCTATAACGGCGTATTTGGAGCGATAATTCCCGATTATTCCTTTCATCTTTGGTATTTTTTTGTTAACAAGACGAAACATAGTTTCAAATAACTCGCTGAACGTATTAATTTTGAACTCTTTTAACAGAAAATCTATAACGTTGCTATTCATAGATTCTGACACGATAAAATGAAATAGATATTTTTTGTTTTTCATAAAGTTTTCTCCTTTTTTTCTTTTATATATATAACAACTAAAAGTAGAAAACTCTTTACAAAAACTTGTATAAATTTTTAATAAATGACAAATAATTTACTGATTAAAAAAAATATTCCATATGTGTCAATTTCCTCTACTTTCCAAAGCGCTGAAGGTAATGAAGTTACCTTATCTGAAAATATTTGTCTCATATGTGTCAATTTTTTTTCATCGAGGAACATTGTCTCGCATATGTGTCAAATTATCCTTAACATTATATGCGTTGAATTTCTCCGCCCCAAAAAACCGACGGGATAAAGAATAATCAATTTATTATATTTTATTAACTAAATTCTTTCAATTATAAAAAAATTATCATATAATATAGCTTATGAGATCTCTGTTTTTTTCAGTTACCTTTGCGCTTATACTGTTTGCGTCTCTTGGTTGTTCCTATATAGTCGATAAAGACATACCTTCCGCGGATAGTGGAGTTATAGATATGTCGAACGTTAATTTTGACAAAGAAATAATGATAAAGCTCGCCGGAAAATGGGAATTCTACCATAACAGATTATACAATCCTTTTGATTTTAATAACCCGGAAAAACTTAAAGAGATTAATGATAATAAAAACTTTATACAGGTTCCGTCTTTTTGGAATAAAGAAAAAAAAGATGGAGACGCTCTATACAATGGAGATTCCTATGGAACGTATAGGTTAAAAATAAAAAATTTACGAGGATACAAATTTGGGCTAAAGATTAATTGCATAAATACTTCCTATCGGCTCTGGATAAACGACGAACTAGTCAAATCGGTCGGTATAGTCGGAAAAAATAAAGAGCAATCTAAAGCGAGCGTTTATAAAACTGAAGTTTATTTTGATAGCGCCGCAGAAAAAGATATTATACTAACCGTCGAAGTATCAAATTTTTTTCATAGAAACGGAGGGATTGTTGATAATATCTATATAGGAAACGGCGGAGCGGTATATAAATATAAACTTTATATTTTAGGAGTTCAACTTTTTCTTCTTGGCGGAATAATAATAATGGCGTCCTATCAGATATATTTATTTCTTTTGTGGAAAAAAGAATTTTCGTCGTTGTTTTATAGTATATTTTGTTTCATAATGTCTCTCAGGTTAGTTCTAACGGGAGAAAAGTTATTTCACAATTTCTTCCCGGGTTTAGATTGGGAAATCGGATTAAAACTTGAGTACTTAACGTTTTATATCGGCTCGCCTATATTCTGCATATTTGCTTATATATCGTTCAAGGACGAAATAAATTTTATAATTATTAAACTGATTGTTTATTTCAGCGCGATTCATTCTCTTATTGTTATATTTACAAACTCAAATTTTTATAGCCGGCTTATTATTACTTACGATATTGTAGCGACGTTTGGCTCGATTTATTTACTAATATGTATTATCAAGTCGGTCGCAAGAAAAAGGAATGGAGCGTTATTTTTTTTAATGGGTTACCTAATTTTATTTATTACATACTCTAACGATTTACTCCATAGCCTCGGTATTATTCATACCGTAATGGTATTTCCTTACGGATTATACCTGTTTATAATATTCGAATCTTTTGTAGTGTCTGATAGATTTGTCGACGCATTTCGAAAGGTTGAGTTTCTATCAAATAAATTGCAGTTATATAACAAAATTCTTGAACGCCGAGTCGAGATGAGAACTAAAAAATTAAAAAAAGAAGTAGAAGAAAAAAAGAATTTATTAACGGCTCTTGATCAATCTGCTAAAGAGTTAAAAAAGGTAAACAAAACAAAAGATAAATTTTTTTCTATTATATCGCACGATATGCGAAATTCCTTCTCTTTCCTTATAAATACCATTACGGGAATTTCAATAGGTATCGACGATATTGATAAAGAAGAGCTTGAAGAACGGCTAACTCTTGTCAAAAAAAATATTAAAAACGTCTATTCTCTATTTGAGAATCTCCTTGTATGGTCTAAAAGTCAGCTAAACGGCGAGAAATTTGAGCAAGAACTTTTCAATATAAGCGAGATCGTCGTAAAGAATATAGATATGATTAAAGAATACGCCGACTCAAAAAACAACATAATTCAGAACAATATACCCGAATTTTTAAATGTTTTTGCAGATAAAAATATGATATCGACTGTAATAAGAAATATTTTATCTAATGCAAATAAATTTACAAAAAACGGCGTGATAACCTTATCTTCTTATATGGAAAACGATAAAATCGTTATTAAAATTTCAGATAGCGGAGTAGGTATAAGCGAAGAAATGGCCGGTAAATTGTTTAAAATAGATAATTCAATTTCTACTAAAGGAACTAACGGCGAAATGGGGACGGGATTAGGACTTATTTTATGCAAAGAATTCGTTGAAAAAAACTTTGGACAGATATGGGTTGAAAGCGACGCTCAATTTGGATCTACATTTTTTTTCTCTCTGCCGTTTCAAAGATGGAAAGGATAAAATATTTGTTTTATTGTGTAAATTTTGTTAATTTTTTACAGCGGAGTTTTTATGGATAAAGATGTTTTTGATTACGATAAGCTAATCGAGTCGTTTATGGGAGAGCGCGATCTCGCTAAAGAGGCTTTTATGGAATTCTTAAAAAAAGTTCCGAAACAACTCGACATAATTGAGGACGCTATCGATATGAGTTCGTACGACGTCGTTAAATTTGAGGCTCATTCCATCAAAGGCGCGGCTTACAATATGGCGTCCAAAATTATTGGAGACGCCGCGCGCGATCTTGAATATAACGTAAAAAACGGGAATTTCCAAGATATAAAAGACTCTTTTGAAACTCTAAAAAGCGAATTTGAAATATTACAGGCATCGTTAAAAGAAATAAACCTTTAAAATGACAATATTATCTTACGACGAAAAAAGCGACCATATTCTCAAAAAACTCGGCAATTCCGAATACTCTATCGAATATTACTCCAAAACTGAAGATTTGGAAAAAAATCTCGCGAACGATTCTTTGTTAATCGTAGATAACTCGTCTATATCGGACGATTTATTAGCTCTAATCAGAACAAAAAAACCGTTTCGCTCGATATTTTTAATTAATACCGCCAATAACGAACTAATTTTAAGAATTATGCAAAATATGGAAGATTTTTGCTATATCATAAAAGATTCCGATAATATTTTTCTCAAAATATTGATTGGTAAAATTAATTATTTCATAAAGAGAGAAGACGTTTCCGAGAGAAAGAAACTTGAAAAAGAGCTAATCGAAACAAAAACATTGGCAGAAAACGCTATGCGGGCAAAATCGAATTTTTTAGCAAATATGAGTCACGAGATTCGGACTCCCATGAACGCCATAATTGGTATGACCAATCTCCTCTTAAATACAAAGCTCGCTAGCGAGCAAATGGAGTATGCAAACACGATATATAATTCGGCAAACGCGCTCCTAAGTCTCATAAACGATATTTTAGATCTTTCGAAAATAGAATCGGGAAAACTAACGCTGGAAAAAAACGATTTCAATTTAATAGACGCAGTCGAATCCGCCGTCGATTTGGCGGCGTTAAGCGCCGCTAAAAAAGGCATCGAGATTATTTCATTTATCGACGATAAAATTCCCCCATTTATCAAGGGCGATCCGGTTAGAATCAGGCAAATTCTTATAAACCTGATAAATAACGCCATAAAATTTACAAACACAGGCGAAATAGAAATAACCGCGACGCTTGTTGAAGAAAACGAAAACGCCTATATTATAGAATTTGACGTCCGCGATACGGGGATAGGTATCAAGCAAAGAGATTTGCCGAAATTGTTTCAATCTTTTATGCAAGTGGATTCGTCCGCTACCAGAAAATTCGGCGGAACCGGGCTGGGATTATCAATATGCAAACAGTTAGTCAAGCTAATGGGCGGCGAGCTTAACGTCGAAAGCGAATACGGACGCGGCTCTACCTTTTCATTCTACATAAAAACCGATAAACCTACGGCGCATTTTAAATCAAAACGTTCGACCAACAACTTTAAAGATATGAAGTTCCTGATATTCGACGACAACGACTCGTTTAACAGAAGCGTACAAAAATATATTGAAGAGTGGGGGGGGAATTTATTTATTGTTAATAATAAGAAAAAATTTTTTGAAATAAAAGATTTTTCACAATTTCAAGTCTTGATAATAAAATACGATTTACTAAACGATAAAAAGTTAATAAATTCTATCGCTAATCGTAAAATTGACGTAAAAAAAATATTATTAACCTCCTCCTCTTTTTATACCAATGAAGATTTTGCAAAAGACGAACTCCGAATCTTGGGACAAAATCAGATACAAAAACCCGTTAAAAAAAACGCCCTCTTCAAAGCCCTTGAGAAGATAATTGTAAACGATAAACCGTCTAAAGAGCGTCCTGTCGAAACAAAAAGAGATGAAGAATATTACGACGCAGATATCTTAATTGTCGAAGATAATGAAACAAACTACAAACTATTGCAAATAATCATAAATAAGTTAGGAGGGCATGCCGTAGTGGCAAAAAACGGGTTAGAAGCGCTTGAGTTTGTTAAAAAAAAGCATTTTGACGTTATTTTGATGGATATTCAGATGCCGATAATGAACGGTTACGACGCTACAATACGGATAAGAGAAGCCGGCGTCGACACTCCAATCGTCGCAGTTTCAGCCAACATGTTTAAAGATGAAATCGACCGCGCTCTAAGCTCCGGGATGAACTCATATCTGACCAAACCTTACAAAAAAGAAGAAATAATAAACGTATTAAATCAATACGCGAAAAAATCTCCAAAATTCTAGCCGGCTATCTTAGTCTTGCGGCAAAGCTAAAAACTATGTTCCCGTCGGTTTTTTAGGAAATTCGACGCATATGTGTCAAACTAAAAAAATGACACATATGAGACGCGACGCGCCTTAATAAAAAATTGAACGCATATATGACGCACTGCTCCTCGACGAATAAATTCGACGCATATGGAGCTGCATACGCGGCGCGCTTTCTGATAGAAAATGACACATATGCGCCCCGTCGGGTCTTGATAAGAAAATTGGCGCATATGCGTCAAAAAAACAAATTGCGCCATATGCGTTAAAAAACCGACGGGCGCTAACAGATTTTGTCTTTTTGATCAGAAGTCGAACCGACGACTCTATCTCTACCGCTCTCTTTTGCGATATAGAGAGCTCTGTCGGCTTTCTGTTTGAGAGCGTTAACATCCTGCGCATCGTCGGGAAACGTAGATACGCCGAGACTTAACGTAAATTGTTTTAGCGGACCGTTAAGATCTTTCAATATATCAATTTTACGAACTTCCGAGCAGGCTTCTTCGCAAAGACGCATAGCGGTAGCTTTATCCGTATCGGGAAGTACGAGAGTATACTCGTCGCCGCCTAGTCGCGTAATTATATCTTTATCGCGGCAAACTTTTTTAAATACCTTTGCGACTTCTATTATAGCGCGATCGCCCATTTCCATTCCAAATTCTTCGTTTATTCTTCTAAAATAATCCAGATCGGTCATAACAATCGACAACGGTTTGTTTTCTATTTTTGCTTCGTCGAATATATCGCCTATCTGATCGTCTAGGTATCTTCTGTTATATACGCCCGTCAATGGATCCGTTATCGCCCTTTTTCGCGCATCCTCGCCCCACTGCACCATATCGGATAAAAATCTGCTTGTATCGTTTAGTCTCAAAGTAGTGATATTTAACATTTTATACATAATTTTTATGGCAATATCGGGATTTGTTTTTATGACGTTGAAAAAGTCCGTATCGAAGAGAGTAAGGAGGACGCTCTTTTCTTTCGCTTTGCATGTCGCGGATCTGGGGGCTTTATCGAAAATTGACATCTCGCCAAAAAAATCCCCTTTGCCAAGCTCGGCTATAATCCTATCGGCGCCGTCGTTAGTCTTGATAGTTATAACGATCTTTCCGCTCTTTACAATATATATTTTATCGCCGTCGTCTCCCTGTTGAAATAGGACTTCGTCGGCTTCATACGAATATACGTTGAACGAACTAATAAATTTCCTCAAGTCGTAGTGCGATAAATCTGAAAAGAGATTTACCTGTTTGAGAAAGTGTATCAACTCCAAAGACGATTCTTTTTTCTTCCTCATCACATAACCACCTTATTCCCGCCCGATTCTCGAGCGATCATCATTTTATCGTAAGCGGATTTTAAAATATCTTTGGGATTGCTAACGTCGTTGGGATATTCGACGATCCCGACGCTTACTTTAATATAAAAATCCGAGCCGTTGGTTATCTCTTTAATATTCAGATTGCAGATAGCGTCTCGAAGTTTGTCGGCAATTTTATACGCCTCCGCTTTGCTTATACCGGGAAGAATTGCCGAAGATTCGTTTCCGCGATAACGAGCCACAATATAGTTTCCGATATTCGCCTTTATCGAATCGGCAAGGAATTTTAGCGCAACGTCCCCGACCTCGTGTCCAAAACAATCGTTTATATCTTTAAAATTATCCGGTTTTATATAAAGAAAACTTAAAGACTTTCCAAAGTCGCCTATCGATTTGGGAAATTCTTCGTCAAGATAAGTATTGTTATACAGACCGGTTAATTTATCCTTATAGAGCTGTTTTTTGAGCTCTTCAACCCACGGGGCTCGTTCGGACACAAGTTTATTGACGTTTCTTATTCTGTTCGCTATCATTATCATAAACTTATGAAGTATCTGGGCAAATATTTGAGGATGTTTGGATATCAAATATTGAAAATCAATCCCGATCATAGGAAATATCAATATCTCAGTCTCATTCTCGGCTTTAGCCTCAAAATTCCGCTCCAAATTTGTAAATAAATCCAATTCGCCAAACGTTTCTCCCTCGATGTAATGAGCCAATATCAGCCGCTTGCCGTCCATCTGGTTTCTATATATCAAAACGTCGCCCTTTCGTATAATAAAAAGTTCGTTTGCCGTTATATCGTCCTGAAAAATCATCTCGCCCTTTTCAAAACGGTAGATATTGCTGTAATTTGAAATTATTTCTAACTCGTCGTCTTTCAAAGAAGAAAAGATGTCGGCTTTTTTAAGTAATTCGACTTTTTCGTCCAAATGTATATCGCGCATAATGGAATAAATTATATTTCAATCGTTTCTATATGTCAACTAATTTTTCCCGTAAAGAGGATTTTTAAAATATTTCATATTCCGTCGGTTTTTTGGGGGGAGAAATCGGCGCATATGCGTCGTCAAATTTAATTCTTGATTTTCCCTTCGCCTTGTCATTCCGAGCTTGTCGAAGAATCAGGGCGACGGCTCGAGCCTACCCGGCGCATATGAAACAGATGTTTTATTATCTTGACTTTTTAGTTTGGTTAATTTATAAGATTTTATTTGATATAGGATGAAGAGGTTTTTACGAAATATTTTTTAATACCGATAGTTGTTTTGATTTTGGGTTTCGCGCTGTTTATACTTTCCGGATGTAAGAGGAAGCCGCCGGTAAACGTCGAAGACCTTGAAAAGATCGTAAATAAATATTGCGCTTATACGCGATCGTCTCGGGAAACGTTGAGTTTCATGGTTTGGTAAGTATGCGCTTCGTCGGGTTTTTGAGGGGAAATAAAATGACACATATGGAACAAATATTTGTTATTCCCCAAAAAACTAACGGGGCGCGACAAGTATAGGGGAGGGGGAAAAAATGAGTAAAATATTAATTATGCCCTGTTTGGATATGAAAAACGGCAGAGTCGTAAAAGGGGTGAATTTTATTAATATCAAAGACGCCGGAGACCCCGTCGAATGCGCGAGGTTCTATGAAAGCGAAGGCGCCGACGAACTCGCGATGCTCGATATAGCCGCGACTCTTGAGAACAGAAAAAACCGGCTGGAGTGGATCAAATCGGTCTCTAAAGTCGTATCGATCCCATTGACCGTCGGCGGCGGTATCGGAAATCTTAACGACGTCCAAGAAATTCTCGATAGCGGCGCCGATAAAGTATCGATAAATAGCGCGGCGGTAAAGAATCCGCAATTAATCAAGGATGCCGTAAAAAAGTTCGGCTCGTCTAAGATAACGATTGCAATAGACGGCAAAAGGAATAAAAACATGGCGTCCGGCTTTGAAGTCGTCGTGTCCGGCGGAACAATCGCGACGGGTAAAGACGCGGCGGAATGGGCGAAACTTTGCGAAGAATACGGCGCCGGAGCGATATTGCCGACAAGCATGGACGGCGACGGGACGCTAAACGGCTACGATCTTGATTTTACCAAAGCGATATCGGGCGCGGTCAAACTTCCCGTTATAGCGTCGGGCGGCGCCGGTAAACTCGAACATTTTTACGACGGAGTAGTCAAAGGGGGAGCGAGCGTTCTCCTCGCCGCTTCCGTGTTTCACTTTAGGACCTTTACTATCAGAGAGGTAAAAGAGTATCTGAAATCAAGAAACCTCGACGTGAATTTATGATTTTTTTATATCTCTTGTTTTTTTGAGCGTTACGCTCGGCAAATTTGGCGAGTAGCGGGAGGGAGGTATGGGGGTTATTGAATATCGGCGCATATGTGTCGCCGAATTAAAAAAAATCGGCGGCACATATGCGCCTGATTGTTTAACAATTATTCTTCAACATAATGACAGCCGATTGATTTACCGTTGCGCATAGCCGAATCGACGATTATTTGAGCGGTTACTATTGCGTTTCTTAATTCTATAATATCGCGGTTAAGTCGCGCTTCTTTGTAGAACTTAAATATTCTATGCGAATGATAGTTTAGATCGGATTGCGCTCTTTCAAGCCCTTTTTTTGTTCTGATAATTCCGGTATAGTTCCACATAGTAAGTTTTATAGCGTTCCAGTCCTGATAGATCAAAATGGGGTCAAATTCCTCAATATTTTTAGGCATTTTCCAATTCGGGATATTGTCCAATCTTTTTTTGTCAATCTGTTTGTTGTTTTTAACTATATCAAGCGCCGATCGTTTACCCCATAGAAGCCCCTCCAATAACGAGTCGGAAGCCAGACGGTTTGCTCCGTGAAGCCCGGTGCAACTTGTTTCTCCTATGGCGTAAAGATTTTTGACGGAAGATTGCCCGTTTATATCGACTTTTATTCCTCCGCAGAAAAAATGGGCGGCGGGAACTACCGGTATAGGTTGTTTTGTTATATCGATTCCGCCGGATAAACAGGTGTTGTAAATTTTTGAAAATCTTTCTTTGATCGGAGTCGAGCCGTTATAAAAATGCGCAAGGTCCAGAAACAGATACTCTTTACCGGTTCTATTCATCTCTTGATAGATCGCTCGGGCGACGACGTCTCTGGGAGCCAGTTCTTTTTGAGGGGAATACCTCTCCATAAATTGTTCGCCGTTATGATTTATAAGTTTTGCGCCTTCTCCTCTAAGAGACTCGGATATCAGAAACCTTTTTATATCTTTATGAAACAGAGCGGTAGGATGAAACTGTATAAATTCGGAATTGATTATATCCGCGCCCGCTCTGTAAGCCATGCTAATACCGTCGCCCGTCGCCGAAGAGGGGTTGGTAGTATATTGGTATAGGTTGCCTACTCCTCCGGTTGCGAGTATTACGGAATTTGAGAAGAACGTTTCAACTTCGCCCGAATTATTGTTGAGAACGTATAGCCCCAATACTTCTCTGGGTTTGTACAGTTCTTGATAATCGTTTGAATGGTGATTGTTGGTTATAAGGTCTATTGCTGTTTTGTTTGTTAAAATATTAATGCCAATTTTTGCGGCGTATGCTATAAGCGAGTCTTCAATTTTTTCTCCGGTATAGTCCGAAAAATGAAGTATTCTTCTTTCGCTGTGCGCCGCCTCTTCCGTATAATCAAGTTCGCCTTTTGAGTTTGAACTAAATTGAATCCCAACCTTGTCGATCAAAAATTCAAATACCAGTTTTGGACCTTCTTGCGCCAGAACCTTGACCGCCTCAAAATTATTATAATAACAACCGGCGTTAAGTATATCTTTTTCCAGTTTTTCAGGAGAATCTCCATTTTTCCAGGCTATTATTCCGCCTTGAGCGTAATTAGTATTTGCTTCTGAAATATCGCTGTTTTTTGTAATAATAGCGACGTTTAATCCCGCTTCTTTAAGATATATTGCGGCGGTTAATCCCGCTATGCCGGTTCCGACTACTACGACGTCAAAAGTTTTGCTCAAATTATTTTCCCCCTTCTACGATCTCTATCATCTTGTTTAGAGCTTTTTTTGCCCCTTCTTTATAAAGAGCGATTTCGGGTATCTCAAATTTATAGGGCGTTCCCGCGTTTTGATTGTCTATAATCGACTGTATGGAATGCGCCAGTTTTTTTAACGTGATCTTGAGCATGTTAGGACATCTTGAATCCCTTAGATGAAGTATCGTTTTATCCGGAAACTCTTTTGATAATCTCTCTACAAAACTCCCTTCTGTACCGATCCCCATAATCGAACCGGATTCGGCGTTTTTTACCGCTTCGTAAATTTGTTCCGTCGATCCTATTATGTCGGATAGCTCCGCCGTCGCTTTTGAGCACTCCGGATGAACGAGTATTTTTATGTTGTCGTAGCGCCGTTTGAGATTTTCTATATCGGAAACGGTAAAGGTCTTATGAACGTGGCAGTAACCGTCCCACAATATCATTTTCGAATTGGAAACGTCGCCCTTAATTTGTAAGTTTTTATTAATCGACGCCGTTTCATTATCAATATTCAACAAAGTCGCCGTGTTGACGCCGAGATTGTAGTCCGGAAAGAAAAATACCGATTCCCCTTTGTTTAGATAGTACTCTACAATTTTTTTTGCATTTGACGAAGCGCATACCGAACCGTCCAGAGTTCCGCAAAAATGCTTGATATCGGCGTAACTGTTTATATATACGACGGGACGTATCTTTTTATCCGAGCGCTCTGAAAGAACGTCGTAAGCCTTTTGAGCCAGATCTATATTGATCATATCGGCCATAGGACAACCGGCCGTAATATCGGGTATCAAAACTTTCTGGTTGGGATTAGCCAAAATTTTAGCGCCTTCCGCCATGAATCTTACTCCGCAGAATACGATGAACTCCGCTTCGCTCCTGTTTCCCTCGACGGCAAGTTTGTAAGAGTCGCCGACCACGTCGCCCAATTTCACAATTTCGCTGTTTTGATAGTGATGAGCAAGTATAATCAACGACTTGCCGAACTCCTTTTTTTGCCGCCTGATATACTCTATGTATTGCTCGTCGGTCATGTTGGAAAATAAATTTTTCATACTCTCCTTCCTTAAATGTTTCTACTATATTATAACAAATCTGAATTTTATACAATAAAATTTGGATTTATATTTGTCGGCGCATATGCGCCTTATTTTTTTGATAAAATAATATATTCAAAAAAATTAATAAGTATTAATTAATCAAATTCTATTACTAATTTGTATAATAAAAAAAATAATAATTGTTATTTATATATAAAGATAAAAAATGGAGGATTTAATGTTATTACACAGATATCATTTTGTACTGAATAACAATTTATATGAAAAAATTGTCGCGGAGGCAAAAATTCAGAAAATAAGTATTTCTGAATTGGTAAGAACTATTATAAAAAAAATGGAATTTATGATAGAAAAAATTCAATTTAAAGCGAATCCGAACAATTTTAAGTATTTATACGTTGGAGCGGATAGTAGGCTTATAGTTAAATTAAATATTGAAACTTATTGGATGATTGCAAATGTTCAAGACTCTCTAAAATTATATAGTAAAGCTCAAATGATAAGATATATTCTGGGAATATATTTTGAAATGAGAAGTATTTATGAAAACAAAGCTCTTTTGGGGATTTTAATTAGTTGGAGTAAAAATTGGGAAGATGAAAAAAAAGTAGTTAAGTCTTGGGAGAAAGCGCATATGCGCCGGTCAAATAATAACAACTCAATAAATTTAATTTATTCCGACTTTCACGAACTGATAAAAATAATGATATTATAAATAAATTTAAACTTATTTTTTGGGCATTGAATTTGTTCGCTTGGAAACAATCGGAGAGTAAAATCGTAGAAGGTAGGCGATTTTTTTGTCCGCTTGCTATTGTATAGTCCGATCTTTTTTTTGAAACACATATGTGCCTAAACTAAAAATTGATAGAACGACAATTATTGCAAACAGTATGTAAGATACTCTAGCAATAATAGAGGGGAGTTTTTCAAGAAAATCCATATCTTCGTAAAACAGCGCTAAAATTTGACTTATAATAAGCATAAAAATAATTATTAGCGAAAATATACTTTGAAAGACCGTTTTTAATTTTCCGTAAATATTCGCCGGAAGCGATTTGCCTTTTTTTTTCATACTCGGCCTGAGATAGATATGCATATACGCTTCTCTAAACAGGATAATCAGAAAAAAATAGATCGGCATGAGTTTGATAACGCAAAACGACCAGAATATGATAATAAAAAAAATCGAGTCCGCCAGGGGATCGAAGTGTTTGCCAAAGTCCGATACTTTGTTGTTTTTTCTGGCAAAATATCCGTCTAAACCGTCCGTGATTATAGCTATTATAAAAATAAAGAAAGAAGAACTATTTACGATCAATTTTTGGATTTCGCTTAAATTTTCGTTAAGCCTTACTATCAAAAATAGGGCAAAAAAAATAAATCCGAGTATTATTCTTGAAAAAGTAAGTATGTTGGCAATGTTAATTTTATCTTTTATATTCATACTCAAGCGCTTTATATACCATTTTTCCCTAATAGTCAAAGTAAAATTTGGCATTAATTCAAATACTATATTTTTTAGAAATTTACTGATAAATATTATTGGAGCCGTTATGGACAAAGCGCCGTTTTTATGTTATCAATATTTTATGATTAACTTTGAAAAATTGGAACGTTTAAAAGAATTTATAAGAAACGCGAAAAAAGCGGCGGTTGCGTTCTCCGGAGGGATTGACAGCGGTTTTTTAGTGAAATTGTGTAGAGATATTTTAAAAGACAACCTCGTCGCGCTCGCCGTAGATTCTCAATTAATGGAAAGAGAGAATATTATTTTTATTAAAGAATATTGCGCCTCAATAAACGTAAATCTGCGATTGATAAACCTGGATATTTTGCGGTTTCCCCAAATTGTCGATAACGGTATAAATAGATGCTATTTTTGTAAAAAAGCGATATTTACCGAAATATTAAGGGAAGCCGGCGATAACGGAGTTACATATGTGTTTGACGGATCTAACGCCGACGACGTTGACGATTACAGACCCGGGTCTAAAGCGTTAGAGGAGCTGAAAATTATTTCGCCGTTAGCTGAGGTGAAAATAACAAAAAAAGAAGTCAGGGAATTTGCAAAAATAATCGGAGTTCCGTTTTGGGACAAATTATCGGACAGTTGTCTTGCGTCGCGGATTCCGTACGACGACAAAATTACAACGCAAAGACTTTTACAGATTGAAAACGGAGAAAAATACGTCCGCTCTTTGGGATTTAACCGGGTCAGATTGAGAAATTTCGGCGACGTCGCTATATTGGAAGTAGGGAGAGAAGAGAGGAATAAGTTGTTTTCGATCGAAATATTTGATAATATTAGTAAATATCTGTTGAATACCGGGTTTAAATACGCTACAATAAGCGCTACCGGTTATATCCGGGGTTCTTTTAACGAATTTATTAAAAACAGCGGCGGCGTAAGTTATGGATAAAAAAATATTATTAGACCTATTGAAGGAATATAAAGAAAACCGTATATCTGCCGAGGAAGTTGCCGAAAAACTGAAAGACCTTCCGTTTAAAGATCTGGGATTTGTAAAACTTGACAGCCATAGGGAGTTAAGACGGGGACACGGGGAGGCTATATACTCAAAAAACAAGACAAAAGAACAACTTGTGAAAATTTGCAAGGAGACTTTAGAATTAAAAATCAAATCAATTATCTATACAAAGATTAATAAGAAGAAAGCGGCGGCGTTGATGGATATTGATCCCGACCTAATTTATAACGAACCGGCCTTAACGCTATACAAATCAAACAAAGCCCCCGCGAGCGATAAAAAAATTGTAATCGTCGCCGCCGGCTCTTCGGATATTCCGATTGCGGAAGAGGCGTATTGCGCGGCGTTAGCTATGGGCAACGTAGTTGAGAAATATTTCGACGTCGGAGTCGCGGGGATTCATAGGTTGTTTGCTATATACGATAAATTAACAACCGCAAATGTGATAATCGCAATCGCGGGAATGGAGGGCGCCTTACCGTCGGTAATATCCGGTTTGGTCGATTGCCCCGTTATCGCCGTACCGACGTCGGTAGGATATGGAGCAAATTTAGGCGGAGTATCGGCGCTCCTTACAATGATAAATTCGTGTAGTCCCGGTATCGCCGTAGTAAATATCGATAACGGATTCGGCGCCGGTTACATAGCTTCTCAAATAAATTCAGCGAGGTTATAATGGATAAAGTTTTATATTTAGATTCATTCTCCGGAGTAAGCGGAGATAAATTTGTTGGAGCCCTACTTTCTTTAGGCGGTAAGCCCTCGGAAGAATATCTCAAAACCAAACTGCAAACCCTGTCGATCATAGACGAATTTGAGGTTAATATTTTAAATAAAAAAATTTCCGGAATAGAATGTCTTAAATTTGACGTTATTACGAAAGACGAATGTAAAAATGCCGGCGCATATGCGCCGGCCGAAACGAAGTTGGACGATAATAAAGAGGCGCATATGCGCCGGCATCATAAAACCGACGATCGCGATCATAAACATAGCCGTTCTCACAGCCATAGGGGGTTATCTGAAATTAATGATATTATTCTGAAATCTTCAATCTCCGATAGGGCAAAGAAATATGCGACGGATATTTTTCGGATTATCGGCGAGGCGGAGGCGAAAGTTCACGATGCGGATATAGAGAGCGTACATTTTCACGAGGTTGGGGCTGTAGATTCGATTGTAGATATTGTCTCCGCCTCAATTTTGGTCGATTATTTTGATTTTGAAGAGATAATTTCGTCGCCGATACCGTTAGGCAAGGGGTTTATTAGAGCGGCTCACGGAGTTTTACCTGTACCGGCTCCGGCGACGGCGTTGTTGATCGCAAACGTTCCGGCGTATGCGGGGGAGGTAGAAGGCGAGTTGACTACTCCGACGGGCGCGGCTCTGGTAAAATATTTTTCCGACAGATTTGAGGAGTTGAATAATTTTGAGATTACTAAAGTCGGATACGGAGCCGGAACTAAGGATTTTGCGATCCCCAATTTTTTAAGAGTTTATTTAGGGAAGAATAATTCGAGTAAGATAACCGTTGTTGAGACGAATATCGACGATTCTATTCCCGAAGAATTGGGGTATCTTTCCGAAAAACTTTTTGAGATAGGCGCTTTAGACGTATATCAGACGCCGATTTATATGAAGAAAGGCAGGATAGGGGTTAAGTTGTCCGTTATAACCGAACGAGCTTCATTGGAAAAGGTTGAGGAGGCGATTTTAAAATATTCTCCGACATTCGGATTGAGAAAATATAACGTCGAGCGAAAAATTCTTGATAGAGAAATCAGGACGGTTGATTTTAACGGCGAGGTTGTAAGAATAAAGGACGGCCGTTATAAAGGAGTTCCGGTGAAATCTTCGTTCGAGTATGAAGACGTAAAAAAACTTATGACAAAGATGAATAAAAGTTATAATGAAATAATAGGACTGCTTGCTAGGGAGTTTCTTATTTAGAGAGGCTCTTATCTAGCGCGTCTAAAATTTGTTGATTAACAGGTTTTTCCGTTACTTCGGCTTTTTGACCGCTTTTAAGCATAGCGTTTTTTCTTCTTGCGATCGAACTTGTTTTTAACGAAGATAAAACTACGTGTCCGGTTTTCAAAACAATAACGGAATTGGTTTTTCTTCCCTGAGTGCAGTCTATGAGATAGTTGCAAGCGATAGCCTCTTTTCTCGCCCATTTTGCTTTTGAAGTCGTAAGATCTGTAATCTCTTCAATCCTGGTTTCGTCAATGAAGTTTTTATAACCAACATCGATCATATTTCCACCCGTTTTTATTTAAAATTGACCCGATTCTAGCAAAAATAAATAATAAATCAACCAAAATAACAATATTTTTTAATTTGACTAAATAAAGAATTTTTATTTCCGAAATATTAATAGGGACGACATACGGAGAGGGGAAATTATGAACAAAGTTTCGAAATATCTTGAAGAAAATCTTATCGCTTATATTGGGAATAAAAGAAGGCTTTTGCCGCTAATAAGAAAATCCATCGAATTATGCGGCGGTTCAAAGGGGAAAGGTAGAAAGTTTTTAGATCTTTTTGCCGGTAGCGGATCGGTATCCAGATTGGCTAAGTCTATGGGATTTGCGATATACGCTAACGATTGGGAGTATTACTCTTATATTATTAATAAGTCCTTTATCGAATTGGACGAAGATTTCTTGAATAACTCTTTTAAAAATTTCGGCGGCATTGAAGAGGCTCTAAAAATTTTAAATAATTTGCCAAATCCCGAACCTTCCGAGCAGTATATTTCAAAATATTATTGTCCTTCAAGCGACGAAGCTCCCGATCTGAATAACGAGCGAATGTTTTGGACTAACTATAACGGCAAAAAGATTGATTCAATCAGAAATAAAATAGAAAATTGGAAAAACGATGGAATGATAGACGAAAAAGAGAATTTTTTGCTTATATCGCTTCTTTTATACGAATCTTCTACGAGATCCAATACGTCCGGAGTTTTTAAAGGATTTCATAAAGGATTCGGCGGCTCAAACGGAGACGCGTTAAGCAGAATTTTAAAAAAGATCAAGTTATCAAAGCCGACGTTGATAAACGGCGGCGAGAGCTTTGTTTTTAACCAATCCGCCGTAGAGCTTTCCGAAAATATTAACGAGCATTTTGATATAGTTTACCTCGATCCGCCGTATAATCAACATCAATACGGATCAAATTATCATTTGCTCAACACGATCGCGCTGAACGACAAGCCCGAGGTCAATAAAAATGTGATAATTAACGGCAAAAAAATTAATAAATCGGCGATTAGACGGGATTGGGTTAAAACAAGATCCTCGTTTTGTTATAAGAAAACCGCAAAAGAAGATTTTGACAAAATTATTAAAAATCTCGATTCAAACTATATTATCGTAAGCTATTCTACCGATGGGATTATCCCGTTTGAAGATATGCTTGAGATTCTCTCTTCAAAAGGTAAATTGGATATAGTAATGAGCGAGTATGTGAAATTCAGAGGCGGAAAACAATCGCTCACGACGGAAGTGAGAAATATTGAGTTTGTTCTTACTGTGGATACGACGAAAAAAGGCGGTCGCTCGGATATCGAAAAAATTCAAAAAGAGCTGTATATTAATAAAATCGCTCTGGCTTCTAAAAAAACGGTCAATCCTTTTAGAGCCGAAGCGATAGGGTTTAATTTTACAAAAAAAGTGGTTTCGTCGGACCTCAATATTGAAAATATTATCTCCAAGAAATTCGACGATCTGGATGTAAAATTTGCCGTTTCCGAGAATAAAATTTTGAATTTTCAGAATACCGCCGAAGAGATAAAGAAGCTGTCGCTTGCCTCGATCGAAGAATTGCATAACGATATGTCGTATATTACAAATTTGACAAAAGAAGACGAGCTGTATCTTTTAATAAGCGACATTGTGAAATATTATATGCAGAATAAGTTCGGGATTGCGAGTAAACTTTTTGGAGAAACGGTCTATTTATTATCCAAATTTAACAATAAGAAAAACTATATTCAGGGATTGAAAGCTATTATTACGATACTGAATATGCTCCATCAAACCGTAGAAATTTGGAGAGAATATAATATTCTGGAAAACGCGAATTTTAAAAAATTTGAAAAAGAGACGCTAAAAAAACTTGAGTTTGATAGCGGAGAGAAAGAGGCGAACGAACTTAAAAGTCAAATCGGCATATTATACGACGCTTTTGTCGAGACGATTGAGAAAATGAACTCCGCCGAGAAAAAAGTTAAACCGCAAAAGAAAACTCTCGCCGTTTCATAAGATCAACATCGCGTCGCCGTAACTGAAAAATCTGTACTCCTTTGAGACGGCGTAATCGTAAATTTCGAGAAGTTTCTTAACGCCGATCATAGCCGAGACCAATACCGCCAGCGAGGATTTGGGAGTATGAAAGTTTGTGAACAAACCGCCGGCGACTTTGAAGCTATACGGCGGATATATATATATGTCGCTGGACCCCTCGCCCGGTTTTACTTCGCCGTTGCTATACGCCGTCTCGAGCGTTCTCAGCGAAGTCGTGCCGATAGGAATTATTATCTTATTATTTTTTATAGAATCATTAATTTGCGCGGCGGCTTCCGGAGCGATATAATACTCCTCTCTATGCATCTTATGATCCTCTATATTGTCGCCGTAGATAGGTTGAAACGTGCCTAGTCCTACGTGTAAAGATAAAAAGGAGTAACATATGCGCCTGTCGTCCAGCTTGGCGAACAACTCCTCGTCGAAATGCAGTCCCGCAGTCGGAGCCGCCGCCGAACCGTAAATTTTTCCATATATTGTTTGATAACGAATTTTATCGTATTCGGTCGGATTTTTTTTTATATAAGGAGGCAACGGTAAATATCCGTATTTTTCAAAATATTCGTTACTAAAAACGTCCGTATTTGTCTTAACGATCTTTATGTAGTCTTCGATCTCTTCAGCGATTATACCGCTAATTCCCGTCGGAAAAATTATCTCCGTTCCGATTTTAAATTTCTTGGATTTTTCGGTTATGGCGCGGACGGTTTTTGAGTCTACTATTTTTAATACCAGCATTTGGGAAGGCGAACCGGACCCCTTTTTTATAATATCTATTCGCGAAGGGATCACTCTTGAATTATTAAAAACCAAAAAATAATTGTCGTTAATAAAGTCCGGGAGGAATTTGACGCGGGAATCTACAATTTTATTTTCCCGGCGGTAATAAACCAACAGACGCGAATCAGATCTCTTATCGGAAGGGGTTTGGGCTATAAGCCGTTCCGGAATATAAAAATCAAATACGGAGGTTTTCATCGGCTTGTTTTGCGCATTCCGTCGGTTTTTTGGGGGAATGAAAAATATTTGACACATATGCGCCGATCTTTTCATCAAGGCGCGGCGGGGCGTATACGTATCTCATATGCGTTAATTTATCCTTAATCCTATATGCGTCGAATCGTATCCCGTCGGTTTTTTGGGGAATAAAAAATATTTGACACATATGTGTCAAATATTTTGAGACAGGCTCGCGTTATCCGGTTCTTTGCCCCAAAAAAACCGACGGATTACCGTCGAATTTCCCCGCCCCAAAAAAAACGACGGGGTAATTGGTTTATACTTAAATATTTTGACAATGTCAAAAATATTTGATACGATTTAACAATGGAACTACAAGATATTTTAAGATACGTTACTTATCCTTTGTTAGGGGCGGGTCTCGGATCGATGACTAACTGGATCGCTATAACTTTGCTTTTTAGACCGCGAAAAAAGATTCTGGGGGTGCAGGGGCTTTTACAAAAGCGAAAAGGGCTTATCGCGGTTAAAGCCGCCGAGATAATTAGAGAATATCTTCTTAACACAAATGAACTCAAAAAGGTAATGGATAAAGATAAGGCGAGAACCGGTATCGATCGTTTAGTGGAAAAAACTTTAGCGATAGTTCCGAGACTGGGTAGAAAGATATTTTCCAAAGCTCTCAGAGAGATCGCCTATAAATTTTTCTTCGACGACGAGGGGTATGTGAAAAAAGAAATTCTCGAACTTGCTCTTAACGATTCGGACCTTGAGAAAATAGTTGTCGAAAAGATTAGCAATTACGATATTTCCGAACTGGAAAGGATTATTAAGAAAGCTTCCGGGGCGGAGATAAACTTCATAATATGGTCGGGCGGCGTTTTGGGATTTTTTGTAGGGCTTGTTGAAGTATTTCTCCCTTTTTAACCGATCTGTTAGAATTTCTCAGACTCTTCCGACAATTCGTCGTAAATTGTTATCGGCGATTTTTTGTTTGCGGATAGTTCTTTCAACTTTATTTTTAGAGCTCCGGTAAAATTCTTTAGGTAATCAAAATCGGGACGGGGCGTTGAGTCTGCCAGCGTAGAGCGTATAACGTCTAAATTAGCGTCGGAAGAGGCGTCGTCTGTTATATGCGCCGATTTTGTTGAGAATTTATTATATTTCATCATATTTTTATGAAATTTGTCGGAAGAGAGCCGCCCGATAAGCGTTTTAATACGGCTTAACTTTCTTTCGTTTAGACCTCTCTTTATCGCGTAACAGTAAACTATCGACCAACCCGACGAACCCGCGCCGTTTTTTGATAGTATCGGCAGAGGGGAGACGCCGAGTTTTTCTCCCAAATCGGATTTGTAACGGAGATACGAGGCTTCGTTATCTATTATCGAGCTTATGAATCCTGTCGAAAATCGCGATTTCAGCTCGGGATAATTGTAATAATTTGTTTTGTTTGCCAGATTTCGGTAGAAATAGAGCGAATTGACGATTTCTCCTCTGTAATTGATAAAATCTATATATTGACTTTTATTTTCGACGAAAGCGTAAAGCCAGATAATAAAATTTTCGGGATCGGATTTGTCAAAATTAAAAACCTCTTTGTCTTTTGACGTTTTGATAAGTTGAAAAAGCTCGTCGGTATTAGCCGGAATTTTATCGATTAAAGATTTATTGTAGAAAATTACTCTGTTATCGCCTATCGTGTCGGGAATTCCGAAAATTTTACCGTTTATGGTAACGGATTGCAGGGCGAGCGGCGTAAAACCGCCAAAAAAATCGGATGAAAAATGTTCGTTTAGACTTAAAATTTTATCGCAGTCGGTAAGAGTTTTGAGAAATTGAGCGGGTAGCCGAACGAAGTCGAAATTGTAATCATACGCTTCCTTATAATCTTCGCTATATTTATAAACTATATTTTCTTCGTCGTCGCGGGAGGTCGTTACTTTTTGCAGATACTCTTCGTAAACAGGATCGTTTGATATCGATAAAAACTTTATTTTACCGTTTGAGCAGGAAGATAGTATTATTAGAGCAAAAAAAAGGAATTTTCTCATTTTTTGTTAGATTTCTGTAAAAATACGATATTTCTTTCTCTATTCTCCGAGTCGATCTTGTATACGTTATATATAAAATTATTTGATTTCAGAGCGGTTTTTATCTCTTCGTCGACGACTTCCCGTCTGCCTTTGTAAAGCAGATACGCCCTCCGATTGTCGAAATATCTCTTCGTATGATCGATAATTTCGGCGATCGGCTTAAACGCTCTGCATGTTGCGACGGAAGTCTTTATTTCGAACGACGAAACCGTTCCGCAAAACAGGGCGGCGTTTTTCAAATTTAGCGTATTAATCGCTTCTTTCAGATAATCCGCTTTCTTAGGGCTTTTATCGTATAGTTCGACCCGTTTATCTTCGAATATTATAGCCAGAAGAATCCCGGGCAGTCCCCCGCCGGTTCCTATATCCGCGATTGAATCGTATTCTGTAAAATATTTATGCGCCGATAGACAATCCTCAAAATGATCGTAGATTATATCGGAAACGGAAAGTTTCCGCGACATAAGATTAAGTTCCAGATTTTTTTTGAGTAAAAACTCTAAGAATTCGTTTATTTTATCTGAATATTTTTCATTTATATCGTATTTTAGCAAAATATTATCTATTATTTGCGAATTGTTTATCTTATTCATCTTATTCGTCTTATTCATCGACAAAACAGTCCTTTTTGTCAGTTCTCCTCCTCGTCGTCGTTAATTTTACCCGTTTTTATCTCAACGAGTTTTAAGATCGCCGATTTTGAAGTATTCTTAACGGCGCGCTTGCAAAACGCCGGAAAGAATTCCGATTCATTTTCGGATAAAACTTTAGTCTTATCCTCTTTGACGATTTCGGCGGAGCCCTCGACGACCGTCCAGGTAACGCCGCGCGTCTTGCTATAGTGAAGCTTAATTTCGGATCCGGGATTAATAACGATCTCCGAGATACGGTAGCCGTCGGGCGCATATATCGACTTGCGGTATCCCCAATCGGTAATTTCCGTTCCGTCGCCAAACGCTTCAGGCGCGCGCATGGTCTCGAGAGTTTTAACGACCTCTTTTATCTTTTCGACGCTGTCAAAATCGGATATCAACAGCGAGTCGTCGGTATCTATTATCGCCAGATTTTCCAGACCGATAGTTGAAATAATTCGTCTGCCGCCGTACGCTAAAATATTTTTAGAATCCAGATTTATAAATTTATCTTTTGGCATTCTTGTAGCGACGCCGTCCTTGTCGCGCGGAAGAATTTCATATAGCGATTGGAAACTGCCGATATCGCTCCACCCTATATCCGCCGGGACTACGGCTATTTTATCGGATTTTTCCATAAGAGCGTAGTCGATAGAGATATTGTCGTAATTTTTGAATTCTTCTACCGATATCGAGCCGCCTTTTTTGATTTTCGACTCAAACGACTTAGTCGTATCGTATATTTTGGGGGAGTATCCGGCGAGTTCGGATAGGAAAAATCCGACTTGAAAGATAAAAATGCCGGCGTTCCAATAATACGAGCCGTCTTTCAGATAATCTTGCGCGACTGATAACGTCGGTTTCTCCACAAAATTTTCTACGACGAATCCTTCGTCTATTTTATTTGCGCTTTTTTTTATATATCCGTAGCCGGTCTTTGGCGACGTCGGAATTATTCCCAACGTTACGATAAAATTCTTACGGGCGATCTTTTCCGCCTCGCTTAAAACTCTGTTGAATTCGGCGGAATTCGTAACGTGGTGATCCGAAGATAATATAGTAACGACGTCGTCGCTTTTGAAGTATATCGAAGAAAATGCTATTGCCGGAGCCGTATTTCTTCCTATGGGCTCGATTATTATGTTATTCTCGCTATATTTTGGGAATATATCTCGCATTTGGTTCATAATAACTCTTTTACCCGAAGCGTTTGTTATAATGTATATATCGTCGCCGCCGGTTTTCGATACTCTTTTAGCGGTATTTTGCAACATCGAGTAGTCGTCGACAAGATTCAGGAACTGTTTAGGATAGTTTTTTCTACTTAGCGGCCAGAGCCGCGTTCCGCTTCCGCCGGCTAATATCAAATATTTCATCTACGTCCTCTTTTTTAATTATTTGTATATCTCTTGAATAGTATCTATTCCTAACTGTTTAAGATAAGAGTCTTTTGTTCGCAGTTCGATTGTTTTGTCGATATTCAACGTTCTTTTGCCGACTCTTATCGATTTCATATCGTTTAACGAGTATAAGTTATAATATATCTCCTTAATCGTTATATTTAGTTTAGTCCCGGCCATTTTTGATTCATAGTTAAATTTTATAAGAAGCAAAGAATCCGCCCCCGCCGCTCTCGTCTCGGTAAGATAAGGTTTTACGTCGAGTTGGCCGTCTACTATATTCAACGGTTCGTAAACTCTTATATCGAAAAAAACTCCGCTGGATTCCCACATCGCGTCGTACACCCCTTCTGAAAAGGGTACGGTATCAAGGTAGTAATTGGAGTTTTCGCTCTCTTCGCAGGCGACGAGCGTTGTGGAGAAAGAATCAAAATCCCCGGCAAAAACGCTTATCTGTATAAGAAGCGCGGCTATCGTTAAAAATATTTTCATAAATTCCCCCTGAGTTATTATATCATATTATATCGGCCTTAAGGTAAAAAAGATGATAAAATTACAATAAATTGAAGAACGACTTTTTGAGTAAAATGACGCAACTGTTAAATATCGCCGCTCGAAAACAGCTATTATACGCGCTCGTAATCGAAAATTATCCCAAATACGTCTGCCGTACGTAAAATTATATTTTTATGTATTGCAATTTTTACGATAATTTTATACAATGCTACAATGGACAGTTATATATAAAATTGGAGAGACGTTTTGGAAATACAGTGGCCGGATCTAATTAATCTTACTTACGATATGATTTTTATAATAGATAAAAGCGGTTCTATTAAATTTGTGAACAAAGCGGCCGAGGAGAACCTTTTCTATACGAAAGAGGAATTTCTCAATATGAATCTTAACGAGATTTTGTTTGAGTCGGAAAAGTTCATTGAGATACTCGACACTATTATCGCTTCCGCCGACGAGAAGGACGAAGGGCGATTTCAGGATAAACAGATAGATATTTCTATCATTAAGAAAGAGATCGGTTATCAGGACTTGATTCTTATCAGTAAAGATACGAATTTAAAAATAATTATGGCTAACTTTCAGGTCAGGCGTCTTTTTATAGAGGGGGAGGACTACTTTCTGCTTATATTGAGAGACGTAACTGAAAGGCGGTTTCTGGAGCAGGAGTTGTTTAAGATTACCGAGAATCTCGAACTTATCGTTCAAGAAAAAACTCTTGAGTTGCAGAAAAAAAATGAAATTCTCGAACTGCTGGCTACGACCGATACGTTAACCAATCTTATGAACATAAGAAAATTCCGAGAGACTCTTAAACTCGAAATAGAGAGATGCAGTAGACAGAAGGAGAATTCCGTCGATACCTTCGCTTTGGTTATGGTGGACGCCGACCATTTTAAGTATTACAACGACACTTTTGGACATCAAGTCGGCGACGAGGTTATCAAAAATATCGGGCGTATTTTACTCGAATCGACTCGAAAAATCGACACGGTTGCGAGATACGGCGGCGACGAATTTATATTACTGCTTCCCGAAGCGGATTATGTGGGGGTTATTAAGACCTGTTTTAGGATTAGAGAACTTATTAAAAATAATCTGAAGATGAAGAAGATAATAAGAGACGTCCTTAACGTAGATAGCGTCGAGATACCTAAAGAGCATAAGATATCGCTAAGTATCGGAGCGTCTAAATTTGAGAGACATAAAACTATGGACGAAATAATTAACGAAGCGGATAACGCTCTTTACCACTCCAAGGAGGCGGGGCGGGACTGCGTTCATATACATTATAAAGGCGAGTATAGACTTGTTTCGGAAGATAATTTTGATATAACGCATTATAAATAAACGATGTTATAAGGAATAAAATGGCTTTAAAATTATACAATACTCTGGCAAGGGGAAAACAGGAGTTTTTGCCGTTAAATCCCCCGTATGTCGGCATGTACGTCTGCGGACCGACCGTTTACGGACATTCTCATCTGGGACACGCCCGAAGTTATATTACTTACGACGTCTTATACCGTTATCTGAGTTATATCGGTTATAAAGTAAAGTATGTTCAGAATATTACCGACGTCGGGCATCTTGCGGGCGATAGGGACGTCGGGGAGGATAAAATTCAGAAGCAGGCGCGTCTTGAGAAGACCGATCCCGTGGAGATCGCTTATAAATACGAAACCTCGTATTTTGACGATATGGACAGACTCAACGTTGCGCGCCCTTCGATCAGTTGCCGCGCGACCGGGCATATAATGGAGATGATCGAGCATATCAAAGGGCTTTTAGACAAACAAAAGGCTTACGTTACGAAGGAGGGCAACGTCTATTTTAACGTCAGATCGTATAAAGAATACGGCAAGCTCTCCGGCAGGACTCTCGAAGAGGCGTCGGAAGGGGAGAGAATCGAGGTCGCTAAGGATAAAATCAATCCCGAAGATTTCGCTTTGTGGAAGGCGGCGGAAAAGGAACATCTTATGCAGTGGCCTTCTCCTTGGGGGATGGGGTATCCCGGTTGGCATATAGAGTGTTCGGTTATGTCAAACAAATATCTTGGCGAAACTTTAGATATACACGGCGGCGGGCTTGAGAATAGTTTTCCGCATCACGAATGCGAAATAGCGCAGTCCGAAGCGTTATACGATAAAACTTTCGTCAGATATTTTGTGCATCACAATATGTTGACGGTCGACGGCTCTAAAATGGGCAAGTCGTTAGGCAATTTTATCATACTAAAAGATTTGTTTAAGAAGACCGATCCTATGGTATTGAGATTTTATATATTGCAGGGGCATTACCGCAGTCCTTTGGATTTTACCGACGAAGCTTTAAACGCGAGCGCCGCCGGTTTTGAAAGGTTGAAGAATTCTATTTTTTCGCTGAGAAAAACCGTAACCGGCGACTTCCAAAATTCCGATTCGATATCGGAAGAGGATTATCCCGATATAAAGAGAGTTAAGGAGGATTTTCTCTCCGCTATGGACGACGATATTAATACCCCTATCGCGATTTCGGTTTTATACGAGTTAATGAAGATATCTAACGTCGAATTATCTTCAGACGATAAGGATATGAATAAGTTGGCGCTTATAAACAGATTGGCGACGCTTTTTGCCGAGGAGATACTGGGGCTTAAGATAGGGAGCGTCCGTTCGCAATCGAAAGAAGACGAACTGATAGAGCTTTTTATAGAGATGAGAAACGATTTTAGGAAGAACAAGAACTTTGCGATGTCTGATAAGATTAGAGACGATTTGAAGGGGATCGGTATTATCCTTAAAGACGGCTCTAGCGGAACGACGTACTCAAAATAAAATGATAAGAAAGATATATAGCGTTCTAATTTTTTTTATATTTTTAACTCGGCTACACTCCGCGCCCGCCGGAGATTCGGACGTTCAATATTTTGGATGGGGGACTCATATAAATCTCCATATCAATCTTGGCATTAGTTATAACATCAGAATTTCTACCGACGTAAATAATAAAAGCGAACTTTTTTTTCTCGACGTTCCGTTAGGTTTTTGTCTGGAGTTTAGGTTTATCGAGTGGTTCTCAATATACGGCGGGACGGAGGCTTTGTACGCCGTCCATTCTTACAAAACCAACTTTTGGGGCGGCGAAACATTCTATTATATCCATAATTTTTGGATCAGGTCGCCGATATCGGTTAGATTTTACCCGTTTGTTTATAAGGGCGAGCCGTACGAGAATTTTTTTCTGAGCGTAGGGACTGCGCTTCATTTTTGGCCTCTCGGCTGCTATTATATCAGAAATAACGACGATATTTATACCGGCTCGATTTATTCGCCCGAAACGCAATATATGCCGGAAAAAACCGTTTACGCGCCGGCAAATTTAGGACTAAAACTTTCTTTAGGGAATAATTTTAATATCTCTGAGAAGTCGTTTTTCGGTCTGGAACTCTATTTTATATATCTGTTTATTCCATATATTAATGGATATGTAAACGGTTACAACTTAGGCGGTCCGACGATTTTGGAGTTTTCGGCGTCCGTGGGCGTTATGTTGACTATCGGGATAAAGGCGTATCAAAAGTTTTAGTTAATTCCGGTAAACGAGAAGTCGATTTTAGAAAAATTCAGATTGTTGTCGGCGTATAGCAGGTAGACGTAATTATCGCGATATTCCGCGCGCATCGAAATAACCGGAAATAGCGACTCCGCAATTTTGTCTTCGCTCCATTTGTTTTGTTTGACGTTCTTTTTGTAAATTATAGAGATATAAAATTTGGTATCGACGCCGGAAGATTCGCGATCCGACGTAGAAATAAAGAATATCGGCTCGTTCTCGGCAATTACAAAATCAAAACAGTGTATCCCGTGAAAATATCCGATTTTTTGCGTTTTAGATTTGCCGTCGATAAACTGCGCCGAATAGTCTTCATTTGAGTAATAGAGAACGACTGGGACTTTATTATCGTCGAGTTTGACGCGGTATTCTTTAACTCCTTTAGTTATAGATACCGCCTCAAGCGGCGCAAAACTATACTCCTTTTCATAATTAATTCGGACTGTGTTTCTGATTAAAGCGCCGTTTGATACATAAAAAAGGTAGAATAAATTTGAGTATTTTTCTTTAATTATTTTTATATTATAACAGTCCGTCGCGTCGATATTTAATTCGGCGGTTATATCGGTCTTATCAAGAATGTATGCGTTTAGTCTGTTTTTTAAATAAATTATAAAGACTTTGTTATCGTGCAGAAACGCCGCGTACTCTTTGGGGTCTATGTTTAACGTCTCAACCGTCCAATTATCAGATTTTTTGTCTCTCTGTATAATTTTAAAAATTTTATTTTTTTCTTCTACATAATCTTCATACAATACGTATTCCTTATCGGCGTCTTTCAAATAGACGTGGTAACCCAGATTTGAGTTGTATTTATTTTCAGAATCAATTTTATCGATAAATTTGGGTCGAAATTCGTCTTCGTTTAAATCCAAATATTTTAGACTCAACGTCCTCTCGTCGGAATAAATTCCGGTCGCCCGATCCCCCGATATGTCTGCGGAAATATATCCCGTATATAGCTCGTCGTCTAATATCCTATTGCTGATATGATCGGCGACCGAACCCTTACCGGCCGGAAAACAAGTAGTAAAAAACAGTATAAACAGCGCTAAGTATTTTTTCATAAATTTATTATCGAAGAATTCCCGGATTTATTTATTTTTTTACTGAAATAATGGTATTAAATATACTTCGCTCGGCTCGGTATGACGATTTCCCGCAAATTAAAAGAGACCGGTCTTTTGGGGCGAGGAAAATCGGCGCATATGCGCCGCGCCGTTCCTCGATATAAAATGACACATATGGGCTACATAACCGTCGCGGCTACTCCCCGATGGAAATTCGACGCATACGATGTACGTATTTACAATCGAGCATTAACTAAAGTAGAAATTCAAGCATTATATAATGAAGGCGGTTGGATTGGGAATTAACAATTATTCGAGAGTAATATGTATTAATTTACCTGTTGCTCTTGTTTTTTATCCCCCAAAAGCCCGACGGGGAGTCTATTTATTTTAACAATTTTTCTAATATCTCTCTTTGGGGGTTATTCTTTGAGGAGAGGCGCGGCGCGGATATTTTATTTCCGTCGCAGTCTCTTTCGGCGTAGAACATAGCGGTCGCCAAGGTCGCGGGGGTGGGGGTAAAATCTTGATGGCGCAGACTTTTGACGCCGTTTTTCTTCAAAAACGCGCCGAGTTTTTTTACCGAGTCGAGAGAGCTTCCCGGAAAGGAGAGTATTATATATGGAATAATTTGATATTTTAAGTTATTATCTTTTTTTATTTTATCAAACAGCCGTAAGAATTTTTCGAAGGCGGCGTTCGGCGGTTTTTTCATCAGTTTAAGAATTTTGTCGTCTGTATGCTCCGGCGCGATTTTGAGACGTCCGGAGGTCGCGTTTTTTATTATCCACTCCGTCTCTTTTGTTTTTTTCAGCGATAAGTCGTGTCTCAAGCCGGAGCCGACGAAAATTTTAAATTCGGGGAATCTCCTTTTTAGGAATTTTAGCGCTATAAGATAGTCGTCGTTTATCTCAAGATTGGGACAAATTTGGGGATAGAGGCACGAAGGCGACTTGCACCAACCGATTTTGCATGAGAGTCCGTACATATTCGCCGTCGGTCCTCCTACGTCGGTAATAGTTCCGTGGAATGATTTGAGTTCGGAGAGGTTCGCTATCTCGCGCTCTATCGAGCTTAAACTTCGCGAAGTAACGATTGGTCCTTGATGAAGCGTTATGGCGCAGAAGGAGCAGCGGCCAAAACAGCCGCGATGGGATATTATCGAGTCTTTTATCATGCGCCATGCCGGAATTCGTTCGCAGTAATCGGGGTAGTCTTTTCTGTAAGGAAGCGAATATACTTCGTCAAGTTCGGAGCGCGAAAGCGGAGCGTTTGGAGGATAGACGACGACGTATTCGTTATCCTGTTTTTGGACAAGAATATCCGATTTATCCCAAACCATGTTCTCTTCCATAACAGAGGTTGTTTTTATTAATAGGGATTTGTCTTTAAGAATATCGTTATACGAAGGGAGTTCGATAAATTTTCCCAAGTCGTCGATATTTTTTTTCTTTACCGCCGTTCCCCGTATGCCGTCGAGCGATAGTCCGCTTGACAATCTTTTTGCGATTTCGACGATCGCTTTTTCCCCCATCGAATATACGATAATATCCGCTTTTGAGTCGATCAATATCGATTTGCGGATTTTTTGCTGAACGTAGTCGTAATGAGCCGCTCTTCGGAGCGACGCTTCGATGCCGCCTAGGACGACGGGGACGTTTTTATATCTCTTTTTAAAGTACGAAGTATAGAATATCGTCGCTCTATCGGGTCTTTTTCGCGCTCCGTTTTCAAAATACGGTTCGCCGTCCAGCGAAAAGTCGTCGGTTTTTCTGATATTTCGCGAGCTTGTATAATTTGAAACGACGCTGTCCATATTTCCCGAAGTTATTCCGATAAAAAGTTTTACCTCCGGCAGAGTTTCGAGATAACTGTCGATATAGTATTCCGGTTGCGAGACTATGCATACCGAAAAACCGGCGAACTCTATCACGCGCGCGATAATCGCTATGCCGAAGGACGGACAGTCGATATATGCGTCGCCGGAAACGAGTAGAACGTCGACGGCGTCCGTTTTTTTATCGGGAAGATAGTGGATCATAATATTTTCTCAAAAAATTCTCGCCGTTTTTATAAAAAATTTTCTCTTTATAATCGTTCGATATATTTAGACCGTCTATAAAATCGATTTGTTGTTTTTGAGAGAGCCACGGCGAGTCGCTTCCAAATAAAAAAAATTCGTCGTTATGTTTTGACAAAATTTTATCTCTGAGCGCCGGTTCTATCTCGTGAATAAACGAGGTATCAAAGTAGAGGTTTTTGCCCGAAAGGAGAGCGAGGACGTTATCCCAATCTTTCCAACTTCCCATGTGGCTCGCTATAATTGTAAGCCGCGGAAATTCTTTTAATATTTTTGCGATACGAAAAGGCGCGGCGTTGTCCTGTTTGCCGAACGCTATATCGTAACCGGCGTGGAATAGGATAAAAATCTCTTCGGTTTGAAGACGATCGTAAATATCAAATAAATTCTCGTCGTCGATGAAAAAATTCTGATATAGAGGGTGCAACTTTATTCCCCGAAAACCGGATTTTTTTATAGCTTCGACGTCGCTTTGCCAATTTGGATTGTTTGGGTAGAACGAAGCGAGCGGAAGAATTCTATCCGATCGTATCTCGCCGGACCATTTCAAAATCGACGCGATCTGTTCCGGTTTTGTGGCGATATTGGCGACTAAAGATTTATCTACGCCGGCGTCGTCCATAGCGGCGAGCAGTTCCTTGATCGAGCCCATGTGAAACGGTTTGTACTCGCCGCTATGCTCGGCGAGTTTTGTAACGGCTTTTTCCGCCAAAAAATCCGGAAACGCGTGAGTATGAAAATCTATAATCTTGCTATTCATCGTTTTATTCCTAATACCTTCTTTAATATAATTAAATCTTTCGCCGCTCCCGCAGTCGCGCCTGCGGCGCATATGCGCCAAATTGCCCTGCTACAAAAAATGTAACATATGTGTCAATATTTCCTGCAATTAAACCCGCTACATATGTGTCAATATTTCCTGCTACAAAAATTGCAACATATGTGTCAATTTTTTTTACGACAATTGCCGCGCGTTTATCTACGCGGCGCATATGTGTCAATATTTCTTGCGACAATTGTCGCGCGTTATCGGCGCGATCTTGGCCGAATAAATTTTCCGTTAGTATAAAATTTAGTAATATACGCGTCAAGAAATAATTGTAAATTTGCATAATAATTTTGTAATGAAATAAAATAAAAAAATTACAAAAAATTTATAAATTGTTATTTTTTTGTTGACTTATTATTTTTTTACTCTTATAATGATTTTTAAATAATAAAAGCCTATGGGGTTTTTGTAAAAAAAAAGGAGGAGATTCTATAATGAAGAAACTTAATGCGTTTTTATCTCTAGCCGTTATTATCGCTATGGTTAGCGTAGGTTGTACAAGCGGCGGAGAGACGAAGAAAAAAGCTAGCGAAGCCGATCCTAGAGTGGGATTTGAAGTTAAAGGCGACAAGGTGATTTTCTCATTGCACACAGCCGTTTACGGCGGACAGATATTGGACGAAATTGAAAGCGTAACGGTAGCCGGCGAATTCAACGGCTGGGATACCGCCGCAGCAGATTGGCAAGCGTCGGACGACGACGGCGACGGAATATGGACTTTAGAGAAGACGTTAGCCGAAGCTCCTTGCGGGTCTAAGTTTAAATTTGTTGTGAACCAAGTCGATTGGATGCAACCTCCAACGGAGATTGACAAAAAATATTTGACCGACGACGGATTTGGCGGATTTAATTTAGTTTTAGCTTGCGAATAATGATTTAAAAAAATTGGTAAGGGTTGTATAATCTTTGCCAATTTTTTTTTAAATTTTTAATAGGAGGTAATGATGAAGAGGATTGTGAATTTGTTTCAAATTTTAACTCTTTCTTTGATTATAGTTTTGACTTCTTGTCAAGTATTTACGAAAGACGGCGACATGATGTATGATTATAACGGGGTTTACGTTTTGGAAGCTCCGGTAACAAATCCTTCTTTTACCAAGGAAGAGATATCTAACAGAGTGGCAAAGAGAGACGACGGCGTATGGATATTGGCTGATTTAGATAAATCCGTATGGTTTACCGGCGGGATTGTTATGGATTATTTCGGATATCCTAACTGGACTCAAACTCCAAACGGAGTCGCGATGGATCCTATAGGATCTTTTGGAAGTAAGACTGTGTACGGTTTTTTTATATCAAATGAAGATATAGAGTCGTTGGCGGGTAAGGTCAGCGATTCGGATTGTATCAAACAGTATGGAGTCCCAAAAGGTTGTTTGGCTTTTAAATTTAAAACAGACGGAGCGTGGACTGGGCAGTTTGCTTGCGACGAGGGGACGCCCTATCACTTAAAGGGATCGTCCGGTCCTTTTATCAACTGCGTATTAGATTTAACAAAGCCGGACGCAGACCCTCCATATTCGCCGAATTAATAGTTCGGGGCGAATTTGATAAAATATAACTATTTAAGGTATTAGAGGAGGAAAAATGAAAGCAAAATTAGCGCTTATAAGTATAGCGATACTTTTTATAATATCAGTTTTTAATATTAACGCTAAAGTTTCTTATGAGAAGGGAGCCGACGGCGCTTGGTATGCGATAGTTACCAATTCGAGCTATAAGGATATCGCTCAATTGAATATTATCGGCACTTTTATTAAATGGGAAAAACCGGGCGTTCCGATGACCAGAAACGCCGAAGGGAACTGGGAAGCAAGGATTAAGATGGATACTCCAAAGGTTATCTACAAATTCTACAACCCCGCGATAGAAGGGGACGCCGCTTATTGGGACGATCCGGAGAACGACGATAAAACGGCTAATCCGTTTGGTTCGTTCGACTGGGTATTGAGAAGACCTAAAGGCGATCCTAGCGCGGCTAGCGGCGGGACAACTTCGGGAAAAGTAGCCGGTCCTTGCGATACTATATGGTATGAAAAGGGAGACGACGGCGCTTGGTACGCGGTAGTTACCAATAAAACGTATAAAGACGTCGCTCAATTGAATATTATCGGAACTTTTGTTAAATGGGAAAAACCGGGCGTTCCGATGACCAGAAACGCCGAAGGGAACTGGGAAGCAAGGATCAAGATGGATACTCCGAAAGTTATCTATAAGTTCTTCAATCCGGCGGTCGAAGGGGACGCCGCTTATTGGGACGATACGGCAAATCCGGACAAAACGGCTAATCCGTTTGGTTCGTTCGATTGGGTATTGAGAAGACCTAAAGCGGACGCGGCGGCTACGGCCGATGCGGCTGAAGAAGACGACGAAGAGTATAATCCGAGAGTGGGGCTTTGGTCGAGAACTTACTATTTTAACACTATAAAGAGCGATTTGACTTATAAAATTCAAAAAACCGACGCCGGCGCCATAGACGCTGAAAAAAGCGGACTCAAAAATAACGACGACTACCTGAAAGCTAACAATACGAGAATATGGCTAAACGCCGGAGAAGATATTTCTACTTTGAGCGACGATCAGAAAACTCCGTATAGAGTATGGTACGGCGGCGCGACTTTCTACACAAGCGCTACGATTAAAGTTCACGGTAAGATGGCTAAAAATTTTGTCGTCGATCTCGAATGGAACGTTCAAAATAAGTGGAGTTGGGAATACGATAAATATTGGGAAGGAACCAGCCATGCGGCGAGAGAAGCTTTCTTAACGAAAACGGCTCAGGAGGGCGCAAGCAAAGGTTTTGAGATATTTTTCGCTACAGCTAAGTCTACTTATCACGATCAATTGGCTTTTAGTTTTGAGTATCCCGATATAGACGCCAGAATTGGTATATTCGGATGTAAGTATTTCAAGTCTAAAGATCCTATGAAACTTGTAGTAGGCGACACGGTAGGAGATAAGGATATCGACGCTAGGAATCTTGAATTTTATATTCATCCGACGGTCGTTCCGGGGTTGGATATAAACATAGGTCTTGGATCTACTTCCAAAAAAGATAAAAAATGGATGATATATGCGAATGCGAACTACAACGTGCTAAAACAGGGCAAATATAACATAGGATTGGTGCAGTATCTATCGTCGTACTCGCCGGAAGCTGTCTCTATGTTTAATAACGCCGTTTACGTAACTTCTTTATACGGAGTACTCAAACCGATAGACGGTTTAACCGTTACGGCTCAATACGCTATTCAATATCACACAAGGTTTATGAATACCTTTTATAGAGACGGCGTATTGTATCACGTAAGAGGGGACGACGATAACGGAGAAAAAGGGGTATTGGCTAAAGGATACGATTTCTTCGCCAACTCCGCGATATATTTGAAAGGCGAATATGTAAAAACCAGTTTTTTCAAAATCGGTTACGCTTTTATAGGGGCGGGAGCTCAGTTTAACGGAGGAATGTCGAAAGATTCTCCAATTACGACTTATAAGAACGACGATTTTAATTCGGGATTCGCGACTCCAAACGAGACCAATTATCATATGTCCGGCAACGCCGTAGGCAATATGAGAAACGTTATAGATTTTTCTATAAATCCTATAAGAGAAACTCCGGCTCTATTAACCGTTATGTACGGTCATGAATTGTCGATATTTGACTTATACAGCCCGGCGATGGACGCTCCGTATCTTAAAGCGGATACTACTTCTAAAGACGAATACGCCAAACATAAGGAAAAATTTAGAATTTTGAACGTGTTCAAACCGGCTATTCAGTCAAAATTTAAAGTCGGCAAAGTTGAAATGAAGGTAGACGCGGGATTTGATCTGTCGTTAATGGTTAAACACGATAACGATATTAATAAAGGATTGGGGAATACGGTTGGAACCGACAAGTCGGAAGCCGGAACGAACTATTTAACGGGAGCGTTTTTTACGTTTGATAGAGCCTTTGCTTCGTTGGAGGTAAACGGCATATCGGACGTATTGAAGAAAGTTAATATCGATTATACTTTAAAATTTGTATATTACGACGGATATTGGGAGACCAATCCAGATAAATTTGACGCAAAGTATATGCATATGATACAATGGAGGAAGTTTATTAATCAATTGCTAGTTAGTATGAAATTCAAACACGATATCTCATTGGATGCGGGTTTTGTTTTCAGATATTATCACGGCGAACCGTCTGATAAATGGGTGTTTTATAGCGCGACTAATACAAACGCTCAAGCCGCTTATAATGCAATTCCGGAATACTTTAACTGGGGATTGGCTCTTGGTTTGACTTACGTCATACCTGTTAGATCGATTCTAGAACCGCAACTGTTTGCTAATATATGTCTCGGATGGGATCCGTTTGATATCGGCGACGCTTCAACCGGGATTCAAAACGATAGAAGAGAAGACGGTTCGGGACTCGACGAACAATCGAGTTACGTTACGATCGGAATTAAATGGGATTTTTAATAGTTGAGATATATTGCGGAAAAGGAGGTCATAATGAAAAAAAATAAAAAAATAGCGATGTTGTTTTTAATAATCGCGTCTCTTGTTGGAGCGCTGTTATTGATCGGATGTCCCGCCGATTTACAAAAAAGCGGCAACGCCAACATCTATAAAATAGCGTTTATAGATTATGGTAAGTTGCCTTCGACTTTGTACGCTAGAGACGATTCGGTAACTAACGTGATTACCGATGTTCCCGGAAATAAAGATAGCTTGACCTTTCAGGTTATATGCAGTCCGTCTACTAAGATTGAGATTATAGACGCTTCAACGGACGTAGAGTACCTTGGAAATATGATGTGGAGAGCTACTTTAAAAAATAACGCCGTCGAATTAAATAATATCACCGCCGACGGAGGTATCGATAGTTCTATAGCAAAAAATATTAATAGGTTTTCTATTAAAACTACGGCTGAAGACGGCAAGGTAAAAATTTACGACTATGCGATAGCGACCAGTTTAACGCTGCAGTCGTTTAAAATTAAATCTACGGGGAGCGCTAAGGGGGTAGATATCTTATCCGATAAGAGCGCCGTCGTAGTAGAGCAGGGACAATCGAACGAACAAACTAAACTTATTAGTACGGATTACGGCACTGCAAGAATCGATTTGTCGAGCGATATCGACGCGAACAAACTAAAGAGCGTCGTTATAGAATTTGAATCGAACGCGTCGAAAGTAACCGCCGAATTGATGAGAAGAACTAACGCTACTACGACTTCGGTTACCGATTGCGGAGTTCAGACAAGCGGAGACAGCACCGCCGATTTTTACAATAACGCAAGAATGAGGTATAAGCTTTGCAGCGTCGACGGGACTTTTAAGTATTACGACGCCGGCGTTATATTAGACGGCAATAAGCAGGTCGCGGTAGATAGCGACGGCAATCCGGTTTACGATTATTGTCCGTACACCGACGCAGAGTTGAATTACAAATTATCTATATCGCCGTCGAAAGACTCTATTACGATATTGGCGATGGTTGACAATACTTCCGACAATGCGTATATAACGGGCGATAGGGATTTTAGAAAAGTTTATCTTGGCGATACGGCTACCTATTCGTCGGACGGAGCGGCGGCTATGGCTCCGGGTAAAAAGATGAATATAGTATATTCGATTGATAAGGATAAAAAATTAACCGATAGACAAGCCTCTTATATGGGTAAATATATAAGAAGTTATACTATAAGGAAAATAGACGACGACGCCTCGCTAAGCGATTTGATTTTTAATATCTATTGTTTCTCAAAAGATACCGGAATAAACGGACTTACGGCAAAGAATTTTAATTTGACTATGGGGAAAGTTCCTTATATAGGGTCGAATTTATTTAGCAATATGCCCGCTCTTGCCATTGATTGGAAGATCGGATTGGCTGACTATATTATCGTGCCGGAGCTCTTCTTAAGGGGATGGATAATAAATCTTATGTGGGATGCGGCTCCTAAGGCGAAATTTGAAAACGCCGTCGACCACCCGGAGTATAGCGGTCAATATTCGATTATGAAGACTAGAACGTTTACATGTTACGACAACGGACTCAATAACGAATCGTACGACGATATTTTCGAAGCTCCGGATTTGACGGCTTTAGCGACGGGCGACGACGCGGTAAGAAACGATCGTTTTAAACAACGAGGACCGGGATTGAACAACTGGAAGATAGCGGAGGGAATTCTCGGCACTTCGAGATGGGACGTTCCCGCCTTCCATTTTGCGAAAGTTTCGAGCAGCGCTTCGGACAATGTCGAATTTAGTTCCAGTTTGTCCTCTCCGAAATGGCAGGCGTGTCAGACGGGTTCGTCTAAGCCGAACTTTGATAACGATTTTAAGACCGGTTACCGATATACGTGGTATATCAAAGACTTTTTGAAGGGGAGCGCGGCAAAGATAATGATACTGGAAGAACCGCCCCTTTAATAAAATATTTTTGTTTTTGTATGTTTTTTTATAAAAAAGATTGCAAACAAAAAACATATGTGATATAATTATTTTGAAAGGCGTTGCCTTTAAATAAAAAAAAGAAAAGGAGTAAATGATGAAGAAATATTTACTGACTATTTTTGCTGTAACGATGATTGTTGCGGCGGCTCTATTTGTCGCTTGTCAACCCGAGGTTACCCCGGATGAACCGGCGGAAGAGGCTACCACTACTACGGTTGCTACCACTACGACTACGCCTGGGGCTACCACTACTACGGTTGCTACCACTACTACGGTTGCTACCACTACGACTACGCCTGGGGCTACCACTACTACGCCTCCGTCCGGGTCTACTACTACGGTTCCCCCCGCTTCCGGAAAAGCTTATATAAGGGGTAATTTTACCAACAACTGGACCCTTGTTCCTAGTTACGAGATGACCTGTACCGACAAAGCTACGGGGACTTACGAGTACACGCTTAAGAATTTAGACGCCATTCCAAGATTTAAAGTCGTCGGTACGAGCGTGGAGTGGGAGGACACTCAGTCGCTTAAATCTTACGACGAAGTTAATTCGACAGACTTAGAAGAGAACTTGTTGGATCCAGCCAATAAGGTTTGGACCGTTACGGGCGTTACGGGCGAATACGACGCGGCTGGCGGAAAAGAGTGGGCTGCCGGTATTGTCGGCGGAAGTATGGACAACTTTACCTATCCTAAGATAGGGGGCGAGTATAAAGTTACCGTTAAAGGACTCGGAATCTCAGGAACTTCGCCTACAGAGGAGTTTTTCGCATTGGATGCCGATAATAGCGTTATTTACATCAAAGTAACCGAGGTTGTCGCAGGCGAAGATCCGGTAGCCGGGATAGACCCGTCCAAAGGATTGTATATCGCTTCTCCCGCTATTACGCCGGCTTGGACAATGGTTGAGATGACCGTCGCGGGCGGAACTGTAGCTTACTACACTGTTGAGTTAGTCAACGATACGACGGCAGACTCAAAGAGCGTTCCATTTGGTATCGGCAACCCGGATTGGGATACTAAATGGACCGGGACGGACGTTACGGTAGACGGACCGGCCTTAAAAATGACTAAGGGCGCTGGAGATAACAACACCGTGTTGATTACGTCGGATGTTACCGCGGACTATACTTTCGTAGTGGACTTTTCAGACTTAGACAATCCGACGGTGAGAGTCGTTACCGGAACGGATCCTAAAACGGGAATCGATCCGGCTAAAGGAATCTGTATAGCGGGAGCTTTTACCGGAGCGACTTGGCCAATGACGGCGATGACGGTCGACGCCGTCGCCAAAACGGCGACTTATACCGCTACCGATTTGACAGCCGGCAAAGTTGAATTCGGCATCGGCAACCCGGATTGGAGTAGTAAATGGGTCGGCGCTACCGCAACGGTTGGCGGAGCCGCAGTTTCATTGACAAGACACTTCGGATCAAACAATTCGGTAACTCTTGCCGCAGATGGAGATCTAACGTTTACAGTTGATTTTACGGACGCGCTTAATCCGACAATCAAAGTTAGTCAATAATTTTTAGGATTATTTTAGTTTAGAAATGAGCCGGGATAACCGGCTCATTTCGTTATTAATCCGGAGAAGTCGGAATTTAGTATGAAAAAAAAACATCTGTTATTTATACCGTCCTCTATCGCTATTTTGGTCGCTTTATTTGCCGGTTACGCTCTTTATAACGGCTATAAAAATAGACCCAGTACGGTATTGAAAGAGATATATAAATACGCGGTAAGAGAGGATTATGAGAAGATAAGAGAATATTTCTATAATATCGAGTACAAGGAGAACGGAAAGTTTTTGTTTAACTCTGCGGATAAATTCATCGAGGGGATAAAAGACAAAAAAATTGTCGGACAATTTTCATACTCTGAAAAAGGAATATTATTTCACGCTAAATATATAGACAAAAATATCTCTAAAGAGAACAACTATAGCAATATCAAAAGACACCTTTTAGATACCGGTATTGCGCAATGCGATAAAACTTTGGAAAATATAATATACACTCAGCCGGATAAAATATTATATTATGAAGTCGAATTTACCGTATTAATTTTTGTAAAAATAAACAATAGGTTAAAGTTGTTTTATTCAAAAGACCTTTCAGACAAAGACATATCTATAGAATTATTCAAATATAAATAGTCGTTCTATTCCCTCCCCGTCGGTTTTTTTGGGGATAGCGTTTTTAACGCATATGCGCCGATTTGTTCCCTCCCAAAAAATCGGCGGGACGCGTTTTATTTTTTTTATTTAAATTTTATTGAAAAATTTATTTTATTGAAAATAACAGTTGAATTCTAAAAATAAATATTCTATAATAATCTGGGTATATTTTATAGAGGAGGTTTGTTTATGAAAAAAAACGGAGGTTTTATGGATAAAATAGTCTTATTAAAAAATAAGATATTATTTACGGCGTTGTTAGGTCTAATTGCTTTGATTACGGCAATCGTTGGGTGCGTTCCGGATACGCAGTCCGAACCCGCGACGACTCCAGAGTCTTCAACGACAATTACTTCAACAACAATTACTTCAACGACGACTACTTCAACTACGATTACTGTAGAACCGCAAAAATTTAGATTTTATTATTACAGATCTGATTCGAACTATAGCGGTTGGGGAGTTCATTTTTGGAATCAAAGCGGTTGGGGACCGACAAGTTGGGCTTCTCCGATGACGTTTGCCGAAGGCGGCGTATCTTCCGGAAGTCCCGCGTTAGACTACTCCGTAGGCGATGAAGCCGTTGCGGGATTAAACTTTAAATATATTGAATTTTTTCAGACCGAACCCTATAATTTAGCAAAAGACGGTATAATGTTTATTGTTCACAAAGGCGATACAAAAGATACGGACGGCGATAGGCTGTGGCCCTCGACCTCTTTATACAAAAACATATATATCAAACAGGGCGATTCGACGGTTTATGAATTGAAGGGCGGAGCGTTGCAAGTAATAAACTATATACTTACCGCTAATATTATAAATTCTACTACTATCCAGATCGGAGTAAACGCCGGATATGATCAATCAAACGATACCTTTAAAGTATTTAAAGACGGAGTTGAAGAGACCGGCTTTGTTACAAGTTTTACGGCGGGAGCGACGACGGGAAATTTAGTTTTGAATTCTCCGGTAGATTTTTCAAAAAATTATACCATTCAATTTAGAGATCAGAATCCTGTAATGGCGTTAGTAAGTCCAAAGTTTATTGATACCGATTTGACGCCGTCGGTAGACGAGCAGTTGGGATTGGTATTCAGCGGTTCCGACGTTACGTTTAAGGTATGGGCGCCTACCGCGTCAAACGTTAGATTAAATTTATACGACGGATGGGATCAAGCGGTCGATTCGCCGACGTCGTTTGAATCAATGACTAGGGGAGCCGACGGCGTTTGGAGCGTAAAACTATCGGGATTAACGACAAAATATTATCAATATGAGATATATTACGGCGCTGCGGTTAAAAGAGGTCTCGATCCTTATGCAAAATCTATGGCGATGTTTAAAGAGTCGTCGACTACAGATTATGTCGGAAAGGGAGCGATAATTAATCCGAAAGATCACAATCCTTCGGGATGGTCTTATGGAAGTTATGCGTCGTTGCCCGACGATTGGAAAAGGGAAGACGCTATAATATACGAAGTACACGTGAGAGATTTTACTTCGGATCCGGATATAACCACAACCGCTCAGTTTGGGACGTATAAAGCTTTTATTGAAAAAATATCTTATTTAAAAGAGCTTGGCGTTACTCATATACAACTGCTGCCGGTAATGTCCTATTATTACGGCGACGAAACGCTTAACGCTCAAAGGGAGAACGATTATTCGTATCACAATAACAACTATAATTGGGGATACGATCCTCATAACTATTTTACTCCCGAAGGGATGTATTCGGAAAACCCGGACGATCCGGCGTTAAGGATTAAAGAGCTAAAAGAGTTAATTAAAGCTATTCACGATAATGGAATGGCAGTTATCCTCGACTGCGTATATAACCATACGGCAAATAGAGGCGTGTTAGAAAACTTTGCTCCGGGATACTACTATAGAGTCGATGCGAGCGGTAATTATACAAATGCGTCGGGTTGCGGCAACGACGTTGAGTCGTCGCATAAAATGGTAAGAAAATTAATTACCGATTCTTTAAAATACTGGGTCGAAGAGTATAATGTCGACGGATTTAGATTTGACTTGATGGGAATAATTGATAATAGGACGATATTGGAGGGGTATAACAAATGCGCCGCGTTAAATCCTAAAGTTCTTTTCGTAGGCGAAGGCTGGAAACAGCAGTGGAAAGGACCGGCGACAGATTATCTTGGTCAACCAATTACGGGGATGGATCAAGATCAGATGAATACAACCAATAATGTAGCAGTTTTTTCCGATCAATTTAGAGACATTTTAAAAGGCGGAGGATTTAATGAAGGAGCTAAAGCCTTTTTATCGACTGCCGGAAAGGGATCCGGAACGTTATTAAATATTTATAGAGCTCAACCGACAAACATTGTACACGACGCTCCGGGAGACAGTTTGCAATATATGACGGCTCACGATGGGCTTACGTTATACGACGCTCTGGCTTATTCAATGAGGTTGGTTTCGCCGAGTCAAACGGATTCGATACATACCAGATCAAAAATAGGAAATCTTTTCTTGCTCTTATCTCAGGGGATACCGTTTATTCATGCCGGTTGCGAAATGGGAAGAACTAAAGAGTATGTAGGAAATCCGGCGGACGAAGGGTGGACGTCTGCAAATCACGACGTCTATTACGACTCTACGAATAATAAATATTATGTTAGAAATTCATACGACTCTTCAGACGCTATCAATAAGATAGATTGGAGTTTGATAGCGGATGGAACTAAAGGTAAAGAGTTAATGGAATATACGAAAAAATTAATTCAGTTAAGAAAGTCGACTATCGCTTTTAGGTATAGCGATATGAGTTCGGTTAACAGTAATGTGTCGTTAATTAATTGTAAAACAAAATATCCTTTTAGTTCGAGATATATTGGGTTTAAAAATGTCGATAACGTAAAAAATGAAACATACTTTGTTTTTATGAATGCCGATTTGCAAAACAGAACTTTTGACCAAACTGCCGACGATTTATCAGCGGTTACGCTAATCGGTAATATCTCGGATATTAATTTAACGACGGGATTTGATAAAACTACTTGGACGGCTTCGGGAATTGATCTATCCGACGATAATTTAACTTTAACGCTTAGTCCTCTGTCCGTCGCTATATTTAAGAAATAAGACAAGATATGTATATGTTAGGAAGATGAATAATTCATCTTCCTAATTATTTTTTTTAAGGAGATAAAAATGAAGAAAAATTATTACCCTTATTTAGTTTATGTATTATTGACGTTATTGATATGTTTTGTATCGTGTACGCAGGATTCGCCGAAAGATCCGACAACGAACGACGAGGCAACGACGACAACGAGCGTCGAGGCAACAACGACAACTACGGGAACTACAACCACTACCACGATCCCGGGGACTTTATCTGAAGCGAGTTTGGTAAACGGACCGGAAGATTGGAGAGATCAAGTCATATATTTTATGATTACAGACAGATTTAAAGACGGAGATACGGGAAATAATGAAACGAGGTTTAGAGATAACAATCCGGCAACTCCTTTACATAATCCGGCAGATCATAAGAAATATCATGGCGGGGATTTGAAGGGTATAATGGATAATGTCGGCTATTTGACCGATCTGGGAGTTAACTCTATCTGGATAACGCCCGTCGTTTACAATATGAGGGAGGATGATGGATACACCGGATATCATGGCTATTGGGCGTGGGATATGACGATGATGGATCCGCACCTCATACCCAACGATCTATCGACAGATAAAAACAGAGGGATCAATTTTTATAAACATTTTGTAGATACGATGCACGCTAATAATATATACGTTATACAGGATATTGTTCTCAATCATATGGGTAATCTGTTTTTATACAAAATTGATGGGGTAGAAAAATGGAATCCGACATACAAAGCTACCGGCTATGGAGAAGCCGCTCTTCTATGGATAGAAGAGTCGTCTCATGCGGGAAGCGCTTGGATTGATATAGGATTGAGAAAAAAGCCGCCGGCTCCGTTTGATTCGCCGTCTTTCTATAATATATGCGGAGCAATTGGCGCCGATTCAACCGCTATATTAGGCGATTTATCCGGATTAGACGATCTTAAGACGACGTCGCCCGACGTTAGAGCGGTTTTAAAAAACATCTATATAGACTGGATAAAATATACCGGTATCGACGGATTTAGAATTGATACGGTTAAACATATAGAGACTGATTTTTTTGAGGATTTTAATCTTGCCGTGAGAAATTATGTCAAGGGGAATAACCCAAATAAAAAATTTATTCAGTTTGGCGAATATTTTGGAAGCTCGCATAGCGTAATGAAGGATTATACGACCGGAAACAAAATGGATTCTCTTTTAAATTTTGAGTTATATTACGCAATGAATAATGTCTTTAGAACCTATCTTACTAATGGAACCCTTTATGCGACTAACAAATTAACGACAGAATTAAATAATAGATCTGTCTTGAGAGATACCCCTATATCAAATGGAGGCGCGGGATTGTCAGCCGCGGATGCCGTTGTTAATTTTATTGACAATCACGACGTTGCAAGATATTTAAATGCCTCCGGACATAATACTACCACATTAAAAAACGCTCTAGCGTATATATTAACTACTAAGGGAATTCCTTGTATATATTACGGGACGGAAAAGGACCTAAAAGCTTCGAGCGCTTCGGCAGAACCGGGACGAATAGATATGCCGAATTTTGATACGACCGGAGATACTTACAATTTCTTGAAAGATATGATTAAAGTAAGAAAAGACAATGTTGCGCTTAGAAGAGGCGAAATTAAAGTAATGAAGGATTCTGCAAATGCCGGAATATTTGCCTTTTCGAGATATACGGGAGCAGCGTCGGAGAATATTTATGTTTTCTTTAACACTGCAAAAGAGGATTTGGCGGACGATGCGATTTACGATTCGAGCGAGGTTGATTTGCTAACAAAAGACGAAACGTTAACTAAGATATATCCTCCCGGTTTTGAAGAGATATCTGTAATGCAGGACGCTACCGGCGATTATGTAAAAATTAATTTGAGCCCATATAGTTTTAAAATATTTAAAAAGAAATAGAAAAATCGATATTCCGATTATTTTTTATAATCGGAATATAGTTATAATACTAGTCAAAATTGTAAAGAGGGTAAGAATAAATGAAAGGATTTATAGTTAAGTATTTGCTTATTATGATATTGTTGATATTTAGCGTATGTTGCAAAAAAGAGACCGCCGCCGACGACGATTATTTGGAAAACTTATTAAAGATTTCAAAGAAAGCGATTTTAGATGAACTTAAAGAAAAAAAGTACGATAAAAAAGTTGATTCAGAAATTAAAATTGATAGTAAGGCGGTATTTATTAGCGTTATAAATAAAAATATCGATAGAAACTCGCAATATTTTTTTTCTGGCGATAATTATAATTATGCGACCGAGATTGCCTCCATTAATGCGGCTTTCTTTGACGATAGACATGGTAAAATTAACGAATCGGAAATGAATGACTACGAAATAGAAGTACATGTGATAGATAAACTTGAAATCATGAGCGATTTTAACGATTATGAATATGGGGCGGATTCATTATATGTAGAATATAATAATAACATAAAGGGGTTTTTATTAGCCCAAGTTACTGAAAACGCGAAATTTTCAAAGGTATCTTTTATAAGGGCTTTATTTAGAAAATATAGAATCAAAGAAAATTCTTATAGCGAAGATATGAAACTATATAAATTCAGATCAAAATTTATGAAAAAAAGCATGTCTGATATTTAATCTCTAAATATAGAATTTCCCAATAAAAAACGGCGGGCTTTAATCCGCCGTTTTTTATTGATTTAAAGAATTGGTTCAAAGAGAAAATTTTAGGAGTTCTTTAACCCGCCGGTTTTATTTGACACATATGTGTCAATTTATCCGCTACATATGCGTCAATTTTTATCCTTAATACCATATGTGTCAATTTTATCTTTAATATTATATGCGTCGATTTTATTTGACACATATGCGTCAAATTATTTGTTGTCCGTTTTTTCTTTTACTTCTTCCGGATTATCTGCGGCGGGGCAATTTTTTTCTATGTATCTGTCAAGAGTTCTAACCGCGTCTTTATATATTTCTTCGCCGCCTTCGATATAAAATTCCATTTTTTTCAAACTCTTATTAATTTTTTTTCCTAAAGAGCGATCTTTACTATCCAAAAGTTTGCGTAACTCTCTTGCAAATTTTTTTTCCGTCGCCATAATAGCTTTTATCTGTTCCGATATTAATTTAATTTTGTTTTCCATTTTGTTCTCCTAAAATATATTTGTTTTACTTTATATCTTCAGCGCTAAATATCGCTTTAAATTTGCTTCCTTTTCCGGTTTCGCTTTCAACGAGTATTTTAGCGTTGTGATCAAGCGCTATATTTTTTACTATCGATAGTCCCAGACCGGCTCCCCCTTTTTCTCTTGAGCGCGATTTATCGACTACGTAAAAACGGTTGAATATTTTGTCGAATTCGGATTTTGGTATGCCGACTCCCGAATCCGCCACTTCTACGACTATGGAGCCGTTATCTTTAAAAATATTAATCGATATCGACCCTTCCTCCGTATATTTAACGGCGTTATCGATAAGATTAATAAATAGTTGCTCGAGTTTGAAAGAGTCTCCGGTTATCTGCGGGAGATCGGATTCGTAGCGAAACTCAAGATCAAGGTTTTTATTTTTTAATTTTATGCTAAAAATCGGCAGGATATCCTCGATAAGAGTTTTTAGATCGATTTTATCTGTAAGAGTATATTTTTTTTCGTCTAATTTAGACAGTATAAGAATATCTTTCACGATAGATATGAGTCTCTGAACGTTTTTATCTACAATAAGCATATATTTTTTTATTAGATTTATGTCGTTTTCTTCTAAAATTGTCTCTACATATCCGTTTATCGACGTTAAAGGAGTGTTTAGCTCGTGACCTAAGTTTGAGACGTACTCTTTTTTGATAGTATCAAGTTCGTTAATCTTTGTGACGTCGTAAAAAACTACGACAGTATCTTTAGAGCGACTTATATAGCTGACGCTAACGATGTATACTCTGTAGTTTATTATCATTTCGATATTTTCAAATTTTATTTGAGACGCGGCGTCGTTCAAAATATTTTCAAAATCGCGCTCTCTTAGTATTTCCCAGTAGTATTTATTTTCGGGGTTGTTATGCGAAACTATTTTTTTAAAACTATCGTTGACCCTGGATATTTTTCCATCTTTATCGATAACCGCGATACCGTCTTTGATATTGCTTATAATATTGCGCAGTTCCTCTTTTTCGTTGGAAAGCTCTTCAAAAATATCGCGCAGTTTCTCAGTCATGCTGTTGAAACTATGAGCCAGAGTCGCGCTCTCAAAATTGTTATCAACGTCAAATTTTACGTTAAATTCTCCTTCGGATACCCTTTTTGAAACATTGGAGAATTTTATAATGCTTTTCTTAAAATCAAAATAGATAAGAAGAATACAAACTACGGAAAGAATGGCTAAAATTAGCGTAAAAACCATAATATTTAAAGCATATTTAAGAGTTATTTTGTTTATATTTTTTAGGAACGAACTTATTCTGATAAATCCGATTGTTTTATCCTCTTCCGTTATTTTTTTGGCAATATACAGCATATCTTCGTTTAACGTAGAACTTCGTCTTGAGGAGACGCCTAAGCCCTTTTTCAAAGAGAGGGCGATTTCGGGTCTGTCGAGGTGATTATCCATAAATTTAGGATTCTCGTCCGAGTCTGAAATAACCCGTCCGGATTCGTTTAAAATAGTTATACGAACGTTTAATTTGGTTGAAACGTCTTTGATATATTCGTCCAGTTTGTCGGAATTATCGAAAGGCTCGGATTTTAAATTATATTCAAGGATATTTATAGTATTAGATAAATTATCGGTAGCGATTGCGATATTGCCCCTTTTAAGTTTTGGAACGCAAAAGATAGTTATAGTAATATAATATAGAACGACGAGCGCAATGAAAATTGATAAATATTTTATAACAATAGATTTATTCTTCAATTTTGTATCCCACTCCTCTTACATTTTTTATTATGGACCCTGCCGAACCGAGTTTTGTCCTAAGATGCTTGATATGGACGTCTATAGTCCTATCTAGAACGTCTTTTTCATCTCCCCACAACGAACTAAGCAGTTTATCTCTGGAAAAAACCCACCCTTTTTTCTTTGCCATTGTCGTTAATATGTTAAATTCTGTCGTAGTAAGATCTATTTTTTTATTATTCTCGTCATAAACTTCGTATTTATCCATATCTATCGTAAGAATTGATCCGATTTTTAATATCTTACCGGAGTCGTTCGAATAATCCGTATATCGTCTCAATAAAGCTTTAATTCTTGCAAGTAATTCTTTTATAGAAAATGGTTTTGTAACGTAATCGTCCGCTCCTATTTCCAATCCGATAAGTTTGTCGCTTTCGTCCTGCTTAGCCGTCAGCATAATAATCGGTATACTCTTTAAATATTTGTCGCTTTTTATGATCTTGCATATTTCAAAACCGTCCATATCGGGCAGCATAATGTCCAAAATAATCGCGTCCGGGCGAGTTTGGTTCTTACCAGAACTGTATAATTCGAGACGATCTAAAAGAGATTTGCCGTCGTAAAATTTTATCGTTTTATAACCGTTTTTTTCCGCATTTAAAGTTATTAAATCGACAATGTCTTTTTCGTCGTCGACAATAGCTATTAGTTCGTTCATGCAATTTTCCTTTAAATATCGTCGTAACTGCTGTGCTTAATGATCTTACCTGTCGCTATATAAACGGTATCTTCCGCTATATTTGTGGATAAATCCGCAACGCGCTCAAGATTATCCGATATCCTTATGAGATGAATGGAGCGCTCGATTGCATGAGGATCCGTAGCCATATAGGTAATCAATTCGCGGATTATCTGGTCTCGCATTTCGTTTACTATATAATCGCTTCTACATATCTCAATTGCGCTCTCCGCGTCTTCGTTTACAAATGCGTTTATACTTCCGTCGAGCATTTTTATCGTTTCGTCGGCTAACTTCGGTAAAGTTTTAAAAGGCTTAACGGCCGGTTTTGATATTAAATATAGAGCGCTTTCCGCGATGTTTACCGCGGAGTCGCCGATCCTTTCAAGATCTATTCCCATTTTGGATATCGTTATGACCGTTCGAAGATCTTTCGCTTCGGGATGATACAAAGCGAGAAGAGCGACGCATTTTTCATCGATCGATATGTCGTACTTATTTACAAGCTCTTCGTCCTCCTCTATAACCTCGTTCAATAATTTTCTGTTTTTCTCAACAAGACCCTTTATAGCTTTACCGATCATTTTCTCAACCGTCGCCGCTTGAAATAAAATGCTCTTTTTTAAATCTATAATTTTTGCGGTAATCATAATGTTCTTTCTCCATAATATAATATCGACAATATAATAATATTAACCGAATTTTCCGGTTAAAAATCTCTCCGTTTTTTCATTTTGCGGATTGGTAAAAACTTTTTCGGTAAGCCCAAACTCTATAAGTTCTCCCAAATACATAAACGTCGTATAATCCGATATTCTCCCCGCCTGACCGAGATTGTGAGTTACTATAATTATCGTAACTTCATCTTTAAGCTCGACCAACAACTCCTCAATTTTTGAAGTGGATATCGGATCGAGAGCGGAGGTCGGCTCGTCCATAAGTATCGCTTCGGGTTTCATCGCCAAAGCGCGGGCTATACACAACCGCTGTTGTTGACCTCCGGACAAAAATGTTCCTCTTTTATGAAGGTCGCTTTTGACCTCTTCCCAGAGATTAACCTGTTTTAACGAATATTCGACCAGTTCGTCCGAATCCCCTCTTTTCATCTTAATTCCGTTAAGTTTATAACCGGCGATTACGTTATCGTATATACTCATCGTAGGGAAAGGATTAGGTCTTTGGAATACCATGCCGATTTTTTTTCTGACCTCGATTGGATACATTTCCATTAAGTCCTCTCCGTACAAATTAATTGAACCGGTAATCTTAACGGTCGGATCTATTTCATGTATGCGGTTTATACATCGCAGTAAAGTCGTCTTGCCGCATCCGGAAGGACCCATTATAGCCGTTATTTTATTTTTGTCAAAATCTACCGAGACATCTTTAACGGCTATTTTGTCTCCGTAATAGACGTTCAGATCTCTTACGCTTATAATTACGTTTTCCATTTTTTTACCGCCAGTTTTGTTATTATATTTAATATTAATATCGTCGCGACTAAAACAAGCGAAGCCCCCCAAGCGACGGTATGCGAATCGGGATACGGCGACGTCGCGTAGTTGAAAATGAGGTGCGGAAGAGAAGCGATCGGCTTTGTCATATCGACGTTGAAGAAGTTATTGCCGTACGCCGTAAAGAGAAGCGGAGCGGTTTCGCCCGCTATACGCGCGATTCCCAGCAGTATACCCGATAAGATACCGCTAAAAGCCGTCGGCAATACTATTCTTAAAATTGTTTTGTAATATGGAACTCCTAAAGCGAACGACGCCTCTTTCAATATAAGGGGAGTCATCTTTACCGTCTCTTCGGTAGACTTGACTATTACGGGAAGCATCATTAACGCGAGGGCGACGCTTCCGGAAATACCCGAAAATTTCCCCGTTGTCCGAACGAGCCATATATAAGATACAAGTCCGAAGATTATAGAGGGAATTCCCTGTAAAATCTCTATACATTGTTGAATAATAAAAGTTGTTACCCCTTTTTCATTCTCGGCAAGATACGTTCCGGCGAGGACTCCGATTGGAACGGATATAAACGTTGCAAACGCGACTAAAAGCGCCGTCCCTACGACGTTAGATAAAATTCCGCCGGAAATGGAGCCGTAAGGGGGAGTTTTAATCGAAGTCAAAAATTCCCAATTTATAGCGGATATACCTTTTTGGACTATCATAAATATTATCAGAATAAGAGGGATAATAAGAGTTAGAGCGAAAAAGAATATAAAAACCTCGAATATTTTGTTAACGACCTTCCTAAAAGTTATTGACCTCATATTTTACTTAAAACTCCATATCATATACTATTTAACGCTGAATTTTTTAATTATATACTTTCCGGTAAAATTTATTACCGCGCTTATTACCATTAGGATAAACCCCAATTCTATCAAAGAGGACATCATTAACCCGTCGGCTTCGTTAAAGTTATTCGCTATGACGCTCGCGATCGTGTTAGCCGGACTTAATAGCCCCGACGGCAGTTCGTTTCTATTCCCGATAACCATCGTTACCGCCATCGTCTCTCCGAGCGCTCTGCCCAGCGACAGGACTATTCCCGCAAATATTCCGGAAAAGGCGTATGGAAGAACAATCGTCGTAATTACTTCGAATTTTGTCGCCCCCAAAGCGTACGCCGCCTCTTGTAAATCTTTTGGAACTAAATCTATAACCTCTCTGCTTATCGAAGCGCAATAGGGGACTATCATAATCGCTAAAACGATCGACGAAGTTAATACTCCGTATCCGACTACCTCGATTCCAAAAAGCCATTTGGCTACGTTCTTTACTAACGGCGAGAGAAACATAAATCCCCAAAAACCGTATATAACGGAAGGAATTCCCGCTAAAAGCTCCGTTACGATTTTTACGGCGTTTGCGAGGAATCCCCTTTTGAGATATTGCGACAGCAGTATAGATATAGACATAGAAAACGGCAACGATATTGCCAGCGCTATAAGCGAAGTCAATAGCGTTCCGACAATAAACGCTAACGCGCCGTAAACGTCCGCTCTGGGATCCCAGACGCTTGACGTAAAAAAGCCGAATCCAAATTTCTTTATGGACGGAAGCGCCGATATAAAAAGCGTCGCTAAAAAAGCTACAATCAGAATTATAATAAAATATCCCGACGATTTTAACAGCGAGTTAAATATTGTATCTCCGATTTTAGCTTTTAATAATAAAGGACTAAACGCGAAAGTTTTTCGACTTTCGCGTTTAGTTTCGGATTTAATACTTTTACTTTTATTTTTTAATAAGTTTTTTTCCATCGTAAGTAACAGATTTTAACAAATTTTCTACTTTTTCTACAGCTTTTACCGGCAACGGCGCGTAATCAAGCGTTGAACAAATCGTTTGTCCTTCGTGAGTCATCCACCATAACGCGTCGACAAGCGCTTTTGCGACCGCCTGACTTCTTTCGTTGTAATTTTGCTCTTTGTATATCAATATCCAGGTAAAACTGCTTATCGGATATCCGTCCGGAGCGTCGGTGTCCGTTATAGACGCCTTAGTGTGATCCGGAATTTCTACCTGAGCCGACGCGCTCGTCGATTCTAACGACGGGGTTACGAAGTTTCCGCTCTTATTTTTGACTATACCGTAAGACATTTTATTTTGCAAAGCGTAAATTAGCTCTACGTAACCGATCGCGCCGCTTGTTTGAGATACGAGTCCGGATACTCCGGGATTGCCTTTGCCGGATATGCCGACGGGCCACGTAACGGAGTTGCCTCGTCCGATTTTAGTCGCAAACTCTTCGCTCACTTTTGACAGATAGTCGGTGAATATAAACGAAGTTCCGGAGCCGTCCGCTCTTGAAACGACCGTGATGTTTAGGTCCGGTAAACTAGCGTCTGGATTGAGAGCCGAGATTTTAGGATCGTTCCACTTAGCGATTTTTCCTAAGAAAATATCGGATAACAACGCCGAGTCGAATTTTAATTGAGGATTTCCGGGAATGTTGTAAGTAACTACAACCGCGCCGAGACTAGTCGGTATGTGAAAAATTTCGCTGCCGATCTCTTTCTCTTTTTCATCCGAAAGAAAAGCGTCGGTTCCCCCAAAATCGACGGTTTTAGCGGTAATCTGCTTTATTCCGCCGCCCGAGCCGATCCCTTGATAGTTAATCTTGGTTCCGGTTTTTTGATAATACTCGTCAAACATTTTTTGATACAGCGGCATTGGGAATGTCGCTCCCGCCCCCATCAATTCGACGGGTTGAGTTTCCGATTTTTTGCATCCGGTCGCGATTAATGCGACTGCTAAAGATGCGGCTAATAATTTTTTTAATAATTTCATTGTTTTTCTCCTTTATGAAATAATTTATTTCGCATAAGGAAACTAATGTATAATAGTTAGTTTTATATAAAAGAATTGTTAATTTTTGGTTAATTTTATAAATATTTTTTTTAGGATTTAAGCGCGGGCGGCGCCCGTCGGTTTTTTTGGGTTGGAGAATTGACGCATATGTGTCAAAAAAATTTCGACGCATATGTGTCAAATATGGATTGACACATATGAACTGCATATATACCACGCCGTCGCCGCGTTTTGATAAATGAACCGACGCATATGTGTCAAAAAAATTCGATGCGTATGCGTCGCGTCGATAACGCGCGACAATTGTCGCAAAAAAATTCGACGCGTATGAAGCAAATATGAATTGACACATATGGCGTTAAGGAGGAATTCAACGCATATGCGTTAAAAATTTTTCATTCCCCCAAGAAACCGACGGGGCGCGTCGGCTTCTACAAATCTTATGGAAATAATCTTAATTTTTTCTGAGCAATATAAAAGTTATGTCGTCCTGTTGATGAGAGGTTCCTTTAAAAATCCTTATATCTTCAAAAAACGTTTTTTTTATTTTTCTTAAATCGTTTTGCGAATTTTTCTTTAATACTCTGACGAAGTTTCTAACTCCATACTCTTCGTCCCGCGTATTTCTTTGGTCGGTAACGCCGTCTGTAATCAGTGCCAACAGATCGTTTTTGTTTAACGTAAAAGAATCTTTTTTAACCGTAACGTCTTCGACTAACCCTATCGCAAGGTTATAATTCTTTGTTTCGAGAATTCCGTATTTGTTATCTCTAGCCAAAAAAAGATTGGACTTGCCCATACAGTGCCCCATATCAAATATATTAATCTTTCCGGTTTCTTCATTAAACGTTATAAATAATCCCGTTAGATATTTTTCAAGTTTGAAAGTGTTATAGATATATTTATTTAGAGAGATAATAAAATCTTTCAAACCTTTGCTGAAGTCGTACGCTTCAAACATACCTCCGACAATCGCGGATATTAATGACGCCGATATGCCTTTTCCGCAAACGTCGCATATCGCCATAATCCATTTGCGTTCGCCGATTTTTTTTATTGTATAAAAATCGCCTCCTACTCCTTTTGCCATTCTCGACGCCCCTATGGCGGAAAAATTGGCGTTTTCGATATAATCTTCATCTTTAACAATGTTCATTTGTAGATTTTTGGCGAGATTAATGTCGTTTTGAGTAATTTCCGACAGGTACATCAAAAGATCTTTTGTCGAGAAAATTCCATGAAATTTTTTTTGGTCGTCTTCCAGAACGTAATACGTAATATTTGACCGATATAATTCGTTTTTTAACTCCTCGGCGATACCGAAAATATTTTTGTTTGAATTGAAAATTCGCGCTTCTTTTGCAACTTCATAGACGGTTTTCCTTTTGTATATATCCCGACCGAAATTTTTACCCAATTTATCAAACAACTCTCTTCTTATTACTATACCTTCGATATTAAAGTCGTCGTCGACGACGCCGATCGTATGAACGCTCTCCATTTTATCCAAGTCCATGGATAACGCTTCGATTGTAGAATTTTTATTGACGCAATAGAAACTACTGCAAATTCTACTTATCGATTCTCCTAACGGAACAATCGGTTTTTTTAATATTAAAGAGTTAGTCGCGTCGTTTTTAATTACGTCGTTTTTAATTACGTCTTTATAGTCTTTTTCTAAAACATTGGTCATGTAATACTCCTTGATTTTATTTTTCAAGAATAATGTTTATTTGTTAAGGTTGTATAAAAAAACGGCTAATATTGAGGTAAAAAATGGAATATTGTATAATATTTTCTAATTATTAACCAAATATTTATTTTAAATTAATTATTTAAAACTATCTATATTGAGTAATTTATTATTAGTAATACTTTTTTAAGTAATTACTTCCTTCTTTCTTCTAAAACGGCGCTTAACGGGAATATTTTTTCGGAGCGCCGTTTTCTGTTTATTTAAATAAAAATAAAAAAAATAATATTTTAAGGTAATCTTTATTAAAAATTAACATACGTTTATTAATATTTGTTTATGAGTAAAAATTGGATAGAAAAAATTGAAATTTTGGATTATGCGTTTCAACCGATTGTTAATCCTTACGCGGGCTCTATTTACGGCGTCGAGGCGTTATTGAGGAATACGGAAAAATTAGGCTATAAAGAGATAAGCGAGTTTTTTGACGACGCCTATAGTCAGGGGGTATTGTTTAACGTAGATATTATGCTAAGGGAAAAGGCGATAAGTAAATTTATTAAGATACCTTTTTGTAATAAGATAAAGTTATTTTATAATTACGATCCCCGCATTCTTGAAATGAACGACTACAAAAACGGTTTTACCGAAAATATTTTACAAAAATACAATCTCGATAGCCAGAACATCTGTTTTGAAATTAATGAAAAATATCAGATATTGAAAATTGATAATTTAAGAAATTTTATAAACGGTTTAAAAGAACGGAATATAAAAGTCGCTCTCGACGATTTTGGAGCCGGATTTTCCGGACTGGAACTTTTTTATCATTCAGACCCCGATTTTATTAAATTTGACAGATTTTTGATATCCGGAATAGACAACGATATAAAAAAGAAGTCGTTCTGTTCGCATATTATTAGCTTGTGTAAATTATTCGGGATAATAGTAATCGCCGAGGGGGTAGAGACTTTGGCTGAGTTTTATACCTGCAAAGATATCGGATTTGATCTTATTCAGGGCTTCTTTATTCAAAGACCGCAAATTGAGGTTGCGTCGTTACAGTTATCCAACGATAATATCAAAAATTTAATCTCAAGACGAAAAAATATTTCAAAAAACGAAGAGATGATCAATAACGAAATGATTGTTTTAGATACGATTAGCGTCGACGACAATATAAAAATAATATTTGAAAAATTTCATGAAAATCTTAATTATAACTTTTTCCCCGTCGTAGATTCAAACAACTATCCTATGGGAATTCTTCATGAGAAAAAAATTAAAAGTTACGTTTATTCTCCTTACGGGAAGGAGTTGTTATACAACAAATCGTTTAACAAATCGATAAGTAAATTTTTATCTTTTTGCCCGGTCGCCGATATAAATACTTCGCAAGAGGCGTTTTTAGAGATATTTGTCAATAATCCCGAATCTCAAGGAATTTTAATTACCAAAGAGATGAAATATGTGGGATTTCTTAACGCCAAGTCTTTACTGAATATGATAAATCTGAAGAATCTATCTTACGCAAGGGAGATAAATCCTTTAACAAAACTACCCGGAAATATGATGATAAACGAATATATGGGCGGTATTTTTGAGAATAACGAACATAATTTTTATCTTGTATATTTTGATTTTGATAATTTTAAACCTTTTAACGATAAATTTGGTTTTAGACAGGGCGATAGAGCGATACTATATTTTGCCGATTTACTTAGAAAAGAGGCGCATGAAAAAGAGCGTTTTATTGGACACATCGGCGGCGACGATTTCTTTGTAGGATTTAAAAGCGATATGGATATTAGAGAAGAAGTAATTCAAAAGGTTTTAAATATCGTCGACGATTTTTCAAGCGCAATGCTGTCGTTTTTTGACAAAGAGGACGTAGAACGGGGATACTACCTTTCTAAAGACAGAAACGGCGAGCTTTGTAAATTCGCATTCCTTAGCGTAAGCGCCGGAATAATAGAGATAGAAAAAGATTTCAGAGATTTTAGCGACGATACGATAGGAGAAGTTTTGGCGGTAATAAAGAAAGACGCTAAAAATTCAAAGATGAAAATCTCATATAAAAAATTAGGCTCCGAAGTCTACGCATATTGCTGAGTTGCGCGTAATATTTTTGATAAACTTAATATTAGCGGATAGGTTATGAAAAATATCGTTATTTTAATTTTTATATTATTTTTTAATTGTTTTGTATTTTCAAATGATTCTAATAAAAAAGATATAAATTGGGACGCCGTTCATAACTTGGTAGATATTAGTCATCGAGGAAAAATTGGAGGATACGCTTCGTTTGATTCAACTCGTTCGGGATCGATGGACATTAATTATGGAGTTTCTTTTCAGTTTTTTAGGATTCTAAAATTCTATTATATCATTGACTCTTCTTTTGAATCTAATATCTTTTTTGTCTTTGACGAATATAATAAATTTCCCAGACTCACGGTTGGATTCGGTTTGATTAGTTGCAGTCTTAGATTTCATATAATACCTATTCCCGTTATTAAATGCAGTTTATTTATTGAAGGGATTATTGGTTTAGTAATATATACGCAAAGTTATCCTGATAACGGAACTAATATAAATGGTATGAGACATTTGGGCGGCGGTATTGAATACTATATTAATGATTATAGCAGTTTGTTCTTTTCATTATTATGGTTTCACACCTCAAACAACGACGTTTATGGCAGAGAAAGGAATCCCTCTTTAAATTCTATCGGCCTTAGTATCGGTTTTAAATTAAGTTTTTTGGGTAGAAAGTACAAAATATAAAACGCGACTCGCAACAATTTATAGTCGTTTTTTTGGGGCGGGGGGAAATTCGACGCATATGGGATATTTTGTTTTTAACGGCGCAAGCCCGCTGAGGTCCCGGCGTGAGTCGTATTTAGTGTTTTAGTATATTCAAAACGGGAATTCCCGCTTTTATCGCCGCGCGACAATTGTCGCATAAAAATTCGACGCATACGCATCGTAGCGCTCCTCGAGGAAAAATGACACATATGGGACGCGGCGCGTCAATATATACAGCCCATATGTGTCAATTTTAAATTACTACTTTCTATTCCCCAAAAAACCGAAGGAGCGCATTTTATTGTAAGTTTGCTTTTAACTTATTATTAATAGGGTAGGATCGGTTATATTTTACAAAATTATTAATTATAGAATCCCAATTATAATTTTCAATTGCATTGCGTCTTGAGTCGGCGCAAATTTTGTCATACAAATCGGGGCTATAGTCATGTAATTTTATCATATTTATAATTTTTTTTCGCCAATGTTTAATATCGTTTGATTCGACGACATATCCGGTAACATAATTGACGATTATCTCTTTGGGACCGCCTATATCCGATACTAATGCCGGAAGCCCGCATGATTGAGCTTCCAGAACGGACATACCATATGTGTCGGTATTGCTTGGGAAAACAAACAAATCGGCTCCGGAATACACTTCGGGGAGATTTTCTCTTTTTATTTCGCCGATAAAATAAACTCTTTTATAATCTTTCATTTTATTTTTTAATTTTGGTAAATAAGGTCCGTTTCCGGCTATTATAAGGTTGGTCTCTTTGTTATCTTTCAAAACCTCTTTATAAACCTCCATGAGAAAATCCAAATTTTTATCTTTTGAAATCCTCCCCGTAAAAAGAAGATTAAATCCCTTCTTTATATTATTTTTTTCCAGAAAGTTTTCTCCCGCTTTTTTATTTGGGGAAAACATACTCCAGTCGATTCCTCTTTTAAAAATCTCCATTTTATTTTTGTCAAATCCTCTTTCCGTTAAAACATTAATGTATTCGTTTGTCGGAACTTCGATAACGTCCATAGCCGAATAAAACCATTTTGTATAACGTTCAATAAGGTTTACCACGGTATCGTCGTTAAGAATTTCTTTTGATTGCAAAGTAAAATCGGTATGGTACACGCCTACGGCTTTAACTTTTAGAAGATTAGCGGCAAGCAGTCCCAGTAATCCTATAGGACCAGGAGTCGATATATAAATCTCGTCGGGATTCTGATCGCTAATTTCTTTCAAGGAGGATAAAACGGACGGCAAGCGGATTTTTAACTTTTCATAAGCGGGCAGTTTGAATTTGAAGATTTCTTTGAGGTTTATAATGTTCGGATTTATCGCCCCGTCGGTTTCTTTTTCCGAATAGCAAGATACGATTTTTATGTTTTTATTCTTTTTATAAGCTAAGCCGGCGATCTGTTTTAAAGTGTGAGATACGCCGTTAAGATCGTTTATCGTATCGGTAAACCAAAGTATCTTCTTTTCAGCGCCGTCGTCTATTTCAAACCTGGTTTTTATATCTCCTAATAGATTTCTGTCTGAAAACATATGCTTGAAAGTTGAAATAAAAGGACCGGATAAAAATATTCCCGATAAAAACATAGCAAAGTTGTTAAGTATTTTGAAAAAATTACCTTTTTTTAAGTCCGTTTTAATCGATATTAAAACATTCTTTACAAAAATATCGGAAATTAGCGATACCTTCTCATAAACTACGTCAAGTCTCTGTTCTATATCGATAAATTCTACATTATATATGTCGTTTAACAATTCAAAGAAGGTTTTTTTTATTTCTGAAAATTCTTTGTTCTTATTCTTTTTAAATTTTCGACATTTTAATTTGTCCCATATCGTAAGTTTGTTTTTTTCAAAAAGCAATTCGTTAATATAGCTCGTTATTCCATTCGGTAAATTTAAACTATTGCTTTTCGTATAGTCGTACGCTATTTTATATATAGAAAAAGCCAAGCCCCTAAAATCGTTATTTCTTCCGCCTGCGGTTGTAGATTTGTTTTTAATATTATTAATAAACTCTTTAACAGAATTGGCTTGAGTTTCGGTATAGGTTTTTGAAATGAAAAAATCGGCGTGGTCGTCGGAGCCTCCCGTTAAACCTTTGATCCAGGGTTTATCGCTTGCCGGGTCAATATTATGTTTTATTTTCAAATCGTTAATAATCTCGGGGGTTAAGCCGGTTAATACCGTATGCCATAAATTGTTGCTCCGTTTACTTCTGGCTCCGTTGATAACTTCAAAAACGTCGAATAGCAATATAAGTTTTTCAATATGGTCGAGAGTTAATTTATTATTGACGGAATAGGTAGCGTGAGCCAGAGAATATGCGATATTTTCATCTATTATGTAACGTCTTAAATCGTAAATATTTTTCCTCAATTCCTGAATTATTAAAAATTGTTCTTCCGTAATATCGTATAACAAAATATGAATTTTACAGCCGTCTTCGGGGAAATAGGTAGTAGCTTCCATACTCACGAACGTATCTTCGGGATGATTCTTCTTTAATAAAAGGGCTCCGTCTATTCTGTTGTGATCCGTTATTGTTACGTAAGTCATACCATTTTCTTTTGCTTTTCTATAAATTGTTTCCGGATCCGTATAAGACTCTTGGGCTCCAAGCCTTTGCAGAAACCAATCGGAAGGGCGCTCTGAATAAATAGAGTGAACGTGTAAATCTGATTTTGACATACTAATCCTGCTTATATGTTAATTTTAATGGATAAGTATGCTATTATTGTTAATAATAAAAAAAAATAAAATTATTTTTTGATTAATTTTATAAATATTTTTTAGGAATTTTACCGATTTGACTCGCGTAGAGTTCGATATGATCTTTGATCGTGCTGGAGTTTATCTTTGGCAGGAGGACCTCTTCGACTTGAAAGAAACCGACCGACGCCGACATAACGACGTTGATTTTAATAGAGCGCTCTTTGCCTTCGGATATTTCGATAGATTCAACAGCTTCGGACGAATACATATGTATGTCGCCGTTTTTACCGACAGAATCCCTGTCGTGCGGAATTCGGGCTCGTCCTTTTTCGCAATCGCAACCGTCGGCGACTAAAATTATACCCGCTTCGACGCTCGATATTTTTAACGAACGCATATGTCCCAAAATCGCCTCTAATATCAAAGATTTGACGGCGACCTTTTTTCTAACGTCGTCGCAATAGTAGGTATTCAAAATTCTCTCTATGATTGGAGCCCCTAAAGTTACGGAGTGTTTTTCATGAGCGTCTCGCGAAACGCACATTCCGATATCGTGGATAAACGCCGCGACGCATAATGCGACAAGCCCGTCGTCAAAATCGCCGGCGTTCTCTTTTTCGACGTTTAGCAATACCCCTTTATCGTGAAGAAGGTTGGCTATGATAATCGCGTTTTTCAGGACTCTTCTCATATGATAAGCTCCATGGTCGTTATACAAAAGCCTATCTACCGAAACGATATTTGAATAGTCTTGAAGAGCCGCTATCTCGGCGTCGGCAAATAGAGTTTTAACTACCGCGAGGGGTTTGCTTTTCAAAATCGAAAGTATGTCGTCTTCAATATTTCTTAAAATCTCGATCTGCATTCTGTTCTCCAATCAACTCTTTTATAAGTTGGCTCTATATAAATTATTAGGATATTTCTAAAAAATATCGCTAAACGATATAACTATATCAAAAGCGTCCGAAAAATCTTGATAAACGGCCAATTTTGTAATATTTATCGCAAAATCGATTCTGCCTGAAAAATGTAAAAAATAGGGGAATAATTTTAATCCGACGCCCGCCGAAGCGGCCGGGAAAAAATAATTGCCGTTTGAAACGCTTAGATATAACAATTTGTCTTTGTCAAATGAGTTTTTAACGAGCCTAATATCGGGTCTGTACCAAAAATAATCGGTATAATAGCTTAAATTGTCTATAACAAAGCCAAAATCGGCAAAAACAGACAGATATAGTATAAATCTAGCCGGTTTTGGAAAATTATTCTGATCTACGGCGGATAAGAACTCTACGTCCGCTAAGGGGATCAGGAATTCAACATTGAAAAGCGCGCCGGCCCAACCGATAAGTTCGAAGTTTTTATATCCTCTGATAAAGGGATCGCCTGAAAAGTTGTCGTTGATATTGTAATTAATCGTTCCGATAAACCGCGCTTTTAAAAGGAATTCTTTATAAATCTTTTTGTAGAAGCGGTCTTCGACCCTAAATTTAAACTTGAAAGAGTCCCCGATAGAGCCGACGGAAGTGGGGAGCAAAAAATTAAAGCCGGCTTTAAGAATATTACCGACTTGAACCGTTTCGGTCTGTTTCAGCTTGTTCCAGACAAATTCCTGGCCTAAATCGATATAAAAATTGTTTTCCTTTACGTTTTTAACGATTTCCGATCGGTCGATCAGCGAATCGATATATATGTAGGAAAATTTCAGCGTAGTTATAGAATTCAATTCAATAAGCGGAATCCTATAATTTACGCCAATGAGGGAGTCTATGCCGAAATCTGAAACCTTATTAAATTTTACCTGCAACAAACTCCATATTTTATTAAACGTATTAAGTATGAAATTTGAGTCTTTGTCGTAATATTGATACGAATAATATTGCGGCGCCGAAGTATAAATCGCGTGATTTGTAAATATTGAAACTCTTCCTTTCAGGATATTGGGGAATTCCAAGCCGAAATGGTTGTAAAACCGCTCGTTTTGACCAAAAGAGGAGGCAAATATCGCAGAGTTGAATTTGCCGTCGAAATTGTCCATTTTATATAAAAAACCGATATCAAAGCCCCTATTTAGAGAAAAACCGCCGAACGGCGAGAAAATAAACGGAAAACGCGGTAGTAAATTGGTATTCTGCTTTATATTATATCTATCAACGGAGACGTTATTTAACCTGATATTCTCTTTCCATATCAGATTTTTGACGTAATCCTCGTTTATTTTATAATTCTTAACGAATACGTCGACGTATAAATCGTCGGAAGGATCGACCGCGATATATTCGTAAATCCAATCGTAATTGTCGCCGGTCGTATCCGATGAAAAAATGTTATAAGAGATAATTAATATGAAAAATATGCATAATCTTCTCATAGCGGCGATCCCAAAAACAGAAATTCCGAACCGGCATAAATAGATTTTACAGATAATAGCGCGTTCAACATAAAATCGATAATATCATATTGGGATTTTTAAATCAAGGTAAAATAGGCGACTTTTGCCCGTCGGTATTTTGGGACGGGAAATTGATGCATATGAGAAATTGACACATATGGTGTAAAGAATAAAATGACACATATGGAACAGATATTTTCGGATAAGGTAACTTCATTATCTTCAGTTCTTTAGGAAGCAGAGAAAAATCGACGCATATGTGTCATTTTTTTTAATTAGCAAAATATTTGTCATTTTCTAAAAATTTATACAAATTTTTGTAAAGAGTTTTCTACTTTTAGGTGTTATATATATAAAAGAAAAAGGAGAAAATTTTATGAAAAACAAAAAACATTTATTTCACTTTATAGTATCTGAATCTATGAATAATAACGTTATAGATTTTTTACTAAAGGAGTTCAAAATTAATACGTTCAGTCAATTATTTGAAACTATGTTTCGCCTTATTGACAAAAAAATCCCAAAAATGAAGAGAATAATAGGAGATCATCGCTCCGAATACGCCGTTGTAGATAATATCGACGATAAAAGATTGGATAAATACCTCAGGATTAGCGAGGCGGACTATCTTCGAATAAAAAGATGGCATTCCTTGTATAACGAATTCGGTATGGCTTCGACAGTCCGCGACATTATCCTGTTTTTTTATGACGGCGTTATGAAATACGGGTTGGAAGAATTTCTTGGGATTGTTGGTAAGAAATTAAGGATTGATAAATTGAAAAATGACTTTTTGGGTAAAATGACACAACTGTTAAATACAACCGCTCGAAAACAGCTATTATACTCGCTCGTAATCGAAAATTATCCAGAATACGTCTGCTCTACGTAAAATTATTTTTTATTCCCCAAAAAACCGACGGGGCGTACTTTTGCATAATCAAATTTGTTGACAAATAGGGCTAAAAAAATTATTCTCATATCCTATCGTTACCGGGCAATACGATTTGTTATTTTTCGTTTGGACCTGCGACGACGTAAAAATTGAGAAAAATTAATCCTTATTTAGGAGAACGAAATAAGAATGACGAGCAACGATAAATTAATAACGGCTATTTCAAAAGACGGAAAGATACACGGTTATGTTCTGTTAATTAGAGATACCGCTAGGATTATTCAGGAAAAACATAAAATGAATATCATATCTTCCTCGATATTCTTGAGAGCTTTAGCCGGAGGCGCGTTATTAAGCGGTAGTCTCAAAAACCGCGACGATAGACTAATACTAACGTGGAGTTGTACGGGACCTGTAAAAAAAATAGTAGTAGACGTCAATTATCAAGGAGAGATAAGAGGATATATCGAGGAGCCCAACCTCCAATTTATAGAGGGGAGCTTAGTCGACGGTTCTATCGTCGCGGAGCCGTATATAGGATTTGGCGAGTTCAACTTATCAAGGATTTCCGCCGGTATCGGAATCCCTTATCATTCGGTTACCGCAATCGAGACCGGCGAAATAGCGCAAGATTTATCGATATACCTCAATCAATCTTTACAAATCGAATCATGTATAAATATCGGTTTATCTATCAGCGAGAAAAATGAAATAGAAGTATGCGGCGGAGCGCTTCTTATGGCTTTACCCGGAGCGAGCGATGAAGAAAAGAAAATCATTGGCGATAAATTTAACGAAATAAGTTCTTTGACCGGTTTATTGAAGGATAACGAAGAGAATACGTTTGATATTCTTCTCAATAAATTTGACCTTGATTTTGTTTCCGAGAAGGAGATAAAGTTTAACTGCTCCTGTACGGACGAAATAATCAGGAAACTTATAAATTCTTTAAACGAGAAAGAGAAGAACGAGTATAGACTTGCCGATAATAAAATATCGGTAGTTTGTCAATATTGCAATAAAGAGTATTTATTTGACGATTAAACGGAGTTTGATTGATGAGCGATACCATCAGCCGCGTTGAGAAAGAGTTTATTTTCAATTTTTTGATTAAAAATAAGGTCAAGTTTGAGATAAAATGCGGAGTTTCAAGTATCGAAGCTTATGTTCTTGAGCAGAGCGCAAAAGAATTAAAGATCGATCTTTTATCGATTAGCGAGGAGATTAAAGGATATCAAGCGCCGATTAGCGTTTTTTTTTATTTTCAGAATACCCACCATACTTTTAATTCCGTTATACTACGTTTGCAAGGGAGTTACGCCATAATAAAGAACCCCGATAGCATAATTAGGAACCTGCTTAGAAAGTTTGAAAGAATCAGACTAACCGAGACTATTCCGGTAGAATTTGAGATCGAAAAAGATATTCTTCCATTAAACTATCCGGTTAGCGATATTAGTTATTTTCCGGATAAGCCGCCGGTTAGCGCAGATTTTACCGATATAAAAATCGACGTAGTTTTGACGAAATTTAAAGAAAAATTATCTTTCATAATATCAAACAATAAGATATTAATGCTTAGGAATTATACCGCTAAAAATATATTTGAAGAGCTGGTTTTAAAATACGGTAAGATTTTATATATTCCAAACACCCGCTCGGATATACCTAATAAGCAAATTGATCCAACTTTAGAGATAATTACGAGAGACGAGTGGGTAAAATACGAGATTGACAAAAATAAAACTCAAGAGAATTCATTAAATAAGGCGCTATCCCAGTATCTTCTGGATTTATCAAAAAACAACATTTTTTCTTTATCGATTGTTCCCATTCTATATAGAAATTATACGGTCGGAATAATTTATCTTATTAATAATCATCAAAAATCTCAAGTCATTGATGTGAAAATCATTAAATACGCCAACCAATTTTCCAGGGTATCGTCCTATATTTTAAAGCAGAATGGATATTTTAAGGACGAAGAGGGGGGGAAAGAAAAAATATCCGCGCCTATTTACGATCTCAGTCCGGGGGGAATGGCGTTTTCTTATAACGAACCAAAAAACTCCGATAAATTGCTGTTAGGACATAATTTTAAGATTTTATTTAAGATTGAAAATAGACCTATCAGAGTATTAGCCAAACTCGTAAGGAAATTTAATCATCTTTCTCAACAGTTTTACGGTTTTGTGTTTATAGATATTAGAAAAGAAGATCACGAATTCATATACAGGTATCTATATAAAAAATAAAAAAACTCGGCTATCGGTTTTTTTGGGACGGGAGAAATTGACGCATATGATGTTGAAAATAAAATTGACACATATGAGACAAATGTTTTTACGAGCTTTACAAAAACTGCGAAGTTTAAAATTTTTTAAAGTAATCTATGGTTTTTAACAGCCCTTCTTCCAGTTGAATACCCGGACTCCATCCGAGTTCTTTCTTAGCTAGCGATATGTCCGGTTTTCTTTGCTTGGGATCGTCTTGAGGCAGAGGACGAAAAGCGATTTTACTCTTGGAGCCGGATAGTTTGATAATTTTTTCGGCAAGTTCTAATATTGTAAATTCATTGGGGTTGCCCAGATTTACCGGACCTGTAAAATCGTCGCGCGACGCGATCATTTTTATCATACCGTCGACAAGGTCAGATATGTAACAGAAACTTCTTGTCTGCATCCCGTCGCCGTAAATCGTAATATCTTGATTTTTAAGAGCCTGCATAATAAAGTTGCTAACGACTCTTCCGTCCTGAGGATGCATATTAGGTCCGTAAGTATTGAAAATTCTTATGACTTTTATTTTTAATTTGTGAGATCTATGATAATCGAAGAATAGAGTTTCGGCGCATCTTTTGCCCTCGTCGTAACAAGCTCTGATTCCTATCGGATTTACGTTTCCTCTATACTCCTCTACTTGCGGATGAACTTCGGGATCGCCGTAAACTTCGCTGGTCGAAGCCTGTAGGATTTTGGCTTTTACTCTTTTTGCAAGCCCCAACATATTCATAGAACCGACCAGATTGGTTTTGATTGTTTTGATGGCGTTGAATTGGTAATGTATAGGAGACGCGGGGCAGGCTAGGTTGTATATTTCGTCGACTTCGGCAAAGTACGGGAATATTACGTCATGTCTGACGAGTTCAAAATAAGGATTACCGATAAGTTTGACGATATTCTCCTTATTCCCCGTAAAAAAGTTATCCAGACATATAACGTCGTTTCCTTCGTTTAATAATCTTTCGCATAAATGACTGCCGATGAATCCCGCTCCGCCCGTTACCAAAACTCTTTTTCTATATTTCATTTTTTACCTCTTATCTGCCAATCGAGTAGTATTCAAAACCGTAAGATTCTACAAGGCTTCCGTCAAAAATATTTCTGCCGTCTATAATAATAGGCAATTTCATGGTATTTTTAATTTTTTCCAAATTCGCGCTGATAAAATGCTCCCATTCGGTTAGTATAATTAGAGCGTCGGAATCTTCAAGAGCGCCGTACATATCCGAGAAATATCGGAGTTTGTCGGACTCGGGAAATATGTTTTTGAAGTTTTCAGCGGCTTCGGGATCGTATAATCTCAGATTGGCGCCTACCGAGTTTAACTGCTTTACAATGTCGATAGAGGGCGCTTCTCTGATATCGTCCGTGTTGGGCTTGAAAGATAATCCCCAGATAGTTATGTTTTTATCTTTGTTTATCCATAAAATATTTTCAATCTTTTCAATGAATTTTACTCTTCTGTTTTTGTTGACCTTTTCGCTCTCTTCAAGAATACTAAAATCAACGCCGTTATCTTTTGCCATTTTTATAAAAGCCTTCACGTCTTTGGGAAAACATGAGCCGCCGTATCCGATGCCGGCGTTTAGAAAAGATCTCCCGATTCTTTTATCCAGCCCCATGCCTTCCGCGACCATCGATACGTCGGCGCCTACCTTTTCGCATAAATCCGACACCATATTGATATAAGAGATTTTTAAAGAAAGGAACGAGTTTGAAGCGTGCTTTATCAATTCGGCGGTCGCGGGAGTGGTAAAAATTAGTATTCGGTCTTGGTCCGTAAAAGGTTTGTACAATTCGCGAAAAAGATTTCGGGCTTTATTTGATTCGGTTCCGACTACAATTCGATCCGGTTCTAAAAAATCTTTTATCGCCGAACCCTCTCTTAGAAATTCCGGATTCGACGCTACGTCGAACTCAACGTTGTTTTTAGCGTATCTCAATATCGTTTTCTTTATCCATTGATGAGTGTTTACCGGAACTGTGGACTTTTCAATTATTAATTTATATGAAGTCAGGTTTTCGGCTATCTGTCTCGAAGCTTCTTCTATCTGCGACAGATCCGCTTTACCGTCGTCCCCTTGCGGCGTTCCAACGCAGAAAAATATTATATCGGAAAAGTTAATGCCTTCGGTCATATTTAACGTAAAAGAAATTCTCTTATTTTCTATGTTTCTCTTCAGAATAATATCAAGACCGGGTTCGTATATCGGCGATATACCTTTTCTCAATTTTTCAATTTTAGATTCAATTTTTTCAACGCAGATTACCTCGTTGCCAAGATCGGCAAAACACGACGCGGTTACAAGACCTACATAACCGGCTCCGATGACAGTTATTTTCATAATATTCTCCATAGGTTTGGATTTTTTGATTAAGAACTATACTACATTTTTAGCTAAATATCAATGTTTGTTTGCGTAAATTATTCATCTATCCTTTTGCGTAACTTGGCAGTTTTTGGGGGGGAGGGAAAATAAAATGACACATATGCGTCGCGCCGATAACGCGCGACAATTGTCGCAAAAAAATTCGACGCATATGAAACAAATATCTTTAATTATCAAAATAAAAAAAAGAGGCCGCCTTATCGACAGCCTCAAATTTAACACAAATTTAATTTACTTTCTATTCCCGATTAACTTTACTTCGTCAACGTAACCGTAATCGTTGGTCGCGCTTCCGTTTAGTATAAATCTTATTTTAAGAGTCGTAGCCGTCGGTATAGATACCGTATAACTATAGTAAACTCCGCTTTTTGCCGTATTTGTTAAAGTAGCCGCCGTAACCCACTTCGTTCCGGTCATATATTGGCATAATAGTTTCTCGCCGGTCTCAAGCGAGTATTTAGCCATCTTGAAAGACAATCTCATGTCCTTGTAAGGCGATACGTTGATATATGCCACGGCGTTTGAGCTTTTTTTAAGTTGCATAGCGGCCGATCCTATCTTATAGGATCCGGTATATCTGGTTACGTATGTGGAAGAAGACTCTTTCCAACCGTTTAAACGCGGTAGATTTGCGTCAAAATTATCGTAGAAGATTGTTACCGCAAACGAACCAAAAGATACGGAAACGGCTAAAACAAGCGATATTAAAACTTTTCTCATATATTACTCCTTTTTCAATAAATTATTACGGTAGAGCGACAATTTCAACCCAACTATCGTTGAAATTTACTCTCGTTCTATACCCCTTTCTACCCCAATGGTTAATCGTCGCGTAGGGAGTTCCCGTTTGAGAAATGTTGTTTTCCCAAGTGGAGACGCCGTTTTGCCTCATAAATCCTTTAAATTCAAACCATTCGCCTTTGGCGCCCTTCATATTTACGTCAAACTTCCAGTAGTGCATACCCCAGGTATTCTCAGGATCCTGTCCGTATCCGGCCGTCGAGTATAAAGGTTGTCCCGAAGTTCCAACGGGACAGGTCCAATCCAGAGCGCTTTCGGTAGTCCAATCTAAAGCCGAATCTGCCGCTTTTATCGAGGCGGTCGTAGGGTTAAAAACGTTTCTGTAGGTAATAGGTTCGTCCATAGTAGGATAATAAGTCGGCACTAACCCTTCGTCGTGTCCCCCCTTGATGAATATATCTTGACCGCTTACCGTCTGTTTATACATAAAAACTACCGTTCTTATCCAGCCGGCTACGGTTGTGGTAGTCGTAGAAGTAGACTTTTTCCAGATGCAATAATCCGTTCCGGACTTAATAATCGTCCAGCCGGTTCCGGGACTGTAAGTCATGCCGGGACCTATCTTAAGGGCGATCTTGTCGTCTATTATCGCCGCGTATTCGTTATAAACCGCTTTTACTATGTTGACGTTGCTCTTCATAGTAATACCGTTATTCTTTCTGATATTAATAAGATCTATAAGAGTTTGTTGGAAAGTCGAGCCCCAATCAAAGAAGTGATCCCAAGCGACGCATGGAAGTCCGGGATGAGTCAACGTATAAACGTAAGCTAACTCTACTTTGTCGTTTCTCAATTCCCAATGCTGTTGCGTACTTCCCGTATCGTGATTATCGACGAAAGTAACGCAGTTTTCAGGCATCCAACCGATATATCCCGCGGGAGTTCCGTAACTCGACTTTAAAGCCGTTAAATTTGGATAGTTGTTATAATAAGTATATTCTTTTAAAGTTTGGCCGTTTTCATAGGCGTCTTTAAACCAACCAAAAGCGTTGTTGAGAGCGTTCTTTGTCGAAAAGTCGAAAACAAGCGATTTCCCATTATCGTGATTAGTCGCAGTTACCCAGTTGTCAAGTCCGATTTGAGGACATCCGTCTTCCCACAACTCGCCTACGCTCAATTGAGGAGAAGTAGCTGAATTATAATCCCCGACGTACCAACCGTCGTAGCCTTTAACATAATCGTATCTCCATCCTACAAAACCCACGCTTTTTAATTTGTTATTCATCCAATCTTTGATGCTTGCTCTAACCGTAGTATTTGTATGATCTATATCTCTGGCGGCTCCGTATGCGCTTCCCGTATCGGCGGCGCCTTTGGAAGTTGAGCCGTAACCGGGATTACCGTATGCAAAATATTCGTCGTTACTACAGATGCTGTTCGTTCCCCAAGTGGGATTAGTAAAATCAGCCCAGTTTGAAGTTCCTACTCTGTGGTTAATAACTATGTCTGCGATAGCTTTTGCCGGACTAATTGCGGTTATAGCCGCTCTAAGTTGCGTTTCTGTTCCGTATTTCGAATTTAAATTCGAAAGTTGCCTCGGAAGATAGCCTTCGTTACTTCCCGCGTCGGACGGCGGAGGAAACCACACCCATTGGAAATTTGCTTTGATCTTTGCAGAATTGTTAGAGATCACCTTATACCATGGAGTTGTCGACGACGCGCTATTCCAACCGAAGCCCTGCAACATTACGTTTGAACCGTAGCCTTCGTAAACCGAAGCCCTGTCCGTAGACGAAACAACCGATTCGGTTATATCTACGTCGTTAGAGTCATTTTCAACATAGGTATCAGAAACGTTAGCCGATACCAGATTGTTGTTACTGCAACCTATCATAATCAATATCGATAGCGTTGCGATAAAAAAACTTAAAAACGCTTTTCTCATAAAAAACCTCCTTCTACTTTTTTAAACAATTACGATAATTATAATACTATTCTAACAAAAGTCAACTTAAAAAATGTAAAAATGATAAAAATTAATCTTTTTTGTTAAAATAAAGAAATTGTAGTATTTACAGAAAGGTCTGCTTGTAGAAACGATCTTCCTTAAACAATTCGGCGGTAGTTTGTCTTGTTAAAATGATCAAATTAACTATAAACGTAATTTGGCAGTTTTTTGGTAAGGAGAAATTGACACATATGGAACGCATACGTTTCTATATGAAAAAAAACGCCGCATACGCGTCAAAGCTCCGCAAGAATCTAAATTGACACATATGAAACAGATATTTTTAATTAGCAAAATATTTATCATTTTTTAAAATTTATCCAAATTTTTGTAAAGAGTTTTCTACTTTTAGTTGTTATATATATAAAAGAAAAAGGAGAAAATTTTATGAAAAACAAAAAACATCTATTTCACTTTATAGTGTCAGAGTCTATGAATAAGAACGTCATAGATTTTCTACTAAAAGAGTTCAAAATTAATACGTTCAGCAAACTGTTTGAAACTATGTTTCGCTTCGTTAACAAAAAAATCCCAAAAATGAAAAGGATAATCGGAAATCATCGCTCCGAATACGCCGTTATAGATAATACCGGCGATAAAAGAGTGGATAAATATCTTAGAATCAGCGAAGCGGACTACCTTCAAATAAAAAGATGGCATTCCTTGTATAACGAATTCGGTATGGCTTCGACGATTCGAGATATTATCTTGTTTTTTTATAACGGCGTTATGAAATATGGGTTGGAGCAGTTCCTCAAGATTGTTGGTAAGAAATTAAGGATTGATAAATTGAAAAACGACTTTTTGGATAAAATGACACAACTGTTAAATATAACCGCTCGAAAACGGCTATTATATACGCTCGTAATCGAAAATTATCCCAGATACGTCTATCGCGCGTAGAATTATCTTTTTAATTTCCTGATAAGACGTCGTTATGTTTAAAAAAAGCGATATTGAGGAGAGTCGCTAGTATAAAAAGTTAATATACGGCGAGGACTCCCTCTCTGATGGTCCGGTAAATTTGTTCGATCGGGACTTTATTTCCAACGACGTTGAGGTATTTGAGGTTCGGCAGATTAAACAGAGCCGAAATATCGTTGATTTTATTAAACGACAGATCCAAATATTTTAAGTTTTTCAACGTCTCTAGCGAGTCGATTTTGTCGATAAAATTGTTTGAAAGATCGATTTCAGTCAACGACTCCAGTCCTGCAAAAGCCGATATATCTTTGATTCTGTTATAAGATAGATTAATCGAAGTAATATTTATACAATATTCCAGACCGTTTAGATCCTCGATCTCGCTGTCTGAAAAATTCTGCTCCCCTTCAAGGTCTTTTAGACGATGATGTTTTAGATTAACCTTGATATTGCCGTATTCTCTAAGTTTTACTGCGGAGAAAAAATCGTATCCCGGCTTGTCGAAAGCGTAAGTATCTTCATTTATAGATTCGCCGAGGCCGGTAATATTGCCGCCGGATTTCCTTGGAATGGTCGTATCGGCGCTTTTTGCGGCGGCGGACTTCTCTTTTATCGTTATTTCGCCGTTATTAATCGACTCAATAATCTCGATCAACCCTTTTAATTCTTTCATTTTTCCCGATTTATAACTTAATTCCAGATCTTTTTTATTAGCATCAAGCCTATCCGGATTGAAGATAACAATTAATCGCGCGAACATCTTGTTTACGCTGTCTTCCGGAGAAATCTTAGAGAATTTAGAATAAACTTTCTTGATATATGCGGAGTTTTTTCGTTTAAAAGCGCTAATCAGAGCCGCCGATATTTTGTTGAGGTTATCTTCGGCGTAAAGGTCTAATAACTTATTATAAACTTCCAGTATGCTCATTGGTTTTTACTCTGCGTCTTAGCCCAACTGTCTTTCAATCCGACCGATCTATTGAAAACCGGTTTCTCTTTAGTTCCGTCTTTATCCGCGACGAAATAACCTTGTCGTAGAAACTGGAAGTTGTCTCCAGCTTTTGCTTCCGCAAGCGACGGTTCGGCTATGCAATCGCTTAGTATCTTAATCGAATCGGGATTGATAAAGTCGGTAAACTTCTCATTTTCGCCGACAACTTCAGGATCGGGTTTTAGGAATAGTTTGTCGTAAAGTCTGACCTCAATTTTTATCCCTTTGGAAGCCGATACCCAGTGCGAAGTCCCCTTGACCATTCTGCCGTCTTCCGACCAGCCCCCTTTGGTGGCGGGATCGTAACTGCATATAACCTCGACGACTTTTCCGTCGGCGTCCGTTTTGTAATCGACGCATTTGATATAATAACCGTGCTTCAGTCTTATCTCTTTTCCGGGAGATAGTCTAAAGTATTTCTTTGGCGGATCTATCATAAAATCGTCGCGTTCGATAAACAGCTCTTTTGTGAAAGGGATTTTTCTTGTTCCGGCGTTTGGATCTTCGGGATTGTTTTCGGCGTCCATATACTCTACAAGATCGTCGGGATAATTCTCGATAACGACTTTCAAAGGATCGAGCACCGCCATAACCCTGTTGGCGGTTTTATTGAGGTCCTCTCTCAGACAGAACTCAAGAAAAGCGTAGTCGACGACGCTGTTTACTTTCGACACGCCGATTCTTGAACAAAAATCTCTGATCGACGCCGGAGTAAAACCTCTTCTGCGTAAACCGGATAAAGTCGGCATTCTCGGATCGTCCCAGCCCGTTACCGCTTTTTCATTGACGAGAGTCAGGAGTTTCCTTTTGCTCATAACTGTGTAAGTAAGATTGAGACGGGCAAATTCCACCTGCCGCGGCATATAAAGCCCCAGCGTCTGTAAAAACCATTCGTAAAGCGGTCTGTGATCTTCAAATTCGAGCGTGCATATAGAGTGCGTTATTCCCTCGAAAGAGTCGCACGAGCCGTGCGTCCAATCGTACATCGGGTAAATCTTCCATTTATCGCCGGTTCTGTAGTGATTGGCGCGTAAAACTCTGTATAACACGGGGTCTCTCATATTGAGGTTTGGCGAAGTCATATCTATTTTGGCTCTTAACACTCTTGAGCCGTCTTCAAATTCGCCGTTTCTCATTTTTTCAAAAAGATCGAGGTTTTCTTCGACGGTTCTCTCTCTGAATGGAGAATTTTTACCCGGTTCGGTTAGAGTTCCTCTGTATTCCCTGATCTGATCGGCGGTTAGGTCGCAAACGAACGCCTTGCCCATTTTGATAAGTTTTACGGCTAATTCGTAGAGTTTTTCATAATTATCAGACGCAAAATAGAGCCTATCTTCCCAGTCGAATCCCAGCCATCTGATATTGTCTTTTATCGCCTCGACGTACTCCATGCTCTCTTTTGCCGGATTGGTATCGTCCATGCGTAAGTTGCACATTCCGTTATAATCCTTGGCTATGCCGAAGTTTAAGCATATCGCCTTAGCGTGGCCTATATGCAGATAGCCGTTTGGCTCCGGCGGAAATCTGGTATGAACCTTATCGTATCTGCCGCTCGCTAAATCTTCGTCTATTATCGTTCTGATAAAATCTTTTGATTGAACTTCATTTCCCGTATCGGACATATACTCCCCTTAGCGCGATTTATTGCGCTATTGTATTATAGATAAATTATTTGTAAATGTAAAGCCTTAATTAAATCTGTTTTGCGCTTCGTCGTTTTTTTTGAGTGGAGAAAAAATGACACATATGGACAAGGAATAAATTGACACATATGGAGCAAAGAATAAAATTCGACACATATGGGAGCATTTTGTTCTTAACGGCGCAAACCCGGCATGAACGTCATTTAGTATTTTAGTATATTCAAAACGAGAGTTCCCGCTTTTATCGGGGCGCGACAATTGTCGCATAAAGAATTGACACATATGGGTATCTACTGAACCCTCGATTTCGAGTCCCGCGCATAGTCGAGGGAAAATCGAGGGTTACACGCTCCTCATAAAATTGACACATATGGGGCGCCGGCGAATCCCCAAAAAACCGACGAGCGGGCGCGATAAAAACGTTTAATTTCCTTGATTAAATCTTGAAATTATGTTATCGTTTAATATACTTTAGTATATCGAAAAATTATAATCTACATATAAATTATAAATTTTTCTAAACCGCTTTACTTATTGAGGAAAAAAATGAAAACTTTGGGACTTTGCATTGGAGCTTCGACAATTTCTTTTGTCGGATTGGAAAAAACGAACGGCGTTGTAAAAATGATAGAACAGGAGACGATATTTCACGAAGGAGACTCAAAAGGGGAGTTAGTAAAATTACTAAAAAGAATTGATGTCGATAAATACGATAGACATTGCGTAACCGGAAGGAAATTTAGAAAATATGTAAATTTATCCGAGATTACCGAGCCGGAAGCTACCGAATACGCCTTAAACGAACTTATAGAGGATAAAAACGCTTATAATCTTTTGATTAGCGCCGGCGGCGAAACTATCATGGTTTACGAACTCAAAAACGGAAGGATATTTAACGTATTTACGGGAAATAAATGCGCGTCCGGCACGGGGGCTTTCTTTTTGCAACAATTGGGCAGGATGGCTTTGGACATCGGCGATCTAGAGGACGAATATAGCGAAGAGGATATTTACGATATATCGGGAAGATGTTCGGTATTTTGCAAATCCGATTGCACTCACGCTCTTAATAAAGGTACAAATAAGCGCTCCGTCGTAGCGGGTTTATGCAAAATGATGGCTTTGAAGATTACCGAACTTTTATCGTCTCAAGACCAAAAAAATGCAATTATGGTTGGCGGAATATCAAAAATTAAGCCTATTGTTAAATTTGTTAAAGATTCTTTAGACTCCTTAAAAATTCTTGAGCAGAGCGATTATTTTGAAGCTTACGGGGCGGCTTTGTGGGCTTTTGATCATGAAACCAAAAAATTCCCGGGAATAGATAAGATAATTATCGAAGGTAAAACTTCGTTTGATTTCTTAAAGCCGCTATCCGAGAGCGAAAATCTCGTAACGTTCAAAAGCGTGGAGTATTCTACGGCGGCGGACGGCGACGAAACTATATTGGGGGTGGATATCGGCTCTACGACCACCAAAGCCGTCTTGATGCGCAAAAAGGACGACGCTATTTTAGCTTCGATATATCTAAAAACAAACGGCGATCCGATTGGCGCCGCTAAGCTATGTTATAAATCTATTCTTGAACAGATTAATGGTAAAAATATCAAGATTATCGGACTTGGAACGACGGGATCGGGGAGAAATATTGTCGGAATTCACGCTTTTACGGAATCAATTTACAATGAAATTATCTGCCATGCCGCCGCCAGCGTTTACTTTGATAAAGACGTAGACACAATATTTGAGATCGGCGGACAGGACGCTAAATATACTTATATAACTCAGGGAATTCCGTCCGATTACGCTATGAACGAAGCGTGCTCCGCCGGCACGGGGAGTTTTTTGGAAGAGGCGGCTAAAGAGTCTCTAAATATCGACGTTAAGGACATCGCTCCGATAGCGTTAACTTCAAAAAGACCGCCGAATTTCAACGATCAATGCGCCGCTTTTATCTCTTCAGATATTGCGACGGCTTTTCAGGAAGGTATCGATAGAGTCGACATAATAGCTGGGTTAGTCTACTCTATATGTCTAAACTACAACAACAGAGTGCGAGGCGCGCGCCCTTACGGAAAGAAAATATTCATGCAGGGGGGAGTTTGTTACAACAAAGCGGTCCCCGTCGCGATGGCTTCTCTGCTTGGAACCGAGATTATCGTTCCTCCGGAACCGGGACTTATGGGGGCGTACGGCTGCGCTCTTGAGATAAAGAAGCGACTCGATAACAATCTTTTGAAAGAATCCGAATTTGACCTTAGCGCGCTGATAAATAGAGATATAAAGTACGGTCAATCGTTTATATGCGGGGGCGGAAAAGAAAAGTGCGATAGAAAGTGCGAGATCGCAATGATAGAGCTTGACGGTAAGAAATTGCCTTTCGGCGGAGCTTGCAACAAATATTACAATATTGTTCATAAAATTGAAGACGAGTCTGAGATAAGAGACCTCGTCGCCGTTAGGGAGAGGATGATATTTGAAGAATTTGCTACTCCATCGGGGAACGCCGATAAAAATAGCAAAGTTATAGGGATTAATCGGACTTTCTTAACAAATATGTTGTATCCGCTATATTTTAACTTTTGGGATCAGTTGGGTTACAACGTCGTTTTATCCGACGATATTACTCTCGAAGGTCGCGAAAAAAGAAGGGCGGCGTTTTGTTTTCCCGCGGAGATTGCGCACGGAACATTCGACAACCTTTTGAGTAAAAAACCGGACTATATATTCATGCCTCACATACTTCATATTCCGGTTTTCGGCAGCGTTGAAAATAACAAAGCGTGCGTTTTTGTTCAAGGGGAGCCGTATTATCTCAAAGAAGCGTTTAAGGATAGAAGTTTGCCTGAAATTTTAATTCCGGTAATAGATTTTCAAAAACGCGTAGACTCGACAAGAAGCGAGTTCGTTAAGATTGCGGTCAGTATAGGAGCGGACAGAAACAGAGCGAATAAGGCTTTTGATTTTGCGTCGTCGGCTATGCTCGGTTATTTCAAGAAAGCGCGGGAGATAGGCAAGTCCGCTATTGATAAACTGAAGAAGAGTCCCGACGAATTTGCAGTCGTAATGATGGGAAGATGGTATAACGCGCTTGCTAGAGAGGCTAATATGTCTATCCCTCATAAATTTGCGTCAAGAGGGATAACCGTTATACCGTTTGACTTTATTCCATTCGATTATGAGGATCTTGGGCTTCATATGCATTGGGGCATCGGTAAGATCGTTTTGCAGGCGTCAAAATTCGTAAAGAAGAATCCGCAGTTATTCGGCGTCTATATAACAAATTTCTCGTGCGGTCCGGATTCTTTTTTGGTGCCCTATTTCCGCGACGAAATGGGAACAAAGCCCTCTCTAACGCTGGAGTTGGATAGCCATACCGCCGACGTAGGTTTAAACACTCGAATTGAGGCGGCGGTCGATATTATACGGTATTACAGACAATTAAAACTGGACGAAAAAGAGGAGATAAACGATTTTGTACCGGCTAAGACTATTTATAAAGGTAAAGACGTTTACGTTCTCGATTCGCGCGGAGAAGAGCTCTATATTAAGGATAAAAACGTTACGTTTCTATTTCCTATGATGGGGCGATTTTTGAACGACGCGGGCGTTGCGAGTCTTAACGGACAGGGATTCAACGCTAAAATGGTCGATTTTCCCACCCACGAGTCGCTGGCTATCGGAAAAGGGAATTCGAGTTGTAAAGAGTGCCTGCCTTATATAATCCTGATCGGATCTCTTTTGGAATATATCAAGAAATATAAGAGACCCGAGGAGCGCATCGCATTTTTTGTCGTCGGCGATCCGGCTCCTTGTAGAGTAGAGCAGTATCAGGTAGGTATAGATAAATTCCTTAAAAAGAATAGAATAGAAGACGTCGCCGTTCTTACTATGCAGTCCACCGAAGGATTTGCCGGAATGGGGCTTATGCCGATGTTAAACGTATGGAGAGGATTTATTTTAGGCGACGTATTTTCTCAAATTCATTCGGCTATACTGACTCTGGCTAAAGATAAGAAGTCCGCTCTGGAGATATTTGAGAGAGAGTGGGCTAAAATATTGGATAATTTCGAAGGAAAAGAGAAAATTTCTCTTATAAAAAGGCTGAATATTGCCGCGAAAGAGCTAAATAAGATAGAACTTAATAAACCTATAGAAGAAGCGATGAGAATAACTATTACCGGCGAAATGTACGTTAGAAACGAAGAGTTTTCAAGAAAAAGAATAGAGGAGACTCTTGCGAATATGGGATTTGTCGCGCGTATTACGCCGCTAATCGAGTGGATATACTACGTCGACTATATGATGTGGAAAAACTTTGCTAACGACAAAATGTCTATTTTTAAAAGACTATTTTTCTTAATGAAAAGAAAGGTAGAGTCAAGTTTTGAAAAAAAGATCAAAAAGATTTTCTCGAAAAATTCTAAACTTTACGAATACGACCCAATTGATATAAAGGCGGTTTTGAAATCGTCGGAAAAACTTGTCAGCAAAAAACTAATCGGCGACATCGGTATAACGATCGGCGTCGGGCTTAGGGACTCTCTAAAAGATTCTTGCGGAATAATATCTCTTGGACCTTTTGCTTGCATTCAGACTAGAATGGCCGAAGCGATATTAAATAATAATATGACCGTCGCCGGGAAACTGCAAAATCAACCGGAATCGGTTTTTGGAAAAGGGATATACGATCTTGACAAGGATATGCCTCTGCCTTATCTGGCTATAGAGTCGGATGGCAACCCTTATCCGCAAATTATAGAGGCTCGGCTGGAGGTTTTTGCGTTGCAGGCGAGGAAAATCGGCGAATTGATGCAAAAAGCTAAAAAGGCTAAAAAAGAGAATAAAAAATAGTTTTGCTCAGCTTTAGGTTTGAATTTGCAGACTTTTGGCAAATTCTTTGATAATTTCGATTAATTTAAATTCGTTTAGCGGCTTGTCGAGGCAGTATTTCGCCGTTCCCTCTTTGAGCGCGGTTTGGACTTCTTCGTCTTCAGGGAATCCCGAATGTATTATTGGCAAAATGTTTTTTAATTTAAGCTCTTTGACTTGGCGGAGCAGGTCGACTCCGCTGATTTTGGGCATCTTATGGTCGGATATTATTACGGAGATGTTATTCTTTTTTAATATCTCAATCGCGTCAAATCCGTTCGTCGCGGTATATATTTTAAATTTTCCCTTAAATAGAAGTTCAAACGATCTTAAATTTAGAAATTCGTCGTCGACATATAAAACCTTAACGTTGCTTATCTCCATTTTAACCTCCTAACTTCGAACCGGCAGTATAACCGTGAAGGAGGTCTTGGATTTATCGTCGCTACCGTCGCTCTCTACCGATATAGTCCCGTTATGCTCCTTTATTATACTCGAGCATATCGCGAGTCCCAGTCCGCTCCCTTTGTTCACCTCTTTTGTAGTAAAAAACGGATCAAAAATTTTATTTTTAACGCTCTCTTTTATTCCTATACCGTTGTCTTGAAAATTTATTGTAATTGTCGAATTTTTTTCGTCAAAAGAAGTCGTAATAACGATTTTTCTATCGATTTGCTCGCCGTATTTTAAATTCGCCTCATCTATACCGTCGATAGCGTTAGATAAAATATTTAGAAACACCTGACTTATTTTAGCCGGATGACACAAAGTTTTGGGAGCGGAGTTATAATTTTTTTCTATAAGAATTTTTTCTTTATACCTGTGATAAAGTATCAATAGAGAAGTGTCTATCAATTCGCTTATAGAGCTTAAGACTAATTGATCTTTATCGACTCTTGAGTAAATTCTAAGACTTTTTACGATGTTAGTTATGTGATCGATGCCGGTCGTAATATTATCGAATATTTCCGGGACGTCCTTTGTCGTCTTCCTCAGATTTTCAACATCCTCGTCTGTAGAGGCTAACGTTTTGGATATATCTATAAGTTTATCCGTTCGTTCTTTTAGCGCCAATATGCTGTTTGAGATAAAATTGATCGGATTATTAATCTCGTGAGCGAGTCCCGAAGTTAAAACGCCCAGAGCGGCCATCTTCTCAGTTTGGATAAGTTGTTTCTCTTTTACTTTTAATTCGTCCAGCGCAATTTGAAGTTTCAAAGATCTTTCGCGGAGTCTGATATGATTGATAATTCGAATTTCAACCTCTTCTACTTCAAACGGCTTAGTTATATAATCGACCCCGCCGGCTTTAAACGCCTGAATTTTATTGAAAGACTCGGTTAGAGCGCTCAAAAATATTATCGGTATATCTTGAATATCCTTTTCTTTCTTGATCGCTTTGCAGACTTCGTACCCGTCCATTATCGGCATATGTATATCGAGAAGTATCAAATCCGGCGGGAGGGTTTTGACGCTATTAAAAGCCTGTTCGCCGTTTTTTGCCACTCTGACGTTATAGCCCATTTTTTCAAGCATACTCCCCAATATTTTTAAATTGTTTGGGTTGTCGTCCGCTATTAAAATTGAATAAGTTTTTGTTTGATCGTCTGATTTCATTTACTCCTCCAATATTGAGTCTATTATTTTAGTAATTCTTTCAAACTCATACTCTTCTATTAAAGACGCGAGATGTTTTGAAAGAGATAATTTTGATTGATCGAGAGAATTTGATATTCTCTTTAATTCGGCAATATCGCCAATTAATATATTATTTTTAATACTTTTTAAAATATCTTCCGTTAATTCCGACATCTCCTTTTTTAAGTACTCGTTAGTAATTATCGGCGTATTTTCACTATTTTGGTTATTTTCAAACAGATATTCTATATTTGTTAATTTTTTTATCTCTTCAAGGATATCGTTTTGTCTAAACGGTTTTCTTAAAAACGTATCGGCTCCGAGTTTTATAACGCTTTTTTTATCTTCCTCAAGAGCGCTTGCCGTTAAAACTATTATTTTATAATCCGAACCGTTTGGCTCTTGTCTGAGCCTTTTTATAACTTCTTTTCCATCCATTTCCGGCATAATAAGATCCAACAATATTATATCCGGCTTCCATTTTGCGGCGCATTCTATCGCGCTCGCCCCGTTGTCGCATTCTTTCGTAACAAAACCGATTTTTGACAGCATTCTTACGAGAATGTCTCTGTTTGTCTCTCTATCGTCGACGATAAGCAGTTTTATTTTGCGCGAAGAATCTTTTATGCCTACTACGTTTCTTGTATCGTATTTTGTCTCCGTCTCCTCTTTGCTTCCAATTTCAAATTTGAACGTGAATTTAAATTCGCTTCCGGTTCCCAACTCGCTCTCAACCTCTATATCCCCGTAAAGAAGTTTGGCGAATTTTTTACTTATCGAAAGCCCAAGCCCCGTTCCCCCCTCTTCTCTGCCGGCTTTAGATTGTTCGAACGAACCGAATATTTTTTTTATATCGACGCCCGGTATTCCCGCCCCCGTGTCCTTTATAGAAATAATCATTTTATTAGAAATAAAAGGATCGAGTCGGCAATTAATTGATACGCGCCCTTCTCTTGTGAATTTTATCGAATTACCGACGATATTAATGATAACTTGTTTTATTTTATTTAGATCGCTTATAATATATCGAGGAACGTTTCCGTCAATTTCTACGGAAAATTTTAGTCCTTTATTATCCGTTTTTACTTTGAACATACTTTCGACGTCTTCAATAGTTTTGTAAAAATCAAAAGTTTCAAATTTTATTTCAGTTTTACCCGCTTCGAATTTTGACATCTCCAGAATTCCGTTGATTAATGTCAACAAATGCTCGCCGCTGTTATTTATAATCTCAACTTGCTTTTTATACTCTTCCCGTAAATTGTCTTCTCTATAAAGAAGTTGCGAATATCCGAGAATGGCGTTTAGCGGCGTTCTTATTTCGTGGGTCATGTGGGCAAGAAAAGAGCTCTTCGCTTTATTTGCTTTATCCGCAATAATTTTTGCCTTTTTGAGTTTTTTGCCCATAATACTCTTCTCTTTTATCTCTTGTTTTAAAAATAAATTTGATTTTTTTAGTTGAAGAGTTCTTTTTCTTATATTATGTTCAAGATTATCAACCGAGTCGAGCAGTATCGCGTAAAATCTTTCAAGTCCGGATACAAGCGTAAAAAATAACATAAAGATTGCAAATATTGAAATCATCCATGAATAAGAACTAAAATTATTTGCTTCTATCAATTTGATTTTGATTATATTTAAGTTGACCAGAATTCCAAATAAAAGGGTAATCAATAATCCTGAAGACAATATTACGATGCCAAATTTTTTGCCTTTAAGGATAGTTATAAGTATGCTTGCAGTCAGGAAAAACATTGTTCCTATTCCGATGAGCTGCCAAATTTGTAAGGCGACCAATCCGAAAAAGAATAACGTCGTCGTTAAAATGATTATCTTAAATTTTTCGTTGATTTTTTTTCTGAAAACAGCCGTGAAAAACAATATTATCGAGGTTGCGCCAATAGATAAAGCCGACAAATTCCATTTGGTTAAGATGGATTGGTAAGCCAACGAGAGAAGTACCGGAATTGAAAAAACGGAAAATGAAATTATAGCGGTATTTAAAATATTGTCTCTTGCGGATGAAATCGATTTGTATTTTTTTAAGTAGTCGGAAAGGTTGTTTGAGTATTTGTTGTCCGACAACAGCAAATATGCGGTCAACAAAGCTATAAATAGCGAAACGATTATTATAATCAACAGCGTTTTAAACCAATAAGGGAACTTACTCTCTTTTTTAATCTGTTTTAGGATGTATTTATCGAAAGATTTGTAGTAGGCGCCGGTTCTGTCCTCTTTTAATTTTAATATGTTATGATCGAGTCTCGATATCAGGTAATTTTTTTGTTTGTTCTCTTTGGATATCCCGTATAATAGGGAAGAGGGATTGAAAATTATCGGCGTTCGTTTGACGTTAAATTTTTTTTCATTCTCCAAGCCGTATAACCTATTCACTACGGCTATTTCAGCTTTTCCGGAACCGACCAGGCGGAAAGTTTCTTCGTAACTATCCGTATATACGTATTGAGCCGTCATACCGAATGATTTTATGATGTTTACAATCCCTTGTTCGCCGGTAGAGTGAATGCTCTCTTTTAAAGTCGCTATAACCTTTTTGTTTAGGTCCAAAATTGAAGATATATTTATATCCGTAGCGCAATAAACTACGCCCCAATTAAATAAAACGGCTTCTTTATTGAAATCGTAAATCAATTCTCTCTCTTTGGAGTACGCCAAATCCGGTAAAATATCTATCTCGTTATTTAACAATCTTTCCAGGCATTCGTTCCAAGAGCCTGAAATAAATTCAAGATTCCACAATTCAGATTCGGCTATAGCGTTAAGGATATCGATATGAAAACCGTAAGGAAGACCGTCTTCCCCGATAATAATTTTTGGCGGATTATGGTAAACGCCGATTTTAACGGTTTTAAGCTCCAGTTTTTTAGGTATAACGTCTATTTTAGACGTTAAGAATAAAATTGCGATAAAAAATAAGATTTTTAAAAAATATTTATTCATATCATTAATAATTATAATACTTATTAAAATTTAATTTGTCAAATACTTAACCAAAATAAAAAAAAATAATAAATTTTATTGACATAAATTACCGATTATGATAGAAAGCATGACGCTTGAATAAGCCTATGGGATTCCGATTGATTTCTTTGGAGAGGGGCGTTGGAATTCGGATTTACTTGTTATAAATTTAAAAAATTTATTGACATAATTTTTTAAATTAGGTATATTATAGTCGCGAGATTAGCGATAGATAAGCGATATAGCGAGCCGGGACTATACGGCGTTTAGTTATAGATTATAGAGCGGATATTTTCTGCGATATTAATTTAGATATAGTTTTCATAGTTGTTATTCGTTCTTCTATTGTTTAATTTTGGGATTGTTATGTTTGGTTGGGGTAGCCGGCGCTTGCCGTTGTGTTTTTGGTCGGTTATTTTAGCTATTATATTGTTCTTTGAAAAGAAGCTATAAGTTTAAGAGAATGTGTGAATAATACCTTGTCAATTTATTTTTAACTTAAGTTAGGATATTTTGA
>Ga0208940_1000089_pt1 | contig 115337 bp, 98 predicted proteins | sample AD_JPNNA6_MetaG_FD_184445 | JGI IMG/M metagenome (GOLD analysis project Ga0208940, IMG submission 184445) | Active sludge microbial communities of municipal wastewater-treating anaerobic digesters from Japan - AD_JPNNA6_MetaG (SPAdes) (version 2) | ecosystem: Engineered > Bioreactor > Anaerobic... | reverse complement strand
CAAGCAGGCAATAGGTTGTTAGTTTCATACTTGGATAGGGACTTGCCTTCGTTCTCCCATGCAGCCTTCCTAATCTCTAAGGTCTTGTTGTACGTCCAGCGGCACAAGTCCAGCGTTCGATCCATTCGGGTTTTTTGGGACTTCGTTGGATAGAGCCTGAACTTGTATGCCTTAAGCATAGTTATAGTTAAGCTATTATTAAGATATATAGTTTTCTGCTTAACTTACGGCATTCAGCCCCTCCCCTAAAGGAGAGGGGTCTTCTGCCTGCTTTTCTATAATCCACGAGAGGGCATGCCAATAAAATCGGCATCATTAAGTCCAATATCTTGGGCTAGCTGAAACTCCAACCTGCAAACGATTCACTGCCCGACTTTGTGAGAAACGAAAATACCTGCTGGAAATATAGTCGATGATCCCAACGATTTGGACTTATCACCACAACGCATCGACTGCTTTGGTCAGTTGTATCTATTTAAGTAATTAGGTTCTTGACTACAAATTGATGGTGTGAGCGCCAATCGAGACTGGAGAAATATGGGGGCCTATCCGGCCCCTAACTCACAATCCTGCTTTCTTGAGCTTACTTAGTCCTCTTCCTTCTCATACTTGAATGATAGATTGACCTTTGCCCGATAAGCCGTGATCTTTCCGTCCTCCAGCTTGACGTCGAGCTCCTTCACCTCGGCTATCCGCAGCTCTCTGAGGGACTTGGAGGCAGTCTCGATCACATTCTTTACTGCGTCCTCCCAGCTGACAGGGGAGGAGCCGACCAATTCTATGAATTTATACACCGATTCGGCCAACGTCTCACCACCTTTAATACATAATGATTTTTGAATGTATTATAGCTTTCGCTTAAGGATCTGAATACCTTATATGTAACACGTATCTTTCATACTGCATCGGAAAAGGCGCTCTGATCCGATCGGCCAATAATCCAGATCAACTCCAGCATATGGATAAGGATGGCTAAGGATGTCGGGAAGAGCTTGCAACTGTGAGCAAGTGAATCGACCAATACTGACCGATGTCAGTTTCTTCGAAAAGCCCATGGAACTGACATTCTTGAAGACCATCTGGGTGCATCCTGTTCGCGATACGGGCAATCAGGCAAAAAAACAGACGTGTCGGGCGCAACAGGGGTAATATGTATTATGGGGGTGTTTTTCAGATGCACCATGCCTTACCAGATACTATTTAAATAAGTTCAGTATATTATATTTCGGTGGACTTATGAGGATAATTCAGAAGCTACTGGGGAGGGGGCAGGATACATATTCAAATGATATGACTAACCAGGCCAGGAGAAATAGGGCACTGGCATTTTGCGACAATCATATTCAACGCTATGAAAATCTGAAGTGGCGTTCCGGCAAAGGATACTACTATCTGAGCATAATTACGATTCTGCTGAGTTCATTAATTCCAGTTATCCTGCTTACACAAAATAATTTATATAATAATATGATATTAAAATATATCTCGACCAATTCTACATTGATTTCTGCGACGTTCTCGGCGGTCATAGCCATAACCACAGGCATATTGACATTGTATCAATGGCGTGAGAACTACCCAAGGTACTCGTATACGCTTCAGAGATTGAAAAACGAGAAAGCCAAATTCGAAACCATGAAGATCGAGGAAGGTGCAGAAGGCGACAAGCTGATTAATAAATTTATAAATGATCTGGACGGGATATTGTTGGGAGAGGTCATAGAGTGGCGTTCCCTGATGAGCAAGATCAAGGAAGACGATCTCCTGGCGAATAAAAGGAAACCGCCTGTTAACAACGATGAGTCAACTGAAAGACAGATTATTGAATAAGGATGCCAGGGCTAACAGTTGCCCGGGATAAATTGTCGGAAATGGCGTCATGCTATTTCAGCCAGATTGCCAATTTCCGACCAAGATTTTTGATCATGTTTGCCCCAGTCGATGCCCAGACACCATCTTTGCGCCCATCATCTGCTCGACGGAGGTTGGAGCAGACGGGCGGGATTTGTGCATCGGCAATGCAACCAGATGTCCTGGGGCAAGATCAAACCCTGTGACGGCTCGACGAATTTCGAAAATACGATAGCAATTCAATGCAGCATTGGAGATCTGACCACACAAACACACACAAACACACACACACTCTCGTTCTCTTGTTCTCTCGTTCTCTCGTTCTCTCTCAGGACCGCTCCGAGAGCTCTTATCAGCCGGATTGCTCTTGCTAATAGACCGAAAGGCAGACACTTATGCTTTATTTTTTGGTCCTGACTCTCGTGTCCACTGAACATCCTTCACGCTCGACTCAGAAGGACTGGCTTCATGCACGCCATATATTTCAGTCGATTGGAGCAGATCGGCGATGCCGTGGGGGGATCAGCTCAGGCAAATATAGATTTTGGAAATAGTATGTAGATCTAACTGCGTCAATATTGATATCTAATAAACTCATAGATTATCTAATCAATATACTCTGAAATATCCTCTGGGTCTATTGTATGGATAACTATCTGTCTAATATCGTACTGAATGAAGGACACTGATATGTATAAATACCGTCGCCAAAATATGGAAAAACGACTCTGGCTGGATACCTTCATTACAAACGTACTTCGCATAATAGGCTAAATGCTTTCGCATACAAATTGCCATCCACGCCGCCTCTCGTCGAGGTGAAGCGCCACAAGAAGAAAGGCTCGATATATCGATATCTGGATCCTCGCTGTTTTTGTGTGGGTGAATCCAGAGATCAATGGATTCGTATCTGCGAAGTGATTCCTCGATGTCCTTGTTCATGGGCAACTAATCGATATCATTCGCCTTATTGGTCCGACTTCAGATGACTCTAAATCATGAATCCGCTAGTTACTATTCTGAAGTTACCCACAGGAAATAGCGAAGAGCCCGATATCTTCGGTTTTCACAAGCCACATCGATCCTGTGAATTCACGACTCTTGGATTGCCCTTCGGATTGCTGTCTCAGTTGTGAATCAGACGGAATTGAATGCTCCCTGTCTTTTAGATCGAAAGCGTTCGATGATTCCTGCAAATCTAGCGCTGCAGGAACGCCTAACAGAGGCTCGGAGGCTTTTAAAGAGAGGGTGGAACGCCACAAAAAAGCATCTAACAGTCGTATCAAGGATGAGTTCGGGATGAAACAGCCATTCATCTGAGATGCTGGGGTGGCGTCTAATGGCCCACCTTCAGCAATCCGTTATGTATCCGATCTTCAACCTGGTTCCTCTTGCCGGACCCTATTGGCACGGCTGTGACGGAGGGGCGAAGCATCCTGTACTGCCTGTTGTTCCGGTTGCCCCGCCTCTCCAGCAAGCCGTCCCGGTTCATCCGGGAAAGGTAGGTGGAAACCGTGCTGAGCTTTATATCGTCACAGACCATCTCATATCGTTCCCTCAGTTCCTGGGTTGTGAACCAATCCTGAGGAAACTCGAATCTGATGAAGCTCTCTATGCGCTCCATCAGGGTTGCCCCAGCCTCGAAGGGCAGTCGGACAGGCTCCTGATGTGTGGTTTGATCGGAGAATACGCCTGAGGCGTTCAGGTAATCGATTATCCTCTCCCTCAAGGCAACGCTCTCCATCCCCTGAGACTCGATTTCCAGGGTGGATTTCAGGCCGTTCTCGTCGATCTCTATTCTGATCTTCATGGGTGCAGTATCCTGCTTTTGCCAGCGGATCTCCTCAGGAGTGCCTCAAGTCCGATTCTTATCAGGTTGCCTTATTCTTCTTGACCGGATGCTGTGAAGATACTTCTTTGTCCGGAGTCTTTGGCCGTAGGCTGTCTATCCCTTCACCTGGGGTGCCCAGGCCTTCTGTAGAAGGCCCAGCCTGGCGGTCGCTGCCGCTCCATCCAGCCCCTCCATAGACCTCAGGGCTCGGTTGAAGTGGTTGGCTCGCTCCAGATCCAGCGGCAGGGTGAACAGCTTCATGTGATTTCTCATGTCCCCTCGTCTTTCCGGGGGCAGAACCTGCATTTCTGTCCTGCCCCTCGATATGGGCGGTTGGAATGCGACCTCCCTAAAGTCCCATCCCAGCCATTGCCCCTTCTACTCCACTTTCGTGCCATCCCTTGCCAGCCGAAGAGGACTTCAAGCCATTTCCCATGACTTCCCCCTTCTGAGATACATGGGATCTTCTGGCCGGCTTTTACCCCCATCCAGCCCGCTGCTCGGTGCCGAACGAAGTTTTCTCCCTTTTCCTTTGGGCCCGGTCTTGCGAAACCGCCCCCTTCAAGACGGCTTTGCCAGGCCCCGGCCATCCCTCTTGATCCCACTTTCGCAGTGCTGCCCTTCAACAGCCAGCAAAAGTGGGAGTTCTCCTTGTTATCCGTTTACTCCCTTTCGCCCGAAGGCCGCAGGCCGATCTAGCCTGAGCCTCCATCCCTCAGAGTTCGATACTGTAGTCTACTCCGAATCGTTTAAATCCCGTCAGGTACATTTCCTCTACGAAAAGCAGCCCGTCCCCTCATAGAGAGCTGCATTTGACGTGATCAGACCGGAATTCCATCCCCGTTCTGATAACATTACACCGGATACGAACATATATAAATTTTCTGGTTGTCGGGAACTGTGTTCATCATTTAACGACAGCTAGTATCAGTCAGTTTCGCTTTTCAGGCCATGATATTAGTCAGAATAGTATTCACAATAGGCGCGGCTATGTGAAATGTGTGATTACACAGGTGTGAAACCCGAGTGAAACAAGCTACTGATATCGTTTAATCCATTCGGAATCAGCTCGAGATTCGCGAGATTGTGAAACTGCGAAGGAAATCTCCACAAGCTTTGCGCAAGGTGCGCAAGGGGGGGCCGCCCATCTTAAAGGACGGCGACAGACACTGAGAATACCAGTCTCCTCTTTTCACGCGGGCTTGAAAGCCGCCCTTCTTCCCGCCCGCTTTTCGGCCCGTATTATATCTCTGCTCCACAATAGGGGAAAGACAGGGGCCAGGCTTGCTGCCCGGCGGCTGTATCCAGGTTTAGGGAGGTTCTGCGGCCCTGGATAGCATGCGGGGAGGGATAGCAAGCGGGGGATGGATCCCGAGCAATGAAACTCGAGAAGCGTGGCATTTCGGCCTGATGAATCCCGATCGCTCCTCCATTCATGAGACAGCCAGGAGCCCAAAATTCAGGCCTGCCGCAATGGATTCGAGCGATTGATATTCGCCAATTGCTGATATTCTCCAGTTATAAATTAAAAAAGTGATTCACTGCAGATACCTGGTCCTTCCAGCCAGGCATCTGTTACATACGCCGCGATCGATTCGAAAGCACCGGGAACAGAAAATGCGCCCGCAGAGCGGGCAGGAATATACCCTTGCAGCAACAGCATTACATGAAGAACATATGGCCATTAGCTCCATATCACGACGCCTGGTTGGGCTCGAAGTACTCCTCAACCAGCCAGCCTTCGATCTCCTTGAGGTATCTGCGCCTTCGCTCATCCTCCATGATGGCCTGGCATATCTCAGGTAAGTCGTCGCTCAAGTCTTCGTACATTGATTAACACCTTCCTGGCTGGTTTGATTTAAAGCTATCGAATGTCTGTATTGCATGTGCGATCTGTGAGCAACCTGCGCCAGGCCAGGTCAATTTGATATTCGGGACTGCCAGAAGTTTGATCTGCGAGATCCCGTACTGGTGCAGTGGCCGCAGATAAGCGCAATTGCTTATATCCCTCATTCGCCCCGGAAAAACCTTATCAATATGCCGTAGATATAATGGGCGTCAAATGAATTAATGGGCGTCAAATGAATTTCTCAGGAGGCTTCCAGCCGTGAACACAGAAGAACAGACCTATGACGGATTGATCAAGGCCTGCCTCGGAGCCAGGGAAGCCATCCTGGCATCTCGAGAGGCGGTGGTGGTCTCTCACGTGGATGCGGACGGGCTATCCTCGGCTGCAATAATGTGCACCGCTCTCGGCCGCATCGGGATCGACGCTAACCCCGTATTCTTCAAGCAGCTTGACGGATCGGCTCTGCGCAGCATTGCAGATCTGAATCCCAACCTGACGATCTTCACCGACCTTGGTTCTGGAATGATCGGAGAGATAAGCGAGCTGGACATCCCGGCAGTTGTGGCCGACCACCACCGTCCCTCACAGGCCGGCAAGCATAGCCAGATCGCCCATATAAATCCCCATCTTGCCGGAGGGGATGGCTCCATTCAGATAAGCGGTGCTGGTTGCGCTTATCTGCTTGCCAGGTCGCTCTCTCCTGCCAATAAGGACCTTGCCCAGCTGGCCGTGGTTGGGGCGGTCGGCGACCTGCAGGACCAGTCCCAAAGGAGGCTCGTGGGTCTCAACCGGAGGATCCTCTCGGACGCTCAGGAGGCCGGATTGCTGGCCTTTGGCCCTGACATTCGCCTCTTCGGCAGGCAAACCAGGCCTGTCTGGAAGATGCTTGAGTACTGCCAGGATCCGTTCCTTCCAGGCCTCTCCGGGGATGAGGAGGCATGCATAGCCTTCCTAAAGGAGCTTGGCATTCGTCTGGGTGGCGAAAGGTGGCGTCGCTGGATCGATCTCGACCAGGGGGAGAAGTCTCGGGTGGCCTCCGCCCTGATGAGGCATGGTCTGCGAGCTGGTCTGGCCAGCCAGCGTCTCGAACGGCTGGTTGGGGAGGTATACACGCTGCTTTTGGAGAGGGAGGGAACAGAGCTGCGAGATGCCACCGAGTACAGCACGCTCTTAAACGCCACTGCCCGATACGGCCACTCCAGGATAGGCCTGGCTGTGCTTATGGGGGACCGTGATCAGGCATTTGAGGATGCACAGAGGCTTCTGGGCCAGCACCGTCAGAACCTGGTAAATGGCATTAAGCTGGTCAGAGAGGTGGGGATTACGCCGATGCAGCGTGTGCAGTTCTTCGATGCGGGCTCTGCCATAACAGATACCATCGTGGGCATAGTGGCAGGTCTCTGTTTTCAAATGGCAGATAGGTCCAAGCCGCTGCTGGCTTTCGCAGACACCCCAGATGGATGTCTCAAGGTCTCGGCCAGGGGCACTATGGAGCTTGTGCATGTAGGTCTGGACCTTTCTTCAGCCATATCCCGCTCTGCTCAGGCGGTTGGCGGGGTAGGCGGCGGTCACAACGTTGCAGCCGGAGCCACCATACCTCCGCATAAAAAGATGGAGTTCCTGGAGCTGATGGACCGGGCGATCGATGCCCAGATGCCCCGTCAGGCCAAACCTGGTTAATAGGCGGGCTTGCGAAGGCAAGAGCGGAAAATGTCCTGGCGGCTGCCGGCAGGAGGACAAAGGCCGGGTTAGTTTCTATCGCTTTCGAGCGAGCGCCTCGGGGCGCCGGAGCACGGGGGAGCGAATCATACGGCCACGATTTCTGAGAATGAGCCCCCGGCAACTGAAGAGATGAGGGCTCGATATGCCTCACCTCAGGCTCGAGCCGGTATGGCTATACAGGGCAGCCGCCCGGGCACAGATAATTCTTCTCTTCCCGGTGATCCTTCACCACACGAAGGTGCTCATCCATTGTGAAGTTGCCGATGAACATATGGTCTATACGTGACATCTGCTCTTTGGGATCTCCCGTCTCCGGGTCGAACACTGTGTAACCCATCTGTCCAACTCCGGTGAAGTTGGCTGCGATTATTATCTCCACCCAGTCTGGCAGAGCTCTCAGGTCCATATAGGTGGAGAGCCGGCGGCAGTCCCAGAAACGCTTCTGCGCTGTCATGCTGACGCCGCCACGGGGCCCGACCGGAGAGGTCCCCGAATCGCTGTCGCTTATGCGGGGCACGTTGACCTGGAGGTCGGTGGACTCCCGCCACTTCTGATCATAAGAGAACAGGTGTGCCCGGGGATCGCTCTTCGAACCGATATACATTGTGGGCTGGCAAAGAGACAGTCCGACCAATACGAGTGCCACAGCCGCTGCCGCCAGCCATCTCCTGACTTCCATCTACCTCTCCCTCCCAAAAGATCATGTCGGAAAGCCTCGGGGCTCTCCATCGATTATGGGCATCAGATCCCTTCGCTGAGGTACGAGTAGTACTCGGGATCCAAAACCCCTCTGAAGACCGTGACTGCTGGACCTTCCAGATAAGCCTTCTCCCCATCGAAGCTGACCGCAAGGGGCCCTCCCATTGTATTTACCAGAACCTCGTCTCCCACAAGGCCAAGACGGCGAGCCACGGCTGCGGCTGCCACCGAGCCGGTGCCGCAGGAGAACGTCTCCGCCTCCACGCCTCTCTCGAAGGTGCGGACCTCCAGGCTCTCCCCCAGGCGGACGAAGTTCACGTTGGCACCTTCAAGGAAGACCGGACTGTGCCTGATGGGCGGGGCAACCTCCTCCACCGGCAGCTCCAGGTCATCGACCATTATAACGGCATGGGGCACCCCGGTATTGACGGCGGAGACGCTGAAGCCCTCCAGCGGCTCCTCCAGAAATAGGCCCTTTCCAGCTGCAGGGATGGCGTGACGCTCGAATCTGGGAACGCCCATCTCTATCTTGGCCCAGAAGAATCCGTCGGCCTCCCTCACCTCTACCGGAAGCACCCCGGCGAGTGTCTCCACCTTGAAAACCTCCCCCACATAGCCTCGCTGCCAGGCGTACTTGGCCAGGCATCTGATTCCGTTTCCGCACATCTCGGCCTCGGAGCCGTCGGGCTGAAATAGCCTCATTCCCACATCGGCCCGGCCCGATGGGACAATGAACAGCACTCCGTCTGCCCCGATCCCGAAGTTGCGGTGGCATATGCTCATGGCAAGCAGCGGCTTATGCGAAGGGGATACGTGCTCTTCAGCTATCTCATCGATCAGCACGAAGTCGTTGCCGTTGCCGTGCAGCTTGTCGAAGGGCAGGCCCTGCGAGGTTAATGGATCGTCCACCTGTTTCTCAGCCATGACCTCGTCGTCCAGCTTTATTTTATATACCATGGTCGTCTTACCCTGCTTCCGGCTCTTATGGTGGTGATCGTATTAAACCCATTCTACAGGTAGCCCTGGACCTGCTTGAACTGGACCGGGCAATACAGATCGGCAGAGAGGCAGTCGATGGAGGGGCAGATTGGATTGAGGCCGGCACCCCTCTCATCAAGAGCGAAGGAATGGATGCTGTGAGGGAGATAAAGAAAGCGCTACCTGGTATCGATATAATAGCCGATATGAAGACCGTCGATACCGGCGCCATGGAGGTGGAGATGGCGGCCAAGGCAGGGGCGGATATAGTTGCAATGCTTGCCATCTCTGACAACTCCACGATCCGTGACGCTCTTCTGGCAGCCAGGAAGTACGGTGTGCGGATCATGATGGACCTCATAACCCATCCCGATCCGGTAGGCAGGTCCAGGGAGCTGCAGGAGCTTGGAGTGGACTACATCTGCGTCCACGTGGGAATAGACCAGCAGATGACCGGCAAGTCAACAATCGATTTTCTCAAGGAGATCTTGCAGGTGGTTACCATCCCGGTAGCCGCAGCCGGAGGCATCGATCCTGCCTCAGGTGCCGAGGCCATCGCATCGGGGGCCGCAATAGTGATTGTGGGCGGAAACGTGACCCGCTCGGCAGACGTGGCTGGGTCTGCCAGGAAGATCCGTCAGGCCATCGACAGAGCAGAGGATTCAGGATATGCAAAGAAGGATCCTCGGGAGGAGCTGCTGTCCATCTTCAGGGAGGTGTCCACATCAAACATCTCCGATGCAATGCACCGGAAAGGTGCCATGCGCGATATACTCCCCATCAATCTCGGGACCAAGATCGTGGGAACGGCTGTAACCGTGCAGACCTTCGCCGGCGATTGGGCTAAGCCGGTGGAGGCAATCGATGAGGCCGGCCCTGGGAAGGTCATCGTCATCTACAACGGCTCGACCAATGTGGCGCCCTGGGGGGGTCTTGCCACCCTGAGCTGCCGCATGAAGGGTGTGGAAGGCGTGGTGGTGGATGGAGCCATCCGGGATATCGAGGAGATCAGGTCCATGAATTATCCCATATACGCCCGGGCCATCTGCCCCAATGCTGGAGAACCCAAGGGCATGGGGGAGATCAATGCCGAGATCACATGCGGAGGGCAGACGGTCAGGCCTGGCGACTATATAGTGGGCGACGATTGCGGGGTGGTGGTAGTCCCCAAGGAGCGGGCCTATGAGATCGCCCGCAGGGCTAAGGAGGTCGAGAAGACCGAGAGCCGTCTGTTCGAGGAGATCCGGAGGGGACGGACCCTCTCCCAGGTGGCAAATCTGAAGAAATGGGAGAAGCGCTAGATGGATTTTGGGTGTGCTGCCCAGACCCGTTTATCCGGACGAGGGCAGCATAGCCAGGTGTATCGTCATCGCCAAAATGTCTTGCGGGGGGGCAAAATCCGCAGGCTTTGACTCAACGGTAAGGCGTAAATATATTGAAGTGAAGGATTTCCCCGCGCGAGGAGGCAAGCATGGATCTAGAGACATTGGTAACAAAGTTGGACAATCCGAGAATGATGGTTATACCGGTAGCGGTTCTGCTCATATCGCTAGCTATCCTGGGAGTGACCTTTGCCACCACCGGCTCTCCGGTCAAGCAAGGAATCGAGTTCACGGGCGGCACCCTGGTGACCCTGCCAATCAGCTACTCCCATGACGAGATAGCCTCTGCCCTGGCCGGATATCCTGTAGTGGAGATCAGGCCTCAGGGAAGCCGTCATTCTGTTCAGCTCGGCCCCATGGACGAGGATACCTATAGTGCCCTGGCCAAGCTGGTGAATTCCAGATTTGAGCGTCCTGAGATCAGATACATGGGGCCTATCTACAGCAAGCAGCTTCAAGCAGACGCACCCAGATTCCTTCTGCTGTCCTTCCTGCTGATGGCCATAGTTGTCCTGGTAATATTCCGCCAGCCTGTTGTCTCAGCCATCGTAGTGTTCTGCGCCATGGCTGATATAATGGCGGCGGCCGCTTTCATGACCCTGGTGGGGGTCAAGCTCTCATTGGGGACAATGGCGGCCCTTCTGATGCTGGTCGGATATTCTGTGGACACCGACATCCTCCTCTCTGTGAAGGTCCTCAAGAGGGCAGGCGATCTGCCGGAAAAGATCAAAGGGGCCATGGAGACGGGGATAATGATGACCGGGACTACCATAAGTGCAGTCCTGGCACTGATGCTGGTCTCAAGCCTGCTTTTCCATCTATCCCCCAGCTTCACCCGCATCGACATCATAGCCGATATAACGACAGTTCTCTTCTTCGGCCTCCTCGCCGATATGATGAACACCTGGATAACGAATGTGCAGGGGCTCAAGTGGTATCTCGCTAGAAATCCAAAGGCGGCAGTCTCAAGGAGGGGAAGGAAATGACTCTCATCGACAGCCTCCGAAAAGATACCAGGGTTATGCTGTATGCTGCGGCAGTGCTGCTTGCACTTATCCTGATATTCACCCCGATTCCGGGATATCTGGGTGCGAATCACGGCCTCAAATACGGGCTGGATCTGGAGGGCGGGTCATGGCTTCAGTTGCAGCTGGAGGGCGCCATCGTGGAGCTCGACGTCCAGCCTGAGAAGATCCTATCCCATCAGTTCTCCGGTGCCTGGACCGTCCAGGACGTCTCCCGTCGCGGTGATAGCTATGTCGTGACCATTGGCGGAAAGACGCCGTCCACCCTGGCTGAGGATCTCAACTATCCGGGCGCAAGGGCGGTCGAGAGGAGCAACGTCACACGCATCTCCATTCCCATATCTGCTGAAGGGGTTGTGGTAAACTACCTGAAGTCTGCCCTGGATGCTGATGTCAAAGTAGTGGGCGTGGCTCCCATCAGGTACGAGATCCGGACCAATGTGACGCCCCAGTCGCTTAACGCTCTGCTGGCTTTGGTAAACGGAAGCATAGCCTCCGGAGAGGAGGCCTTTGTTGCCGGGCTGACCCAGGAGACGGTGGATGAGACCAAGGAGGTTTTAGACAAGAAGCTGAACCGTCTGGGCCTCAAGGATATCCGGGTCAAGGTCGTAGGCACCCAGTTCATTCTGATCGACCTGGCCGGGGTGAATGTATCCACCGCTGAGGAGGTGGTGGGCAAGCCCGGCAAGTTCGAGATAAGGATATTCAGCGGGCCCAACGAGACCAGGCACGTGGTCTATGGGGACGCCGTGGAATCGGTGGACATCCCGAGGGGAGATAGGACCGGGAGCTGGGGAGTTCCATTCACCCTATCCGATGAGGGTGCCAACACCTTCCAGAGGATAGCCAAAGAGGTGGGGGCAACCAGAAATCCCAGGGCACACGAGATAGCCATGTACCTGGACAAAGACCAGATATTCAGCGCACCGCTGGCCCCGGACCTGGCTTCCTCCCTTGACAAGGCGCCCATGAGAAGCCTGGTGGCTGAAGTAGGCGGAGGAGACGAAGGCTCTCGCCGCTCAAAGGAGCTCTACATCCACCTTCGAGAGGGCGCATTGCCTGTAAACGTCAAGGTAATAGGATCTGGTCAGGTGGATGCTGCGCTGGGGTCCCAGTTCAAGTTCCAGCTTCTTCTGGCGGGTTTCCTGGCCCTTCTCGCGGTTGGCGCGATGATATTCTATCGCTACCGCGAGCGCAGGATAGTCCTGCCCATGGTGGCCACCTCTTTCACTGAGGTGATCATGATGCTGGGGATCTGGTCTCTTGCCGGCTGGCAGCTTGATCTGGCCAGCATCGCGGGCATAATAATGGTGATAGGAACTGGAGTGGATCACCTCTTCATAATCACCGATGAGGTGATAAGGGGCGAGAAGCAGGCGGTCCAGAAGGCCAATGAAGAGGCCAAAGGCCTGATGGTGACCGGAAAGATCTACCTGGCCAGGCTTTCGCGGGCCTTCTACATCATCATGGGAGCGGCTGCAACGACCGTGGCCGGAATGCTGCCGCTTCTGTGGATGGGCTTTGGTGCGCTGACCGGATTTGCCCTGATCATCATCATCGGTGTGCTCATCGGTGTTGGTATTGCCCGGCCGGCGTACGGTCGCATCATCGGATACATCCTGGGCCAGACGTCGGCCGCCTGAGCGGCTGGCCGCGGCCCAAAGGATGACCTGGCACCACACTTGGTGATGGCGCTGGGTATCCGCAACATTTTTATTCGACCAGAATGACTGAGAAATGGGGAAGTATTGGGGTGAAAAAAGTATGCGTGCAGTATATCTGGCGCCAGTACTGTTAGTGCTGGCAATTTGCGCCATGGCTATCTCCGGAGCACAAGCATCTGAGAATACGTCATGGCTAGCGGATGATCCGCGGGATTACTATCATGAGGGCACCCTGGCCTTTCTGGGAGATCCATCTGGAAGAGGCCTATCTGTCTATGACAACTATGTCTTCTATATAAACGGGTCCGACTTCCTGCGCTCCAGCTGGAAGGCCCCAAAGGGCCTGCCGCCTGACCGGAGCTGGGCCTGGGGATCTGGCGACATCGGCACATGGGCTTACAGCAGAGATGGTGGATTCATCACCTATGATATGCTCCAGCCTCCAGCCTATGTGCACATGGGTGGAAATGCCGTCCCTTACAGCTCCTTATCCACGGTGCCTTTCTACGACAACCAGAACCATCTGTATATCCAGGGAGAGCGGGATTGGGCAAGACAGATAGCCGCGCCGGTTGGATCTCAGGTCTGGCTGCTGGCCTATACCAAGAAGAGCGGTCCAGCTGATGTCTATCGCATTGGCCCGAACAGCACTACAAAGGTGACCAGGGTGAGCCTGCCGTCCGGCTACAGCCATATGAGCTTCGACGCCAACATGGAGGGCAGATACATCATCAGCTTCCTGAACGATGTAGGTGCGAGCGAGAGCGTTGTGATCGACGTGCTGCCAGCAGAGTACTGGCCGACCGGCGCTGGCACAGCGGCTCCCCGGGTCTGATAAAGACCCAGCTCCCTTTTTTTCCTTCGCTCCTTTCCTTCGCTCCTTTCCTTTGCTCCTTTTCCTCCGCTTTCACCAAGCAGGTTCGAGGCTCTTGGTCTGTTGTGCAGGAAGCAGCCGAATGTGGCGTCCCTATTTTTCTATGGGTTATATCGATAACGGCTCGATCACCCCTAACCGAAATCCAGCCTTTCGCGTGGGTACTGGGCTGTCCTGTGAGGTCTTTTTCGAGACAATCGTTTGATGGTCGAATGGCATTCGCAGAGCAAAAGCTATGGTTATCCTGTTTTTCTAAGCTATCCAAAAAACTTTCATATTTAGTAATATCAGAAATGTATATATGCATAAAGAAGTATTACTTAATTGGTGAAATATGTTATGAAGCCATTTATACTGGCTCTTCTCCTTTTTGGAGCCATGGCTGTCCCGGCCTGTGCCCACAGCCTGTGGGTGGAATCGAATGACGTGGCTGAGGCAGGGGATTTGCAGAGGGTATATTCTCTATACGGCCATGCTGGGAGCTCTTCCAGCATGAACGTCCCATTAATGGATGCGACGTACCTGCTGACTCCTGAAGGCCAGCGTCTGGATCTCAAGATGGAGAAGGGTAACTGGCTAGCCGGATTTGGATGGATGGAATACCTCTTCAAAGATGTTGTGCTGCACTGGCCAGGCGATTACATGTTCGTCGCAGCCAGGTCTCCTTCGGTATACGATCCTGCATGGGGTGGAAGCAGCCCCAGCAATCCTCGGCTGGGATATAGCTTCGCCCAGATGGTGATCCACGCCGGAAACCAGAGCGGTGAGAGCTGGGACGCAGGGCTGCCTCTGAAGCTTCAACCCGGGCAGGCTCCGTACCAGGTAAAGATCGGGGACAATGTCACGTTCCAGGTAGAGTACGATGGAAAGCCGGTGAATGCCTCCTACTCTGCCTCTTACTGGACATGGGATGCCCACGACGGGGACGAAGTTCAGACGGGATTTGCCGGTGATCAGGGGTCCTTCCAGGTCAACTTCAGCCAGGCCGGGCCCTGGCAGGTAGGCGTCAGCACTGATATCCCTGGACAGGGCAATTGGACTGCCACGTACGACCACAGCGCCGGGCGGTTCAAGTCCGGAGACCAGGTGCCATACAACACCACCAGGTATTCGACAGTGATGTCAATCTGGGTGAAGAAGTGATTCTTCTTCACCTCCTTTTTTTCATGTAACGGAAACTGCCCAGCCAACCTCCTGCGGACGGCTTTCCTCCAGTTATGGATTTGCGGCGAGACCATTCAAAGTGCTTGGCTTTTATCCATATTCTGAGCACTTTGCTTTTTCATGACTGCTTTTGCATGACGTCTTTTCGTGCTGTGCACATCAGCCATGATGGTTACTGCATCCCGGAAAAGTTGCGGCTTGAAAGCCGGCCAGTCCATAGATCTCTGGTTGCCTGATACCAGTTTCGGGCTTATTATCCATTCGCTCTTTGCTCTGTCAAGGGCGACCCGGAAATGGGTTTTGAGATGCGAAATTGAAAAAATCGGTGGCTATATCTGTGATAGCCAAGATCAAAAAGCCAAGACCTCCAGCCCTCAATCATATGCTCATGAGGGTGGTGAGGTCTAATCCCAAGTCCTCTCAGGGCTTCAGCTCGGAGGTGCAGTTGGGGCACCTGCTGGCCTTGATGGGGATTGCAGAGAAGCAGAACGGGCAGTCCTTGGTGTTGGGCGGCTTGGGGGCTTCTTTGCGCTTGAGCCGGTTGATCTGTTTGATTACCACGAATATAGCCAGAGCCACGATGAGGAAGTCTATGATATTGTTTATGAACACACCATAGTTCACGGTTATGGCTCCGGCTGCCTGGGCTGCAGCCAGGGACGGGTACTGGTCGCCCTGGAGGGTGTAGTACATGTTGGCGAAGTCCACCCCACCCATCAGCATCCCAAGTGGCGGCATGATGATGTCGCTTACGAAAGAGCTGACTATCTTGCCGAAGGCCGCCCCGATGATTATGCCCACAGCCATATCGATTACGTTGCCTTTCACCGCAAATTCCTTAAATTCGCCGAAAAAGCTCATCGTTTAACCTCCTAACTCATCCTTGCATATCATTTGACCGCGGTACATCTATAAATGTTTCCCCGCAGGGGCTATCGGAGCAATACCCCAGTTTATTTCAGCGGAGATGCAATAAAAGAGTGCTAACTAAAGCACAGGCGGGGGATTGATGGATACGGTTTTTAGTATTAATGATCGGATCTGCAAGTCCGGAGATCCGGAGCATCGCCAGGATAACCGAATACTCGTGTGGAGAGCTATTTTCTCAAAAAAAGACTTTGAGGCAGGCCTCAAAGAAATATTGCTGAGAGCAGCGCTATCGGGAATATAAATGCTACGATAAATCCTGCCGCCATAAGCCCAATTGCTAAGCCGTTTCCTCCCATATCTCCTCACATCCTTGCTCTTTGCCTCGTTATAGTAATGCAGGATATATTAAATCCTATCGCCAGACATACCAGCTGCTTTACCATGCGTTTCCCGGATAACAATCCGCTGGACGATCGTTTAAAAAAACCCAAGAAAACATGCCGATAAAGGCCGGTGAATTGGGCTCTCCAATACATTTAACTAGCTTAAGACGGGAGTATATCTCGTGCGGTCCATCCAGAAGGCGGGTGCGAAAGGGACGGGGGGCAGATCGGATCGGAAAGGGGTTTCCGGTGCCAAATACATATTGCTCCGACCGGCCGGCTACCCTCTGAAGAGCGTCTTTCAGGAATCTCCGGTGGTCTCAGATGCCCGTCTCTTTGAGCGTTATGCTCGTGAGCAGTGGTACGGAGAGATGGTGAGGCCAGGGTCCTACCTGTTCGACCGGAGGCTCTATCCCGATTTCGCTTTCAAGGTGGTCCGGGCCTACCCGGCCGAATCGGTTGTTGGAGCGCAGACTGCTATAGCAGTTGAGAAGATGACGGAATCAGCGCCAACTGTGGCAGATGTGTCCTTCGATGATGTGGTAGGGCAGGAGGATGCCAAGCGCAAGGTCAAGATAGTCAAGCTCTTCTTGGCCGAGCCCGAGAGGTTTGGGCGGTGGGCCCCTCGAAACGTTCTATTTCATGGTGTCTCTGGAACTGGCAAGACCATGATCGCAAGGGCGCTTGCCTCGGAATCGAGGGTGCCGTTCCTGCCGGTCAAGGCTACAACCCTTATCGGCGAGTTTGTTGGGGAGGGGGCCAGACAGATCCACAGCCTCTACGAACGGGCTGAGCAGCAGGCACCCTGCATAATCTTCCTCGACGAGCTGGACGCGATAGCCCTTGACAGGCGCTATCAGGATCTGAGGGGAGACGTATCTGAGATCGTGAACTCCCTGCTGACAGAGATGGACGGCCTCAACCGCAGGAAGAACGTCTGCACGATTGCAGCCACAAACAAGATCGAGTTCATAGACTCCTCAATTCGCTCCAGGTTCGAAGAGGAGATCGAGTTCAAGCTGCCCACCGAGGCCGAGCGGTTGACGATCCTGCAGAAGAATGCTCAGACCCTGCCTGTCAAGCTGGAGTCAGACCTGAGCCATATAGCTCGCCAGACCGAAGGTTTCTCTGGCAGAGACCTGGTGGAGAAGGTCCTGAAGGTCTCCTTGCACCAGGCCATAATGGAGGACCGCAGCATAACCGGGGCCGATCTGGAGGCAGCGCTTCAGCGGATCAGAAAAGAGGTAAGGGATCCGCCAGCGGAGATGTTCAGGTGAGAGGCGACGGCGACCATGATCGTGGCTATAGCATGTGGAGGTAGGTCGGATGTGGCAGGCCATCGTCGATAAGTTCAGGCGTTTTCCGGCTCAAGAGAAGGTAATTCGGCTGGTCTTGGCACGCGGTTTTCAGATCAACGATAGGGGGCGAGTAGCTTCAGGCGGCATCGAGATCCCCCATGCCCAGATCGCCAGAGAGCTTGATGTGGACCGTCGGGTGGTGGATACCACAGCTGCCGCTATCCGGGAGGATGAGGAGCTATGGAAGATCTTCCGCAACGTTCGCTCCATGCCTTTCTTAGCTGAGGTGGCCCCGGTCCTGGGGCTTGGAGTCATCGAGATCGCTCCAGTCGATGCCAGACAGACCGGTCTTTTGGGAAGCGTCGCAGTCTCCGTGGCCCAACATGGACTGAGCATCAGGCAAGCTGTATCTGACGATCCTTTCTTTGTCGAAGATCCAAGGCTGACCATAATCACGGAAGGAAAGGTGCCAGGGGATCTGGTTCGCCTCTTGATGGAGATCAAGGGGGTAAGGCGGGTAACCGTCTATTGAATGTCGACCAGTTTCATCTCCCTCGCCAAGCAGGCGGACCGCCCGCGACCGTGCAGCACCAGCTCCACGAGATCTGATGGCTCGTCTATGTCGCATCCTGCCCTGTACGAGTAAAAATAGCCTGCTGTCAAGCCCAGATCCAATGCCATCTTCTGGTGCTTTGGAAAGCTGATTCCCCGGTAGCAGGTACGAAAGGCCGGGCTTCTCATGAGTATCATATTGGTTCCGCCGCCCCGGCCTGGTGCCAGCACCACATCTCCCGGGATCGCCGAGATGGCATCGATATCCTCTGGCTGCAGAAGGGCAAGGTCGGCCATCACTATCAGCATGTCTTCGGCCCATCCTTTCGCCTGCTCTCCTATCATCTCGTTCAGGGCCTCGTTGAGGTCCAGGTCTGATATCCTCACCTCTGCTCCTCCACCCCAGCCTTGAGCCAGGAAGCCTGGACGGGAGATTATCGTTATCCTGCCCCGGCCCGCTACTGCCTCCAGCACGTCCTGCAGCATTGCCATTGCCAGACCCATCCTCTCCGACGGGGAGAGGCAGTCGGCCAGCCTGCTCTTGCAGTCGCTGAACTTGAAAGGGATTACGATCCAAAGCGGCCTCGACAAATCGATCCTCCCAGTTCGTCTCATGAGGCGATATAGTGGTATCGAACGGATTGCATGAATCCGCAGGTGACGGCCTGGTCGGTCTTCAGACCGGTGGCCTGGCCGAAGCAGGCCTGAGATGTCGCCTGATCATGTCCTTCTCATCCGGCCAGAACAGGTCGCCGCCTTCCCGGGGGTATGACAGCCCCCGAAGTATCGCAACCGGAGTTCCGCCATCTGCCTCACCCATCAACAGGTTGGCTATCCCGGCCAGCTCATCTGCCACAGCTTCCAGCGTTATCTCCAGCGTTCGTCCCTGAAGATCTTCCTGGCCCCTCCAGTCCCTGATTGGGGCTATGCCTGCACATCCCAGGGCTGCTCCTGCCACTCCGCAGCGGAAAGGCCGGCCGCAGGTATCGGTCACTATCACTGCGCAGTCCCGGGAAAGGACGTTTCGGATCTGCCTGGCGCTTGCAGATGGATCGCGCGGCAGGAGCAGTAACTGTTCGTCGCCAGGGACATTTGATCGGTCGATGCCAGCATTGACGCATGTGTGGCCGAAATTGGTGACCACCAGCAGGAACGGATGGGTTAACAGGACCTCCTTCGACTCCTCAAGCACGGCCTGGACGAATCGCGGATCTTTGTTGAGCGGGCCAGCAAGCTTCATTGCCAGGCCTGATGGCTCGTAGCTCTTCAGACTTCTCTGCCTCCCTTCAGCCTTGGCCACCACTGTGCTTGCGATGCAGAGCACGTCGCCATCCTGGAGATCTGCCCGCTCCTCTATCATCGTTGCCAGCTGGTCGCCTTCGCATATGCTGGGAAGCCCTCTTACCAGGAATCCCCTCAGGGATAACTCAAGGGTATCGACCAACTAAATCCCTCCCCATTCATGAGGACTCAGGCCTCCCTGGGCACAGGAGGGGGTATTATCCCCCTTCTGCTTTCCCCTGGGCTATGTAAAACAGGCGGGCATGGACAAGGATGTCCAGCAGATACGAGTAGTTTTCAGCCACAATGCGCAGCCGATCGGCCTGGCATTCCCAGGGCAGGGCTTTATAGCTGTCAGCCAGAGGCTGCCAGAAATCAGGCGGGGAGAAATCCAGGCAGTATTTGACGGTCCCTTCCGGGAGGAAGGAGACCATGATATTTGGCTCGGACATGTATTCTTCGGTCAGCTTCTTCCTTTGCGCTCGACTACCTCGGCAAAGGCCAGAGTGCCGCTGATCTTCTTGACCTTGGCCTTGACAAGCTCGCCTTTGACTGCATTTGGTATGAATATCAGGAACTTGTCGACCTTGGCGATTCCGTCGCCCTTGTTCCCAACCGATTCGATGCGCAGCTCATACGTCTCGCCCTCCTCGATCAGGTCTTTCTGAACCGCAGCCTTGACCTTTCTCTTCTTGACCGGCCGGTGGGCACCGCAGGCATCGCATTTTAGCATGAGGATACGGTCGCTCTTGATCAGGTGAGTATCGGGCAGTTTGCACTCGGAACACATGACATATTCCTCAAAGTAGGCCTCGATCTGCTTCATTATTGCCTGATCGGCAAACTTTCCCTGGAATACACCCCTGTGTCCCTCGATCTTGCCGGCCGTTCCAAGCTCTTGGAGTAGGTATTTCATCAGATGATCTGGGTCCCGGTTCAGTGTATCGGCTATTGCCGCGAAGTTGTCCAGAACCGTGGTCTTGCCCTCATAGAATATCTTGGGGGCAGGAATCTGAAACCGCTCTTTGGTGCTCTTGGTGGCGGGCATGGATTTCATGGCCCGCTCCAAACCATCTAAATAGTCAGCCAAACCGGTCACCGTTAATTCTTCAGGACTCCATGACTATCTGGATGGGGGTGGGCAGCTTATGACCGGCTCTGCGCAGAGCGGTCTTGCCTACCTCCAGCTGCTCGGGATTGACGCTCAGCGAGAATACCTTCTGTCCGGGCTGGACCTGGGCAGCAGTGCCAACTGGCTTGCCAAACGCTCGGCGCATTCCGCTGGATACACGGTCAGCTCCGGCTCCGGTAGCCTGCTTGTTCTCGCGGATGACGTGGTGCGGATATACCCGCAGCTTCAGGTGGAAATCGTTTCTGCCAATGGCCTTGAGAAGATACCGGTTTGCAGCCACACGGGCCGCTTCGAGAGCTGTGTGCCTGACCTGGCAGGGTTCCATCACAATCAGCGACATCTTGACCGGGAACTCCTGTTGTAGGTTTCCCATATCGTAGTGAACTACCTTGGACCCTGGAACGCCCCCCATGTAGCTTCTGCGAGTGTAGGGACGCTCGATCCTCCGGTACATGCTTGCTGGTTTTCGCGCCAACTTGTTGTCCTCCGATGATCTTGACTGGTGGAGATCGTTCACCTAGTTTATAAGTCTTGGGATGCGGCCGCCAGCATGCGAGCCATTTTGAGAAAAGAGGTGGCTGGCCTGATGCGCGCGTGCCCAAGCGCCAGCAGAGACGGCAGAGCACCCCAGGCGACCCTTCCGATGATGAGGCGCGATCCGAAGAATAGCCAATGTCTTGAAAACAACCTCCCTTCGGATTCGCACATATCGGCTCATACCGTGGCTAACGTGGAGGCTGATATCTCTTTGGACAGTGGGGTTCTCATGAGGTTTTGGGCCTCCTCCCTATCCTTTGTCTGGCCCAGGCACCACATCAGCTTGACGAGAGCAACCTCCGGAAGCATATCCTGGCCCTCGACAGCCCCGGCTGACAGCATATAACGTCCGGTGTCATAGACACGATCGCACACCCGTCCACGCAGGCACTGCGAGGCCACGACAACGGTTATGCCAAAATCCGTTGCCCTCCTGATAGAGTCTATCCAGTCCGAGGCCACGTGCCCAAGGCCAGTACCCTCGAGAACCAGGCCCCGGTAGCCGGCCTCGACGAACGAGTCCAGGATGGCAGGCGGTGCTCCCGGGAAGTACTTGACCATGGCACACCGGGGCTCCATATGGTCATTTATGGCCAGCTCCACCTCGCCCCGGCGGCGATACGGTGCAGAGGTCTCGATACGGCGGCTTGGGTAATCGACCCGTCCGATGGGCAGCTGGTTTATGGACGAGAATGCGTCCCGGCGGGATGTATGCATCTTTCTGACCCTGGTGCCTCTGTGAATGAGGCAATAATCGTCGCTGGTCGTGCCGTGCATGACCACTGAGACCTCGGCGATATCAGATGTGGCTACAGTGGCAGCGCATACGGCGTTCATGGAGGCGTCGCTGCTGGGCCTATCTGAGCTCCTCTGCGAACCGACCAGGACCACGGGGACCGGGGTTTGCAGCATGAATGAGAGGGCAGCTGCGGTATATGTCATGGTATCTGTGCCGTGGGTGACCACCACTCCTTCGGCGCCCTGGCGAATCTCCTCGGCAACCGCCCTGGCCAGTTCCACCCAATATTCGGCCCGCATGTTCTCAGAGAGGATCGTATATATCACCCGGGCCCGATAGTTGGCGATATCCTCCAGTTCCGGGATGGATGATATTATCTCGGCGGCTGAAAACCGGCTGGTAACCGCACCTGTTCGGTAATCCACCTTGCTGGCGATTGTGCCGCCGGTTGAGAGGATGGATACGGTGGGCAGGCCTGGACGAGCCGGGATCTCATTCTTCGGCACAGATGTCGATTGGCTCTTCTCAACCAGTTTTGGGTCCTTTGCCAGGAGTCCCACATTGTATCCGTTGCTGAGCTTGACCACGATATGCTCGCTTTGAGAGGGCATGAGGATTCCCTCGTATCTCAAACCGTTCCTCTCCACCAAGATCCTATCGCCCAGATCCATATCTCATCACCCAAGTGAGCCCTTGCAGGGTCCATGTAAAAATGTTGCCATCGGCCTGGAGTCTTGCAGCCTGGTTCATCCACAAGCTGAACGCCGGGGAGGGCAGGATTGATATCGTCCCTCGCCCTACCCCTGGCGAGGATTTGTCATGATTTATTTCGTCACCAGCAACCGGGGTAAGATGGAAGAGGCCAGGGCCATGCTGGGCATGGAGCTTTCGCAGATGGATATAGGGTATCCTGAGATCCAGGCCGATACATTGGAAGAGGTCGTGATATTCGGAATGAAGGACCTGGCTGGCCGTCTGGACGGACCGGTGATGATCGAGGACGCAGGGCTTTTTGTCGATGCCTTGAATGGTTTTCCTGGCGTATTCTCCGCATATGCCCAAAAGACGATAGGAAACGCCGGAATATTGAGGCTGATGGAGGGGGCAAAAGACAGGGGAGCCTCTTTCAAATCTGTGGTGGGATATGCAGAGCCGGGGGAGGAGGTGCGGCTATTCAGAGGCGAGCTGCGGGGGAAGATAGCGTTTGCGCCTCGGGGCGAGGGCGGCTTTGGATACGATCCCATATTCGAGGTCGGTGGCATAACCGTGGCTGAGATGGGACTGCAGGACAAGAACAGGATCTCCCACCGCGGCCAGTCCATCGGCGCCATGAGAGAGCATCTGAGCGGGCGGACATGAGGGATCCCTCACCATTGAAGTCGGCCTTCTTTTGCAGGCTTTAGAGGCGGTCTTCCCAATTGGCGCCATCGCATGCGGCCGCCCCTCTAGTAGCTTATCTTCATCTTCTCAAGTGCGCAGCGAGGCAGCATGCGCTCATCGATGACCTTTATCAGATGAGCTTGAACAGCCGAGATGTAGACTTTTCGCCCCCCCACTTCCATCACCACGTCGGTGACCTTCGGCGGGCTGGTCTTCACCGAGAATATGAGCGGCCCTTCGCAGGTTGTGGCGATCCTCAGGTCGCTGGACTTGGATCGAATGTACTCCTCCATCTCGGGAGTTATCCTGATCCTCTCCGCTGCTTTTTCCGACATCAAGGCAGTTGATGCACCTCCATTGAGATAATATTGTCGCAGATTTCGGCGGGTGTCTTCCAGAGATTGCCCGACCCGGCTGCAAGAGACTGCCTGCCAGTCCGGCGGCCACGCTTTTATACAAGCCCATCTCTCCAGGCGTTTCGTGAAGAAGTGCAGGACGCCTCGGTCAAGGGACCTGGCCAGACAGCGCATAGATATGCTTTTTGAGCTGGCCGGGCAGGCGGATCCCATAGATCCAAAACGAAGCGCTCGGTACGTCCAGATAGCTCGGAATATCAGCACCCGCCTGAGGGTCAGGCTCTCTCCAGATCTGAAACGGAGGTTCTGCAAGGCATGTGGCGCATACCTGTCCCCCTCCCGCAACCGTGTGAGGGTGACTGGGGGCAGGGTGGTTGTAACCTGCCTCTGCTGCGGAAAACGACGCCGATACCCATATAAATGAGGCTTGGATGGGCGTAAATGCCTCCAAGATCTCCGTTTCGGCCTCCTTGGGTGGGTGGCTGAAGGGCAGAACTACGCCAGTCTCCTGAGTGCCAGGGAAAGAGCTAAAAGCCAAAGCATCCAAAGAATAAGCTGAGAGTGGGCATTATGATAACCCGAATTATGGTTCTAGCATTGCTTTCAGCGATGATGATTGCATATCCCCTGAGTGCTGCTGGACAGGAAGAAGGCGCCGGGTATCTGTTCGGATCCAAGGTGATATCCGGAGATGGAGAAGGCAGACCTTTGAGTCCGTTTCCTGTTGTCCCCGATTTCGCCTTCGTGGATGCGGGAGTCAACGGAGTCTTCGATCTGGGCGACCCCGTCTATCTGAACATGAATCCGCAGGATGGCATGGTGAGCGAAGGAGATATTCGGCTCTCCACAGCGTTCTCCCGCCCCGGCCAGATGGTCAGGCTTGGAGATCGCGACCTGGGATACCGGCTGATCAGGTTTGGAACCAGCGGATTTCAGCCTGCGGAACTCCGGTACTACGATGTGAATGGAGACAGGTCGTACGGCCTGGAAGATCCTGTATATCTGGATTTCAATCCAGGCCAGGTCACGCCCGGCGATCTGCGCATCACAGGATACCTATCCTATCAGCCTGGAAGCCTGGTGCTTGATTCGGATGTTGATAGCGGAAAGCAGACCCGCACTCTGCCAGGCACTCTCAGCTTCTACAACGCCAACGGAAATGTTGACAGCCTTGGTGGGGCCATATTCGACCGCGGAGACATTGTATTCATAGATACGCAGTTCCCGTTCAACGCGGTTACCGTCAATGACGTAAGGCTATCTGCCTGAGCCCCGGGCTGAAAGATAAGCGCTCTGTCGATTGGCCAGAGATTGGTTCGCGAAATGGTATGGGCAGCTATGCGGTATCATGGCTCCAGCCTGTTGACATCGGCAAGCCAAAATAGGAGAAGATGCAGCATGGCTGTCCTGGGAAGTTTTTATACATCCCAATTCGAGGAAGTAGGATCATGCGAATATTTGCCCTCTTGGCAGCAGCCCTCCTGTTAGGGCTGCTGGTAGCCGGCTCTGCCGTCTCCCCTGATGAGATACGCAAGGAGCTGGATAGCGCGGTCGAGAAGAAGCCCGGAGAGGCCGGAGCAGAAGCGGTCTTCAATAAGTTTGGGAGCAATCCCTGGCAGGGAGGAGATCCCTGGGCCCGCATAGCCCCAGGCTCAATGGCATCGGCTGGCCCGCTCATACCACCCCAGGACAGGAAATATCTGCCTGCAGGCATCTTGAATATCGTAGAAGCGCTGACGCTTATCGATCATGCCGTCTGCAACCAGACCGGCGACATATGCAACGCGAGCAGCATGACATTTCCAGCCGGCAGCTATCGGGTCTATCGGGTGGAGAACCAGGCCGGGGCTTACCAGGGCTTGTGGATCGAGCTGCTCAATAAGACCGGCTAGGCGAATTCGGAGATAGGATTATCGGTTCAGAAAGACATCGATTCTTCAGAAAGATCCGGATTTTTCCTTAAGAAAAAAGTCATGATGAGGGGAAGGATCACTTCACCTTCATCATGCTCTGCAGTGCAGACATCTTATCTCTCTGTGCCTGCACCTTTTCTTCTGCGGTCTGGGGCAAAGTTGCGGCCGTCTCACCAGGCTGGGTCAGAGTCTGGACCTCTGCGGCAGGCTGATCCGTGCTGTTGTTGGCTGCAGCCTGCTCGACTGGGCTTGTTTCAGCGGCTGTAGTGGTTGCAGCAGGCTTGGTTTGCTCGTCAGCTGCCTGTTCTGTTGGCAGGGGCTCGAGTGCCACGATTATCGCAGTGGCCTTGCCTGAATCGAATTCGAGGAGCATTGGCCTGGAACGGGATGACATCTCGGAAAATGTTACCTTGGCTCGCATGAAGTTCTTGGGCGGGATCACCGTCGGCTCGAAGTTCTGCTCAGCGTAGTACCGCCAGCCCCACTGGTCCACGATGCTGAAATTCTCCGGTGCTACCACCAGGTCGCCTGAGGTGCCGTTGTTTGAGATGAATACATCCATCATCATGGCCTGGCCTTCCTGGGCTATCTGCCAGTTGGCCAGCCCGTAGTAGCGCATGTTGGTCACGCCATTGGTGAGCTTTGGCGGCTGCTCCCAGGAGATGGTGAACGGCTCAGAGCCATTGGGGATGATCCGCAGAGCAACCGGATCTGCCCTATACGGTATCACGAAGGATACGATCACTCTGCCCGTCTGAAGGGCCCATGACATGTTCACGTCCACCGGATGGATCGCGTTTTCGTTATCCATCAGCTCGAAGTTGGCGTCCAGGCTGGACGGGACCGCCATGTCCAGGTGAAGGGTGGAGCTGTTCCCCTCGTTAGGGGTGCGAAAGCCGTCGAATATCACGCAGGATACCACTCCATTGCTTCCCTGGAGCGGATAGGCTGAGGATGTTCCTGCCATCAGGAGTGCCCCCAGCAGTAGGGCTATTGCAGCCCCCATGCTAATTTCTTTCATCCATTTTCCCTCTCGCATCTCGATATTTCATTTCCATGACTGGGAACTGGCCAGAGGAGACCTTCGTCACGGAAAACCGCTGTCCTTTCCCTCTGCAACTCCCTCGGAGAGGAGGGGCGGATCCGTCCTTATTCACCGTTCTGCTGATTAAATCCGAAGCAGCAGCATCCTCCTGCATTCAGTTTCCAGGCAGATCCGCGTATTCACGATCCAATCGGACTTGTGTTTGCGGGGACTGCTGCCCAAGACCGGCATTATCAGCGGCATTTCCCTGTTTGTATACGAGCTGCTGGATCTTGCAGGAAATTGCGATGGCGGCTTCGAGCCCTACTCTGTGCCAGTTTATATCAAACCTGTGTAATCTTTAAAGATTTATAGCTGTTCATGCTTAATAGTGGTCCCAGTAAAATCCTGGATCGCCCTTTGGATCTCTTGGAGTCGCTTGGATTTTCAGTAGGGCAGATCAGGAGGTCGGATATGTATCAGTGGGACCCTGAGAATTATAAGGATTGCTCTTCTCCTCAGAAGTCCTGGGCAGAAGCATTCATCGCCGAGATACCCTTGCAGGGAAACGAGCGGATTCTCGATATAGGCTGCGGAGACGGCAAGATAACCGCTGGCTTGGCCAAACTGCTGCCCCATGGCTCTATCTTAGGCCTGGACAGCTCTTCGGAAATGATCTGCTACGCCTGCGCCCACTGGCAGCTTAGGAACCTGGAGTTCAGGCTTGGCGACGCCTCTGCCCTGGATTTTCTGGAGGAATTCGATCTGGTGGTATCATTCGCCTGTCTGCATTGGGTGCTGGACCACGAACCGGTTCTCAAGGGCATATCCAGGGCCCTGAAGCCCGGTGGCCGGGCATATCTGCAGTTCGCCGGAAGGGGCAATGCGGCAGCCGTTTTACAGGCCGCCCACCAGACGATGGAGGAGGAGCGCTGGCGGGGTTATTTCCCGGATTTTGACTTCCCCTATGGCTTTTTCGACGTCTCGGAATACCGACCCTGGATCGAGCAGTCCGGTCTTCGAATCCTCCGGTTGGAACTGGTCTGCCGGCAGATGGTCCAGCCGAGCAGACAGGGCATGGCCGGCTGGATGGCCACCACATGGATGCCCTACACAGACCGACTACCACAGGAGCTGCGCTCAGCTTTTATGGACGAGGTAATCGCCCGGTATACAGAGGGCCACCCTCCGGCCCGTGATGGGAGCATATCCGTCAGCATGGTGCGACTTGAGGCGGTGCTTGAAAAACCTATCTCTGGTGGCGATCATCTCTGACTTGCCGGGCATCACGGGTCCGGGTCCCAACCTATCGTAACCTTTAGCCCTGGCAAAGCGATAGAGATTTATCCATACGGTTTTCATGGTCTGCTATGCTTAAGCATATCGTACTTTTTAAGCTCAAGAACGGCCTGGACCCGCATACTCCTTGCATGATGAAGGATGCACTTGAGGGGCTGATCGGCAAGATCCCAGAGATACGCAAGATGGAGGTTGGAATCGACATGACTGCCTCACCAGTATCTTACCAGGTCGCGCTTTATACGGAGTTCGACGACAAGGAAAGCCTTCTATCTTACCAGCGGCACCCCGAGCACCTGAAGGTGGCCGAGTTCGTAATAGGCCAGTCAGAACAGCGAGCCGTGGTGGATTACATGGCGTAGGGACAGCCAGTGTGAAGGTCCGCCGACGGCTCAGTTGCGACTGATCGGGCGATCGCCCTGCCTGGTGGCCGGTCATGTCGCCTAAACGCAGCCTTTCCTGGCAGTCCGCGATTTAGATGCCATGGATTTACAGAAGTCTTCGGATCAGGTCCTTCAGCCGCTCCTCCTGGCCTAAAGGCTCGATCTTGGCCTTCAGACCACAGCGAGACGGCATTGGGATAAGGCTCTCGTCAAGAAGCTGGTAGTACGCCTCGTCAAGGGTCACATCCCCAGAGGCGTAGCGCCCCAGCACCAGTCGCACGCCAGCCTGCTGCGCGGGATTCATCTTGGATATGTTCTGTACCGCCTGCTCTATCTCTTCTATCATGATGAAGCCCAGGGCCTTATGAACTATTTAGAGCTTCTTGCATTCCGGGATGCAGAAAAACCCATTCCTGGATGCAGAAAACCCATCTGCTCCGCTTCCTGCGTGGCGGCAGCCTTGGTCTGGCATCACCTGGGCCCAGGTCCTTCCCTCAAGAAAAACGTTTTATCCTACAGCGAAGTCTCCATCTCACATGGCGCATGTGCTTTTTAGTCCTCTGAACTGGGGGTTGGGACATGCTTCCAGAGACATCCCAATTATAAGAGAGCTCCTGGATCATGATCATCAGGTGACCATAGCCTCCAGCGGAAACGCCCTGGAGATGCTCCGCAGGGAGTTCCCGCAGTGCAGGACCATGGTCTACAGGGACTACCCGGCGCCGTACAGCTCGAGCCGGTTCTTCCTGCCCAAGTTCAGCGCCTATATCCCGGTCATGTTGAAGGCCCTGGCAGAGGAGCACAGGAACCTAAAAAACATACTATCAAAAGATGATTATGATATTATAATAAGCGATAACCGTCTTGGAGTCTACTCCTCGACCATTCCATCTTTCTTTATCACTCACCAACTCCGGTTCAGTACGCCTTCTATCCTATGGCCGGTGGAGATGGGCACCATTTATGTCAATGGTTACTTCCACAAAAAATTTACAGGAGTGATAGTGCCAGACAATCCTCCGGGCCCAAGTGCCATCAGCGGCAAGCTATCCCAGTCCAGGTTCAAAGCTACCATCGACAGAACCTACTATGCCGGAATCCTCTGCAGCACTCAGCGACTGGATATCGATCGGGATCTGGACTTCCTTGTGATAATCTCTGGACCCGAACCCCAGCGCACCAAGCTGGAGCAGATTCTGCTTGGGGATGTCACCGACCTGCCTGGCGAGAAGGTGGTGCTTTTGGGCAGCCCAATCCAGGACGTCCATCGCAAGCTGGACGAACACACGATCGTACACTCCTACGTCTCCACCGAGGAGAAGGTCCGGCTGATGAACCGGGCCCGCTTCCTGATCTCCCGCTCCGGGTACACCACCATGATGGAGGTGGCCGAGCTTGGGCTTCGCCAGGGTTTGTTTATCCCCACGCCAGGCCAGACCGAACAGGAGTACCTCTCGCGCTTTTACCAGAAGCAGGGCTGGTTTCTCTCGCGCAGCCAGTATCACCTGAACCTGCTCTCAGATGTGGAGGCTGCCAGAAAGTACCGGGGATTTCCGGAGATGCCCAAGACCGCACAAAACGTCAAGCGGCTATATCAGGATCTGCTGGCCCAGTACCTTGAGTGAGTCTTAAGGTCTGCCGACGTGGCCCAAGTCTCCTGATGAGAGTCGTGGCCGAGATTACCCTGGGCATTCGCGGATCTTTGCGTAATTCCTGTGGGCATCAAATGCAGCATCATCGTTTCTCATGGTGCATATCTCCGCGGGCCAGAGAGGTCGCTACCCCTGCTGCGCATAGCATGGAGAAGAGCAGGAAAGCAGCCCTGGTGGCGTCCAGGAACCTCTCGTAATATTCCGGGACGATCTCCACCCTGCCCATATAGAGGGCGAAGATCAGCATCGCCAGGCTCATGCTTGTCATCTGGCCCAGCAGGCGCATGGTTCCAAGAGTTGCTGAGGCCACGCCGTAATACTTCCTCTCGACAGCGCTCATGATGGCATTGGTGTTTGGTGAGGAGAACAGGGCGAGGCCGAATCCCAGAGTGGCCTGCGATAGCACAACGAACCACAAAGGCGTGTCCCATCCCAGGAGCGCAAGCGGTGATACCCCAAGCACCGTGAATAGCATGCCGATAGAGGCCACTACCCGTGGCTCCACCCGATCTGAGAGCCTGCCTGCCCATGGGGAGAAGATAGTCATGACCAGTGGCTGGGAGACAAGCACCAGGCCCGCCATCTGAGGGCTCAAGCCGTCTATGTACTGCAGATACAGGCTCAGCAAGAATCCGCAGGCGAAGGTTGCGCTGTAGTTGATCAGGGCAGTCAGGTTGGAGAAGGCGAACACGCGGTTATTCCGGAAGAGGCGGACGTTCATCACCGGAGATGATACCTTCAACTCCACCCAAATGAAGGCAGCCAGGAGAGCCACTCCCAGCAATACCAGCGGCCCGCCGGGAAATTCAGGAAGCAGGGAGAGGCCGTAGACAAGGGCGAGGATCGAGGCGCCGTAGATCAGCGATCCAACCACGTCGAACCTCTCGCCTCCTGCATCTGCCCATTCCCCATTCAGCCGGAAATAGGTGAGATAGACGGTTAAAAGCCCGAGAGGAACTGTGAGCAGAAACAGGCTTCTCCAGCCCAGCTGCTGGGTGAGAAATCCGCCCAAGACCGGGCCGGTTGACAGGCCCAGGTAGACCACGGCTATGTTCAATCCAAGCACTCGCCCTCGATCCTGGGGTGGAAAGACCGATGTGAGGATGGCCACGCCAGTCCCGAAGATCATGGCGCTTCCTGCGCCCTGCAGAAAGCGGAAGAGTATCAGGCCCTGGGCGGAGGTGGAGATGCCGGCGAGAAGCGAGGATACGGTGAAGAGGGCGATGCCGTATCCGAAGATCTTTTTCCTCCCCCAGATGTCGCCCAGCCTGCCTGCCGGAACGAGGAGCACAGCTGCCGCCAGCAAGAACGACATGGCCACCCAGCTCAGCGTTATGGCGTCCAAGGAGAACTCGGCGCTGATCGTGGGCATTGCGATGTTTACCGAAGCACCCATAAAAGGCGTGAGGAAAGAGCTGAATGCGGCGATCCAGACCGCGCACCGCTGAACGTCTTTTTGCCCGCCCGGCTGCATGATCCATCCACTTGGATTCGTGGATTTAATACTGATGGACCATTGGCTCGGGCCAGCCCCGCTCTCACCAGTAGTCGAGCAAGCGCTGAAGCACCTGATCACGCTCGCCCTGTGCATTCTTGCTGCCTGTTGCAGCCAGGGGAAGGGCGCTTATCATATCCAGGAGATAGCGCTGCTTCGCCGCCATCAGATCGAATCCTCCCGACTCATCAGGATACATGTCCAGGAAGGAGGCAAAGATGCCGGTCAGGTATCTGGCCTGGGCAAGCGAGTCTTGGATTATAGACCTCAAGGAATCCACAGATTCCTCCTTGGATGGCATGCCTTTTCCTCCTGGCTGCAGAATGTCATGGGGGGACTTTATCGCCAGACCCATCTTACCAAAGGCCTCCAGAAAGGCCACGAAGGCTGAGCTGTCCAGGTTGCATATTCCTCCGTGGGTCTGCGCGTAGCCGCATTGCTGGCAGCGCGAGTCTGCATACTCCTGGCAAAAGGGGCAGGTCTCGGGCCTCACCGGCAGCTGTCCGCAGATCATAAGGGAGGCGGCCTTGGCCAGGCGGATGCCCTGCTCAGGACCATCCATCCGTATCGAAGCTTCAAAAAGGGACTCCAGGTCCCGCAGCAGCGCATATGCGAGCGATCTCATGGAGAGCCGGGCTCTCTGAATGGATGCGGTCGAGAGTGCCGCAGCAGCCGCATCACGGGTGCATTGCGGGGCAGACAGGCCAGGTGGGATATCCTGGCCGGCTGCAGATATCTTCTCAGTCATCAAGCCTTTTCTTAATAAGCGCGCTCATTTCTGGTGCGGGTATGATAGGAGCGGTAGACGTCGCGTGGCCGGTCCTGGAGGTAAACGAAGTCGTACTTTGCGTCCTGCTTGTGCTCCTCGTACTCCTCCCTGGCGTCGTCTTGGCAGCTGCGGCAGGCGAAGAGGGGGATTGAGACGCCAAGCGCCGTGTTGAGACGGCCGTGGCCCTGAGATGCCTGGGTTCCAACCATTAGGTAACCCTGACAGTCGGGGCACATGCGCACAGTCTCCTCCTGGTTCTCCGAGATCATATCGGTGTCGTAGAAGACGCGCTTGCGGTTTCTGTAGAACTGGCCCAACTCCTCCTTTGCTCTTGATATCAGGTCATCTTTGGTCTCCCAGATATTCAGCAGATAGTTGACCGTGGACTCAATTGAGCGCACCATCTCCCCGGTCTGGGTGAACCTGCCGGGCACGTAGTCCGGCTCCCGCACATGGGAGTAGTCCAGCCGCGCCATTGCCTGGATGATTCCGGTATTGACATAGGGCAGGGCGCTCTCTATAGCGTAGCCGCCTTCCAGCACTGCCATGTCGGGGTTGAGCCTCTCGTTGAGCCTGGCGTAGCCCTGGGCCGTGAATCGCATGTTCGCAAGCGGATCTGTGTAATGGTTGTCCTGGCCAGCTGAGTTGCAGACCAGGTCTGGCCCGAAGTCGTCGAGGATCGGCAGGACGAGGTTTTCGAGGACAAAGTGTATTCCCTCGTCTGTGGTCCCAGGCGGCAAGGGCACGTTTAGCGTGGATCCAAGAGCAGCCGGGCCGCCCATCTCGTGGACGAACCCCGATCCCGGGTAGAGCGTTCGGCCGTCCTGGTGAAAGCTGATGAAGAGAACGTCAGGATCGTGCCAGAATATGTCCTGAGTACCGTCTCCGTGGTGGACGTCGGTATCCACTATGGCGATCTTGCGCATGCCGTACTTCTTGCGGATATACTCGACCATTATGGCCTCGTTGTTGATGTTGCAAAAGCCGCGGTTGCCATGAACCACACGCATTGAATGATGGCCGGGTGGGCGAACCAGCGCGAATCCGTTGCGGATCTGGTTGCTCATCAGGGCGTCTGCGAGGACCAGGGTGCTGCCGGCTGCGATCAGGTGGGCCTCTGTGGTCTTGGACTCGACGTCGGGGACGCAGAAATGCACGCGTGCCACGTCTTTTAGCTCTGCGAGGCGGGGTTTGTACTCCTCGATCTGCGGCAGGTCCATCAACCCCTCCTCGAATATCTGATCCCTCGTATAGAGAAGCCGCTCCTCCCTCTCCGGATGGGTCGGGGAGATCGCCCAGTCGAAAGCCGGGAAGAATATCAGCCCTGTCTTGAGGGCCTGGCTGCTCCTGGCAGGACGGACAAGTGCACTCTGCGACGACCTTCTTGACGCCTCAGGCTCATCTCTGGTCCGGGCCTGCTCTGCTGCCTCGGCGGAGGCCTGATCTCGTATGGGCTCAGTTCTCACGGCCGGCACCTCCCCAGGAAGGAAGAATCCCTGCAGGTATCTCCATGCGGACGTCCAGCAGCCGGCCAACCGTCGACCAGCCCCGCACCATGTTGAATATCTCGCTGTTGGTAACCTCGGCTTCATCGGCGTGCTCTCCTATCCCAAGCGACCTGGCCCTCTCCATCAGCAGCCGGCGGGCCATGTCCTCGGCGCCCTGCAGATTCAGGTTGCGGCCGCTGACCTCCCCGCTGCTGCCGTCCTCGGCAACCGAATACACTCCCCGCTCGGTGTCGATGTGCAGGCTCAGCGTCATGGTTGGCCTGGCGACAGCTGCTCCGATTGCATTGGCAACGGCAGCATGCTTCAGCACTATAGATCTGGCTTTCAGTCTCTCGGCAACCATGGGCACAAGTGCGGGGGAGGCTCCGCCAACTCCTACAACGTTCTGGGGCCTGACCCTCTCCTTCTGCAGGATCTCCCAGATGCGATAAGCCGGTTCCTGCTCCCACTCAAGGAACATCTGCTCAACCTCTCTCACTATCTTCTCCACCGAAGTGTCCACCACCTTTTGGGAGGCCTCCAGAGCGCTGCAACCCAATGATGAGCCCACCTCCTGCATGGCCTTCATGGCCAGGGCAGCATCGCCCACCTGTGCCATTCCCAGGACAGAGAGTGCGTCAGTCGGGGTTGGCAGCGGACCGCCCAGAGCCCGCGCCGGGCCCTGCCTATCAGGGCCGACCGTGAGATGGCCTTTGGCGACCCTCACAGCACTGTCTCCTCCAAGTCCCAGGGATTTGACCGCAAAGGCCCGGATGTGGGTGAGCATCCCGTCGACCCGAGCCCCTTTCGATGAGAGCAGGGGTTGGCCTGATAATATGAGGGCCAGGTCGGTTGTCGTGCCTCCAATGTCCACCACTACCGAGGTCTGACCTGCCGGAGCCAGGGCCATGACTCCCATGACGCTGGCAGCTGGCCCGGAGAATATGGTCTCCACAGGTCGATCCTCAGACCTGTCCAGTGGAAGAGTGCCTCCATCTGCCTTGAGTATATATATCGGCGCATCGATATTCCGGTTGCGGATGGCCTGCACAACAGCGTGGGCGAACTCGCGGTACTGATCTCTTGTGGCCAGGGTGAGAACGGTGGTCGCAGCCCGGCGGGGGAAGTTGAGCATGCCTGAGACGCGGTGGCCAACCTCGACCTCCACCTGGGGTGCTGCATCGCGGAAGGCAGATTCGGCTTGCAGCTCATGGGCGGGGTTTCTCTGACAGAACTTGCCAACTATGGCCGCCTTCTTGATGCCCTGGCCGGCTATCCTGGCAGCAGCTGCCCGTACCTGGGACTGGTCGAGGGACTGGATCTCCCGTCCTCTGTAGTCGATGGCACCGCCCAGCACTATGGGTTGGCCTGGCAGATGGTAGTCGTCGGGATTTGTGCCGGGGCCTGGTATGAGCACGAGGGAGACCGGGTCCTGCTTTCCCTCGGCTATGAGGTTGGTGATCAGGGTCGTGCTCAGGACCACCCGCTCGATCTTCCTGCAATCGATGCCTGATGTGAGTTTGTCCAGGGCCCGGAGAAGGCAGCCCAGGATATCCTGATGATCCGTCGGGCCGATTGCGGTCTTGACCACCTGGCCCCCGTCGATAAGAGCAGCGTCGGTGGTGGTGCCACCGACATCAATTCCAATTAGCATGAGTGCATCGCCTTCGCCTGTATTGGAATAACGTTTTGATCCGGGGGGTATATCGGCCTTGCGGTGATCGCGGAACAGGAACAGCAGCCAAGCCTCAGTTCTCCTGGCCTGCAAAATGGGCAGGGCGGTCCCCGACGGCAAAGGTTAAGAGGCAGAAAGGGATGGAAGGAAAAGGGGGCTCGTAGGGTAGAGGATATCCTAGCGGGCTTCGGAGAGCGCTTCAAAGAGAGCTATCGAAGAAACCCGCTGACCTGGGTTCGATCCCCAGCGAGTCCGCTATTTTTCCGGTCTGGCCAGGGTGGTGGTGGGTTGGATCTATTCGGCAAGAGAAAGGAGGAGCAGATCAGGGAGCTGCAGTCCCGAACCATTCAGCTTGAGAAGGACAAAGCCGATCTGATCGAGACCCTGCAGAAGCGAGACGAGAAGATCAAGCGCCTCTCGCGGGACTTCCAGGAGGCACAGGTCAGGTGCAAGGAGGCAGAGAGCCGGATCGCAGCCAGGGAAAGATTCAACCAGGCAGGCCAGGATACCGAATCCCAGGAGATGGCTGCTGCATCGGTCCAGGGCGGCAGGGTGCTTGGCATTCGGGAGATCCAGCTCCTGGCAGAGCGGCTGGATGAGATGCGTCTATCCAGGGCGGATCTTCTATCGGCATCCTTGACGGAAGAAGGGCTCGCAGATTTTGCTGATCTGCCGCCGCCTGCCCAAAAACTCCTGTCCAGGGTACGGCCAAAGAGAGGGGCAATTCTGTTTCATTGTCCACATCTCTTTTCACTTGTCCTGATACCACCATTTCCGGTAACCCGAGACCAGGTCAGCAGCGGGCAGGGATTTAACCTGAAGCCCCTTCGAGAGATCCTGGATACCCCGGTGCTTATGCTCTCGCTTCATGCTGGGGAGAGCGTGATCGGCGTATCCCTGAGCTGGCAGGGATTCGAAGCCCTGGAGGTGGTGAAAAGCCAGGTGATGGGAAGGCACTCGAAGGGAGGGTGGTCTCAGCGCCGGTTTGAGCGATTGAGGGAGGAGGATGTGAAGAACCACGCCTCAGAGGTTCTGGAGGCGCTCCGTCCAGTTCTTCAGAGGTACAGGCCGCTGCTTAGGCTCGCAGTTGTCTCGGGCGATTCCATCCTGGTCGGAATGGTGGAGCCTGAGGTGCAGCTGCCGATATTGCAGCGCCGAATGGAGCAGCACGATTATAAAAAGAAGGCAGAGATGCTGGACGAGCTTTATGGATTTTTGTCCTACATTGTCTGAAGAGATAGGGGATAAGCGTCCGGAGCGGCTTGCCGGCAATCCCAGTACCAGCCAAGAGATCCTAAGAGAGCTTGCCAAAAGCCTGCAGTGGCATATAAGAAGGTCGGTTGGCTGGAATCCATCCACCCCTGACGACGTGCTCCGCGCTCTTGCAAGGGACCCTGTTCAATGGGTCAGGGAGGCTGTGGGCAGCAACTCGCGTGCAGATCCACAGCTGCTTATCCAGCTCTCCTCGGACCGGGACGGCTTTGTCCGGGCAGCTGTTGCGCGCAACCGGTCCACTCCCAGAGAGGTGCTCGAAGAGCTGGCCGACGATGAGATGATGGACTTCGACGCCTCATCTCAGCAGGCCAGGTATATCGTCAAGGAGTCGGCGGCCAAGAACCCCAGCATTCAGGCAGATGCTCTCATCAGCCTTGCAGGCAGCGACAGCAGCGGGGTTCGGGCAGCAGCCGCCTCAAATCCAGGCCTGCCCGCTTCAGTCATGGAGCGGCTTGTCCAGGACCACTTTTGGATGGTGAGAGACGAGCTTGCCAAAAATCCATCCACCCCGCCAGGCATCTTGCAGATTCTGGCATACGACCGTATAACCGATGTGCGGGAGACTGTCGGGAGGAACTGTCGTACGCCTGGCGAGTGCCTTTTCGTCCTTGCCCAGGACCGAATGTGGGAGGTCAGAAGAGCTGTTGCGGAGAATCCGGCGGCTCCAGCCAGCGTCCTATCGGCCCTGGCAGGTCACTGGTCTTTCCTTGTGCGTGAGGCGGTTGCCAGAAATCCCGGAGCCTCTGAAAGCGTGCTCGAAGAGCTGTCCAGGGATCCAGACCAGAGCGTTTTGAAAGCTGCTAGAAGCCGTTTGGGGCCGAAGCAAGACCGGATGTGAGATTACCCCTTTGGCCTGCTTGAGGATCCCAATATACCTCTCCGACATTCCTCAAAACCAGACTGCGAAAGCTCGTATGCTCGATACCGGCCAGCCCTGTGCCCCGAATGTCCCTCCCCAGCTCCTCTTGAAGACGTATTTTGTGGCCGGGTCGACCAGGGTCATCTCCGGCGAAGAGGCCTGCTGGCTGGAAGGAGCGGCGGAAGTTGTCGCCGAGGGAGTGCCTGTGTAGGCAGATACTGGCTTCAAGGATGGAAAATGGGCCTGAGATGCATCGGAATCAATGACAATCGCCTTCTTATTGGCTGTCTGGCAGCGCAGGTTTAAGCTGCATTCAAGATACTCGGAGATCTCATCGCCGAGCAGATCGTCCTCGAGGATGCTTCGCCCCGACGGCATGCCTGAGGATACGGATTGCGGCTGGTCTGGATACAGGTCCTCCCAGGTCACGACCCCTACGAGGTCGCATGCCACCGGGGATGCAAGACGCACAAGGCCGCAGGCTGAGAGAGGTTCTTGTTCTTTCAGCATATGCCAAAGACGCCTGGCCTTGGCCACGCCATCGCTGACCTCAGGGCTCCAGGGGCCTGGGTTGAAGCTGTCCAGGATTGCCCTGACAGTATCAGTCGGCATAGCCACATAATTATATTCATTCGGATATACTGAATTTCTGGCCCCGGTCGATGCATAGACCGCTTTCATCAGCATCTGATAGCTCAGCGTAGGCTCGGCCATATTAATACAAATTACCTCCTAATATAAACATTTTTTCAAATTGATCCATAATTTGAACCGTCCATCTCCCATTCCAGGTGATCTTGGATGCTGCTGGCGCCAAGCTGGACAACCAGGCATAGGGACAGCCAGGCGCAAGATGCCCCGCCTATCCGACAGCATCAATCTCCGCCATGCCAGGATTGGGGACTGCAGAGAAAAAGGTGCGGACAGATGTGATGTTATTAAAAGCAACATCCTTTTCGTCAGGGGACCTCAAACTGGTCGTTCAGGTATGACTGCATCTCCACAAGCGCGGATCTCAGTGTGCCCTTGTGGTCGTAATCGGCGAGTATCTGCTCGAGCTCCTGGGCTGGTCGGCCCTTCAGATCTCTGGCTGCCTGGGTTATGTTAGGTATCGCACGCAGCAGGTTGTCTACCAGGGCGATCGTGGCCTTGCGGGCTGTTCTGGAGAGGGGGTTTAGGTCTATTGCGATGACGGTCTTTCCCATGGCCACCAGGGCTTCGCACCGGTCGCCGTCCTCGAGGGGGATGAGCACGACGTCTGCATCGTATATCCCTCCTCGTGTGGCCAGGGCACGGGCGTGGTCCAGTCCGGGGACTGCAGCGTCTGGGTGCTCCCCAAGGACCCTGTCTGCCCCAAGGCTGCGCAGAAGGTCTGCGATCAGGCCGACCCGCTCCTCGCTGCGGTGGAACAGGTTTACCTCAAGGGGTGCTCCCACCGCCCGGGCCAGGTCGACCATCTCCTGAGGGGCCAGAGCAGCTACATTGCCGTTGACGCTGATGGCAGGCTGCCTGGCCAGTATCAGTGCTGCTGCAGCTGCCCGTGCTGCCGCCGCCGCTGAGGAAAGCGTGCGCTCGCCGATCAGGTAGTCGAAGGCCTCGCCCCGGCCCTGAGCTATCAGGCCCTGTGTGCTCGTCAAGCCCTTCTTGACCCCGGTGGCTATCTTCTCCCTGGCCATGAGCGAGGCGTAGCGGGGGTGAGACAGAGGTATCTCAGTCAATGAACACACCACCCTGGGTCACCCATGTCTCGATGACCGGTCCGAACTCGGACAGCGCTGCCTCTGCTCCAGGTCCCCAGGCGAAGACCGAGTCGCCAAGCATGATCATCGATGCTTGGCCGCCAGCAGATCGAACGGCATCAATCGCGTCTGCAGCCCAGCTTGAGGCAAGCTCAGTCTCCTGGGTGAACCGATACGAGAGCTCGAGGAAGCTCTCCCAGGTGGGTCGGCGCAGCATCTCGCCAATCGCCCTCTCTCCGGCAGCATTCACCCGCCGCATGGTGGCAGGATCTGAGAGGATCTCCCTTGTGGATATGGGGCCTCGAACCGAGCAGAAGATGCGGGTGGGCGGCAGCAATATCCGGTCCACCTTGCCCACCCCCGGCCCTCCCGGATGCAGGCGGATAACGCATCCGCCGGTGTTCTGGGCGATGACATCCCCAAGGCCGGTTCCGCTGGTCACCTCCGCCCTGTGAGCCACGGCAGCGGCCGCATCGCAGGTCAATCCAAGCCCAAACAGCATGTTTATTGAGTGAGCGCATCCCAAAGCACCAGCTCCGCTGGCACCAAAGCCAGCTCCCATCATCATCTGAAGTTCAGTCGATACGCGGACCGGGGAAGGCGCCAGCGCTTCAACCACATATCGGCTGACAGGAGCGGCGGATGGAAGGCCGTCTATCAGTATCTGGGTCTCATCCGAGATCTGCACAACTGTTCTTGCTCCAAGTGAAAGGGTGAGGCCGCAACCCATTGAGCCGGCACTCAGTGGATCCGGATTGGTTCTGGCCAGGAAGAACCCGGTTATGTGGCCCGGAGCAAAGGCAGCGGCTGATCTGATCCTGGACTTTGGCTCCGGTTCGATCATCCCCTCACCGCCTCCACCAGCGCATCTATTATGGCCCTGGCTATCAGGCTCTTGTGCCCCCTCGCCTCCATGACCCGGCCGTCCTTTCCAATTATAAGCACGCGGTTCTCTTCAGTGCCCATTCCGCCGCTGCCGACATCATTGGCCACCACGATATCGGATCCCGATCGCTGCATTGACTCCCTGGCGCTGGACACCAGCTCCTGGTCGGATACGAATGTCTCTGCCTTGAAGGTGATCATGCGAAGAAGCGGATGAGCCTCGCGTACCGCCCGCACTATCTTGACTGTTGGGCGGAGGTGCAGGACCAGTTCGTCCCCGGACTTGATCTTCTGCTCTTCTGGGTCAAGCGTATAGTCTCCCACGGCCGCGGCGGCGATCATTGCCTGGTACCTGCCGCAAGAAAGCTCTTTCACAACAGCCTCCAGCATATCCGAGGCGCTCTCGGCGTATATCTGCTGAAACGGCAGGTCCAGATGGAAGCGGTGGACCAGGGCGACGTCTGCCCCCATCCGGTAAGCCTGGAATGCCAGCTCAACGCCGGTGCGACCGGAGGCCCGGTTGGTGAGGATGCGTATCGGATCAATCCTCTCGGCTGTCGAGCCGCTGGTTATCAGCACGCCTATGCCCCGCAGGTCGCCGGGGCCAAGGAGACGCTCAACATCGAGGACTATGTGGCTGTTCTCGGCGATCTTGGCCTTCGACTCCTCCAGGCGGGGGCCGACCACGACTACCCCCATTTGCTCAAGGCGGCGAAGGTTCTCCACCACAGCAGGGTGGCAGTACATAGCCTCGTGCATTGCGGGGACCACCATCACCTTCTTCTTGCTGCCTATGGCAGTGGTGGCAAACGTGGTGACTGCGGTGTCGTCTATTCCGCAGGCCATCTTGCCTATGGTATTGGCTGTCGCCGGAGCGACCAGCAGCAGGTCGGCTGGCCCTTCCATACCGCACAGCTCCACATGCTCCACGCGGCCTGTGATCTCGGTTATGACAGGCTGGCCTGAGGCGTACTCAAGCGCCGAAGGGTGCAGGATCTGACAGGCTGCGCGGCTCATAACGCAATGAACCCTGGCTCCGCGCCGGATTAAGTCGCGAACGAGGTCCACTGTTCGCACTGCAGCGATGCTGCCGGTGACTGCGACAACGATCGTCTTGCCCCGTAGGTAATCGCTTACCGTGCCGGATATGCTCAGTTCCATCAGCCGAATTGATTTGCGGCCGGGCAAGAAAAGCTTTGTCATGGGTGCGGCCTTTGCCTGACAGATGAGGGATAAGATAGCCGGTTCTTCGGCCAATTCCACGATGCGTTCTCTTGTGTCTGGTCCTGCCCTTTTCGGTCGGAGGGCATGAGCATAAGCCTTATGTAATAAATCAGATGAGGAGCTTTGCCGGGCCGGGGTGGCCTAGCTGGTTAGGGCGCAAGACTCATAGGGAACCGCAAAAAATTTGCGCCTGTCCTGAGGCATCTTGAAGTCGCGGGCTCGAATCCCGCCCCCGGCACCTATTTACTAGTAACATGGTCTGCGGGAAAGCGATTCAATCTGATAGGATCGCACACTCTATTATGGGATCTCTTAATCTCTAAGATTTCGGCGCTACTTGCTGCCCAAGATTGCCCGAGGGGCTTTCTTGATGGATCTCGTTATCAAACGAGTCTCTATCATAAGATCCAAGGACGGATTTTCTCCTCTGCCTGCGAAACGAAACTCCACGACTGCCCATCCTCGGCACCTACTTTCTGGCGAGTTTGACCATATGATGACGATTAACGATAAACTCCAATCTCATTCCTGCTGGCCTGTGGTCGAGCTCTCATAGATCTCCCTGAGCCTTCCTGCGATCTGCCTGGTCAGCCTCCTTTCCACGGCATCGAGGAATGTCTGCGCACACTGCGGTGCAATGCACAGCAGGCATTCGGAGCCGTCCATGGCTCGCTCTGCCAGATACTTCAGGTCTTTGTCGTCCAGCCTCTCCAGCCGGAACTGGAAGTCGTCCTTGTCTGTTACGTAGTAGCTGGAGATGGATGTGAGCAGGCTGCCTGCAGCTTCAGGCTCCTTGCATGGCACCAGCTTCTTTAAGATCTTTATATCTTTTCTGTTGAGCTTCTTCATCAACATCATCACCTGGATGGTGTCTCCTCACCTGTTCCCAGATCGATCGTCCTGCAGATCTGGAGTGCGATTTGAAACACAGATGAAATGTCCGGCTTCATTTCTACTGTCATATCTTGGTGCTTAGGGCTCTTAGGCCTTTCTGTGCATCCCCGTACATTGTGAGGACGGAAGACAGAAATCTGCCCCCTGGTGGTCTTTGTCTCCTGGCCAAGTGGCATCAGGAGATCAAGCATTTCTTACATGCCTCACGCAGGCCAAGAACCACCCATATCCAGAGATCAACTCGCATTATTGGCATTACCACTGCTCTTTCTTGCCCTTTCCGCAACATTATTGGCCAATGATTCAGTTAAAAGATATCGATTTTGATATTGATGATTGCGAAAATCTGTTTTTTCCAGGGAATGAATATCTTATTGAAAATCTTTCAGCAAATTTAATTATAGTCAAGAACCAAATTACTTAAATAGACACAATTGACCAAAGTAGCCGGAGCATTACGGTGATAAGTTCAAATCTTTGGGTTCTTGGCTATAATTGGGTTCTTGGCTATAATTGGGTTCTTGGCTATAATTGGGTTCTTGGCTATAATTGGGTTCTTGGCTATAATTGGGTTCTTGGCTATAATTGCAGAGGATGATCTCGACTCGATCCCCTGGACGCTTGCCAATCTTGCGGCCTTTCATATCAAATGGCAAGCATCTTCTCGATCGCTCTTCTTGCCCTTACTGCAATCGCCTCTGGAACCTCGACCTTTGGCTGACCTGTGCGCAGGGAATTGAGAAGCTTGTCCACCGTTGTCTTCTTCATGTTCTGACAGATGGCGTCTGTGCTAAGTGGATAGAACTCCTTTTGCGGCATCTCCTTCTTCAGCCTGTGTAGCATGCCGTTTTCAGTCCCGATGATGAACTCGCTTGTCCTGCTGGCCTTGGCGTGCCTGGCCATGCCGGAGGTGCTGAAGACGCCATCGGCCAGGTCGATGACTTCAGGCCTGCACTCGGGGTGGACAAGAAGCTCGGCCTGGGGGTGGAGGCGGCGGGCTTTGAGGACATCGTCCGGGCGGAACCGGTCGTGGACGTAGCAATAACCGTTCCAGGGGATGACCTCCTTATCGACATGTCTGGCCACGTAACGTGCCAGATTTTCGTCTGGGACCATCAGTACCTGTCTGTTTGGAAGGGAAGAGACAACGGAGATTGCGTTGGCTGAGGTGCAGCATATATCGCTCTCGGCCTTGACCTCAGCAGTCGAATTGACGTAGCATACCACAGATGCTTCCGGGTACAGCTCCCTGGCCTCCCTGACCTGATCCGCGGTGACCATCTGGGCCATGGGGCATCTTGCCGAAGGTTCCGGCAGGACGACATCCTTCCTTGGAGAGAGGATGGCAGCCGTTTCCGCCATGAAATCGACGCCGCAAAATAGGACCATCGTGCAATCGATTTTGGCTGCGGTTCGGCTCAGCTCCAGCGAGTCGCCCACAAAGTCGGCCAAATCCTGGACCGGAGGTATCTGATAGTTATGTGCAAGGATAACTGCGTCCTTCTCCTTCTTGAGCCGATGTATCTCCTGGATCATGCCCCACCATTCACAATTGTTATTCGCCGCCGTTAGCGGCCGTTCCTCATAAAAGGTTTTCGCTGATCGCCCGACTTTATAATCCTATCCTCTGCCTTCGGAGGGCAGGATTTATAACCGTCATCCATTTAATTGTCGGCCTGCCTGCGGGGATGCGGAAATGACGAAATCCGCCACCAGGTGCAGGATATATATACGGGTACATAATGGGGAATCACCATGAAGGAGAAGATAGAGGATGTCGGCACCCGTGTGAAGGAGCTGCGGGAGCTCTCCCGGGTGGAACCTGAGGAAATGGCGAAATATCTCAGGGTGCCGGTTGAGACCTATAAATGCTACGAGGAGGGCAAGATCGACATCCCGGCCAGCGTTCTTTTCGGGATCGCCCAGAAGTTCGACGTGGACATGGCCCTTCTGCTTACCGGCGACGAGCCGAAGATGAACATCTTCACGGTGACCAGGAGCGGTGAGGGTTCAGAGGTGGAGAGACGGAGGCAGTACAAGTATCAGAATCTGGCTCCAAAGTTCAAGCACAAGAAGGCCGAGCCGTTCATAGTTATTGTGGAGCCTAGAAAGGATCGTCCGGTCGAGTACAGCCACCCCGGTCAGGAGTTCAATTACGTCATGGAGGGGACGCTGCGGGTCACTATCCACGGCCAGGAGATCGTCCTGGAGAAGGGGGATTCCCTATTCTTCGATTCATCCTATAAGCACGCCGTTGAATCGCTGAACGACCGGCCGGCCAAGATGCTGGCCATAGTCATGTAAGGCCAGAAGGAAAGGGACGGAAAAAAAGATGAAAGAGATGACCCCCAATCACATGGCGGGAATGGATGGGAGGAGTTGCAGATGACATCGCTTCTCAGTAGATTCATTTCCAGAGTCGACTTCGAGTCCTATGACGACTTCAAGCAGAACCTGAAATTTACAGTTCCTGATAATTTTAATTTCGCCTATGATGTGGTCGATGCATATGCCCGGGAATGCCCGGAGAAGATCGCCTTGGTCTGGTGCAACGATCACGACGAAGACAGGATAATCACATTCGGTGACCTGAAGGTGCAGAGCGACAAGGCAGCCAACTTCTTCTGCCGGCAGGGCTTGCGCAAGGGTGATACCGTCCTTTTGAGCTTGAAGAGCCGTTATGAGTTCTGGATCGCCATGGTCGGGCTGCATAAACTTGGAGCCGTCGCCATACCATCCACCCACATGCTGAAGAAGAAGGACTTCGTCTACCGGGTCAGGAAAGCCTCCTTGAAGATGATCGTAAGCATAAACGCAGAAGGCGTTCCAGAGGAGATCGACGGCGCTCATAAGGAGCTTGGCGGCGGCTTCATCCGGGCTTTTGTGGGAGCAGAAGACGAAGAACGCCCCAATTGGATAAACTTCAGAGCTGCGCTAAAACAGGAATCTGAGAGGTTCGAGCGGCCGACAGGCGACCAGGCCACAACCAACCGGGACATACTGCTCTCCTATTTCACTTCGGGAACCACCGGCAATCCCAAGATGGTGAACCACGACCAGACCTATCCGATCGGTCATATACTGACCGCACGGTACTGGCAGAACGTTGAGGACGACGGCCTGCACTATACTGTGGCCGATACCGGCTGGGCCAAAGCAGCCTGGGGAAAGATCTACGGCCAGTGGATAGCCGGATCAGCCATATTCGTCTACGATTACGAGAGGTTCGACGCAGGGCGCATGATGAACATGATGTCCAAGTACAAGGTCACCACCTTCTGCGCCCCGCCAACCATCTACCGTTTCATGATCAAGGACGACATGTCCAAGTACGACTTCTCGTCGGTCCACTATGCTGTGACCGCCGGTGAGCCGTTGAACCCCACGGTTTACAATAAATTCCTTGAGAAGACCGGCCTGCGCTTGATGGAAGGGTACGGCCAGACCGAGACTGTGGTCTGCATCGCCAACTTCCCCTGGATGGAGCCCAAGCCAGGGTCCATGGGTAAACCAGCTCCCACCTACGATATAGTCCTGGTCGATAAGAACGATAAGATCTGCGAGGCTGGCGAGGAGGGGGAGATCGTGATAAGGACTGATCGGGGCAAACCCACCGGGGTCTTTGTCGACTACCACCTCGACCCGGAGAAGGTCAGGAACACCTGGCACGACGGGTACTATCATACGGGCGACACCGCCTGGATGGACGAGGATGGATACCTGTGGTTCGTTGGCCGGACCGACGACATGATAAAGAGCTCTGGTTACAGGGTTGGGCCTTTTGAGGTGGAGTCGGCTCTGCTCTCCCATCCGGCCGTCCTGGAGTGCGCCATCACCGGCGTCCCCGATCCCCTGCGCGGCCAGGTGGTAAAGGCCACCGTTGTCCTGACCAAGGACTACCTCCCATCCGAGGCGCTGAAAAAGGAGCTGCAGGACCACGTCAAGAAGGTCACAGCTCCTTACAAATACCCCAGGATAATGGAGTTCGTTGACGAGCTGCCAAAGACCATCAGCGGCAAGATCCGCCGTGTTGAGATCAGGGAAAAGGACAAGCCATACCCGATCATCAGGTCGGAGGAGTGCAAGGCCTGCGAGCGCTGCATCGTCGCCTGTCCGGTCAACGTGCTCAAGATGGGAGAGGAGTTCAATCAGAGAGGGTATCGCTTCGTCGTTTACACCGGTGAGGGATGTATCGGCTGCGGCAGCTGCTATTATACCTGCCCGGAGCCGCTTGCCTTGGAGGTACACGTGCCCTCAAAGGAAAAGGAAACTCAGAGTTAGGAGACTTACAAGATGCCTGTCCAGTTAGTTGAAGGCAATAATGCTGTGATAATCGGGGCCATGTACGCCGGATGCGACTGCTTCTTCGGCTACCCCATAACTCCGGCCAGCGAGATCCTTCATGCTGCCTCCAGGTACTTTCCCCTGGTGGGCAGGAAGTTCGTTCAGGCCGAATCGGAGGAGGCTGCCATAAACATGGTTTACGGCGCCGCCTCAGCCGGCCACCGGGTGCTGGCAGCCTCCTCCGGCCCCGGGATGAGCCTCAAGCAGGAGGGAATAACCTATCTGGCCGGGGCAGAGCTGCCCTGCGTCATCGTGGATATCAACAGGGCCGGTCCAGGACTCGGAAATATCGGCCCGGAGCAATCCGATTACAACCAGGTTGTGAAGGGCGGAGGGCACGGCTGCTACCAGAACATAGTCCTTGCCCCAAACTCAGTGCAGGAGATGTGCGACCTGACCAGGAAGGCCTTTGATCTGGCCTTCAAGTACCGCAACCCTGCGGTCATACTGGCCGATGGTGTGCTTGGGCATATGGTCGAGCCGCTGACATATCCGGAGGATGCCATCGAGCATTATATAGATACGTCATGGGCAGTGGCTGGGAACAAGCAGACCATGGGCAACCTGATCACCTCGATCTTCCTTAACTTCGACGAGTTGGAGAGGCACAACCTCAAGCTGCAGAAGAAATATGCCACAGTCAGGAAGAACGAGGTAGCTTATGAGGGCTACCGCCTGGAAGATGCCAGGATCGTCCTTGTATCCTACGGCATAAGCTCCAGGATCTCCAAGTCGGCAGTGGACGCTGCTCGCAAGGAGGGCATACCAGCAGGTATGTTCCGGCCAATCAGCCTCTACCCGTTCCCAGAACAGGAGATCAGATCTCTGGCGGATCAGGGATGTCGGTTCATATCGGTTGAGATGAGCAACGGCATGTTGGCAGATGATGTGCGCATGGCCAGCGGCTGCAAAGATGTGGCCCTGGTGTTCCGTCTGGGCGGAAACCTGATCCAGATGAGCGATATCTTGAAGAAGATCAGGGAGGTGTCCTGAGATGCAAGAGGAGAAGGTGCTGGCGTCCAGGGGTATATACTCGAGCTTCCCCCGCAAGGGCGGTTCGGCTCCCACAGCGACTCACTACTGTCCAGGGTGCGGACACGGTGTTTTGCATAAACTGATCGGAGAGGCGATGGCCTCCTTGGGAATCCAGGATCGATGTGTAGTAATGAGTCCTGTTGGATGCGCCGTCTTCACCTATTATTATCTCGACTGCGGGCACATACAGGCTGCACACGGCAGGGCTCCTGCCATCGCCACGGGGCTGTCAAGAGCAGAGGACGACGCGATTCCCATATCATACCAGGGTGACGGGGATCTGGCATCAATCGGCCTTAACGAGACGGTCCAGGCAGCCAACCGTGGGGAGAAGATGGCTGTATTCTTCGTCAACAACACAGTCTATGGCATGACGGGCGGGCAGATGGCCCCCACAACGCTGGTGGGGGAGGTCACTGCAACCACCCCCCGTGGCAGAGATCCGCGGGATGCTGGATATCCAATTCACATGTGTGAGCTGATCGATACCCTAAAGGCCCCGGTCTACATCGAGCGGGTCTCCCTGTCGGATATCGAGCATATCCGGAAGGCCAGGAGGGCTGTGCGAAAGGCGCTTGAGATTCAGCGGGACAAGAAGGGCTACGCCTTCGTTGAGTTCCTATCTCCCTGCCCGACCATCCTGCGCATGGATGTCAGATCGGTGGAGAAGTTCATCAATGAGCAGATGGAGGCGGAGTTTCCACTCAAGCGCTTCCGTGATCAATCCTCACAGGCCGAGCCTATCCAGCGGACGCCCAGTGACTTCCGAAAGGAGAGCCTGGACCAGATTTTCGGCATATGTCACGAGGAGTGCATCCTTACCGAGGAGGATCCCGCATTCGTTGTTCGCGGCGTAAAGATAAGCGGATTCGGAGGCCAGGGTGTCCTCAGCATGGGCCTGGCCCTTGCCCAGGCAGCTTACCGGGGCGGACGTTTCGTCTCCTGGTATCCGGACTATGGGCCTGAGCAGCGTGGTGGGACCTCCAACTGCTCTGTGGTCATCTCAGGCCAGCCCATCGGCTCGCCCATGGTGGACCAGCCTGACGTGCTCGTGGCTTTCAACCGGCCTTCACTGGACAAGTTCGCAGCATCCGTCAAGAAGGGCGGCCTGATACTTTACGAGGCCATGATCGGTGAGTATCAGCCTCCTGAAGGGGTCAGGGCAATTGCCATTCCAGCCACCAAGACAGCGTCTGATATGGGAGCTGATCAGGCGGCAAATACAGTCATGCTGGGAGCAGTTATGCAGGCCGGAGACCTGGGTCTGCCAGATGGGGCGTTTTCCAGGGCTCTTGAGCAGACATTCGCCAAGAAGCCGCGTCTTATCCCGCTCAATCTGCAGATAATGGGTGCCGGAGCGGAGCTGGCAGGCAGATAATCCTGCCTCTCCGCAATCTCACTTCTTTTTTCTTCATGAATTGCCCATTGCTGCATGCCGTTAATGGGCGATCCCGGCAATGCAGATGCAAATGCGGGGATTCAAACCTCCTTTTCGCTGATACCTTCCCGTATCCATGTTCCTCTGGCGCAATTCAGGCAAAGCTGACGTCTCATTGTTTCGGGTTGCCGAAGCTCCAATGATGCTCCCATCAGGTCAATATCGAGCGCAGCATTAAAGACAGCCCTGATCGAAACGTCCGAGAGACGCACCGAGACGCCGGCGCGCTGCGAATGGCTGTACGGAACCGAAAAAATTGTGCAGGTTTCACCCAAAATAGGCAGATGATGATAAGAATGGAGTACGTTTTGCACCCCAGATCGGAGATCGACAAACGGACACTTGCTCTTCAATCACGCATGGGCGAGACCGACGGAGCGCTGCTATTCAATTCCGTGGATATGTGCTACTTCTCTGGCACCGCCCAGGACGGGCTTGTCTACATACCCAAGGAGGGTGGGGCTACCGTCATGATAAAGAGGAGCCTGGAGAGGGCCCAGCAGGAGTCACCACTCGAGGTCCGACCTCTGCGCAGCCTTAAGAATCTCAAATCAGACCTGGATATCGCAGACGGTGCAAGGATCGGCCTGGAATGGGACGTCCTGCCCATGGGGATATACGAGCGCGTATCTAGGTCGCTTGCAGAAGCAGCATTTTTCGATATCTCGGAGGAGATCCGGCAGGTGCGGTCTGTAAAGTCTGATTTCGAGATCGGACTGATCAGAGAGGCAGCCAGGATACTGGACTGCGGGATATCTGCGGTTCCTGAATACCTGAAGGAGGGAATGACCGAGGTCGATCTGGCCTGTCGTCTGGAATCGGTCATGAGGTCGATGGGCCACCAGGGGTCCTTGCGCTTCCGTCGATTCAACAGCATAGTCCCTCTTGGGCATATAATGTCTGGGCCGGATGCGGCTGCCCCCAGCTTTCTCGCTTCTCCAACCGGAGGGAGAGGGACATCCCTGTTATTTCCCCAGGGTGCAGGTTATGGAAAGATCAGGCGAAACGAACCTGTATTCGTGGACATGGCCGGCATCTACAACGGATACATAGCCGATTCGACACGCATATTCTGCATGGGAAACCTTCCCAGAGTGCTTGAGGATGCCTACTCGACCACCTTGGACATACTGGACGAAGTCGCAGCGTGTCTTAAGCCGGGGGCCAATGGAATGGACCTGTACCGCCGGTCGGAGGAAGAGGGCGCCCTTAGGGGATACAAGGATCATCTGGGAGGAACTCCGGGCAACAAATGCGGCTTTGTGGGCCATGGTGTGGGCCTTGAGCTCGACGAATATCCGGTGCTCGGTCCACTGGACCACATAATCAAAGAGGGCATGACCATAGCTGTAGAGCCCAAGATGATATATCCGCACCTGGGCGTGGTGGGTGTTGAGGATACTTTTCTGACAACCGGCAGCGGGCCGGAGCGGCTCACGCGGTTGCCCCGGGAGATCTGGAGGCTCTGAGCGAAACTCGCGATCTGAGTCCGGGTACCTCTCAGATCCCGCCCATATTCTTAATGCGATAAATATCGGTCTTTTTCCGCAATCAGATCAGGAGGTGGAGCAATGTTAACGAGGGGCAGATGAACAAGTGATGGAAACGCTTTCCGAGACCAAAGAAAGACACAGGCAATCTCCTGGCAAAGAGCTGGAAATCCACGGATAAATCCGCGACATTTTCAGCGTCCGTCTCCCCCTCAAACATGCTTTGTCATCATGCGGCCAGACAGGTCTCTCCGTATCTCTATTGGGACATACGATAATCGAATCAGCGAAAGCCTCCGCTACGAGAGCCTTCAAATCCGTGAGGACAGACGTCGGGCTAGGTTGGCGGACATCATGCCAGTTGGGACAGCTTGAATCCAGCTCTATCTGGTATTGTAAAACCTTTCAGCTGATTCGACAAACCGCCATTCTACGGCAGCAACGAGAATACCATTGCCCGGCCGCGCCTCTCAACAGCAATCTTGTTCTCTCGGCCCAGCCATCCCAAAGCTCCGTAAACCAGCTCTCGCCTTAAGCCTGTTGCTTTAACAATACCATCGATGGTGCTCGGACCGTTCTGATTGAGGGCTTCCCAGACGATTCCAGCTTTCTCTCCAAATATCCCTTCAACAGTTGTTTCCGCCATAATGCATAGTTCTTTGTGATTCTTCTATAAGAATACATAGGGGGAAAAGCGTATTTTTTAAGATTCAAATTGAGGTTAGCGGTTTGGCTTCATAATCCTTACTTATGCATCTCCCTTAGGAATCGCGGCCGGTACAACGATATCTCCGCCGCCCTAGGACATTCGGTCAGGGTCGCGATTGCGCACCTCACCCAAATTGTCCAAGCGATTCGCAGCGGTGTAAACGATGGTATCGGCTCTCGGATCATTTTTTATCTCGACGGGGAGCGTAGAGGGGTGAAAGACCCCGATATTTAGGCTGTGGATGCAGAGCCCATCCTCCGTTTATTCAAATCCATAAATGCGATTAAGCTGTATAAACTGCTATGCTCAAGTCGTTCAAGTACCGGATCTATCCTAGTAGATCCCAGAAATACGAGTCAGCTATTGTTCCAGGTGCGGTCATAAAATCACGAAGTCGCTATCGGATCGGGTCCATGAGTGTCCTTTGTGTGAGCTAGTCATGGACCGCGACGAGAATGTGGCTATCAACATTCTGAGATTGGGGATGCAATCTCTTCGCAAACGCGATAGAAGCCCCTCCATTTAGGGTTGGGGAGCATTCACCGATTACTGGCTTTGACGATGTATCCGTTACCGGCTTCGTGATCTTCGATCAAGCCTTCGGAGAATTATGTCCTATCCGCAGGAATACCTATTCGCAGGAATACCTATTCGCAGGAATACCTATCCACAGGAATATCCTATCAATAGGACAATTAGGAGGCATTCAGAGGAGGCATTCAGGGGGCACTCATTCAGGGTGGCTAGTCTCACTTATGGTTGCATGTTTCTTTGCTGTATGCTCAAAGCCTAGCCGATAATACTCATTCAGGGTGGTTAGTCTCACTTATGGTTGCATGTGTCTCTTTTATGCCTGCCTATTTTTAGATAAATTATATTGTTATAAAATATTAAGATAATATATTAAAATAAATACTTTATATTAATGATTTATTAATTTTTAATAGTTTATAAATTTAATATTTATAATCAATTAATTAGTGGCTTTTTAACAATATTGTTTCTTAATTTGTTTAATAAAACTAAAAAATACGCATAAAATTATATTTTATATTATTTAAATTTAAATTTTCATTAATAAATACATTTTATAAATTGTATAAATCTAAATTTTAATTTAATAAAAATTTTTAATATTTAAATTAAATTAATATTATATATAATTTGCATGATTTTGTATACACCATCTGCGCTTTTCGCACAGGATGCACTGCCGGTGCAAAAAAAAATCGCTAATTTATAAATAGATATTTCCTTCATATGGTATAGGGTTTATCCTGATGATTACAATTTATAAAATATCTCTAATTTACTATTGATGACTCTTTCATTCACATACTATGTCATAATGAAGTTGGCTTGGATATGCCTATTCACTTTGACTCACCTTTTGGGGCAGATAATGGGGGGTATGCGCGCTGTAACCATAGTATTCTTATAGTATCTGGAACTAACGAGTTGAGAAAATAGGGGATTTTCATAGGGATAAACAACTTGATCTCATATAGTATGTGAATGAAGTAGTTCTATTTCCGTTGAGACTTGTGTATAACGTGGGTCCTTCGAGGAACTTATCAGAGTAGGCCACACGCTACGACTCTTCGGGCTTCTTTCGAGGTTTATTCAGGGCTTGTATAAAATAAGATCCTATCTGGGATTCATCTTAATTATTCACTAATAAATAAATTATATAAATCATTTAATTATGTATTTATTGTAATATAAACATTATTTTAATCATTATAATCATTATTTTTAAAAAGTATATATTAATTTAATTTTTTTGTTTTTACAATTATAATATTTTATAACATTATTTGACATAATACTTTGTACTTAGTTTTTAACAAATTTAATTTTGTACAAATATTTATTAACAACAATATTTTATTATTTATCAATTATTTTGGTTTTTTTGCCTCGAATCTTATTGAATTGTCGAATCCATCTTCGCTGTTGTAAGGATAACGCCTAGCGGTATTTGTGAGACATTATCTTTCGCATAGCGCGGGAGTATCTTATCTGCTGAGGTGAGCCGGTGACGCCGGTGGCCGATGTAGTCGCAGCTTTTCCGGTTTTCTTTTTGAGAAGTACTGCAAAGCCGGGAATAGCGATCACGATCTCTGCCTCCTGGGGACGATCATAGCCAGATCCCACTCATCCAGATCAAAGAATATATTGTCCGTCAACAGGGCCTGATCAATCTATCGTGGCTGTCCCCTATGGGCTCGCCGACTCCCTGAATGTCCCGGATTTCTGGATGGTTACGGCATTCCTTATATGCCTCCTGGCTCTTGGCCGTCAATGACTCGGTTCAATCGAGGCAGTAGGGGGCCCTATTACAGGCAGACGATTATGGCGGGGAGGATAAGACGTGGCGTTGCCCTGACAGGCGCCTGCAATTTCCTGGCAGGCCTGCTGAGTGTCATTGGCCCGGTGAACTATTCCATGAGCCGGAGTAATCGCCGTAACCGGCTGCGCATCCAAGTTCACCCTGATCCCAGGTGCATTGGGTCTTCTTCTCCTGGCCTTCTCGCCCGTGGCAGTGTGATTGATCAGCAGCGTACCAGCCCCGGTAGTGGGGACAATTCTCAATCTACATCTTGACCGCACAGATCGGCGTTGCCTTTCTGATGACAATTGAGAGAAAGGCGTTTCAAAACCTGGATCATGGACTTGTGGTGGGCATGCCCATCATCATCGGCATCGTTTTGTCTTTCTTGCCCTTCAGGCATCATCGATCAACTTCCGCTCGCTTTTCGACCGTTGTTATCTAACGGATTTGTTATGAGGGTCCTGGCTGTACCGTTGCTGGAGCATGTGATCTTTAGCGGCCTTTGGGATGGGCAATCCGAAAATGATATTTAAAGAAGGCAGAATATGAACGTCACATAAGTCCCCATGATTCTTTTTTCATGAAGCCTTTGACAGAGATGACACATAGAGCGGAAAACCTCCCCGCCATTCAACATTCATTATCAATTGAGGATTTCGTATTTCCGGCGCGATTTCAGGGAAGTCATCAGTGGTTTTTGAAAGATCGTGAATTATAATTGTGCGTCTTGCTCTTTAGGACGAAAAATTGAGTTTGGTCCGATTCGTCGACTGAGCAATCACCCAACTCCGCGGTTCCTGATGATCTGCTCGTATGTATCGGCGGCCGGACCTCTCCTTCGTGTCAACATAGGATCGCTATCCAGCTGAATATTGTAAAGCCCGAAATCGCTGGCATCATTGAACTTCAGATCCCACTCCCGGTTTGAGGTGATGGACCAGCAAAGATAACCCTCCACGCCAAGTCCGTCATTAGCAGCTCTCTGCACCTGCCTTATATGCTCACGGATATAGGTCTCACGATCCCAACCATCCGCCTCCTTGACCGAGCCGTTCTCGAAGATTATGAGCGGTTTATGCGGGAACATTTCGTGCAGGTCGCGCAGGATGTCGTAAAGCGCTCCCGGCCAAACCGGTGCCCTATCAAATCGCCGGTACGCCGCATCTATGAGCCTCTGGAGGCGCTCTATATGCAGGCTTGGTATCCCCCAGTAATAGTCCAGGCCGACGTAGTCCAGCTTGTGCCGGCAGTCCTCAGGACACAGATAGTCGTTGAGCTTTCCAGCCATCCCCATATACCACCAGTTGGACATGAGGAGGGTGGAGAGGATCGTGTATTGCTTAAGGATCCGGTCCAGAAATCCAGGCTTTGTCTCAAGCGATGCCATGCGCTTTTGAAAAGCCAGCGTCTGGAAGCGCACCTTATCTGGATCCCCGAGGATCCTCTCGGCAAGGGCGCGAGCCAGCATTATCTCAAGTCCGCCCAGATTGCCCGTATCCGCATCACGGTAGCCGAACCAGGGGAGATCTTCGCTGACCACAACAACCAGATAGCCTCGATCCTGGATACGGCGAAGGGCCGTGCCGGGGGCAGCTCTCGACAGCTTATCAATCGAGTCAATTCTTCGTGCTGCTGCGATCCTGGCGCTCGATTCGCTTATCACAATAGACCTGGAAATGGTCTGGGGCTTTGAAGCCGTTCGACCGGTGAGCTGGCTGTAGTTGGCCCTCCACTGGGTCGCTTCTGGTGATGTGTTAAACGACCTTACTGCGGAATCGACCAGGCTCAGCAGCTCGCCATCTCCCTCCGAGATGGCCACGGAATAGCTCTCCCGGTCATCAAATTCGCCATCAACAAGCCGATATCTCCCTGGGTGACGAAGCATTAGACCGATCAGGATTGCGTCGTCACCAAGAATCGATGATACACGACCTGAGTCGAGCGACTTCAGTGCCTCGTTGTAATCGTAGAACGTAATTGCCCGCGACCCTGTGAGGTATTTGGGGACGCCCGGTTCAGAGGTTGGGCCCCTTAGCACTGCGACCTCCTTGCCAGCCAGTTCTGAGGCTTTGTCGATATCGCTATCAACACCGACCAAAAGCAGTTTCTTGGTGCAGAAATAGGGCTGGGAGAGCATAACCTCAGCATCCCGTTCTGAAGTTTTGGCCAGGGCAGCGATCACGGCATCGACCTTGCCTCTTTCAAAGACACTGGATCTGATTGCGCTGATCCTCTCTCCCCTTATCAGGTCTCTCTTGAGAGCCAGGCGATCTGCCTGAACCTTAAGATCTCCGTCGCCTTTGATGGCCAGAGCATTCCTATTAGCCAGAAATTGAAGCCACTTTGGCAGGCCGTAAAAGTACTGGTTTACGCCAACCTTTGCATCCCGGTTTCTGTCTCTTACTATCTGGTAAGCCTCCTTGTTTGCCAGAAACAGATTTCGGATCAGCCTGCCCACGGCCTCCACCTGCTCAGATGTTGTGGTCCCCTCAGGCAGTCCAGGCGGGGCTGCGTAATTGGAATCCCACCAGGGCTTGAGGTAGCCGCCGATGAGAAGGTTCGGCTCGTTGAAGGTAATCCAATAGGGGACCAGTTTGGCGAAGCGATCGGCAACCTCTCTGACGTAATCGGCATAGATATCAGGAAAATCGGGCCCTATCATTCCTCCACGGGCCTCCACATGAAGCGGCCAGGTGAAATGATGAAGCGTCAGTACTGGGGTCATATCGCAGGAGCGGATCTTCTCGATCAGCTTTCTGTAGTGATCGAAAGCGTCCTCATTCCACCCGTCCTCGCCGAGATCGACCCTGGACCAGGCAATAGAGAAGCGAAACGCATTGCATCCCAGCTTCTGTGCAAGTTCGATATCCTCCTCATACCTATTCCAGAAGTCGGTTGCCCTACCGCGTGCTGCCTCCGGACACCGTATCTCTTCCCACCTATCGCGGATGTCCGGGTACTTTGGATCAAACGCCTCACATTGATGATCCGCGGTGGCAACTCCGAAAATGAAATGGCCGGCCAGTGGGGGGAGCTCTTGCTTCCCAAAAATGCCAGCAAACGTGTCTCTCAAGGTCATTGTCTATCGCCCTCGAGCAAGAAGCCCTCTGTTGCTGCTATACGGACGATGTTCTTATACAGCTCTCTCATCTTCATGGCAGCCTGCCTATATCAATTGCGATATTGGCCATCTGATACTGACTATGTGATACAGACCATATGAAACGGACTATGCTATACGGACCATGTGATACGGTTAATCCACACCGATTATGCTTTGCCGATTATGCTATACCGGTTACGCTATGATACTTGTCTGTCTTCTCTCAATTGAGATCCTTTGTGGACATCCCTCATTTCCCGCAATTCATATCACATCTTCCGCGTTTATCGAATGTACATGGGACTTTGCCTTCTCTTTCCATCCTGTAAATCTTTATCTGATCTGGCTGCTTCTCATTCGGATCTATTATTATGAAGGAGCTTGTGCATGTCTTCTTGTTCGGGTCCTTTACCCACCCTCCGCAATTGTAGATGGTCAAATCCGATTCAGGATCTTTCTTCCAACCTGCCATGTGGGTATGGCCGAAGATGTAGTAATCGATCTTCTTACCCTCATTTCCGAGGTCCTGCATCAGATTTATATATTTATAATTCTTTTTCTCGATACTTATATCCTTTTTGGTTATATTCGGCAGTACTTTGTCAACAGGCGTTCCCCTCTCGCCGCTGACTGTGTTGGCCACAATTCTGGATAAGAGTAGGCTGGAAAGCCTGGGAAAGGCGTAGATAAGCGCCGTCAGCACCCCCCATGGGACCAAATTCGAGTAGCCAAGAACGGATTGGAGCTCAACAGGTTTTTCCGCCTGCATGCCAGGCAGGATGAAAGTGAACAGCGAGGTGACAGCCGCCATGGCTGTCGATAAGAGCATGGAGAAGCCCAACCAGGTCTTCTTCTTCAGCCGCCAGATAAAATCCCTGCCACCTCTAACCATATCGTCCATCTTGGAATGATAAAGGAGGCAGAATACTGCCGAAAAATTGGCCTCGAGATCGCTGTATATCTCCTCCGGATCAGCTGACTTAAATTCGCTCTCAAATATCCGGGAGTTGGAGAAATATTTTGCGCCGTATTTGTAGATCTTGGCAAGGATTGATTTCATCAACCGCTGCTCCTTGACATTGAAGTGCCCATGATCCAGATAGATCGTCCCGACACCCGGTATCTCCATCTTATAATGCGGATAATAAAACTTAAAATTCAATTTTTTATCGATGCCGAGGTTGTCAAGCTCGACGTTGAGCTTGACTGGAATGCCGGAGGTAATGCCTGAGGCTATCAATTTCTCATATCTTTGAAGGGACTCCTCAGCATAGCTGATCTCCTTTAAGAAGTGATCGTGGTTTCCAATGACATATATAATTTCTGCACCATGATTTTCTGAATAACCGGATAATCTTTCGAAAAACTTGATATCATGAGCATTATCCCAGGCATCCTTAAACTCGACTCTCCACAGATCGAAGACGTCCCCCAGAAGGACGATCTTCTTGGGAAGTATCTGGTTTTCTATCAGGTCCAATAGGTTCATGAGATCGGTTATATTTGTCTCTTCATCCTCTGTGGGATCGTGAATTACCCCAAAATGAAGGTCCGAGAAGACGACTACCCTATCAGATGTTTGCTGCTGAGCCATATCCAACTTACCTCAATTATTATAAGCAACATTGATTATAGTTATAGATTTCTTGCTTAAATAGCTTCGTATCTTTAAAGACCCAAGCACAACGGACGACATGATTTCTGATGACGTGATGCAGGGAGATCGTCCGGATCGGCTCGAAGATCGGATGCAATCTGAAGACCCCTGGAGGTACTAATCGAATCCTCGATCTGACCGGCAAAGTGACAGTCATTGATCCGGCGTGTCTCTTGGTCATCACGATGCAGGCAAAGAAAGACGAAAAAAATGAAGAAGATATATCATTTGACAGATATATAATTCAGCTATTCTCGATAAAAAGATATGATTCTAAATAAGAAGCCACTGTCGAATGCGTCCCGGCTTGCTGCAGCCATTGTCAATGTCAGGAACTTCTGCGGATACTGCTTCTGCCGATACTGCATGAACCTTGCAGCATGCTGAATATGCGGGACAAGAAGTCCCGGCCAGGATGTAAAGCCTCAGCCAAAGAGCCTCAGACCAAAGAGCAAGTCGCATGCGTCAACCCGATTTACGAGGACATGAGGCGGATCAATGCGTGCCGAACATCCCCGGCGAAAGACTGATAAATGAACCGCACAGATTATACAAAATGAGATAGCAACATCTTACATATTAAGCCGAGATGGTGTGCCAATCGAGTGGGATCGAATCATGAATAAGGTGATAAGAGGATTCCTGAACCAGTCCCATTGTCGTTGGGCGTCAGATGCAAGAAATTTGCCGGCGACGTCTTCCTTATCGATATGCTCTTATCCGCCTGTTCTTGAACTGGCAAAGCGGCAACCATCGTATACACGATTTCTGAGATTTATCAACGATGAGCAACACATATGACTAGTGCATCTTGGCGAATGCGATCATCGGAACTTAAGGTTCCATACGATAGTGCAATTCGATTGCATCCGAGACCCATCACGGTGCTGGAATCAGTGCGAAGGTACTTTAAAGCGTCGCTTGCTGACAACTTCTCTCAAGCGGATGACGGAAATTTGGATGAGACGTCGCAGATCTATCGGAGGAGGTAGGTGTGTATTGAGATGAAAGACGCTATCGTCAGGCTCCTGGGATTGGCTGGAGGGCTGACTGCGATACTCATGGGCATTGCGGCATTTGCACTGTCCCTCATTTCCGCTGCAGCCGGCCATGGTTCTGCTGGCGGATTGCTGATGGTCCCCCAGATAGCTGGTGGGCTTCTGTTCATGCTCCTTGGACTTATCAGCATAGCTGCTGCGCTTCAGACCAGGCGGAATCCTAAACTGAGTTCTTCACTCCTCCTGTTGTGCGGTCTTGCTGGATTTTTCATCGGCTATGACTCGATGTGGTTCCTCTTTGGAGGCTGGAAATCCTGGATAGTGCCAGGCACGCTTCTGCTGACAGGTGGATCTGCAGCCAGGCTCGGTTCTGGAAAGATGAAATCGTCCCTCCCACTGATCAATAGCGACAGCAGGCCTTTGGTGCTGATCGGACATGCTTTCTACGGCCTGATCTTAATATCCCTTATCGTTCTGGTCATGGCTGCACAGATCCAGTTGCCTGATCTGGGGGCAAGCACTAAGAGCGACCTATACGAGGCAGAGGTGGCCCAGACCATGGGCAGGATCGACAAAGCGGCGGAAGCTTATGATAGACTGACCGAAAGGGACCCGACAGATTCAAGGTACTGGGTACTCAAAGGAGACGCCCTTTACGAGTTGGGAAAAGACAATGCCAGCAGGTATAACGAGTCCCTTTACTGCTACGAGAAGGCCATAGAACTCAACGGATCTGATCTCAGAGCCTGGAGCGGCAAGAAGGCGGCTCTGGAAGCACTGGGGGGGCAGAATCAAAAGAAGATGCAGTAGCTGTAGCAGCCCGGTGTATGCAGTCCTCTCTGATATCGTCTTGTTGAGGCGTAATCATTAACCAGATGCATAACAGATGGTGTGGCAGGGATTTTATTCGTCGAGATCGCGCTGGCTGAGACCGTTATCATATATATGATTATCTAATAGGCGTTGAACGCATGGTTTGAGCTCATTTGAAGCTGCCTGGAGCGGTGAATAAAAATGCATGAGACCAGAAAGATAGCAAAGGTCTTCAAAAGCAGACCAACGATTGAAGGTGCAGGAGTGCGCTTGCGAAGGGCTTTTGGGTACAGCCATGTTCCCATGTTCGATCCGTTTCTGATGCTGGACGATTTTCGTTCTGATAATCCGGACGATTACCACAAAGGGTTTCCCTGGCATCCTCATAGAGGTATAGAAACGATCACCTATGTTCTTCGTGGGGAAGTCGAGCATGGTGACAGCATGGGAAACAAGGGAATTATCTCATCAGGCGATGTGCAGTGGATGACTGCGGGAAGCGGGATCATCCACCAGGAGATGCCCAAAGGAGATCGCTACGGTAAGATGTACGGTTTTCAATTATGGGCCAACCTTCCCAAATCCCATAAAATGATGAATCCCCGTTATAGAGATATCAAGAATGACCAGATCCCTGTAGCGCTGCTTCAAAACGGCACGAAGATCAGGGTAATTTGCGGAAAAGCTGGAGATATACAGGGTCCTGTTCGAGACATAATAATCGATCCAGAATACCTGGATATAACAGTCCCTGCTGGAACAGAATATATGCATCCGACCAAACGAGGACATACCGTATTTGCGTACGTCATCGAAGGAATTGGGGACTTTGGCAGGGAGAAGAATCCGTTCTCTTACGAGATAAAAGGCACGAACTTCTTCGATATGAATCGAGAAGCATCCCTTCGCAATGGAGACCTTGTCCTCTTCGGCGATGGGGATCAGGTTATGGTCTTAACCGAAAAGGATCCAATCAGGTTCTTGCTGCTTTCCGGAAGACCGATCGGCGAACCGGTCGCATGGTACGGTCCAATCGTGATGAACACTAGAGACGAGCTGCATATCGCCTTCGAGGAGTACAATAACGGAACCTTTATTAAAACTTAAAGTCAAGCAGCAAAGCAGCAAATCGAGTCCTGCAAAATCAGCATCGATTACGATTTCCTGCCGTAAGGAACCAGATCACCGCATTGACTGGTCCGATTCCGCCAGACCTTACTCAAAGCCGGATTAGACGCAAACAATGCGCTGGGATTTTAACACAGCGTCCTTTTCAGGGGGATCAGAGCACCGCCAGGTGCCAGGCCTGTGTTTGCTCCGCCTCACGGCTTTGCGCCGCATTTTCCGCACATAGCAAGAATCCCAGATCTCGCTGAATTAAGGTATGTTACGCCTGTTACAGCGTGCATATTTCTTGCCTTATCGAGCTATTTCAGCTTTCCCTGGTGCGCTGCCAACCGCCGCATAGACGGCACTTCACGGGTCTTCTGAGTCGTGACGTATCTAGGTGGGATATGCCTATCGACTTTTTCCGTCCTGAGAGTCCTGTTGGAAATACGTTCTCGATCTTATAGCGCGGAACGCGGCTCTCTTATATATGCATGATTAATACCTATGGTTTACTGTTGAACCAGACAAAATCGGCTTCTAAGCGCCTCAGACCTGACCCACATCTGCGCGAAGATCCTTTGGGCAGCAGTGAGATTCCCTGGCCGTCCATGTATAAGAGCTGGAAGGAGTAATCCGGCAGCTAGACTGGCTGTGCGGTGAGTTTTTCGACAACGTAGAAGCAGACTGCCAAATCCGCAGAATACTGGAAGTGAAGGTTCCATGCCTTACCGATCTCTCTTTCCTGGAAAAGCAGACTGCCAAGTCCGCAGACTGATGAAGTGAAGGAGCGGCGGAGTTGTCCGCTGTACCTTTACACGAGGCCCGCAGCCTTAACAACATAGTCATAGCGCTGTTAATATACCGCTTGCTAATGATTTTCCGGCCAACTTAGTTATCCCAGGAGGGCCTATAGGAACGCATGAGATCGAGCCTGGAATTTATGCGCCCCATCCGAGCTGACCTTCAGCCCTGCCCTCATCCGGCCCTGATGGAGCTGCGCACCGCAAAAGAGATGCTGGCTGAATACCTTGATGCTCGCCCCTCCGAGGTGGAAGCGATGATCCGAGAAAGGATTGCAGAGAGGTTCTCCGTGCTGGATGGATTCGGCCTGTGAGGGCTGGCAATCAACCCATAAATGCCAATAATCCGGAGCACCATGCGTCTGTGAGACGCCGGAGCGCCAACCAATGTCCCGGGATCACCCCTACGATCTGGAGGTGCCAGGAGATGAGAGGAAGATCGCCAGTGGGCTTATGAGGCTCTCACAACAGGCGCTATCCAAATACGTCGATAAAGAGCCGGATCTGTATTGCGCACAAAGCAAAATTGGCGTTATCCTATCCCCGCTTACGGATCTGAGCCATTTTAATCGGCGCCCTTCATTTATTTCTTCACGAGGCCAAATATGATGTTGTCGTTGCTTACACTTTAGCGATTATTCCTCCTAAATTTCTCCGGAGGACGTTTCAGCTCCATAAATACGGACTTTTTTCGCAAAAACCGGATTGCTCTCAGATTCCGTGATAATGGTTGATACGCTTGCTACTTCGGAGAAGAAAGCCCGTATTATACGCACGTTGGGCGAAGTTGATAGCGATCTCAAGGCAGAGATTAAATCCAAACTTGCAGAGTGCTACAGGCTCAGATTATAGAGTCATGCATCAACTCTTCAGCTCGCCGAGCTGTATTTAACATGCAACAAAGCATGAAAACGAGGTGGAGAAGAGCGAAGATCCCTTGTGAGGCCTCACGTTAATTCTATGTCATTTTCGTTTGGCGAATTGAGAGTATCATGATGTAGTCTTACATGATTAAACCACTTTATAGCTGTCCTTCATTACTGGTAATTTAATAGCGGGGAGTAGATTTGAACTACTGATCTACGGGTTATGAGCCCGTCGGGATTTCCTGGCTACCCCACCCCGCTTCTTAGAATGGGACAGCACATCAAGGAGTGATCCTATATAAATCCCTTTCGACACGAAGGCCAGCGGCAAATTCCGCTTTTTCCTATATGCGATCCGATATGCGATCCGATATGCGATCCGATATGCGATCCGATATGCGATCTGATATGCGATCTGATATGCGATCCGATATGCGATCCGATATGCGATCCGATATGCGATCTGATATGCGATCCGATATGCGATCTGATATGCGATCCGATATGCGTTCCGATATGCGATCTGATATGCGATTCATTATGGGACCACAGACTGCGGGCTTATTCGCTTGCGTTTTAAACGGAAAAGCGCGATCTTTGGTCAAGGAGAATAAGCATGCAGGACTTATGGAGTCGAGATTTCCGTATGGGTAAAACAGGTCGGCTCTGGAAAGAAGAGCGCAGAAACGTTCTTCCCCGGCATCTTGATGTCGGGCTGCCGCTGCCCAACTATATATGGAATGGATGGGAAAAGGTGACAAGGAGGCTGTGACATCTCCCAAAAACGCCCGCCCTGTTCTCCCATCTTCAGCTGCTCGCTACAGTTTCTCATAGCGATGTCCATCCTAACCACATCGGCGATTCCTGCTGGCTGCTCTGATTCAGGAGCGCCAGATTTCGGCTATAAGCTCGTGGCTACTTACCCTCATGACTGCGCCGCCTTTACTCAGGGGCTTGCCTTTGACGGCGGCTACATCTACGAGGGGACTGGCAGGTACGGCCTGTCAACCATTCGCCGGATTGACCTTACACGCGGAGAGGTTCTCGAGCATAGGTCGCTCTCTCCCGACCTCTTCGGAGAGGGGATAACCATCATCAAAGACCGGATATTTCAGGTCACCTGGACATCAGGAATAGCGATAGTCTACAGAAAGAGCGATCTTGTGCCTCTGGAACGCTTTGCCTACCAATCCGAGGGGTGGGGGCTCACCGACAATGATAGCGAGCTGATAATGAGCGATGGTACCAACCATCTGTACTTCTTCGATCCGGATAGCTGGGAACAAATTCGGACCGTATCAGTTCGTGACGGAGACTCTCCCGTATATCAGCTCAACGAACTTGAGTACTGCGACGGGCTCATCTTTGCCAATGTGTTTCAGACCGATAGAATAGCAATGATCGACCCGCGTTCTGGGCAGGTAAAGGGATGGTTAGACCTGTCTGGAATTCCAGGAACCGAGCTTAAAGAGAGCAACCAGGAAGCGGTGCTCAACGGGATCGCATGGGACAGCAGAGAGCGGCGCCTCTTCGTTACCGGCAAGCTATGGCCATGGCTGCATCAGATCGAACTGGTGCCTCCAATGCCGACCCGTTCTCCGGCGCCGGGCTGAATTTACAGGATGTAACAAGAGCAAACCAAGAGGAGATGCAGACGGAAATGCCTGAGGTGTATCCGCCGAGATGCGCGAGTTTCATTCTTCCGATCGTCTTGGCGCCAGGAACAAAGCCTGGGGAAGATCCGCCGCGTCAATTGATGGCGGAGCCTGCCAGGGCCATCAGCAGAGATAGCCCCAGGAGAACCACGTCCATTAGAAGCACGCCAGTGCATTGCTTTTGCGCCTTCATTGTCATCACCTTGAAATTCTATCTTTCATCTATTCGAGAGTCTTCTGGTGGATAATTTCGGTAGACTCCGGGCATCCGGACCGGATCCATCTCCAGCAGTCCATAAGATTGTTGGTATAATTAAAGAAGATATTTTTCAGATGGGATGTAGATGAGGCTCACATGAGCCATATTCGGCATCCTGCGGCTCAGCCAAGCTCATATGACTTCATCTTGCGGATCCGTCTGATCAATGTGATCCGCGAGCATGTCCAAGCAAGTCGCCCTTTTTCCAGATTCTACTCAGGAGTTCGGCGTCCTTATCCGGGCCTTGTCATTTCCAAAAAGAGGGCCGATCCGAAATCGCTATCTTCTTTCCGATGCATTGTTTTCTCTTGAGGCATATGAGAGAGCGGATTCTTATCCTTGGGGCAGCGGGTAGGGATTTTCATAACTTCAATATGGCTTACCGTGACAGGCCAGGATTCGAGGTTGTAGGCTTTACCGCAGCTCAGATACCAGGAATCGCAGGGCGGACCTATCCGCCTTGCCTGGCAGGGCGACTCTATCCAGACGGCATACCCATCTATCCTGAGTCCGATCTGGAGGATCTCATCAGGGGGCTGGATGTGGACCGCTGCATCCTGGCCTACAGCGACCTGAGCGCCTCGGATGTGGTGGCACTGGCCAGCAGGGTCGTCGCAGCAGGTGCCGACTTCGGTCTCTTGGGCGGCAGATCGACTATGCTCAAGAGCCGAAAGAGGGTGATAGCAGTCTGTGCAGTTCGCACAGGTGCCGGAAAGAGCCAGGTCTCCAGATATGTGGCCGAATGGGCCAGGGGTGCTGGCCTGCGTCCAGTAGTCCTGCGCCACCCAATGCCATACGGAGATCTCACAAGCCAGGCAGTGCAACGGTTCTCAGATCTGCGCGACCTTGAGCTCGCAGGGGTTACCGTGGAAGAACGGGAGGAGTATGAGCCTCATATCCACCGATGCACACCGGTTTATGCCGGTGTGGATTACGAGGCTATACTGAAGATGGCTGAGAAGGAGGGCGACCTGCTGATCTGGGATGGCGGCAACAACGACCTTCCTTTCCTGGTGCCCGACCTGTGGATCACGGTTGCGGATGCGCGTCGGCCTGATCAGATAACCGGCTACTACCCGGGTGAGGCAAACCTGCGGGCTGCCCAGGTTATCCTGATCAACAAAGCAAACACCTCGCCAGAAGGGGCAAAGGCGATCTGGGAGGCTGCGTCCCGGATCAATCCTCAGGCCAGCCTGGTCTGCTCCGCCTCCATTCTGAGCTTGGACAGACCGGACATGGTGTCAGGCAAAAGGGTGCTGGTAGTTGAGGATGGCCCTTCCCTGACGCACGGAGGGATGCAGGATGGGGCCGGCGCAGCGGTTGCTCGTCAGCTTGGTGCGGCTCAACTGGTGGATGGGCGAGTCTCGGCGAGGGGGTCGATCGCCCAGGCGCTGCTGCAATACCCACACATCGGTCCTGTCCTTCCGGCTCTGGGATACTATCCGGATCAGTTGCAGGAGCTGGAAGACAGCATAAATCATGCGGAGTTCGATACCCTGATTGTGGCAACTCCGGTCGACCTGGGGCGACTGATCCGCATCGACCGGCCGACTGTCCGGGTGAGATACGAGCTGGCAGACCTTACCCAACCTGCCTTGCGCTCGATTCTTCACGAGATGAAACGGAAATGGGAGCTTGAACCGCAGCCTTTCCAGCCTGAAGTGTGCAAGCCCTCTGAGACGGGGGTGGGAGAAGGACAATAGTGGTTGCCTTCGGAGGCAATGCGCTTCTGCCTCCAGGTGGCATTCCAACTGATCAGGCCAGAGCTGCAGCCGGATTGTCCCGGGCACTTCCGATGCTGCTGCGGCCGGACGAAGGAGCGGTTCTGGTTCATGGAAATGGACCTCAGGTTGGCATGCTCCTCCTGCGGATGGAAGCTGCGCGTGATGCATTGGCAGAACCTCTGGATATGCTGGTGGCAGAGACTCAAGGGTCCCTTGGATACATCATGGCCAGGGAGATTAGGCGTGCTGGGTCCGTGCATGAGGTGGCTGCCGTGATCACCCAGGTGGTGGTGGATGAGGAAGATTTGGCATGGGACAATCCAGACAAGCCGGTTGGGCCTTTCTACAGCGATCAGAGGGCAGAAGAGATGCGCCTTCTCGGCTGGGATATGGTCAAGCAGGAGAATGGCTGGAGGCGGGTAGTGCCCTCTCCAAGACCCCTGCGTGTGGTGGAGGCGCATACAATATCCGATGCCGTCTCACATGGCCATCTGGTGGTAGCCGGCGGCGGCGGTGGTATTCCAGTCGTGGAGGCGGCAGATGGGCTGGCCGGCGTGGAAGGAGTGGTTGACAAAGATCTAACGGCTGCGCTGCTGGCAGTGGATCTGAAGGCAAGGTTATTCCTTATCCTTACCGATGTGGACTCTGTCTATCGGAGCTGGGGCAGACCCGAGCGGAAGCGCCTTGAGAGTGTGAACGTTGCGGAGGCCCAGAGCCTCCTGGCTGCTGGAGAGTTCTCGGCCGGATCGATGGGCCCAAAGGTGGAGGCTGCGATGCAATATGTCGAGCAGACCGGCCAGCCTGCCCTGATAACTGATCTGAACCATCTGGCCGCCTCGATGGACGGCAAGGGGGGGACCTGGGTGGTGAAATAGTCCGTCGTGCCAGGGCAGATAGCCTAACGAATTGATCGGAGCCCGAATATCCGCATATATTCTCAGGCGGTTTCTAGAGATGGGTCACCGGGCTTGAGATGGCCAGATAATGCCGAAAGAGCGCCTCTCCCCACCTGAGTCCCTCTTCCCCCTTGCATATGAAATCCGTGTTCAGGTCGTAATGCCCATCGTGACGTACCAGCCCCAGTCTCATCAGGGATTCGGTGGCTGCCAACTTCACCCTCAGCGGCCCTTCCACTACGTATAAACGAAACTCATCCAGGTTTAGAAGGTCCTTCAGCATGCCTGACAGTCCTGAACCCGAGGATATACGATAGAGGAGGGAGTTGGTCAGGATGACGTCAACTTCCTTTCCTTCCCATGCCATCTCACTCAATAGCTGCGGATAGCCGGGGATTATTATGGGGGTGATCAGGCTTATGCGGTCTGCATGCTGGATCTCATTCATGAGGATCCTGTTCTGCTTAAAAGGGTCCTCAGGATCGCCCTTGATTATCTCGCACTGGCCCAGCATGCCTATCTGCGTGAGCAGGGTCTTTGGGATCCCGCTTATGTCGTGGTCAAGCCAGAAATCCCTATGGTCGTCCATTACTGTTATGGAATCTATCAGCTGATCGATGATAGATACTTGAATTATCCCTATATTGGACAGTGAGTAGCGCTGTGAGTTCTTGACGATCAGGCCTTCTTCTATCATCTCCTTGATCGCATGCAGAATGGTCGAGGCCCGCACTCCCATCAGTCCCTCCAGCTCGCTGATCACCAATGCGTTTCCCCTGAGGCATAGCATTATCCTGGTACGGATTGCCGACCTGGTAAATGCCTTCAACCTGTCCTCTGCGTTATCATAGTTGGCGTACCGGGATACGGACACTGTATAAACCCCCTTTGTCGGATCTTCACAGGCTAATAATACTTAAGGTTCTCCTTACAGAATCCCAGATCAGTAAGATTTACGATGGTATATATTTCTATCTATTAGCTAATAGTGACAAGACCCAGGCCAAGTAGGCGCACAAGGTAGGTCGCATGCCGAAATGCCGCCGGCCTTGGTATCCGCGGAAACGGTCGCCTGTCAGATCTCGCTGATGTATATTCGGCGGGTAAGCGAACGATGGACCCGCTCCAAATGGATCTCTCTTTGCAGGAATCCTGCTGATGCCAGCAGATCGTCGATTGGGTGATCTGCAACTACTACGGCCCGGCGGCCGGGCTGCAGCACCCGGGCCATCTCCTCGAAACTGCGCGCCAGGAGCTCGTCTCGAGATGCTGCCCTGATCGCGGCGGAACGCCCGTACGGCGGGTCGGTCACAACCGCCTGCACAGATGCGTCTCTAAACGGGAGCCTTCGGGCGTCACCAGCAAGAAGCGAGCACTCGATGCCATCTATGTTGGCAAGGGAACCGCGGACGATCTTCATCTGCACATCCAGCCCAACGCATCTGGTTCCGATGAGCCCGGCTTCGACCAGTATCCCGGCCGTCCCTGAGAATGGATCCAGCAGCCGCTCTCCTGGCCGGACACAGGTCAGATTCACCAGAGCCCTGGCCATGCGAGGCATGAGAACCCCAGGATAGAAGAACGGTTTGAGATGAGGCCTCCTGCCTTCAAATCCGCTCCTGTCTGGTCTGGCCACTTCCACACCCAGGACCACCAGCCCCTGGCTGACAATACACCTGATCTCCTGGCAGGGGGCGGACAGATCTGCCCGGTAGCCGCGGCGAAAAAGCTCTCTTCCCACAGCCACCTCCACATCATAGCCGCTGAGAGCTGAGCGCCCAACCGACCTCGCCCTCACCCTGTATGTCTGCCGCGGAATGTCGATGCTTGATGCTGCGAATGACAGATCCGAGTGGCTGCAGGAGGAGATGGCCAGAACCCGAAGAACCCGGTGCGACATCGCAAGCCTCGCCTCAAGGGCAGCTGCATCTATAGAAGGGGCCCTGACGATCAGGCATTGGTCCAGCAGGCAGACCTCCTTAAACGACGAAGAATGAACCTTCAGGAGGGCCAGGGCTTCGCTTCTGGGAAGGGTGGCATGCTCTCCAGACAGCTCGAAGGCCCATAGCTCAGAAGCCACTGCCTCTTCAAGACCGCATTTCAGATCTCTGCCATCCAAGACCGCTTCTCCGGATGGATGGCAAGGACATCCTCTCGAATCTGGCGAACTCATTCCAGCATGTAGTTATTGACATCGAGGTAGTCGAACTCCTCGGTTCGCAAGACGTTCTCGACAAAGTTGAAGAGGGTCCGCCTGACGTCGTCGCCAAGCAAGGGATACCAGGTCGGGCTGGCCACTACCATGGCCCGGAATGCGAAGAACGGACCGATGACCCGAAACAGCTCCTCATCCCCAGTTCGGTCCAGGTAGCTCTCGAAGAACAGCTCGAATAGATCCTTGAGCGCCCCGGATAGCCGGAAGCTCTTCTGAACCGAGTAGAATATGTAGTTCATGGTCATGGCAGTTATGTCGTCGGCAGCTTCGCCGAACTCCCCCCTGCTCCTGTCCAGAACCGTGAAGTCCGTACCCTCTCGAAACATGACGTTCCACGGATGGAAATCCCCATGGGTCTGGCAGAGGCGGTGGCTCATCCCCCGCAGCCTCCATCGCCATTCCACGCACAGCTTTTCTATCTCGGCCAGCTCGTCCTGGAACAGGAAGGCAGGGCTTTCCGGATAGTCGTCCAATATGCCCATTATGCATTCGCCATGACCCACAAGGTCACGTATCTTGCGCTGATAAAGCGCCGGAAGATCCTTCTTGTCCCTGTGTATCCTGGCAAGGTAATCCGCGAGGGCGACGACCCTCTCAAGGTCGAGGTCGGTAGCCCCGTGCTCCTTGATCCGCTCGAGGTCGTAGAAGTATTCCTGCCCATCGACCTTCTCCATCAGAAGGAAGAACTCCCTGGCATCTCCACAGGAGGTGAGCTGACCGGACCCATCGAAGTAGCCCACATCAAGAGACCGGACGTGGCCAGGCAGCCGGTTGAATGCGTCATGCTGCCAGAGCAGAACCGCTCCTCGGTCTGAGAAATGATCGTGTCCGAATCCATACTGCACCCGCATTGTCGAGAGGACGGCCGATCTGTTCCCCTCCTTGCCCTTCTTTCCCTTCTTTGCGGTGAACTCCACCAGGAGCGGGCTGCCGTAGCCGAAGCCTTTCACATCCTCGGTTGTGGCTATTGTCTCCCCCATCCGGCGGAAGCTCTTCAGCCTGACCTCATTGCCGAAGATGCTCTGCAGATAGGCCTCAACATTCTCTCTCTTCAGGTCCATCGTCAGGTCCCCATCTGCCAGCTGTGAAGATACCGGTTCTGTTCTTCGGTGAGTCTCTCAATCTCAATTCCCATGGCAGCCAGCTTCAGGGCAGCCACACGACGGTCGATCTCCACCGGAACCGCATAGACCTTGCTCTCCAGCCGGCGACCCATCTCCGCTATATAGCGCACGGCAAGGGCCTGATTGGCAAAGGACATGTCCATGACCTCTGGGGGATGTCCGAATGCAGCGGCCAGGTTGATCAGCCTGCCCTCGGCAAGCAGGTAGAGCCTTCGGCCGTCGGCCATCTTGTACTCCACCACATTCGGCTGTATCTCTTCCTTGTGAGTGGCGATGGCCTCCAGGGCAGGTATATCTATCTCCACATTGAAGTGCCCGCTGTTTGCCAGTATGGCCTGGTCCTTCATTAGCGAGAAGTGCTCCTGGCGTATCACATTGATGTCGCCAGTCAGTGTGACGAAGAGGTCGCCAAGCGGCGCAGCGGTCTTCATGGACATCACCTGGTAGCCGTCCATGGCCGCTTCCAGGGCTTTCCTGGGTTCGACCTCAACGACGATAACAGAAGCGCCCATTCCACGGGCCCTCATCGCAAAACCGCGGCCGCACCAGCCGTAACCGCCGACAACCACGGTCTTGCCGGCGAAGAGGAAGTTGGTGGCGTTCATGATCCCGTGAACGGTGGACTGCCCGGTACCGTACCGGTTGTCGAACATCATCTTGGTCTCGGCATCGTTGACCGCAATAACAGGATAGCCCAGGGCCCCATCCTCAGCCATTGCCCTCAGCCGCACAACTCCCGTTGTGGTCTCCTCACATCCGCCCAGTATATCAGGAAGAAGCTCGCGATGCGATTTATGTACCATTGCTATCGTGTCAGCTCCGTCATCCAGCGTCACGTTGGGCCGCAGATCAAGGGCCTTCTCCATGCACTGATAGTACTCAGCTTCGTTCTCACCCCGAAAGGCGTAGACATGCAGACCGCGTGCGGCTAAAGCGGCAGCAACGTCGTCCTGCGTGCTCAGCGGATTGGATGCGGTTACCGCAATCTCCGCACCTCCTGCTGCCAGCGCCGTGATCAGGTTTGCCGTCTCCACCGTAACATGGAGGCAGGCCACAACTCTTATTCCTTTCAGCGGCTTTTCCCTCTCGAACTCCTCGCGGATAGACTGAAGCACCGGCATATGGCGTCTGGCCCACTCGATCCGCTTCTCCCCAGCGGAGGCCAGGCTGGGGTCCTTGACCACGCTCCTTTGCATAATATCACCTGGAAATTTAAATGGAACTCGGCACAGAAAGTCGATATACCACATACTTAAATCCCACCAGTGATCCATCGCTCTTCTGCATCGGCTCATGTGCAGCCACCACATCTATCTATACGGAAATGAAGGACGGATGATACCATGAGCATGAAGACGACCCTGCTGGGAACCGGAGTGGGCATTCCCCAGCCTGATCGATCCCAGTCAGCGCTTCTGATTCGCGAAGATGATATATCACTGCTCATCGATTGTGGAGCCGGGACGCTGCTGCGGCTCAGCCAAGCCGATGTTATGCCACAGGATCTCCAGGCAGTTCTGCTGACCCATCTGCACCCCGACCATTCTGCGGATCTGCTTCTCCTGGCAAACGCCTGCTACCTGCAGGGTGAGGATATGCCCCCGGTATTCGGTCCCGTTGGAACGGAGCGCTTTGTAAAGGCAATGCAGGCCATATACCCCTATCTTGCCCCATTGAGGATTGTGGTCAGAGAGCTGGTGGCAGAGGAGGGGACGGCGGTGGAGGCCATCGAGATAACCACAGCAGAGGCGGTGCACAGCGTGGCAGCGCTCTGTTATCGTATTGATTCATCCGCCTCGCTGGTTTGTTCTGGAGATACAGAGCCAACGATGAATGTGGCGGAGCTGGCCGAAGGAGCGGACCTGCTGATCCACGAATGCTCCTTTCCCGAAGGAATTTCGGTTACAAACCACTCGACTCCGCTGGGAATAGTGCCGGCAGCTCAGGTGGTGAAGCACGTGGTGCTGACCCACTTTTACCCGGATTGCCGAGGTCTTGAGGATGCGATGGCCAGGCAGCTAGAGGATGCCAGCGGGACATTTGCTCAAGCTGCCAGAGACGGCCTGCAGCTCGAGATTGGATAGATGGAAATGGAAAAACATGTGAGGCATGAAGATGCGCGGCGATGAAAAGTCCGCCGCTTGGCCTGGGCATGTTCGACCGGATTTGCGCCGTCGCATCTTTCCCCCCGTCATCGATCACGGCTCGGCACAGATCTCTGGGATTGCCATCGTTGTCCCAGTTCACTTGGCCCAGGCCGGTAGTCCATGAATGGTGTAATCGCCATCCAATCCCAATGACCGTCCAAAAACATACTTGAGAAGGCCGCAGATTTGGGGAAAACCTGATCGGCCTTCCTGGAAAAGTTTATCATATTAATTGATGCATCCCGGATCAATCGAGGGATATGTAGGAGGGAACAGATATCCGAGCAAAGATACTGGCAGTTATTTTTATATTTATCCTTATGGGGACAGCCTGCGCCGCAAACTATATGTATGAGAAGGCAAATATAAAAGGAATAGGATATAAAAACGTGGAGATGATAGTATCCATTCAGCATGGCTTTAGCGGAGTCAAGCTTATCGAGAAGGAATCCGGTTCTGGAAATGTCCTCCTTGAGAAGACGGAACTGGAGGCAGAGAGGCAGATAGATACCGGCTGCTTTCCAAGATTCGTAATCCATAGAGGACAGTGGGTGGACTGGACGATCAGGAAGGACTACATCAACCTGACGAAGGAAGCCGAGTTCGAGTACATGCCGGTCTCGTATCAGACAGGAACATACGACCAGAAATGGATCGAGAAACTGTGCGTCCAGAACTATCGGATCGGCGCCGTGCTTACCGAGATGTACACCCACGCAGAGCACCTGCAGAAGAGGACCGAGGCAAAAACCCTGGCGTTTCCTGCATATTGCGAAGGCAGGCGCATAGGCGGGTGCAGGCTTGAGACTCCATGCTGTACAGGCATTCTGGAGGCCAGCCTAAACGCCCAGGTCATTGGTGTGGCCCACATCGGCTGGATGTCGCGGGACCCCGAAGCTTCGGCCCTGGTCAAGGGACGGCACATCGAATACGGCAGGTCGGTTGAGGACCTAACTGGCGTCTTCTCTATCGAGAAGTTCATCCAGCTGTGGGGCAACTCAACCTGTGGCGCAATCAGCGTCGACTGGCTGCCCTGCCTGTAGAAAATCGGATAAATCCGCATCTTGTGCCGGGTCGTGAGCGTCAGAGAAAGCCATGCTCTGGGCTTACACCGCCATTTTTCAGGTGCTGTAGCCTCCTTTGCTATCGGTCCACCATCGCAACTTTCTTAAAACGATGGTGATCATTAATTATTATGCTGCGCTGAAAGAATGGCATCAACGATCGATGTCAGGAGCCGGACTTATTAGCACAATACGATATTCTCTTGGATTTTAGCACTATAATTTTGAGGGAGATCGAGAGAATTTAAGATAGGAAGCATTCTCTGGACTCGAAATGACTTACGGATCGGCCCTCCTCCTCCCAAGCGCTCTTTCGCAGAGCAGGTGTTTGATTATAGACCCATCGGCATGGATCAAGTTGTCTATTCAATATAGCAACCTGATGTTTTGTTGGTTTGAGTCTATATCGAAACGCTCTAGCCATTATATAGTATATATACAATTATGGCTAATGAATCTTGTGGTGGTTATGGGTACGGGCTGTATCCCGCCTGTGAAAAAGCGGGGATTAGCCCTGAGTTCGTCCTAAAAGAGATGGGTGCGACTTTCTGGCCGAAGGCCCGGAAAAGGAGGAAAAGAGACTTGAACAATCTCTTTAGTAGCAGATGGAGGTTAGTATCTCCGTGTCTCAACCATATTTTGCACCCGGTATAGACTATTTTATTAATACTATTTAACATTTTCGTAGCAGGAACTGGCGCGCCGAAAATACGACCTCCGTAAATCAAACCATGGCCACCGATCTGAAAACTTATTGATCCCCGCAGGTAGAAGAGCGTATTTGAGCATCCCTGTGACAATCTTTGCTGGTGATCTTAATATAGCGTCTTAATATAGCGTCTTAATATAGATGTAATGGCCACTTATACAATGGCCCAGATCAGCCTTACCGGTCGAGTATGTCTCCAGGAGAAATGGCTGAGATGGAAATGGATGCCAAAGGGAACGAGTGGGGCAGTCATCTGCCAAGGAGATGCGAGTTTGAAGCGCAGAGCAGTGGTATTTATCGACGGGGGATATCTAAATAACATTCTCAAATACGACTTTCATGGTCAGAGAATTGATTACCATATCTTTTCCGATTTGTTGGTAGGGGAGGAGGAAAGGCTCCGCACCTATTATTATAATTGCATGCCGTTTGTGCCGGATTCCCCAACGCCTGAGCAGAGGAACGAGTACCAGAAGATGGAGCGGTTCATATACACCATTCAGAACCTGCCACGCTTCGACGTCAGGCTTGGCGTGCTTCAGAAACAGGGAGACGAGCTGGTCCAGAAGATGGTTGACGTGATGATAGCGGTGGACCTGGTCAGGCTCACATTCGGCGGAAAGATGGATACAGCCATCTTGCTTACCGGAGATAGCGATTTCATTCCTGCCATAGAGGTGGCCAAGGACGCTGGAGTGCTGGTCCGGCTTATGTACTCGGACTCGCCATGGCGCATGATGAGCAGCCGGCTTAAGGATGCGGTTGACGACTACCAGATGCTGACCGACGATATAATCTCCAGATGCCTGAAGGAGAGGGGCAGGGAAGGGCAGAACTCGGAGCCGATCCCGTCAGACGAGAGTGGCCCCTGAGTGCCGTGGAGTGCCGATCTGGATTATCTCCTGGCATATCAAGCTACAGGGCGGAAAAAGCATCCCGCCCTTCGGCGGCTATGGGGGATGCCAACGGAAATACCGATATTCAGGACTCCCCAATAGGGGAGCTCTTGTCCGGCAGGCTAATTCGGATCTATTCGATCCATATTGCCGGCCTCCCCGGCTCTGCATTGCGGCTCTTGCCCATGGGATCTGGCCCGGGCTGGTCAGCCGAGAGGACACGAACGGGGCAGCCGAAGGTCCTGCTCAGGTAATCGGTCTCCATTGATAGCGTCTGCAGCTCGTCCAGCTCAAGGATCTCGGCGGTCTGGCCATGTACGGTCTTGGCGAGCTTCTGGGCGTACTTGGGCGCCTCCTTCTTGTGCGCCGCTATCTCCGGATCTGCCATCGCCGCTTTCATCAGGCCGGACATGTCGAACCTGCCGCCAGAGGATATGTCCAGGGCCAGGCGCAGCATCTCCCGTTTCCACTCAGGCGCGGTATATAGTGAGATCTTCTCAGGAATGGCTCCGGTCACCCTCAGTATCTCCTCCACGTCGTTTTGGGTGGACTGCAATAGGGATTCCGCCAGCTCGGCCTGCTCATCGATGAGGGACTTGTCTGCCAGAGGCCAGGGTGCATGGGCCACGTATCCCTGCCCAAGCTCCGACCAGATCTCCTCGCAGATATGGGGGGTGAAAGGAGCCATCAAGCGGACCCAGACCGATAGAACCTGGCAGAGCTGGGATCGGCCACCTCGTCTCTGATACCAGCGCAGGTCGTTTTGCATGTGGTAAAAGGCACTTTGCAGAGCTCGTCTGGTCTGGATGCCCTCCATGGCCTCCGTTGTCTCAGATATGCGCTGCTGAAGCCTTGAGATCATCCATCGGTCTATCAGCTCCTGCTCACCCGGATCCGTTGCCTGAGGGTCCTTGTCCTTCAGTATATCCCTGGCCAGTGAGTAGAACCGCTCCACCTGACTGCGGATCGACTGAGCGCCCTCCGACCTCCAATCGGCGTCCTGAGTGTACTCGGCGTTGCCGAGGATGTACAGCCTTGTGACGTCTGCGCCGTTTTCTGATACGGCCTGCCGCAGGGTTAGAATCGGTCCTTTGGACTTGGACATCTTTCGCCCTTCCAGAGATACGAACCCATTGACAGCTATAGCTTTGGGCCATAGGGACTCCGGGTAGATTGCCACGTGATGGAACAAGAAGAAGAGCAGATGGTTGGCCACAAGGTCCTTGCCTGATGTGCGCAGGTCCACTGGATACCAGTACTGGAAGTCGGTCCGGATCTTTTGGACAGTCTCCTCGTCGATGCCCGTGATCTTGGAGGCTGACTTTGGATCTCCCTTCCCCAGGAATATGTAATCGAAGAAAGCGGGCTCCAGCCGGTCGATATTCAGTCCGGCATTGACATACTTGGCCAGGATGTAAAATGACATGTATATGGTGCTGTCTGCAAGGGACTCGATCAGCCATTCACGGTCCCACGGCAGCAGGGTCCCGAGTCCCTTTCGCCTGGCGCAGGCCTTGTCCTTGAGCCAGTCCACCTTGTTGATAAACTCCTGCCTGATCTCCTCGGGTATCAGCCTCATCCCAGCCAGGCATGCCAGAACCCTGGACTTCCAGGCCGGATTCGAGTACTCCAGGAACCACTGGTCCCGCACCATCTTGACCACGCAGGTTGTGCCGCAGCGGCAGATCACCGGGCTCTCTGAGAACTCATAGAATATCTCGGCAGCCCCCTGGTCTATCAGATCCTGCAGAAGTGGCTCCTTTATCTTCTGAACCGGTATGCCGGAGTATTTGCCTGTGTTCTCCTTGAGGATTCCGTTGTGGAACTCCCGCCGGTAAACCAGCTTGGTAGCCTCCTCAGCCCGGGGATCATGCTGGTCTCTGACACCAAGCTCGGAGACGGCATCCACCGCCGGAAACTCGCCGTATCCGGGGACCTTGATAAGGGAGATTAACCTGATATCTCTCAGGTCTTCGGTTATGCCGTACCCGCTCAGGTCAGCTCCATAGAGGTCCTTTAGGGCAAGGTAGTCGAAGGGCGCGTGGGCCGGCACCGACATCACTATCCCCGATCCATTGTCAGGATCGACGAAGCCGGCCGGAAGTATCAGTATCCTGTCTCTTGTGATGGGATTTTCAGCCATCTGGCCTATCAGCTCTCTTCCCGAGACCTCCCCGACCCACTCCATCTCGCGGTCGGTGAAGGTCAGCTTGTGATACGCATCCGGGGATACCACCCATAGCTCCTGGTTGACCCTGGCGACCACGTGCATCACATCGGGATTGACCCACAGGTTGGTGACCCCAAATACGGTCTCCGGGCGCAGAGTGGCGCACGGCAGAACCCGATCTCCGATCCGGAACTTAATCAGGGCAAAATCCATGATGGTTGCTTCCTCGCCCTTCAGGATATCGTGATCTTCCACCGGATTTTGGTCGTGGGGGCACCAGCGCACAGGATGGGAGCCTTTCGTCACGTAATCCAGATCGTGCAGTATCCCAAACTGCCACTCGATGAATTTCTTATAGGCCGGATCGGTGGTTGTGAACTCCCTACGCCAATCGATCGAAAATCCAATGGAGCCCATGGCCACTTTGGCAGCCTTTCTGAAGTAGGCAACGATGGCCTCGGGAGTGTTGAGAGCCACCAGCTCTTCCTCTGGAATTCCGTGCAGCTTGGTGTATACCTCCCAGATGAGGGGATCGCGGTTGGCGATAAGCTCGCTCAGTCCCACAATCGGTGTCCCTGTGGCGTGAAACGCCATTGGAAAGAGCACGTTTTGGCCACGCATACGGCGGAAGCGTGCCACTGCGTCGCCTATGGTAAATGTTCGGGTATGGCCGGCGTGCAGGTTTCCGTTGAGGTAGGGATAAGGTATGGTCAGGAAGAACTTCTCCCTTTCGTCAGGCTCGGAATGAAACACCCCTTCATCTTCCCACTTCTTCTGCCACCGGGCTTCGATCTCTGCCGCAGAATACTCTTCTTTCAACGTCTAAGCCTCCCTCTATCCGGAGGTGCCCATGTGCTGCAGCCTCTCTGCCGCCATCTCTATCCGTTCGGTCGGCTGGGTTACCGAGAAGCGCACGAATCCCTGGCCGAACTGCCCGAATCCGACACCCGGAGTGGCCACGATGCCCGTCTCCTCAAGCAACCGGCGGGTGAACTCCATCGAATCGCCCCCGGTCCAGGCCCATAGATAGAAGGTCGCCAGAGGCCTGGATAGCTCAAGGCCGATGCCCTTCAAGGCCTGGTAAAGTATCTCCATGCGCATTTGGTAGACCTGGCGCAGCTTTGCCACCATCTCCGGCGGGCTTTGCAGAGCCACGATCCCTGCGTCCTGGACTGCCCCAAAATCCCCCGAGTCGATATTTGATTTTATCTTTCCTACCCCAGCCACGATATCAGCGTTGCCCACCAGCGAGCCGATGCGCCAGCCGGTCATGTTATAGGTCTTGGATAGGGAATGGAACTCCGCTGCGATCTCCATGGCTCCAGGCACCTCCAGGATGCTTGGAGATCTGGCCTCCCCGAAGTAGACCTCTGAGTAGGGATTGTCGTGCATGACCAGTATCTGGTTGTCGGCACAAAAGTCCACAACCTCCTTGAAGAAGTCACGGCTGGCCACAGCTCCGGTCGGATTATTGGGGTAGTTGAGGAACATGATCTTGGCTTTTCTTGCAGTTTGCCGGTCAATTGCATCAAGGTCCGGCAGAAATCCCCTCTCCCGCCGCAGCGGCATGGGAACCGGTATCCCGCCTGCAAACTGGACCGAGGATTTGTAGACGGTATATCCTGGATCTGGGATCAGGGCCACGTCACCTGGATTGATGAAGGCCAGTGGGGAGTGAGCGATTCCCTCCTTGGAGCCGATTAGGGTCAGAACCTCTCGACTGGGATCCAACGCCACTTTAAAAGTCCTCTTGTACCAGGCGGCTACGGCAGACCGGAACTCGCGTTTTCCCTCGTAGGAGGGATACTTGTGGTTCTCGGGATTCTTAGCTGCCTGACAGAGCTCATCGACGATATGCTGCGGAGTGGGAAGGTCCGGGTCGCCCACCCCCAGATCTATGACGTCGATTCCCCGCTCCCGGGCCTCCTGTTTGGCCTTATCGATGGCTGCAAATAAGTAAGGTGGGAGGGATTTTATCCGATCAGCGTACATGTACCTCTCTCCATCCAAGATCCAAGGGACGATCCGTGGCGGCCGGCTGGGCTCAAATCCAGCTCTGGCAGGCGGATAGCCGCATGTAGTACTTTCCCGTACTATATAAGGGTAGAGGGAAAGTACTTCCGGATAGAGGCAACGGTAATGGCAGGTTTGTGATGCTGCTGATTGAAGACCTCAATGCCTGGCTGGACCAGGCAGTGATAGACCTGTACCGTCAGAGGGGCATAGCAGAGCTGTACCCGCCTCAGGCCGAGGCGGTGGAGCGGGGCATATTGGAGGGAAAGAACATGATGATGGCCATTCCGACAGCTGCTGGAAAGACGCTGCTGGCGGAGCTGGCCATGCTGAAGGCCGCCCGGGAAGGTCGGCGCTCCCTATACATAGTCCCACTGCGGGCCCTGGCCTCAGAGAAGTTCGAGAGCTTCCGTCGTTTCCGCTCACTCGGCATCACGGTTGGAATCAGCACCGGAGACTTCGATAGAAAGGATGAGGGCCTTGGAAAGAACCAGATAATCGTGGCCACCTCGGAAAAAGCCGACTCCCTGATCAGAAACGGGGCATCGTGGATGCGGGAGATCGGGGTGCTGGTTGTGGACGAGATCCACCTGCTAAACTCGGCGAACCGGGGACCGACGCTCGAGATGACCATTACCAAGCTCATGCGGCTCAACCCTGACATGCAGGTAATAGGGCTGTCGGCCACGGTGGCTAACGCCCAGGAGATCGCCGATTGGCTGGGAGCGGAGATGATAATCAGCCAGTGGCGGCCTGTGAGGTTGAGGGAAGGGATTCTCCTCAAGGGCAAGGCCATATTTCCAGATGGAGAGGAGGATGTGCCAGGTCAGTGCAGGGATGAGACGCTCGACCTGGTCAGAGATACCCTGGGCCAGGGTGGCCAGCTCCTGATCTTCGAGAACAGCCGCCGCAACGCCGAGGCGACGGCCATAAGACTTGCTGCCAGCCTCGGGCAGTGCGGCTCTCCAAATCCCGATAAGGCCAGGAAGCTTGCCGAGCGGATCTCCGGGCTTGGCGAGAGCGAGACTGCCCGTCGCCTTGCCGGCTGCCTTGCATGCGGAACTGCCTTTCATCATGCAGGACTGCTGGCTGAGCAGCGGGCAGCGGTTGAGCAGGGATTTAGGGAGAATGCGATCTCTGTGATAGCCAGCACTCCGACACTGGCAGCCGGGCTGAATCTGCCTGCCCGCAGGGTGCTGATCAAGAGCTATCGGCGTTATGAGGCAGGCGCAGGGATGCTGCCCATTCCGGTGATCGAGTACAGGCAGATGTCGGGACGAGCCGGCCGCCCAGGACTTGATCCTTATGGCGAATCCCTTATCCTGGCGAAGAACCAGGCAGAGGCCCGGGAGGTTATGGATCATTACGTCTTAGGCGAGCCTGAGGAGATTTGGTCGAAGCTGGCAAGCGAATCGGCCCTGCGCACCCATGTGCTGGCAACAATCGCCGCCGGTTTTGTCGCAAATGAGGATGATCTGGGTGCATTCATGGGGTCCACATTCTTCGCCCATCAGCAGGATCGCTGGCATCTGGACGCAACTCTCGAAAAGGTCCTCTCATTCCTGGAGGAGGCCGGCATGATCGTAGGCGAGAGCGGGCTGCATCCAACAAGGCTTGGGTCCCTGGTCTCCAGGCTCTACCTGGACCCACTCAGTGCTCTGACGATCATCAATCGCTTAAGGGTGGTAGCACGCCCGTCCGACCTCACACTGATCCACCTGATCTCGATGACCCCGAACATGGAGCTTCTCTATATCCAGCAGGCAGACCGCTGGGTGGAGGAGTTCATCTGGGATCACGAGGCGGAGCTGAACCCTGAAGAGAACTACGACTGGATGCTACGGGAGGTCAAGACCTCGGCCATGCTGATGGACTGGATAGCAGAGGTGCGAGAGGATGTCATAAGCGAGCGGTATCGCATCGGTCCTGGGGATGTGCGGAGGGTTGCGGAGACTGCAGAGTGGCTTATGGGTGCCACCTTTCAGCTTTCCAGGCATCTCGACCTCGGAGCCACCTACCTGGCTCAGCGCCTGGCACAGAGAATTCGCTATGGTGCCGGCCCTGAGCTCTTGGCGCTGCTGGAGCTCAGAGGCATAGGACGCGTTCGGGCAAGAAAGCTGTACCAGGCAGGCATCACCAGTCTTGATAAGATGCGCGAGGCAAGCCCCGAGCACCTGGCTGCACTCCTGGGCCCCAGAATAGCTGAGAATGTCTTGCAACAGCTATCCGAGCAGGACAGCGTCGGTGGCGGGTGAGAGAATGGCTGAGGTGAGGATAAATCTGGGCGGCGTGGTCCCATTATCAACGGTGGACTGGCCGGGGCGTGCTGCCACCGTCGTATTTCTGAGGGGATGTCCGCTCAACTGCCCCCATTGCCACAACCGTTCCATCCATAGCGGCAGAAGCCTGGCCGACATCTCGCTGGACATGGCTTCGGCCACTCCGGTAAGATTAGCCCCCAATCAGGATGCAGTCCAGGCTCTGATCCATCCAGCAGGCAGGGTCAGCCGCCAGATATCGCTTCAATCCTTCTGCCTGCCGGAGGATGTAAAGAGAGCCCTTATGGATCCGGGGATGCTTGTGAGCGCCATTGTGCTCTCTGGCGGCGAGCCGCTGGCCCAGGCAGAAGGGGCTGCTGCCCTGGCAAGAGAGGCTCATAGGCGTGGGCTTCTCGTGGGACTTGAGACGTCTGGGTGCTATCCCGCACGCCTGGCTGATCTGATTGAGCACCGCCTGCTGGACCGGATCTTTCTGGATGTGAAGGGGGCCTTGCAAGACGAGGAGTACGCCAGGGCTACCGGTTGCTCCAGGGCTGCTGGCCTTGCGAAAAGGAGCCTGGAGATCTTAGCCGCATCGGGACTGCCATTTGAGGTGAGAATGACAGTTTTTCCGGAGATGCCCTCGCCCAGGTCCATTATGGAGACAGCCAGCCTCCTGCTGGATCTTTCGGCCAAGTATCCAGACTGCAGCCTGGAGTCCCTGGTCCTTCAGCAGGGTGTATCTGAGGTGGGGGAGTTTGAGCCTGTAAATAGCGAGATGCTGCGAGAGCTGGCAGGGTCTCTATCCGGCCTGCCGGTGCGGGTGGTAGAGCAGCCGACAACCAAAAAGGCCAAGTGGGTAGAGTTCACACGACCGCTGGGAGATGCAGAGAGTTGAAGATAATCGGCTTTGTAGGCCTGCCAGGCTCAGGCAAGAGCGTGGCCTGCCAGGTGGCAAGGGATATGGGGCTGCCAGTGGCGGTCATGGGAGATGTGATCCGGCAGGAGGCCAGGTCCCGCGGTCTTCTGCCGACCGACGCAAACCACGGCATGGTTGGGGACGACCTGCGAAGCAGCGAAGGCCCGGAGGCGGTTGCCCGACGATGCCTGATCGGCCAGAAGGGAAACGTGTCTGGCCTGGTCGTCGTGGACGGCATCAGGTCCAAATCCGAGGTGGATTACTTCAGAAGTATTGCGGAGAAGTTCTGCCTTGTGGAGATCAGGACCTGTCCAGAGGATCGCCTGCGCCGCATCGCTGCCCGTGGACGCTCAGACGACGGAGTCGTTCCAAACGGTCCAAATGAAGGCCCTGAGATACTTCCTGAGAGTCAAAGGATCTTCTCGCCGTGCCAGTCCGATCTGCGCGTGGCTGCAGAGGCTCTTGAGAAGAGGGAGTGCAGGGAGCTTGGGTGGGGGATGCATCAGGCCACGAGAGAAGCAGACATCTGCCTGGACAACGACGGAAGCGTGGACGACCTACGCCGAAAAGTGAGGGATATCCTGCTCCGGTTCTGTTAGGGAGATGCCGCATTTTTCAAGGAAAAGATAGCAGTCTCCTGTCGCTTCTGAATGGGGGCAATACTTCAGGCCATGGGATGCGGCAGATCTCTCTCCAGGCCCCTTCTTCTTATTATGCTTCAGACGATGTTTCAAGACTATGTACATGCAGATATGCCCCACTTCGTTTCCAAAATGCGGCCCAATTTTAGTCTTGCATGAGACACTACCGGCTGCCGCCGCCTATTTTAAATATCGAGAGCTTAACTGATGTAATGGAGGTGACAGGCAGATGTGCACCGTAGGCGGCGGACCGGACCTGGGGAATATTGAAGGCCTGGCCACAAAGGATTACGTTTGCATGGACTGCGGCAACAAGTTCAAGGGCATGGGCAGGCATCCCATGTGCCCGTCCTGCAAGTCCAGAAACGTCAAGCTGGAAAGCTAGAGATGAAGATCAGCCTGGCCGAGGATCAGATCGCTTTTATTCTGGGGGAGACGGGGACCCTGGCGGTTTCCAGGACCCTGGGCAGGTCGTTCTTTCTGGAGACTGAAGAAGAGGAGGTGGTCCTCTTCACCGGCGAGGACGACCTGCTGGTAGCCTCCAGCTTCGGCAAGGGCGAGGCTGCAGAGAGGGGACTTCGCTGCACGATATTTCAGATCAGGGAGCTCGAGGCACCGTTGATAGTGCTTCCCAAGGGCCACCCTGCCTCGGCCCGGCTCAAGACCGTGATCTCAATTGGCCCACTGACCAGGCTCAGCTGTCGGATCTCACCTGGCACCCACCCGGAGCAGGACGTGCTTTGCGGGAGCGAGGATATGGATGGCATTGTGGTCAGGGCATGTCCAGGTGGGGCAGATATCGAGGGATTTTCAGGCCAGGTCAGGGTGGAGAAGCTGTGAGATTGTCCGGGCCCAGCAGATCGGGGGTGGATCTCATGATTCCCAGCCAAGAGTACGGAAGCCCTTTCGATGAAATTGGCGCCGCGGCAGCAACGTTGTGGACCTGACGTCGAAACGCCTTCTTTTCCGAATAGTCAAGGCTGGAGAGAGACTGGCTATCCCGGACTCAGAAGCAAAGGGCGTCAGTACTCCTTAACATACTCTCAATCATATGTGACTACTCCCGCCAATGAATTGGCGGGCATCTTGGCGTTTGCCACAGACTGTAATCCCAGTCTGAGGGATCTTCTAGCTGTCAGACGAGCGATCTTGCCCTCCACCTTTCTATGGAGTTTTACCTCGATATCTCCAATCTTGGACAAATGGACGAATTGCCCGGCTACATCAATTGCCTCTTCAGGCTGGAAGTGCCTCGATTACCAGGCTCTCATACTCCCTCATTATGACAGGAAGGTCTGCCCCGCATGTCTCGACGTAGAGACGCACTAGAGGTTCGGTGTTCGAGGGACGGATGAGAACGCTGTAGCTGTCGGTTACGATCTTGATACCGTCGGTGGTGTCCGGATTTCGGTCTGACAGCTGCTCAAGCAGCCTCGCCATTACCTGGTCGGTACTGGCTCCTGCAGGAAGCCTGATCCCTTTCTGCTGGTAGGGAAAGTCGGCAATGCCATCTGCCAGCCTGGATAGCCTCTCTCCGCCGGATATGACCTGGGCGATGGCAAGGCTCATTGCGAACGGATCATCCGAATACTGGAACTCCGGCAGGAAGAAATGCCCGCTCCTCTCGACACCCAGGACAGCGCCGCTCTCTTTGACGGTATTGGCAACGAAGACATCTCCCACCCTCTCCCGCCTTACCCTGATCCCGATGGGATGGAGTTCCTTCTCGAGAATCATGGAGCAATCGAAGCCAGAGACTACAAGATCGCCGGACCTGTACCTTCTGCTTGCCAGAATGACTGCCACCTTCTCGGGCGGGACTACCCTTCCACGGTCATCGATGATTATGCCCCGGTCGGCGTCCGGATCGAAGCCCACTCCGAAGTCCGCCCCCAAATCCTTCACAGTCCGGCAGGCTTCGCTCAAGCTCTCTTCAGATGGAGATGGGCCCCTACCAGGAAAGCGTCCGTCCATCGAGCCGTTCAGAACCACAGTCTCCAGTCCTAGATCCTGGTAGAGCCGCTCCATTCCGCAGGAGGAGCCGTTTCCGGTGTCGAGGACCACTTTCAGGCCCGCAGCCAGTTTAAGCCTCTCGCCCACGTACTGCCGGTAGGCCTGGATAGCCTCTTGCGGAGAGCAGGCAGCCACCGACCCCTTGCCAGTCCGGAAATCGCGGGCCTTGAGACGATCAAGCATCCCTGTCTTCTGGTAGAGCAATCCGTACCCTTCAGAGGTGCGGAATCGGATCCCATTGTACTCCGGGGGGTTGTGGGAGGCGGAGATATATGCAGCGGCTGCACGGCCTTCCCTCCATGTGATGAAGCTCAAGATGGATATGGGGATGACTCCATAGCTGAAAACCTGGCAACCAGTCTCCAAGAGGCCCTGCAGGAATGCCTTCTCAAGGGAAGGGCCGCTATCTCGAGTATCCCGACCAAGGGTGACCGAACCGCCCTCATAATGTGTACCGAAGGCTTTACCGATCTGGCAGGCCATCTCCTCGGTCAGCTCGCTCCTGTAGATGCCTCGCACGTCGTAAGCCCTGAAGATGGTCATGGATATGACTGAGCTCGCAAATTAATAATAGTTTTCCGGCGGTTTTTTTGCGAAAAAGACTGTCCGCAATGGATGCCTGGTCGAGTCCGGGTGCCCGAATTTGAATCCCGAGAACTGAGTGGCTGGCAAGCCCAACTCGGAATTCGGGCGGAGAATGCCACCTTTATTTCGCAGACTCACTTTTCAAGAACCGAGGCAAATGCGAAATTTCGCTTGACCTGACCTATCCTCACGCGAACTCGATCTCCAGCCTGGGTGCCCTTGACTATGACAGCAAAGCCCTGGATCATGGCGATCCCGTCACCTGATGAACCCTCTGAGGTTATCTCCACGTCGTACACCTCTCCTGATCGCACGGGAGCAGTCAGCCGCTTCTTTCCTATGATGTAAATCTCAGCGCTCTCTTTTCTGGAAGCGTCAGGAGAGTGGGATCTGACCAACCCGAACTCGCGGCGCACCTCGTTCAGGTACTCGATGAACATATCGCCCTGAAACACCTTGACCAGAAAATTGCCTCCTGGCTTGAGTATCTGCTTTGCCATGGCCAGGGCTGATCTGGCAAGATCTATCGATCTGGAGTGGTCCACATCCCATATCCCTGTCAGGTTTGGGGCAGCGTCGCTTATGACCACATCAGCCTCCCCACCCAGGACTTCCATTATCCGATCGGTGGTCTGAGGATCTGTTATATCGCCAACCAGTGTGAATACGCCGGGTATCGGCTCGATCTCCGCCAGGTCCACCCCTAACACCTGTCCCCCTGATATGGACTTGGCCACCTGCAGCCAGCCGCCCGGTGCAGCTCCCAGGTCCACCACCCTGGAGCCCTTCCTGATAAGGTGGAACTTGCCGTTTATCTGCTCCAGCTTATAGGCCGAGCGTGCCCGAAAACCCTCCTCCTTGGCCTTGCGATAGTAGTGGTCCTTCTGGTTCCTGGCCATGATGTTCCTGCCCCACGCAATTCTACTGAGATTTAACTGAGCTGTCTTTTCTGCAGCTTCCTTCCTGGTCTTTGCCGGCTTTAACCTTTTCTGCCATGTGCTCTGGTTGAGAAGCTGCGGGTCAGGGCGCTTTTTCGATGGATATCTATTTAATTTTCGGTGACCTATCTTGAAACTGCAATGCACCAGCCCTGAAAAGGGCAGTAATGGTGGATATGAGGATCTTGGATACGGCTGCGGCGTGCCATGAGGCGCTAGGATGAACATTTTGGTGCTTAATTCGGGAAGCTCCACTGTCAAGTTCCGCCTGTTTCGAATGGAGGGCCTTCTCGAACGTGAGATTATGCGAGGCATGATAGATGCTGTTGGCGCTGAGTCATCGCATCTGCACCTTTTGCCGCACGGCCAGGATTGGCGGTCCTGCGCAGTCGAGGCCTCGAATCATCGTCAGGCCATAAAGCTGGCTTTGTCTTCCATCTCCCAACATACCAATAGCATCGGTGATATCCATGCAGTGGGGCATCGTGTTGTCCACGGTGGCCAGCGTTTCAGCTCCCCGGTACTGCTGAGCCCCTCCATCCTGCAGCAGATTCACGAGCTGGATTTCCTGGCACCGCTGCACAATCCCTTCAACCTTCTTGCAGCAGAGGAGGTTTTCAGCCAACTGCCAGGCGTTCCTCAGGTTGCGGTCTTCGATACCGCCTTTCACCATAGCATGCCAGAGCAGGCCTACCTCTACGCCCTGCCATATCACCTCTACCAGCAGCTCGGCCTGAGACGCTACGGCTTTCACGGCCTTTCCCATCGATACATATCCGGTGAGGCAGCCAGGCTGGCCGGACGTCCTGTCCAGGATCTGAAGATAATCTCCTGCCACCTTGGCGCAGGATCGAGCATCTGTGCGATAGAAGGGGGGCGGTCCATAGACACCAGCATGGGCTTTACGCCACTTGAGGGACTGCCGATGGCAACCCGATGCGGAGACCTCGACCCGTCGGTCGTCCTGTTTCTGATGGAGCGGCTGCGACTCTCAATATCCCAGACAGAGGCGTTTCTCAATCGTCGGTGCGGCCTTCTGGGCATATCCGGAATCTCATCTGACTTCCGGGATCTGGAAGCTGCATCGTCTGGGGATAATGAATCAGGCCTGCAGGCGAGGCGTGCCGCTCTGGCTGTTGAGATCTTCTGCTACAAAATTCGCAAGTATATAGGCGCCTTTGCAGCAGCCATGGGCGGGCTGGACGTCCTGGCCTTCACAGGCGGGATTGGTGCCGGCTCCACCCTTGTCCCAAAGCTTGCCTGCAGGAACCTGGAGTTCCTCGATTTGAAGTTAGGGTCGCGGCGCGAGATCGAGCCTGGAGTTGTCGAGATCTCAAGCCCGTCCTCCAGGGTGAGGGCCTTTGCCCTTTCAACGAACGAGGAGCTTGTCATCGCCAGAGACACTTATGCTCTCCTTGAGCCGGGGTCGTGTTTCTCTTGAGGCGGGATGATGTCTCAACTCTCAGCTGATCCCTGCACCGGTTGCCGGGGATCGGGTCAGGTGGAGCGCGCAAGTGAGGTCTGCACGGTAGCGGTATTTAGAAGTCCTCACCTGCCCCATATGCGGCGGAAGCGGAGAGGTCGGGCAGAAGAGACGGCCTGAGTCATTCCGGTCAAAGCTTATCGGATGGCTTGGGCGGATCCGTCAATGATCATCGGGATCATGTTGATAGATCGTGTGCTGCATATATTCAGGTGCTAATCCAGCCAACCGTCCATGAATGCGAGGGCGAAAATCGGATCATTTGTGATGAGGCGAGAGAAGCCCTCGTACAGCAGTTCAAGACCTGATTTTAAGAAAAAGTCAGGGGACGAACGCTACTTCAGGACCACTCCATCTCGGGGCGCACCACCTGATATCCTTCACGCTGCCAGCGGGATATGCCTCCGTCAAGGTCGTATGGCTCCAAAAATCCCAGCTAGTTCATCATCCGCACGGTGCGCCCAGACCTCACACTGTTCTGCAGTAAACCAGATAGTTCTGCAGTAAACCAGATAGTTCTGCAGTAAACCAGATAGTTCTGCAGTAAACCAGATACGCCTTCCCTCAATCCAATCTGCTTACTGCTTGCTGGAATTCACTTGACTTGAAGTCGAGGTTTTAGCAGCCATTCAGGTGGCCCAAACTGCATTCATCCGTGGTTCGCACGTCGAGAATTGCCTGAAGAGCGGCTGCCCCCACAATAATCCTGCGCCGCAAAAACCCCATGTCGGCTGCAGATCATGTCCCACGCCTCTTTGGCGCCAGCTTTCGGACAATACAGAGCTCTGACTCCTTCTAGTCATTCATCAAGACAACGGCTGAAAACCTCCAAGATATCTGATTATGGCTGAGGCAAGACGCCTGCAAAATATTGAGGCGACCCGAAAGGCCGTCCTGCACAGTGAGGCAGGTCTGAGCGGCCTGGGACCAATTAGGCAAAAAGGACGCCGCTCAGACCTGCCAGATCTCGGATTGGAATCCAGTAAGCCTGATCGGTCTTCCTTCAGTCGTCAGGAACGTGTCCTCTATCCCAACCACACCCGTTGCCGGAAAGATCATCTTAGGCTCGACAGCTATTGTCATCCCCGGCACTATTCGATGGTCGGTTGGTCCAAGCACCGGTGGTTCGTCGATCTCAAGACCCACGCCGTGACCCACAAATCCGCATTTGGAGCCGGGAGGGCCTCCCAGATGATCCCCATATCCCAGCCTTGCCCCCTCGCTCTCAGCTATGTCAAAGAGCTCCCGCCCGGTTCTGCCGCTAAGAAGCTGGCTGGCCACCACCTCCTCCACCTGCAGCGCAGCTGCATGGGCTTCCTCCAGATGGCGTGGCAGGGGGCCTATGGAGAATATCCGCGTCTCATCTGCGGTGTAGCCGTTGTACACGCCGGCAAAATCCACAAGCACCGGCTCGTTGCGTCCGATCCTCCTAAATCCCGCCCCCTGGGGCTGGAGCAGCGAGACCCCCTGGCCGCCGGTAGGCGAGGCCACATAGCTGGCGATGGCTGCGTTCTCTCCTGCCATGAGGTGGCCAAGGGGAAGGAAGTGGTTATAGCGGCGGAAGCGAATGGCTCCCTGGTGGCCCAGATCGCGCATGGTCTTCTCGACCCATGAGGATAGCTCGATCTCCCGCATCCCTTCGGTCAGGTGGTCAGGCACACAGGCCAATCCGGCGTCCACCATATTTGCTGCCTGCCTCGTCAGACCTATCTCGAACTCTGACTTGACAGATCTCAGATGGCGTATGGTCTCCGATACGTCCACGGCCTTGCAGCCGTCAAGAACCCGCATCAGCCTGGTGTAATGATTGAAGGGGATTACGTCCAGCTCCAGTCCAAGCGCCGAGCCGGGCTGGATCCGCAGCTCTGATCTCAGGTCTTTGAGGCTCCTCAGAGGCCTGACCGGCAGAGGCGACTCCATAGCAGCCCGACTCAGGCTCTTTCTCGCCATCATCACTGCCTGACCGTCTCGCGGTATGTAGATCAGGCCTTCCTGGCCGGTGCCGGCGAAGTATGCAACATCTACAGAATCGAGGATAACCGCGCCGTCGAGATCTCCCATACGGCTCTGAAGCCTCTTGATCCGGCTCTCTATCTCAAAGCGTGGGTGAAGGACCATTTCCATCATCTCACCGCCTGGCAGGGCCGATTGTACCGTCGTTTTCCCCTCCATCCGGCACCATCTCTTCCTCACTCCAATCCCACCCTTCGATCTCCCTCTGCAGCTCGGCCAGATATCGCCTCATGAGCTCGGTCCTCCTCCCTGCCATTTCCCTGGCAGTCGTAGTATGCATTCCGTCTTTTAGCAGCAGAAGCTTCTGATAAAAGTGGTCAAGGTTCCATTCCCGGTCGTCTGGGCCCCTATGCTTGCAGAATGGATCGTCCGGGTGGTAGAGCCTCCTCTTAAGGTCTCCTCCAGTCAGAAATACCCTGGCTATGCCCACCGCACCCAGGGCATCAAGACGGTCAGCATCCTGCAAGATCCTGGCCTCCAGGGTCTCTGGCAGGATGCCCATGGAGTACCTATGCACCTTTACCGCGTAGAGCACCTGCTCTTGAGCCTCCTCTTTCCAGCCTTTTCTGGTCAGGAAATCCCTGGCCAAATGGACGGCGGCAGGCCAGGCCTGGTCAGAATTCAGCGACTTGGATCCGGCTCCGGCATCGTGGAGCAGGGCGGCCATGAGCAAGATCTCCATATCCGCGCCCTCCTTTGCCCCAATAACCTCGGCATTATGGCAGACCCGCAGTATGTGGGAGAAGTCGTGGGCGGGATCAGCATCTCTGTAGAGATGAATTACCTCATGCAAAAGGCAGTCCCAGTCGAGGGGGGATGTGGCGTGGTCCATGGAGGTTGGGTTTCGCGCCAGCGGTATAAATAATTTCATTTGATTATTTTATAAATTTAAATGTATTCAATCACGATGGGTCCTTGACATCCGAAATCTGCTGATTCGACTGGACCTTCGGGTAAGGAGATCTGAGAAAAATGCACCTCTTGCAAGCTCAAGAGCCAGCGTAGTGCAGGCGTTTTCAGACGATCTTATCCAGATCTTCCCTCTTGACCATGTACACCTCTTCCATGTGGTGAGGATGGTACTTTGTCTTGATGTCCCGCAGCCCCGGCATTCCCATGTCGCTCTCCCGGTTTATGTAAGCGTAATCGTTCACCAGTATTCGGGCTGCCTCGGCATTGATCGCGCGGTAAATCCCCTTGCATTCCAAAAGGGCCTTCTCAAAGTGTACGACGGCGGTATCCTGGTTCAGTCTCTCGTAAATCGCCATGGCCATGATGCTTCCATCCACCCTGATCGCAATTCCCTGGAGGCCAAGGCTGGCCATATGGGTCAGAGCATAGACGACCGCCTCCTTCTCGTTTGCAAGGAGGGTCTCCGAGTTGCAGTCCTTCCACACGCACCAGGCCTCAAGGAACTCCAGCATCTCTGGGGCGTTTGCCTCGGTTATCGGCTCAATCGACGGTTTGCAGTTGCGGTAGAACTGGTTGAGCTGGTGGCGGATTGTCTGATACCGCTTGCCTGGGAGGTTGGCCAGATCTGTCGCAAGATATACATAATCGAAGTAGTCCCGCTGTGGGTGCATGATCAGCCCGGGGTATATCTGGGAGATCCATTCCCGGCTTCCCTGATCGAGGATGGCAAGCGCATTTGGCCCCTCGCCGCAGCAGGCCAGGTCGAGAACCTCTGCCAGGAGGTCGGGATTTCTTGGCCCTATCGGTGGCCGGAACGTGGTGTGCCCGTCTGTGACGCTGCTTATGAGCAGGCAGTCATCCTTTGAAGCGTACCTGTAATGGGCGTAATGGCTCCAGCAGACCATATTCGTAAAGGTATTGTCGCTGTGTACCTGGGGATATCTAAGATAGTGCCTGGCAAACGTCTCCCGGTCCTGCAGAGTCACCGGCCTGTAGTCGGAATCCTTCAGCAATCCAATCTCCTCATAGCTACCAGCTTCCCAAGATCGTTGTGCGGTATCTCCTGTGTCTGATGCCCAAATCCCGGCCAGGCGACTTCGTGGCATCCTGTCCGGCCAGGTTATCATTTTCCCACCTGCCGGTAGAAATATCAATCGCCTGGGACGGCCGCTTGAATTCGGGAAGGGAGTGCAGGAGCAAGCAAGCGCGGTTGATGTGGCCGGGGTAGGGCGGCCGCAGGCACCAGAGACGACCCTATTCCTATGGGCACGCCTGTCGATCTCGGGGACGGCTGGCTGGTCACGGTGCTAAGCATCATGCCTGACGCCACTCAGACGATCCTCAAGGAGAATATGTTCAACGATCCGCCGAAGGCCGGGAACCAGTTCTTCATGGCCAGGGTGAGAGTAAGCTACAATGGCGGAGGCTCTAAATCGTTCGGCGGGAGCTTCAGGCTGCGTGCTATGGGGCCGTCAGCGATCGGCTACAGCACTTTCGAGAACAGCGCTGGCGTGACACCAGATCCATTGCCCGACTCCGAGGTGTTCTCGGGAGGATCCATTGAAGGGAACATTGCCTGGCAGATCAAGTCATCAGATGCCAGCTCCCTGGTGATGTACGACAGCCCGCTTTTCAGCAGCAGTGACAGGACATACATGGCGTTTTACGGAGGTCCGATTGCCTATTCGTCCCTATTCTCATCCGATAAAGAATGGGCGCAGAAGGGATATGGGAAAATGGGGAGATATTAGAAAGAAGTGCAGGAGAGATATGGCTGGGTAAGGCACGAGCGGGCTGCCCGGCCCCCAATCAGACGCTGAGCATTAACGATCTATTCTTGAAAGTCGGCCGCTGGTTTGGATCGAACCTGCGACCAAAAACAGTCTTCCGTGGAATCGGAGCAATTTGCCCCAAAAGACTGGCGTCCAATTTTTCAGGCAGTCGATATACCACGATCCCGCGGGCCCAAATCTATTTAAACTTTAATGATTAATAATGTGAAGGTAAAGTATGACTAGGCTAATGCTGATCCATGCACTTGTGATATCTTTATTATTTTGAATACCCCGCAGCTCTGCTGCGGGGTGCGCCGCCGCCGCTTGACTGAGGAACCGAAGAAACTTAACCTCGATAGTTGGATATAACATGTACGTCGAGCAGGAGGCTCATGCGGCAAGCATTTTGTGGACAAGTTAGGCGAAATAGATTAATTAATCCTCCATTGGGAATAGACTGGCAAAAACTTTGCACATATTTCAGACAATTTTTAGGTCTGAATGCATAGTTATGGGAGTTGAAATATATGAGAATATGCCCAAAGGCACTCCTGGTAGCTTCCGTCGCATTGATAGCGATGGTGCCGGGAATATGTGCTGAAATATCAGTCACTGATGGTGCATCTAGTACCTCCATAAGGGGTGATGCAACCAAATACACCATTGCAGCCAACCTGGCGGCAAACAATACTCCTGCATGGGGCAACAATGAGGAGGACTTCAGTTTTGCCACTCGGGGTTTTATCGCAACTGACAGTCCTCTGATAATCCCCTCTGATTACCCGAATTACACCTCCTGGAATATGGAAGTATTTTCTTACCTGAATAACGGAACCTGCCCTGATACGATAAATCCGCTCTTGTGCAGGCATGCACGACTCAATAACATCAATGGATTATTCGAGGTCGTCCCGGGTATTTACCAGGTCAGGGGATACGATCTGACTGCAATGAGCCTCATCAGGGGTAATTCTGGCTGGATAGTCATCGATCCAATGCATTCAGTCGAGACCGCGAGGGCTGCAATGAGCCTAGTGGACAGGACATTAGGGAAGTATCCTGTGAAGGCAGTCATTTATTCGCATCCTCACGCAGACCACTACCAGGGAGTGAAAGGCGTAACAACTGACCAGGAAGTTGCTTCCGGCGATGTCGAGATCATCGCGCCTGCCGGATTCATTGAGCATGCAGTCAGTGAGAATGTGTATGCCGGAACTGCAATGCAAAGGCGGGCTGTGTACATGTACGGGACTTCTCTTCCCCGTGATGAGAAAGGTCTTGTAGATAACGGTCTTGGCAAATATCCATCACCTGGTGGGACATCTCTTATCGCACCCACGATAGATATCAACAGAACCGGCCAGACACTGACCATTGACGGGATCAGGATGGAGTTTCAGTATACCATAGATACCGAAGCTCCGGTTGAGATGACGATTTGGTTCCCGGATCACAAGGCTCTTTTCATGGCAGAAAACTGCGTAGGCACGCTGCATAATATCCTGACCCTTCGCGGAGCATATGTTAGGGATGCTCTTTCGTGGGCGAAATCCCTTGATGAAGCACGAAAACTATATGGCGATAAAGCGGAGGTTGTGTTTACCGCCCATAACTGGCCCCGATTTGGGAATGACAAGGTCATCGAACTCCTCGAAAACCAGCGCGACATGTACAAGTATATCAATGACCAGACACTGAACCTGATCAACAAGGGCTATACCATGGATGAGATCTCGAATATGATCGTCCTTCCGAAATCCTTACAGAAATGCTGGTATACCCATGGATTCTATGGCCAAATCTACATGGTTGTGAAAGCAACATACCAGAGATATCTGGGATTTTACGATGCAAATCCAATCAACCTCAAGCGGCTTCCTCCCGATGAGTTCGCCCGTAATATAACCGAGTACATGGGTGGGGCAGATGCCGTGATGAAGAAGCTTGCTGAGGACTTTGAAGCAGGACGGTATGAACTGGTAGCCTCCATAGCACACTACCTTGTCTTCGCAGATCCCACCAACATGAAGGCCAGAGAAATGGAAGCTGCCGCTCTTGAACAGCTCGGATATCAGGCAGAATCAGGTCCGGCAAGGAATGCATATCTTGTTGGAGCCCAGGAGCTTCGCCGTACAGAACCGATACGTGGAAGGACGATGATATCTTCAGATGTGATGTCCGGGATGTCTCTGAGTCAGCTCCTCGACTATATCGCTGTCAGGCTCAATGCTCAGAAGTCGAATGGAGCCGATCTCAAGATGAACCTGGTAATCAATGACACATCCGACAAAGCAGCAATTCAGGTGAAGAATAGTGTGCTTAATTACTGGCCGGATGAGTCCTTGATAGACGCCGATGTTACCGTCAATATGCCTCGTAAGACTCTTGAGCTGCTGGCGCTCGATCCATCAGTTCCAATGGCAAACGTGACAACTGCCGGAGACTCTTCTGTCTTTGAGCGGTTTATCGGGATGCTTGACGTTTTCGATCCGGGATTCGATATAGTCCTTCCCTGATTCGATATAGTCCTTCCCTGATTCGATATAGTCCTTCCCTATTTTTACCATGAAAGCATTCCGAAAAGGAGGATATAGCGGTCTATCCTCCTCTTTTCTCTTTCTGGATTATGTATCCGGCTTTTGCGAGTATCTGCATAGCATCTTCGATTGTTTTCTCGGTTGGTGAGGAAATACCAACTCTCTTAGTTCTCTTGGGTTTGGTTGATTCCGAATCCTCGAACTTCTCCATGCAGATGATCAGATGATGCAATATGCAGACGATTTTTCTTGCCAGAGCTACAATAGCGATCTTTGCTCCCCGTCTAGCTCTGATTTGAGTGTAGAATCTCTTCAGCTTAGAATTACCTTTTGTCCTAGAGACAGCATGAGCAACCTCGATCAGCATCCTTCTGACATGAGGAGATCCACGCTTGGTGATATGTCCATTGATCTGCTTTCCGGCTGATTGGTATACAGAAAGGCACTAAGCCGCAATAAGCGGCCAGTTGCTCGCCTGTCTTGAAATCCGCGAAGTTCCCGATTTCAGCCAGAATAGTCGATGCAGAAACGGCACCCATTCCAGGAATCGACATGGCAATATCCAGATCTTCCTGCTTTCTTGACATAATATGCTGGATCTGCCTATCGATAGATTCAATATCTCGGCTAATTGACTCAATTGAATTGAGCATCTGGCCGATGAGACTGGCTTGAACGGGCGAGATGTTAGCGTTGATGGCCTTTCGAATCTCTTCTCTTTTGGCTTTGATGCTCTTCGCGGATATGGTGTTTCAGTATGTTCTCGATGCTCTCCCCGCTTCAGTAATCCTCTGATTATGCGGATTCCAGACTTGCCGAAGATATCCGAGATGACAGATGAGAGCTTAATGCAGGCGTATTCCAGTTCTTGATGGACTCTGTTCTTGATTTGGCTCCTCATTTTCACATAATTCTCCCTCGTCCTGGTCAACGCCCGCAAGTCCCGATCTTCTCCTGAGAAGATGCGAGACGCCGAGATCAGATCGTTGAGGCAGAGTTTCGGCAATCCACTCAGAATCGAGCACATCCGTCTTCCTCCCCAAAGTGTGCTTTCTGATAGGCATTTGCCAAAACAAAGTCGATATCATTCGCCACAACATGGAAAATCGGTTGCCAGAAGTTGGCAGTCGATTCAACTGCCAACCTCTGGCAACCATGAGACAACAACCATTTCCTGAAGTCCAGAAGTCCTTCTAGATCCGTATCGAATCGGGACTGGATCTTCTGGCCATCTCGGGAAAGGATCGTCGCTACCAAGAACCGCTTATGAATATCCGCTCCGCAAACTACTTCCCTTTCCATCGATATCATAGTCTCTGTCCTGGTATGGGCAGATTTAGCATGTGAGGCAAATTACCATCCGCGTTCCAAAGACGAATTCAGGCGCTCACAAAGAGTAGGCCAGTTTTTTGTCGGGTTCGAAGGTCCCAAAAAAATAACACGGCCTGCACTGCCCATACCAGAACATCTTAGCGTCGATCTAGGCTTCATATTTCCGGCGCGATTTTCAGGGAATCATGAGTGGTTTTCTGGCTTTATACAATTTACCTTGGCGGAGTGGGGTGAAGCTCATTCCACCTTCACCTTGCGGTACAGATAATACCTCAGAGTCTCGTTATCGGCTGTCCTAATGTAGATGTCCGGCGCCAATTCCACATCGGTATTCCTTTCGAGAGTTATCGGATTATCCTTGTTGTCCATGGTGATTGTGCCAGCGGTGGCATCCACGTTCCGGCTAGATTCCAGCCGGCGCGAGATTGCCAACGCCAGCTCTTTGCGTCTACACCATTACGAACGCGTGATAAAGGTTTAAATAATGAGGTTGTCCCGTAAAGCCGCTTGGAGCATATAGCTGGCCTATTTCAACATTGAAACGTTCACTATTGCTGGTAAACGATGCGGGATGCCTGTCTTCCCAGACCAGAAATACGAACTGGGGTAGGTGGCCTATTGCCGGATTAGTAGGATTATAGATCGCGTTCCAAATGCCAATGGTTGCATCTTTTACAGCACTTCCTTCAGCTGGAAAGGGCTTTCCGTCCCAGGCCACGAAACGCCCCCCCGATCCCCCAACTAAATTATCTGTCCATTTATGACTAATATTCTTGACTCCTTCTCTCAAGCCAGGGATATTATTCCAGTTTTTCTTTTCGTCGGCATCTACTCTTCCAATAGTTACTTCGACGGGTTTCTTCTCGATACCAAATACGCTACGCCAAAACGCCCAGATCTCAGAATATGTATGGTATATGCAGTGGTGTTCGAATCCATGCCCTCCATCATTGATTATCACGACCCAATCGGACCAAGGATAATTAGCTTTTAAGCCTGTACAAATTACTGCACATGCCATAGGGTATAGTTCTGGAGTAGCTAGGGAAACCTTATCCGTATAGTTCTCATTTATAAATTTAGAGATGTTGTCGTTCCAATTTATATAACATTGACGTGTATATTTTTGCACAGCTGTGGCTATGCTGTCCGCACAATCTAATACAGGTTGAGCATCCCTTGACGCGATTTTATAATATTCCTCTACAGTCTTTTTCTTATCATCGAATATACGTGAATGGAACACTCCATACAAAGTTAATGCTTGGTTTGCATGAGTCTGTAAATATGTGCCGTAGGTCGCGACCGCCACTACGTTTCCATGGGTTACATTATAGACTCCATTCATGAGGTTGTATTGACCAGTTGTGCCTTCTGCGGTTGCAGCCTCCGCAAGCGCGCTTGCATAAGTCTTCAGCAATTCAAGTTTATTTTCACACTTGTCATTATTTGCTCCAAATAATTCTATTTCTAAAGTAGATGTATCCTCATGCCTCCCCTTTGCTTCTGCATATCGGTTAAGACTCTTTGTTTGGTCGTTAATAAATTTTGAAGCTTCATGTGCCGCCCTCTTTGCCTCAAAAACCCCCATTTGTATTACTAGATTATCATATAAAGTTTGCAACTGGTTGGACAATGAGGTCAATTTGCTTGAATTATCAGTCACAGTCTTGTAAATCATATCTTCTTTACTTGGGATTCCTGCCAACACGCAGTAAAATTGAAGCCCACCGTCCAGAAGACCTAAGGCCACAGAAGCACCAGCAGCCACTTGAAAAATTTTAAATGAATTTAAGAAAGATTCAAGTTCAGTGACCTTTCCCCCCGTTCGGATCAACATATCGACTCTTGTACCCCATTCTGAGATTGCCGCGACTGCGCTATGCGCACTCTTCACAAGCTCATCAGCTGATTTAATATCACTTGCTCCCATAATACCATGCCTCATTCCATCAATGAAAAATACAATGCAAAGTCATAGTATATGGACATATCTTGATTTTACAAGACTTTTAAATGATGCAGAACACACCACAAAGGCGCTGAGAACAAGTCCAGGAATGCTGCAGCATACATGCTGATGGGTGGCAACTTCTCCCGAATTCTGGGACGCCGACTTCGCACCCCACAGCAGCGGGCGCTCGTCGGCGATCGATCGATCCCGTCCGGCAGGATTCGATCGGTCAGCCTGCGCTGGCATCGCTGCTACCTCATGTATTTCCTGGAGAATGTAGCAATAAACGCGGCCCACATGAATGTTCCGATTATTGCCTCAAGCCCAGCGACCAATTTGAAATCCGGAGTCGGCTTGTAACCGGCATATCCTGGAGTGACGGCAGTTGCTATGCTAAACCAGATGTAATCCCTCACGGTAGCAGTCGTATTCATTTGGGATGCTATCTCATCTATCCCTTGATAATACCAAAATAATAAAGCAAAGATGCCGACGAATCCGAGCCAGCAGCCCCAAAGCCTTAACGGGTGAACTCCATAACCGAATACCCATTGTATAAAAACGAGTTCGGGGAATCGAATATACCATGGCTTCAATTTCCGTTTTGCGTCCATCTCTCTATAAAAATGATATCCTGCTTCTTCTCGGTCGCCGCTCTTCTCCAGGGCCATCTTTGCCCGCATGCAAGCGGATTCTTGATGCCATGGAATCTTGAATTTTGCATATCTAAATGTAACAAAATCCATGTTGAATTCGGATTCCCAGAAAGAGGCGTCACTGCTGAATGTGGATTTCCAAAATGATAAACTCCCATTGAATATGCATTCCCTGAAGTCAGCCGCCTCATTGAACGTGGAGTCCATGAAATTGGCACCTACCTCAAATATCGCTCCATAAAAGTTGGCCTTCTTCTCAAATGTAGATCCGACGAAGTTGCCATTTGCCTCGAATATAGATCCATAGAAGTTAGCTTCCCCCTCGAATGTGCATCCATCTAGGTCTAGATTCCATCCAAGGATCGAATTACCGAAGTTTAGGATGCCTTCGATATGCGAATTCGTTATTATAATCGGGGAGTTAACTACATTTACAATTTATTTCAAACCATGGTTTTCTTGCCCTTTGGTTCTTTTAACATGTTGTGTTGGCAGATCCAATGATCTTAGATCAAGATCTCCCACAACGATGATGCCCTCCCCCAGATACCTTACCGTCTCGCCCTTCTCGATCTTAGCCAGGATCTCGCTGGCAGGGATCCTGGGCCGGTTATCTTCGGACAATTCCTCCCCTCCAGCAGGCCTCTCGCCTTCCATGCGCGTTCTACCTCCTACGGATGTTTAATCGGTGGGTCTGGAGAAAAGAGTTTGGGTGATCACCAGGCATGCAATAAGCGCTGAAGGGGGAACTGCATGCCTAATGGTTCCAGTTTCGGCCAAGAGTGCCCAATTTGGGCAGGATAGCAATGACCGCCTCTACATCGGCGGCCCCCTCACTTTCGCCCCGCTCCCAGCGTAGCCTCAAGTCCCCAGAGCGCCCAGCATTCTCCCATGGATATAGAGCTTCATTCCACCGTCTCGCTGCAGGAGGAGACATTCAACGTTCTGGTCGCTCCGCCACAGATGCTGATCGGGGCGATAAACGCCAACCAGCGCATCCAGCAGTACAAGACGCTTTTCGTCAGCGGCAATTTCTCTCGCATCCTCGGCCGCCTGCACCGCACCGTCACAGAGCTCGACGTCCGCCGGGCGTTCACCTCGTTTCAGCTCATGACCATGCTCGAGGAGAACCAACACACGTTCATCCTCGTCGAGCACGATCCCATCCTCTACGAGGACTCGAAGGACATGGTCGAGTACGTGGCCCAGCGCCTGCGGCAGACGTCCAGGCAGGCAACCATCCTGCTGTACTCGCCTGCGATGGATCCGCACCTGCAAAAGATGGCTGAGCTGGCAGACCGGGTGTTCTGCTTCTACGAGGAGCCGAGAGCCCCGGCGAAGGCCAGGGGCAAGGCGGAGTCCAGGGCGGAGAGGAGGCAGACGACGCTGGGGGCGTATTCGTGAGATGGACCTGGGCCCAGGTCCAGTATTTACAGGGCGTATCGTCTTGCAGTCGCCTGCTCTATTTCAGCCCGCAAAATAGGCTGCGACAGGAGATATAACTTGAAAACGATCGTCTCGAGACTGCTTCAATAAATAAAGATGGGGGTATGATTCAATGCCCCCAGATCCTTTCGCCCTATTCCTTTGGATCGAACTTTATGGCCCGATCGTACACGATCTCAGAGTAGGACGGCCCGGTCTTTGTTGCCTTTTCCAGGTAGATCCTCCAGAAGATGAAAAGCGGCTGATCCAGAGATATGCCGCGTGCTCCTGGTCCGGTTGGAACCTCATAGCAATGCTGATCGCCATTACAGTTCCTGGCAATTTTGTAGACATAGAGGTACTTCGCATTGGGATTGTCAGGGAGATACTCATCAGCAGTTCCATTGAAATCCATGTCGGTAATTGCTCCAACGCCATTCCATATATCCGCCCCAAATACGACGAAGTTCGAGTAAGTTGCTTTTCCGGTGGCTACATGGTTGACACCATAGACGATTACGAAGTCATTGGTATCATTGCCCAAAGTAATTGCTGCATCCTGAAGGTAAGGATAGTACCGAGAGAGATCAGGGAAAGAAGGCGTCGGTGAGGAGACCGTTTGGGTGACAGACCATAAATAGCATGCATCGCTGGCAGGGATCAAGGCATCGATTCCTCTCTGAACAGCATCGCTTCCTGTGGGGACTGTTTGACTAACTGGAAGGTCTTTGGCATTCAGATCAGCGTATTTGTCGAGAATTGCGATCCTCAGCTCTTCGAGATCATCGGCAAGGTCGAACTCTGTGTTGCCAGTTCCACGTACCCTAATCTCTGGATAACCATATGGGTCCAGCTTTGTAGATCCGTTGGGAGTTACCCTGAAAACAACGGCCGGCGTGTTATTTAGATACTCCTCTCCAGCTTGGATGTCTTTATATAGAGCCGGACGGATTAATATAGCGAAGGTATCGGATGTGTTCTCCAGGCCCATTTTCAGCATAGCAGACGGGAACACCTGGGTGTTAAAAATGTCAGCCGAATACCCAGCTGATATGGCAGCAGCACGGATGCGCTGATCGATGCCCTTGTCTGCCGTAGCGACTATCACAGCAGTCTGATTGAACGGATCTCCAGACAACTCATCAGGCGTTCCCGTAGTATTGATGACCAAGTTGTTTACTGTATCTGCTATGTCGGCAAAGATCCACCGGGTCTCGTTTCCATAACTCCTATCCACTATGTAATGATCGAAACTGAAGTATCTGCACTCAGGCGGTGTTCTTCCTACGAAAACAATGGCTTCATCTGGTCCGAGGTTCCAAAAGGATGATACGTTCAGACTCATTCCTAGCGATGAGGCTATTTTGGCAAACAATTCAGGTACATTATGACCAGGTGCCGGTGGAACAAAATACGTCAAATATTTTGTGGAAGGATTATTTCCATATGCAGAAGGCAACACTCCCATGTCGTATAGCTTGATGATATCAAGATAACCTATCCTGCCTTGCTGCGCTGTGAATCCGTCCTGTTCTAAGGCTTGCCTGAACGCCTCCACGTCACCTGTATCCACATTCACCGCAAGTCCTGTTCCTATCGATAGAGAGAGCAATATACATAATAATACGCATACCCTCATATAACATATCCTCCTTATATCTTGATATCATAGATTTCTATTTAAACCACTGGCTCGAAAACCTGGATTGCAATCTCAAGAGCTTGTCACTTATTTTATTCTCAAGCCAGAGAGACAATTATTCAGATGATATGCTAATGATCTCAGTCATGTCCTTATCGCCCTGACGCTGCCACCCACGCTCTAGGCCGCTTCGGACGAATCTTTCATAGCAGTTATCGGGCACATCGACGGCGACACCATCGCTTCCTAGTGGCAAGCCGCGACTGCCGGACCACTGAGAACCCGATCCGGATCCGGCTGGCAGACATCGACGCCCCGGAGATGAACGCCCCCGGCGGCCCCGAAGCGAGACAGTACGCATCACAGATCCTGAGCGCCAAGGCCGTAACCCTGAATCCGGGCGACTTCGGAGGGGGGGACCAGTACCGCCAGAGGGTCGCTGTGGTTTACCTGCAGAAGGCCTGCAGCATAGTGGAGAACGCCAACCGGATGATGGTCGATTCCGTTCATACTTGCGTCTGGGATTTCTCGGATAGGAGTTGATCCAGATTCACGATGGACCCGCTGAATGCGGCGACAGCCTGCATCAAGACCGGCTCGTCCTCAGATACCAGGCCAAGCAGCATGGCCGGCGCATTCGTCGGATCCCCGAGACAGGAACAAGTACCACTATCCGAGCTGCAGAAGGGCTCAGGAAATAGGTCCGAGCAACCTGATCACATTCTCCATCTCCGCAGAAGCCAGGGAGGCAGGATACGTGCCGCGCAAGATCTGCACTCCGCCGTGGGACTTCCTCCCAGGAGGTGCGCAGGATATTCTATTATGAACATTTAAGAAAAAATAGAACTATTTCAGCGAAATATTGAGCTTATATTCGGTTATTGTTATCGATTTCAGATTGGCCAGCATGTTAACACCGAAATCTTTTTAACAATCGTGATTCGTAGAAAAGCCACGGTGTCATAATTGCAATACATCGAACATTGCCTGGAAAATGGTGAGCAAATAGTCCATACAACCAGGATGCATTGGTCTGCAATGCTATGGCCTCTGACACTGAGTGTAGTGCTTTTTGAGGTCGCATCTTTTTTAATAATTGCTACCCTCTGGCTTGTTGTCGCCGTAATAAACTATCTGGCTTCCGAAATTGTGGTTACCAACAGGAGACTATCACTGCAAACAGGAGTCTTGTGCAGGGGATCTCTCAGAACATCGCTGGACTCGATAAGAGACGTCAATGTAGAGCATGGTCCTGTTGGCCGCGCCCTTGGATACGGGACGCTGGTGATCACTCTCAAAGGCGGATCGATGCATAGGTTCTCTCCTATATCCAAGCCATTCGAGTTCAAGAAGGTAGTAGAGAGGCAAATACAGCCGGTCTAGCGTGAGGCCGGAGTGCAGATAGACTTGGATTTATTATTGATGCAAATCCTTTATCTCTCAGAGCATGACAATATAAACGAAATCTGTAGGCCTCGCGATGGCGCTGCTTTTCGGTCGTGTATGCCCCGATTTCACGCGGGCTCCAATGCTACTGATTCCTTTACCGCAAATGATTTGTCTGATGATATTATGCGAACTGGAAGCCGGATTGAATGGTTTTCGATATTTTCTTTCCTGCCAGCGATAGTTATTTCCGCCTGAAGAACTCCTATTTTAATGGTGGGATTTGTATTAGTGTTTCCGGCACAAAACTGGAGTTCTACGGAGCGGCTGGCGGGGTTACCGGATCTCACATGGTCCTGGAGACCGATGGTCGGCGAATCGGCATCGATGCCGGTCTATTTCAGGGGCTTGAGTCGGAGAGTAACTGGTCGGGATTTGGTCACGATGTGCGCAAGCTCTCGTCACTGCTGCTTACCCATGCCCATGTCGACCACAGCGGGCGCATTCCTCTGCTGGTGAAGCAGGGATTCGGCGGTTCCGTTTACTCCACATCGGCAACTGCTGACCTATGCGACCTGATGCTGCGGGACTCCGCTCACCTGATGATCGAGCAGGAGCTCCGAGAGTCGCGCCATCCCGAACAGATCCAAGCCCCGCATCGCCCAGCCCTTTACAATGAAGAGGAGGCTTTGCAATCACTGCGACGATTCCGCGGCGTCGGATACGGTGAGGCAGTGGACCTGGACGGGCCATCGTGCCGATTCCTTGATGCCGGACATATCCTGGGCTCCTCGATGCTCGAGCTCACACTGGGCAAGAGAAAGCTGGTATTCGGCGGCGACCTTGGCCGTCCGAATGCCCCGTTCCTTAGGGACCCGGAGAGGGTCCGCAGCGCAGACTGGCTGGTGCTGGAATCCACATACGGCGACAGGGATCACGAGGATCGCGCCAACCGGGGAAAACAGCTGCTGCACATAGTCCGGGAGACCGTTGAGAAGGGCGGCAACGTGGTCATTCCGGCCTTTGCAGTGGGAAGAGCGCAGGAGATCCTTTACGAGATCAATCCATTTGCAGAGTCAGGTGCACTGAAGGGCGTGACCTGCTTCTTAGACAGCCCCATGGCCATATCAGCAAGCCAGATCTATCGCCGCCATCCTGAGTGCTTCGATAAGGAGACGCTGGACATGATATCCAGTGGTGATCATCCTCTGGACTTCCCGGGCATACGAATATCTCGTTCGACCGATGAGTCGAAGGCCATAAACCGCCATGCTTCACCCCATATCGTGATATCGGCCAACGGCATGGCCACCGGGGGAAGGATACTGCACCATATTGCCCACAATATCAGCAGGCCGGAGTCTACTATCATCTTCGCCGGCTTCCAGGCTGAGGGGACGCTGGGCAGGGCCATGTTGAACGGGGCCAAGAAGGTCCGAATAATGGGCAGGGAGTATGAGGTGCGTGCAAGGCTTGAGACTATGAACGCCTTCTCAGCTCACGCCGGCCGCAGTGAGATCATGAAGTGGCTGAGGGGATTTGACGACTTTCCGCCCAGGGTCTTCCTGAACCATGGAGAGCCGCAGGCCACACGATCTCTGGCAGAGGCCATAAACCAGGAATTCGGAGCAAAGGTGACGATTCCACGGGCCAAAGAGTCCTATCAGCTAAATTCTGCTTGAGACTGCCGCTTGAAAGGACTGGAAGAGTCCTCATGGATCTTTTTTGTCCTGCCTCTTCTACGCCCTCCGCATCTGCTGATCGAACCCTTCCTGGATGATGGCATCTCTCTTTTCGTCCTGGTTCATGACGACTGGATGAACTATATATTTGCAGGGCGGTCTGTTGGGTCTGGGGATCTGATCGTATGGCCAAGGTGCTTATCTATGGGGCAGGGGCGATCGGTTCATTGATGGCCTGCCTGCTGAGTTGTGGGCGGGGCGGGCAGCCTGAGGACGAGATCGCCCTTCTGGGGCGAAGGAGCCATATCGAGGCTATCCAAAAAAGCGGTCTGGCATTTCGGTCTTCGGAAGGCCAGGAGATATTTCGCTTCAGGAATTGCTTCTTCAGCTCGAACCAGCTTAGAGGTTCTGGTTTTGCTCCAGATCTTGTGCTGATCACGGTCAAGACCACTGGCCTGGCTCAGGTAGGGGAGGAGATCAGGAGTTCTGGCCTGCTGGAGGGAGAGTTGAAGGATTCCCAGTTCGTCCTGCTGATGAACGGTATGGGCAATGTAGAGCGTCTCGGACTCTTCGGCCGGAAGGTCTTTCAGGGGATCACCTCAACAGGCGTTGTCCTCTCCGGGCCGGGCCAAATCGAGCTGCGGGGACGAGGAAAGACCGTCATCGAGGTGGGATTGGACGAAGGTATCTCCCAGTTCATGCTTCGCCGCTTCCATGAGAATGAATTTGATCTGGAGTTCGCCCTGGATTTTCGCAGGCACCAGTGGAACAAGCTATTCGCAAATGCCGTAATAAATCCTATAACTGCTCTCTGTGGCAGGAGAAACGGCGTTGTTCTCTCGCCTCACCTAAAGCCAACGGTTCGTGTCGTCGTAAAGGAGTGCGTCTCGGTGGCTGAGGCAGAGGGCATCGCGTTCGACCCTGAGGAGGTCTTGAAGTCGATCTGTTCGGTGGCCAGCAGCACCCGGGACAACACCTCGAGCATGCTTCAGGATATCCGCAGCGGCCGCCGGACAGAGATTGATTCCATCAACGGATATGTGATATGTCTGGCGATGAAGCACGGCCTTGAGGCACCCTTAAACCAGACCCTATGCTCCCTGGTCTGGTCGCTTCAGGAGCGAGATCAGCCTGGCACAGAGGTATAGGCCTCCGTATCGCCAAATCCTGAGACATCTGGGCCGTACCATTCGGGATCTGACTTCTGATCGGCAATGGTGGCAAGAAGAAAAAACTGGTCTAGTATTAAATCCATATCGATGCGTCACCAGATGGCATTTGAGTTTTATCCTTCCATGTCTGGCAGGATCTTGTCAAAAAGTCTAAAGAGTGCTGACCTCAGTGTGTTGGGGACGGTGTGGTGGCTGCCTGGAGCAGATGATGTCGCTGGCAAAGGCGTTCTTTATTCTAAGCGGACGGCCGGTCGAAGTATATGCTCTTGGCAGATGCCTTGATCGGAATAGCGAAGGCAACCTGACATCCTTCCAGCCAGCCAATGGAGAGCGCAGCAGCGCCGGCAGAGAACATGATCCTGCTGTCCAGGTTATGCAGGCCTGCGGTCTTTGCTGCCGAGCCAAGGCCGATGCCAAGATCGGTCATTCGTATGGCGCAGTTTGGTCCCCGATAGGGCAGGCCTGTAGGGGCAGCCTCCTTTGCTGCCAGCATATCCTGACAGGAGGCAAAGCCGCAGCCTCCGCAGTTCAGATTTGCCACGCTATTCGACTCAGAGCCTATCAGCAGGCATGCATCGCTCTGCTCCAGGTTGTGAGAGTCTCTCGAAAACGACTTGGCCCCCTTATCCTCGGCCAGGCGTCTCATCTCTTTGGCAAGTGCAGCCAGATCCTGGCCGCTGATCACCTTAATTACCAGTGAGTCCACTCCTCTGGCCTTGGGGGCCGTGCGCGCAGAGATGGCCATCAGCATAGCCACCAGCTCCGCCGCTTTGCTCTCCATCGATATATCGTTCATAATAGGCATATGGGATCGGCGGCTTATAGTCCTTATCTTCTGACCGAAAAACCCTTGCCCTCGATCTCAGAGAAAACCCGTTTCCAAAAGACGCCCGATCGGCCATGCTTTATCTGAATACATGGAAATCTCTCAATCTGATGCCCATTTCTCCATATCCAATGCTTTGTGCCGGCAAGATTGCCTTTGTGTCAGGCTATTGCCATCGGTTGCCTGATAGGGCCTTTCGTCCCCGGTCGGTTATTGAGGCAGCGAAGATGCCTCCCGGAAGGGTGACGCCGGGAATATCTTCTCCGCTGCGGGTCCTTATGTAGCCTTCCATCTCAAGTATTCCCAGTCGAGCTTCAAGCTCCTCCGCGTCCAGTCGAACGTGGGTGGCTATCTGGTCTGCTCTGGGAGAGGCCAGCCGCAGATCGGCTATGGCCTTGAGGATCATATAGTCCGTAGTATCCATCGGAAATCACCTGGGTATCCGGATCGGATTGGATGCATGACATCAGTCGCGAAAAAAATGCCCATTTCAGCATCAGGATTGGCAGCAAAAGCCCCCAGGCTGGCGGACAGTACAGGGATAGGCCTACTCCTTCCAAGGGGCCAAAGAATGCCAGAAACGCTGATAGCAGAGGTTTCTGGCATTTTCAATGCCGCTTTTCGCGCGATGTTGAGCTGACCAAAACCGCTGAATCGCCCTTGATTCCAGTATCCAGAGGCCAGGCTCACAGATAGGCTCCGGTGCTTTCTAGGGCTTGGCTTGGAGTCTCCATCTTGGAGAGGTTCTCCACCTGCTCTCCAGGGGTTAGCTGGCCGTCGGTCAGCTTATATCCGAGTGGGATATTTCCCCAGCTCCACAGGTTTGAGCCGCTGAAAGACTGCGACGGCGTCAGATTCAGCGCAAATTCGGGTGCGATCAGGTTGCGCGATGCGTTCTGATAGAGCTGAAGGGTCTTGTTTGTCTGATTCAATATATCGGTCTCATTTCCGAGACCGGCCTGGTCTGCCTGATTTAGGGATCTCAATACGTCCAGCCCGCTTTGTCCGGTCAGGTCAATAGCAGCTGAAGCAACGGACACCAGCAGCAGTAGTGCTGCAAGTCTCTTGAACATATGAATCTCTCCAATGGCCTCATGGTCGCTCGCAGAAGAAAAAGTATTTGGCCAGGAGACGGCCAGCCCGCCTGGGTCAGGTCGCCGCCGCCCCATCCGATGGATACGGCAAATGATCGACTCGCAGCCCTCGAGGCGCCGCTGACATCCATACCTCGGGGGCCGCAAATCGTCCGCTCCTATCAAATCGACAGCGAATGCAATTTGGGCTCGCAGCCGGCCGCCAAAAACGATAAGTTCTGGGAGGTCTCGTCCTCACTTTGAATCGAGAGGTCGTACAAATGTCCGATACCGAGAAGTTCCTCCAGGAGGCATTCGCTGGGGAGTCCCAGGCCAACCGCAAATACGCATCATTCGCAGAGATGGCTGACAAGGAAGGACTACATCAGGCTGCAAGGCTTTTCCGGGCAGCTGCCGAGGCTGAGGCAGTCCACGCTGCAAACCACCTCAGGGCTATGAAGGCCATAAAGTCGACAAGAGATAACCTGAAGGAGGCAGTCTCTGGGGAGGACCACGAATGGGAGAAGATGTATCCAGAGATGATCTCTGCTGCTGAGAGGGAAGGGCAAAAGGGTGCTAAGATGTCGTTTCATTTCGCCAATGAGGTCGAGAAGATCCATTCCGTCCTGTTCGGCGGCATGTCGGCAGCAACTGACTCTCAGGAGAGCTATCCTTACTATGTATGCCCTTACTGCGGAAACACCGTGGCCAGGCAAGCGCCCCACGCCTGCCAGGTCTGCGGCGCCGATGGAGCTCTCTTTAAAAAAGTGGAGTAGCCGCCAGGATTTCATGACAGGGAAAGCTCGGGGGCTCTTCTGACTCAAGCGGAATTGACCGGAAGGGCTTTCCCAGAAACATAATTTTTCTATCTTTGCGGCTCCTGGAGATATCGCTATCCTGCGAGTTCTCTTTTTAGATCAGGATCGGTCATCTCAGGACCACCTCCACCACATCTCCGTCTGAGAGCCGCAGGGTCTCTCTGAGGTTCACCGGAGCTATGAGCTCCATCAGGTCGGCAGGATAAGCGCTGCGCTCTGGCCTGACCACTGCACATTCTATCTCTCCAACTCTTGCCGCAATACAGAGGCATCCACCATAGGTCCTGCTGTGATCCGAAAATCCGCGGATCTTCTGGCTTTCCCCCTGGCCAAGCACGAACGGCTGGGAGAGCTTCAGGTTCATGGTGCCTGGATACGGATCGAAGCCCAGCACCTCCCTGAACTGAGATCGATAACCGTCGTGGGAGATGTAATACTGCCCCTCGCCAAGTCCTGAGACCAGGCGCCCCCTGATCTTTCGGGGCTCCTTTTCAAATATCCTCTGGTAGTCGCGGTGCTCAGAGAGCAGTGCGACAATGCCCTTATCCGTTATCTTTACCTTCTGTCCGCCTCTGATCGTTGTGCGGGTGATATAACCGCTCTTCTCCAGGGAACACAGCCTTCTTGCTGCCGTCTGAGGGCTGGCTGAGAGCTCACGGGCCAGGCTGGCGGCAGAGATCGCGATCTGCTCACCTCCCGCACCCATTAAGGCCAGCTTTTTGAGTGTCTCGATCTCCATAGAATCACTCAGGTCCGAATTATCACCAATCGTAGAAAAAGCTCACCCAAATATGAAGCCACAATTCTCCATTTTCAGGAGGATCGCAGAGATGCCTGAGGACGCGGACAGCATGACGGAGGAGAAATAGCATAGTAAATCCGGTCATTTTCCAGAGGTTATGGGTCCAGCAGGCGTCTCTTCCCTCGCACCGATAAGGATCGTGGCTGAATCGTCCAGACCTGACGCGCTTTTTTTGTTCTTGATCCAGGATTTCGGCCAGCCGATAAATTGAGGATTATTCGTATGCTCTCTCAGATATATTGATGATAATTCGTATGCCTCGCTCAGATAGATTGAGGATCATTGGGATGCCTCGCTCGGATAGCCATAATGCATGGTCTGTGCCACATGATCTTCAAGAAGTGCAGAGATCGCCTGACAGGCCACCATATCCGAAGGATGATACGATTTGATGCTCTCGTTCTGACTGAAAACTTGAGGGGGATGAGACTATTTCATCCCCCAAATTCATTCAGGCTGGTTCTTACTTAACCATCTCAAAACCTGGTCCGCTCTTCTTATCCCTCCGCCTCAAATACGACCTTCTTCAGAGTCCCTGTGAACGAAAACGGACTGCTGTAGCTCTCGTTGACAGGGGTTTGCGGGTCCTTGCCTATCTCGAGGCCCTCCTCAAAGGAGTAGCGGTTCGGGACTGTGGGCCCTATGGGCATCTGGCCCTGCTGAGTGCCGTTGATATAAAGCGTGCCCATGCCATGGTAAGGCCCGGTCTTGTTGAAGGCAAAGCCCATGACAGCAGGTCCTGCGGCTATCTCATCCTGTGAGACGATGGTGTGATGCTTGATTCCCAGGAAGTTGTAGTCGAAGACCAGGTGGCTGTCCTGGATGTACAGTGAGAGGCCAGAGAACCTCCCGCCGATGGAAAATAGCACGCCCTCCGCTCCGGTCGGCGGAATTTCCACATCTGCGGTTATGGAATAAGAGCTGTTCCTGGTGTCGGGTATGTTGGGTTCCATCGCCTTTTCCGCGCCCGCATAGAAGACAAAGGTCCCGGTCTTGGGAACCGTCTCGTACCTGGCCAAAGCCCGGTCGTCCAGTGGCAGTACATTGTACTTCTCGGCCTCTGCCCACCACAGATCCTCCATCTCCTGTAACTTCTCCGGATACACTGCTGCCAGATCGTGGGACTCTGAAGTGTCGTTGGTCAGGTCGTATAGCTCCCAGGTATCCTGATCGAAGTTGCCGCCGGAGTTCACATGGTGGAATGCCACGGCTTTCCAGCCCTGATGCCAGATCCCTCTGGTGCCCATCATCTCAAAGTACTGGACGGTCTTTCGAGTCGGCGCATCCGGCTGATCGAACGTGTAGACAAGGCTGATTCCCTCGATCGGCTTCTGCGGATACCCGTTATAGACCTCAGGAGCTCCTATGCCCACGGCTTCAAGGATTGTCGGCACGACGTCGATAGCATGGCAGAACTGCGTTCTTATGCTGCCATTGTCCATTATCCTGGCGGGCCATGATATTATCATGGCGTCATGCACCCCGCCCTGATAAGTGGTCCACTTGTAAAGCCTGTTCGGGGTGTTATCCGCCATGGCCCACCCCAGAGGATATGTCGGATAGGACATCGGTCCTCCAATCAGATCCAGTCTGGAGAGCATGGTGCTGATATTGGATCCAGGGACCTGCTGATAATCAGATAGGAAACCAGAGAAATCCCCGCCCTCAGATAATCCGTTTGACCAGAATGCCATGTTGTCGTAGCCGTTGGCGTCTCCCTCAGGAGAAGCTCCATTGTCGGAAACCAGCACGATTATGGTATTGTTGAGAATTCCGCTCTGCTCAAGGTAATCGAGGAACCTGCCTAACTCCTGGTCGGTGTAGTCCACGTAGCCGGCATGGACCTCGGCCAGCCGCGCATAAACCTTCTTCTCGTCTTCAGAGAGGTTGTCCCAGGCCTTCACATAAGGATCTCTTGGCGGAAGAGTTGTGTTCTCGGGCACAATGCCCAGCTCCTTTTGCCGATCCAGTGTCTCGTTTCTCATCGCATCCCAGCCCTGGTCGAACCTGCCCCTGTACTTCTCTATGAACTCCTTGGGAGCATGGTGCGGCCAGTGTCCGGCTCCAAAGGCCAGGTAGAGGAAGAAGGGCTTATCTGGGGTTACCGATCTGCCGTCGCTCAGGAATTCTATGGATCTGTCCACAAGGTCTTTGGACAGGTGGTATCCCTCCTCGGGCGTCGCCGGCGGATCTATGCGGTGATTGTCATAGACCAGGTCCGGATACCACTGGCTTGTATGCGACTCCAAGAATCCGTAGAACCGCTCAAATCCGCGCCCCAACGGCCACTGGTCGTAGGGTCCTGCTGCATTCAGATCTTCCGAAGGGGCCAGATGCCACTTGCCCACGCAATATGTGTTGTAACCCTGCTCTACAAGCATCTCAGGTATTGTGGCTGCATTCTTGGAGAGGTGGGCGTTGTAACCAGGATAGCCGCTGGCAAACTCCATCAGGGTACCCACACCGACCGAGTGGTGGTTGCGGCCGGTAAGGAGGCAGGCCCTGGTAGGAGAACAGATGGCCGTTGTATGGAAGTTGTTGTATCTCAGCCCTGTCGATGCAAGGCGGTCTATATTGGGGGTCTCTACCGGCCCTCCAAAGCAGCCCAGCCCGCCGAATCCAATGTCGTCCAGTACGATGTAGATCACATTTGGCGCACCCTTGGGGGCCTGCACCGGCTCAATCTGACAGGGGACGGAATCGCGATAGGTGGTGCCAATTACAGGCTGGCACTCTGTGCTGTCGTTGGACTGGATCACGACCACGCTGCCTTCCGACTGGGACTCGGTTATATCTCCGTAGGCCATCGAATCGAGGCTGGAGTTGACGGTCAGCGGATTTCTGCGGTTTGTCACAAGGTCGATGCTTCTGTCAGCATCGCTCAGCAATTGATAAGCGGTAGAGTTGTTGCTCAGTTGAATATAACGTGAGTCAGCTGCTTCCTGATCTGAGGAAGTGCTGACCTGGGCACCCAGGATCGTCATCAAAAGAACAAGGGCAGCCCATGCGGCTCTATGCGAAGCTCTAATAAAGAAACCCTCCTATTTTTCTTTTAGCGTATATATCCCCCATTTTTGCTTAATAACCTATTGCCAATTTAAAAAGGAAGGGCTGCCCGGTTCTTCCTGTGAATACGCCAGATGGCAGAAAACAGTCCAGGATGCCCACCTCCACCATCCTGATCTGCTCGACGATCATCCCCCAACGCCCTGGTTCATGAGCCTGTCTCTTGATCTGGCATCGTGATGTATAGAGGTTAGCGAGGTTAGCCACGCGAAAAAACCATTCATGACTTCCCTGAAATCGCGCCGGAAATATGAAAGCCTAGCTCGACGCTAAGACGTTCTTGGTATGGGCAGTGCAGGCCGTGTTTGTTTTTTTGGGACCTTCGATCCCGAGAAAAAACTGGCCTACTCTTCGTGAGCGCCTGAATGCGTCTTTCGAACGCGTATGGTAATTTGCCTCACATGCTAATCTGCCCATACCAGGACAGAGACTATGATGTCGATGGAAAGGGAAGTAGTTTGCGGAGCAGATATCCACAAGCGGTTCTTAGTAGCGACGATCCTTTCCCGAGATGGACAGAAGATCCAGTCCCGATTCGAGACGGATCTTGAAGGTCTTCTGGACTTCAGGGACTGGTTGTTAGCTCATGGTTGCCAGAAGTTGGCAGTTGAATCGACTGCCAACTACTGGCAGCCAATTTTCCAAGTTGTGGCGAATGATATCGACTTTGTTTTGGCAAATGCCTATCAGATCAAGCACATCCCTGGGAGGAAGACGGATGTGCTCGATTCTGAGTGGATTGCCGAACTCTGCCTCAACGATCTGATCTCGGCGTCTCGCATCTTCTCAGGAGAAGATCGGGACTTGCGGGCGTTGACCAGGACGAGGGAGAATTATGTGAAAATGAGGAGCCAAATCAAGAACAGGATACATCATGAGTTGGAATACGCCTGCATTAAGCTCTCATCTGTCATCTCGGATATCTTCGGCAAGTCTGGAATCCGCATAATCAGAGGAATACTGAGAGGAGAGAGCATCGAGAACATACTGAACACCATATCCGCGAAGAGCATCAAAGCCAAAAGAGAAGAGATTCGAAAGGCCATCAACGCTAACATCTCGCCCGTTCAAGCCAGTCTCATCGGCCAGATGCTCAATTCAATTGAGTCAATTAGCCGAGATATTGAATCTATCGATAGGCAGATCCAGCATATTATGTCAAGAAAGCAGGAAGATCTGGATATTGCCATGTCGATTCCTGGAATGGGTGCCGTTTCTGCATCGACTATTCTGGCTGAAATCGGGAACTTCGCGGATTTCAAGACAGGCGAGCAACTGGCCGCTTATTGCGGCTTAGTGCCTTCTGTATACCAATCAGCCGGAAAGCAGATCAATGGACATATCACCAAGCGTGGATCTCCTCATGTCAGAAGGATGCTGATCGAGGTCGCTCACGCCGTCTCAAGGACAAAAAGCAATTCTAAGATGAAGAGATTCTACACAAAGATTAAAGCTAAACGCGGATCAAAGGTCGCTATTGTAGCGCTGGCAAGAAAAATAGTCTGTATACTGCATCACCTGATCATCTGCAAGGAGAGGTTTGTGGATTCTGAATCAGCCAAACCCAAGAGAAATAATAGAGTTGGTACTTCCTCACCAACCGAGATAAATATCTCAGATGCTATGCAGATACTCGCAAAAGCCGGATATACAATCCAGAGAGAGAAAAGAGGAGGATAGACCGCTATATCCTCCTTTTCGGAATGCTTTCATGGTAAA